>Ga0335084_10000880_pt1 | contig 26876 bp, 25 predicted proteins | sample Lox_Sample_44_FD_206721 | JGI IMG/M metagenome (GOLD analysis project Ga0335084, IMG submission 206721) | Soil microbial communities from Loxahatchee National Wildlife Refuge, Florida, United States - Lox_Sample_4.4 | ecosystem: Environmental > Terrestrial > Soil > Wetlands | place: USA... | reverse complement strand
GCTCGAGGATCGCCAGCGCCTCCGCGAACGTGGATACGTCGGGCGCGGTGGGACCGGAGGCGATGACGTCGAGCGGGTCGCCGATCACGTCGGAGAGCAGCAGCGCGTGGACCCGGGCGGGCGCCGCGGCGCGCGCGAGCTGACCTCCCTTGAGCAGGGAGCAGTGCTTCCGCACCGCGTTGAGCTGGTTGATGTTGGCGCCGGCCGCGAGCATGAGCCGGGTCAGCGCCTGCTTGTCGGCCAGGGTGATGGGTGGCACCGGGGCCGGGGTCAGGGCGGAGCCGCCGCCCGAGACCAGCACGAGAAGGAGGTCGTCGAGGCTCGCCCCCTCCGCGATCGTGCGGATCTCGCGTGCGGCCGCCTCGCCCCGGGCGTCCGGTACGGGGTGCCCGGCCTCGACGAGGCGGACGCGTCGTGTCTCGGCCCGGTAGCCATCCTTGACCACGACCAGCCCGTCGACGATGCGGTCGCCCAGGACGCGCTCGGCTGCCGCGGCCATCGCCCCGGAGGCTTTCCCCGCGCCCACCACCCGCACCCGCGCGGTCTCCGGCAGGGGCGCGTCGGCGAGCGCGCGGTGGACGAGGGGGCGGACGTCGGCGGCCTGCAGCGCGGCGTCGAAGACGGCCCGCGCCGCCTGGCGGGGACTCACTGCTTGAGCTTCTGCAGCCGGCGCCCCGCCTCGATCAGCATGTCGTCGGTTTTCGGGAAGCAGAAGCGGATCTTGGTGCGGCCGAGCTCGCCGTGGGCGTAGAAGGACGAGCCGGGCACGGTGGCCACCCCGATCTCCTTGACGAGGTAGAGGGCGAACTCGTGGTCGTCGCGGCAGCCGCACTGCTTCAGGAAGTGCTCGGCCTCGGTCAGGATGTAGTAGGCCCCGTGCGGCTTATAGGCCACGAAGCCCGCCTCCTCGACTCGGCCGAGCAGCAGATCCCGCCGAGCCTGGTAGCTCTCGCGCAGGTGGACGTAGTAGGAGTCGGGCAGCCCGAGCGCGGTGACCGCCGCCTCCTGTAACGGGTGCGGGGCGCCCACCGTGATGAAGTCGTGGGCGCGCCGGATGCCCAGCGAGAGCTCCGCGCTCGCCACCGCGTAGCCGACGCGCCAGCCGGTCACCGAGTAGGACTTCGAGATCCCCGAGATGGTCACGGTGCGGTCGGCCATGCCGGGCAGGGTCGCGATCGGGGTGTGGCCGAGGCCGTCGTAGACGATGTGCTCGTAGATCTCGTCGGTGATGGCGAGCAGGTCGTGCTTCAGGCACAGGTCGGCGATGACCTGCAGCTCGGCTCGCGAGAAGACCTTGCCCGAGGGGTTGTTCGGGCTGTTGAAGACGATCGCGCGGGTTCTCTCCGTGACCGCGCGGGCGAGACGATCGGGATCGAAGGAGAAGTCGGGCGGCTCGAGCGGCACGAAGACCGGCTCGGCCCCCGCGATGATGCAGCCGGGCCCGTAGTTCTCGTAGAACGGCTCGAAGATGATGACCTCGTCGCCCGGGTTGAGCACGGCGAGCAGCGTGGCCAGCATGGTCTCGGTGGAGCCGCAGCAGACCGTGACGTGGAGGTCCGCCTCCACGTCCATGCCGTAGAACGAGCGGTACTTCTGCGCGATGGCCTGCCGCAGCCGCGGAGCGCCCCAGGTGATCGCGTACTGGTGGAAGTCGCCGTCGATGGCGCGGTGGGCGGCCTCCACCAGCTCGCGGGGCGGCGGGAAGTTCGGCATGCCCTGGGCCAGGTTGATGCCGTCGTACTGGTTGTTGACCCGGGTCATCTCCCGGATCACCGACTCGGTGAAGCCCTGGACGCGCTGGGAGATCCTCATGGGGCTACGGGAGGACGACGTCGCGCGCGATGGGATTCACCGCGACGCCCTGCCGCTCGAGCCAGGCGACCCCCTGCTCGAGCTGCTCCTCCGGACCTTCCAGCTCGAGCACGCACCAGCCGTGATCGGATCTCACCTCGGCGCGGCGGATGTTCGTGACCAGATCGAAGTCCTTGACCAGATGGTAGATGAGCGGCTTCTGCACCAGCTCGGCCGGAAACGTCAGCCGCACGCGCAGCCGGGTGGTGGTCCGCACGGGGAACCGGTTGCGCTACCGGCCGCCCGCGATCGCGGGGACGATGGAGACCTCGTCGCCCGGCTTCAACGTCGTCTTGGCGCCGTCCAGGAACCGGATGTCTTCCTGATTGATGTAGATGTTGATGAAGCGGCGCAGCTCGCCGCCGTTCTCGACCAGCCGGTCCTTGAGACCCGGGAACCGGGTCTCGAGCACGTCGATCAGGTCGTGGACGGTGGACGCGTCGGCCTGCACCTCGGCGGCGCCCTTGGTGAGCGTCCGGAGCGGCGTGGGAATGCGAACCAGAACAGCCATGCGGTGGGTCTCCTCGTTGGGCGGTGGCTACGCCACCGTCTTGGACTTGAGATCGGCCAGCGCCCGGTCGAAGGCGGAGAGCGAGGGCCGGATGGTCACATCGCTGGCGAGCCGGTCGTGGAGCACGTCCGGCGTCTTCAGCCCGTTACCGGTGATGCAGATCACGATGGGCTCGTCGCGCGGGATGCGGCCCGACTCGATCAGCTTGCGGGTGGCGGTCACCGTCACCCCCCCGGCGGTCTCGGTGAAGATGCCCTCGGTGCGGGCCAGCAGCCGCATGCCCTCGATGATCTCCTCGTCGGTGGCGTGCTCGCCGTGACCCCCCGAGTCCTTGACGGCCCGGTAGGCGTAGTAGCCGTCCGCCGGATTGCCGATGGCCAGCGACTTGGCGATGGTTTGCGGCCGCACCGGATGCAGCACGTCCGTGTCGTTCTTGATCATGGTGACGATGGGGCCGCAGCCGGCCGCCTGCGCCGCGTACATGCTCGTGCGGCGCTCCGGGATCAGCCCGAGGTGCTGCAGCTCCTTGAGCGCCTTGGCGATCTTGGTGATCAGCGACCCGCCCGCGCACGGCACCACCACGTGGGCGGGCGCGCGCCAGCCGAGCTGCTCGGCGATCTCGTAGCCGTAAGTCTTCGAGCCCTCCGCGTAGTAGGGCCGCAGATTGATGTTCACGAAGGCCCAGCGATACTTGTCGCCGACCTCGGCGCAGAGCCGGTTGACCTCGTCGTAGGTCCCCTGCACCTCCACGAGTGTCGGCGCATAGATGAGCGTCGCGATGACCTTGCCCTGCTCGAGGTCGGCAGGGATGAAGATGTACGACCGGAGCCGCGCCTCCGCCGCGTGGGCCGCCACCGAGTTGGCGAGGTTGCCGGTAGAGGCGCACGCCACCGTGTCGAAGCCGAACTCGATGGCCTTCGCCACGGCCATGGCCACGACGCGATCCTTGAACGACCAGGTGGGGTGAGAGACCGAGTCGTTCTTGAGGTAGAGCTCCTTGACTCCCCACTCGTCGGCGAGGTTGCGGGCGCGGACCAGGGGCGTGAACCCCACCGCGGCGCCGACCGGCGGTCCGCCCTCGGGGAGGTCGAACGGCAGGAGGTCGGCGTAGCGCCACATCGACTTGGGGCCGGCCTCGATGCGGGCTCGGCTGATGCGCCCGCGGATCATCTCGTAGTCGTACTCGACCTCGAGGGGGCCGAAGCAGAACTCACAGACGTGAGTCGGGGAGGAAGGGTAGCCGCGGCCACACTCCCGGCACTTGAGTCCAAGCAATCTGTCCAATGGCCTCTCCATCGGTAGGGGATTTGAGCCCCGGAATGAGCTGCACGGTCCGGGTTGGCCTCACCCGGACCACCGATTTGGCGACAACAATTCGGTCTACTTAACACTGGGCTACGCGGGTTGTCAACGCGATGCCGTATGATCGGCATCCGTGACAGGCGCCTGGCTGTCCTCTCGTGCGTGGCTGCCCGCCCTGCTGCTGGGAGCCTTCGCCGTCGCCTTCGGCGAGCGGGCCCTCGGCGGCGGGATGCTCGTGTTCGACGACCACCCCGGGCAGCTCTATCGCCTGCACCACGCCATCACGATCGGCGTGGCGCCGTGGCGCTTCGATCCCGGTTGGTGGGCGGGCTACGCGGAGCTGCAGTACTACCCGCCCGGCTTCGCGTGGCTCGGCGCCGCGCTCCACGCCGGCGCGCTCGGCGCCCTCTCCCCGACCGCCATCTACCAGGCGCTGCTCTGGGTCGCGTGGCTCTTGCCGGGCGCGGCGACCTACGTGCTCCTGCGCCGGGTGCTCGGCGATCCGTGGCTCGCCGTGCCCGGCGCCTTCGTGGCGCTCACCCTCTCGGCCGGCTGCCGGAGCGGCGTCGAGGAAGGGATGCGCTGGGGCCTCGTCGCGGCCCGGCTCGGCTGGGGCTGCCTGCCGCTGCTCGCGTGGAGCCTGCTGCGCTGGGCGCACGGCGCGGCGCTTCCGCCGCTTGCCGCCGCCGCGCTGATCGCGGCGGTGACGCTCTTGCACCCGGCTCACGCGCCCACCGCGGCGGCGCTGGTGCTGCTGGCCGCCGCGTGCCGCGAGCCCCGGCCGCGCCGCCTGCGCAACGCGGCGCTGCTCCTCGGGCTCGGCGTCGGCCTCGCCGCGATCTGGCTGCTGCCGCTCCTCGCGCACCTCCGCATGGCGCTCCCCCTCGCCTGGCAGGACCCGTCGATCGGCGCGCTCGGCCGGCGCCTGGTGACGCAACCGATCGTGATCGCGCTGGCGCTGCTGACCGCCGTCGCGTGGCGGCTCCGGCCGCCGGGCGGGCCGGACACGCGCTGGCTCGTCGCCCTCGCGCCGGTCATGGCCGGGCTCGTCGCGCTCGACGCGCTCGTGGTCGAGCCTCTCGGGGTCGTGTGGCTCCCGGCGGACCGGCTGATGGACGGGCTCTACTGGGCACTCGTGCTCGGCGGCGCTCTCGGCGTCGGTGCGCTGGCGAGGTCATGGCGACGTCCCAACATGATTCCCGCGCTGCTGGCGCTCGTGGTCTGCCTGCCGCTGTCATGGGGCTCGTACGAGCCGGGCCTGTCTCTCTGGCCGGGGGCGCGGCAATGGCCGAAGGAGACCCAGGTTGTGCGGGGACTCCGGATGGACGCGCTCTGGGAGGCCATCCGGACCGCGCCACCGGGCCGCGTCCTCTTCGTGCGCTCCGCGGTGCCGCTCGACTGGCGCCCGGAGTGGTGGCGCGCGCATACTCACCTCACCGCGCTCACCCCGATCCAGACCGGTCGTGGAATGCTCGGCGGCACGTTCACTCATCCGTCCCCGGTGGCCGGCCTGCTCTACACCGGGTCTGCCGCCAACCGCCCGCTCACCCGGCTGGCCGAGCAGCTCGACGGAGAGAGCCTGTTCGGCAGGCCGCTCGATTCCCTCGACGCGGAGACGTTCAACCGGCTCGCGGCGCGGCTCGGCGTCTCGGTCCTGGTCGCGCTGCATGAGGATGCAGCAAGATCTGCGTTTCTAAATCAGAATCCAGCACTTGGGCACCCGACCCGGATAGGCCCGTTCACCCTCATCCCGCTGGCCGGAAGCCACGGCGAGCCCGAGCCCACTGGCACGCAGCGCTGGCGCGTTCCCGTGGCGGAGCCGGCCAGGTCGGGCTGGGCGCCGCTGTCGATCGCCTACTCGCCGCTCTGGACCGCCCGGGTGGCCGGCGCGCCGGTCCCCATCCGCCGGGACGACCTGGGTCTTCTCGAGGTGGCGGTTCCGGCGGGTGTCACCTCCGTGGAGCTGGAGCATCGCCCCGGCGCGGTCGAATGGGTGGGCACCGCCCTGAGCCTGCTGAGCGCGGCGCTGCTGGTGGCCGCGGGCGTGGGGCGAGCCCGCGCGTGACCCGGTCCGATCATCTGGGTGGCGGCGCGGCCACCATCCTGCTGTTGTGCTGCGTGGCGTGGGGCTTCAACCAGGTTGCGATCAAGATCAGCCTCGCGGGGGTGTCGCCGCTGCTCGGCGCGGGCCTCCGCTCGCTGATCGCGGCCGCGCTGCTGTGGGGCTGGTGTCGGCTGCGGGGCGAAGTGCTCATCGCCCGCGATGGCACCGGACGCTACGGTCTGCTGATCGGTCTCCTATTCGCGGCCGAGTTCGTCTTCATCTATGGCGGCCTCACCTTCACGACCGCGTCGCGCAGCGTGATCTTCCTCTACTCGGCGCCGTTCTTCGTGGCGCTGGGCGCTCACGTCTTGATCCCCGGTGAGCACCTGACCCGGGCCAAGGTCAGCGGGCTGATCGTCGCCTTCGTGGGCCTGTGCCTGGCCTTCGCCGACGGACTCTACCTTCCCTCCCGGCGCGAGCTGCTTGGTGACGGCCTCGAGCTGATCGGCGGCCTCCTGTGGGCCACCACCACCGTCGTCGTCAAGATGGGCGGCCGCCGGGGCCTGACCCCGCAGCGCACGCTCTTCTACCAGCTCGTCGTCTCGGCGGCCCTGCTGACGGGTCTGGCCGCGCTGCTCGGCGAGCGCGGGGTCTTCGCGCTCACCGTGCCGGTAGCGGCCGCGATCGCGTACCAGGGGGTGATCGTCGCGTTCGTGTCCTACCTGATCTGGTTCTGGCTGCTGCAGAGGTATCCGGCCTCCGGGCTCATCGCCTTCTCGTTCTGGACCCCCCTCTTCGGTGTCCTGGCCGGCTGGCTCGTGCTGGGCGATCGTCTGACCGGCCGTCTCGGCGCGGCGGCAGCCCTGGTCGCGATCGGCATCTATCTCGTCAACCGACGCGGCGAGCCGACGGTCACTCCGCGGGCACGCTCTGAGTGAAGCGCACCTGCCCGTTGATGTCCACGATGCGCACGGTGAGCCCGGTGGAGTCGATGGAGATGTCGCCGAAGTTGGCGGCGCCGCCCAAAGCGCCGAGCGAACGAGGGTTGAGGCCCGCGTCGAGCGGGCGAGGGCGGCCCGGGGACGCCGACAGCGGCCCCGCGATGAACTCGTGGAAGGACCACTCGGCGGTCGGGTGGTGCCGGATCAGCTCGGCGTGGTGCACGTCGCCGGCCAGGAAGACCAGATTCCGCACCCCCCGCTGGCGCAGCGTCCGGAGGATCGAGTCCCGCTCGACCGCGTAGCCGGTGCCGTGCTCCTCGGGCACCCCCTGGGCGTTGGCGTTGCTCCAGGAGTCGTGAGAGCGCCCGCCGGTCGGGATGGAGAGCGGGACGCTCGACACCACCACCTTCCACACCGCGCTCGACGCGGTCACCGCGTCGAGCAGCCAGCGCCGCTGGGCCGTCCCGAGCATGGTCTTGCCCGGGCCGTCGTGGGCCGTGTTGGGGCTGCGGTACTGCCGCGTGTCGAGGACGAAGACCTCGAGGAGCGCCCCCCAGCGGAACTTGCGGTAGAGACGTCCGGGCTCCTCGCGCGGGGGCTGGATCGGAAAGTAGTCGATGAAGGCGCGGCGGCCCGGCTCCATGAGCGGCTCGGTGGGGCCGGCGAAGTTGTTGCGGACCTCGTGGTCGTCCCAGATCGCGTACACCGAGGTGCGCCGGAAGAAATCCTGCACTCCCGGATCCTCGCGGTTGTACCGGTGCTTGGCCCAGAAATCGGCGAGCCGGCGCGCCACGAAGTCGTAGCCGGTCTGGCGCTCGCTGCCGCCGCAGACGTGGTCGGCGTAGATGGTGTCGCCGACGAACAGGAAGAAATCGGCGGGGACGCCGGCCAGCGCACGGAAGATGGGATAGCCCGCGCCCGCCTTGCGGCAGTAACCGTTGCTGCCGAGGTCGGCGCTCCACGCGAACCGCACCGGCAGCGCGACGGTCGGCCCGGGCGCGGTGACGAACTCGCCCGTGATCTCCGCGCTGTTCTGCGAGATCGAGTAGCGGTAGCGCGTGGCCGGCTCGAGCGGCTGCAGGAGCAGCTTCCCGGTCAGGTTCTGACTCGGCGTCACGCGGATCTCCCCGCGCGCGCCCGCGAGGTCGCCGCTCGCCGCGTCGGCGGTGGCGGGAAGCGGCTCGTAGCGGACGGCGACCTCGCCCCAGGCAATTCCCCGTACCCACATCACCGCGCTGGTGTCGGTGACCTCGCCGACCGTCACCAGGAGGCTGGGCTCGACCGCGGCGGCGGGCGCGACGAGCACCGCCGCCAGGAGCAGCGCGAGCCGGACCAGCCGCCGCACCCGGCGCATCGCCGCCGCGATCAGACCATCGGGTCGTAGTTGAAGAACTGTCCCGAGGTGTCGAGCGGCGCGAGGTGGTGCTTGAGCGTGCCCGGGAACATGGCGGCGAGCCGCTCCGGCGTCCAGCCGAGGTCGTGATGGATGCTCCGCAGCGGCCGCATGTGGCCGAAGAGCATGACCTCCTTGCCGCGCACCCCGAAGACCTGCCCCGAGATCTCCTTGGCCTCGTCGGTGGCGAGGAACACCGCCACCGGCGCGATGTGTTCCGGGCCCATCTTCTTGATCTTCTCGACGCGGGCCTTCTGGGCCTCCGTCTCGGTCGGGATGGTGCCGATCATGCGGGTCCACGCGAACGGGGAGATGCAGTTGGCGGTGACGTTGTAGCGCGCCATGTCCAGCGCCACCACCTTCGTGAAGCCCACGATGCCGAGCTTGGCCGCCGCGTAGTTGGCCTGGCCGATGTTGCCGACGAGGCCGGAGGTGGAGGTCATGTTGATGATGCGGCCCCACTTCCGCTCCCGCATGTGGGGAACCGCGGCGCGGGTCACCGCGAAGGTCCCCTTGAGATGGGTGTTGACGACGCCGTCCCACTCCTCCTCGGTCATGTTGAAGATCATGCGATCGCGGAGGATGCCCGCGTTGTTCACCACGATGTCGATGCGCCCGAAATGATCCAGCGCGGTCTGGATGATGTGCTGGCCGCCCGCCATGCTCGCCACCGAATCGTAGCTGGCGGCGGCCTGTCCGCCCAGTCCCTTGATCTCGTTCACCACGTCGTCGGCCGGGCCGCGGGCGTCGCCTACCCCATCGGAGCCGCCGCCGTAGTCGTTCACGACGACCTTGGCGCCGTGCCTCGCCATGAGCAGCGCGATCTCGCGCCCGATCCCCCGCGCCGCCCCCGTGACCACCGCCACCTTGTCCTTGAGCATCATGGCAAACGCCTCCGTCTTGAGTGGTTCAGATGATGCGGCGTGCGGCCAGCGACGCGATCTCCGCCGTCGTGAAGCCTGCCTCGGTCAGCACCGCCTCGCTGTGCTCTCCGAGGAGCGGGGCGGGGGTCCGGATTGTGCCCGGGGTCTTCTCGAGCTTCACCGGGGTGGCTACCGTCTTGAAGCGCCCGGCCCGCGGATGGTCCTGCTCGGTGATGAAACCGGTGGCCACCACCTGCGGGTGCCGCACGAGGCCGGGATAGTCGTTGATCGGCGCGCAGAGGACGTCGGCCTGCTCCAGCACGTCCATCCAGTGCGCCACCGGGCGCGCGTGGAACACCGGGGCCAGGATCGCTTCCAGCTCGGCGCGGTGCTCGAGCCGATCCTTGCGGGTCACGAACCGCGCATCCGAGCCCAGGGCGTCGAGACCCACCGCCTTGCAGAAGGGCAGCCACAGCCGGTCCACCCACGCGGCCACGAACAGCCAACCGTCCTGGGCCTCGAAGGCCTGATAGGGCACGATCTCGGGATGCCCGCTGCCGTAGCGTGGCAACGGCTCGCCGGTCTCGTGGAAGACGGAGAGGCGTGCGGTGTGCGCGAACAGCATCCCGTTCAGCAGCGAGGCGTCCACCCGCTGTCCCTGCCCGCTGGCGGCCCGCGCGATCAAGGCGGTGAGGATCCCCTGGATCGCCAGCATGCCGCCCAGGGTGTCGGCGACCGGCGCGCCGCAGAGCACGGGGCCCCCGTCCGGCTCGCCGGTGATGGCCATGAGGCCGCCCAGGGCCTGCGCGAGCGAGTCGAGGCCCGGCTTCTCGCGCCACGGCCCGTCGGGGCCGAAGGCGGAGATCGAGCAGTAGATGAGCCGCGGGTTCACCTGCTTGACCGAGTCGTAGTCGATGCCGAGCCGCTCCGCCACGCCCCCACGGAAGCCCTCGATGATGACATCGGCCCAGGCGGCCAGGCGGCGAAACGCGGCGCGGCCGTCCGGCTGCTTGACGTCGAGGCAGATGCCGCGCTTGTTGCGGTTGACGGTCAGGTGCAGCACGCCCTCGCCGTTGCGCATCGCGCGGGGATACACGGACCGGCCCGCGTCGGGCGCCTCGCGCGACTCCACCTTCACCACGTCGGCGCCCATGTCGGCGAGGTACATGCCGCAGATGGGACCGGCGATCAGATGGGCCAGCTCGAGGACCCGCACACCGTGAAGCGGTGGGCGCAAGGGGTCGGCCATGACCGCATCACCCTAGCACAGACCTCTCCCCTGAGGGGAGTAGGAGAAGTCAGGCGCGGCGGCTCTTCATCAACGCGGCGGCGAACTCGGCGCCCAGGATGAAGACCACGCCCGAGTAGTAGGCGAACATGGCGAGGGCCACCAGCACTCCGAGCGGGCCGTAGACCTGGTCGTACACGCCGAAGGAGAGGATGTACCAGCGGAAGATCTGCTTGGCCGTCTCCCACAGCACCGCGGCCAGGAGCGCGCCCGCGAGGGCGGCACCCACGGGTACCCGGCGGTGCGGAAAGTAGCGGTACGGGACGAAGAAGAAGGCGGTGCTGAAGGCCAGGGCCAGCGCGAGCGACCAGGAGCGGACCCACTGCGACGGCACGCCCGTCGTCTGGAACAGCAGGATCTTGAGCCACCCGAAGATGTCGCTGATCACGAGGCTGCCCACGAAGAGCACGCCCATCGCGACCACCATCACCATGTCGCGCAGCATTCCGCGCAGGAAGCCGGGCCCGCCCCGGAAGCCGAAGATGTCGCTGAGCACGAGCCGGATCGAGTTGAAGAGCTGGCTCGAGAAGATCAGCAGCACCGCGGTGCCGAGCAGGCTCGACAGCCGGCGCCGGCGGATGATCGCGGCCAGGGTGTCGTGCAGCTCGTTCTTGTACACCGGCACGATGGCGGACAGTTGACCGAGCACCGCCTCCATCACCGCCTTGCGGCTCAGCACGAAGCCGGCCACCGACATCACGAAGAACAGCAGCGGGATGACGCCGACGATGAAGTTGAAGGCGAGCCCCGAGGCCAGGAACATCCCGCGGCGGGCGCGGAACGTCGCCGTCGCCGTCCGGAGCGCTGCGATCACCGGCTCGTGCCCACCCCGCCGCCCGGGAGGACTAGACGACGCTCCGGATGAGGCCGCCGTCCACCTGCACCGCCACGCCGGTGATGTAGGAGGCGCGGGCCGAGGCGAGGAAGACCACCATGGCCGCGAACTCATCCGGTGTGCCGATGCGCCCCATCGGGATATCGGCCGAAGAGATCTCCATCTGCTGCTCGATCGTGACCCCGTTGCGCTTGGCCCGGTCGGTCTGGTGCTCGAGGAAGCGGTCGGTCAGGATGCGCCCGGGCAGTACCAGGTTCACCGTGATGTTGTCCTTGGCCAGATCACCCGCCAGCGTCTTGAACAGCCCGGCGATGCCGGGGCGGATGCCGTTGGAGAGGACGAGGCCGTCCACCGGCTGCTTCACCGAGCTCGACTGGATCGCGAGGATGCGCCCCCACTTCGACTTCTTCATGTGGGGGAGGACCTCGCGGATGAACCGCACGGTGGAGAGGTGCACCTGCTCGAAGGCGGCCTTCCACTGCTCGTCGCTCATCGCCTCGAACGGGCCCGGGGGCGGCCCTCCCACGTTGGCCACCAGGATGTCGACACCGCCGAAGGCCCGGTTGGCCTCGGCCACCACCTTGGAGATGTCGGCGGCGCGGCTCGCGTCCGCGGGAAGCGCGAGGACCTCGGCGCCCGTCTTCTGCTTGACCTCGGCCGCTGCGTCCTTGAGGGCGCCCTCGCCGCGGGCGCACATGACGACGCGGGCCCCCTCCGCGGCCAGGCCGAGCGCGCTCGCCTTGCCCATCCCCTTGCTCGCCGCCACTACCAGGGCGGTCTTGCCCTTGATGCCGAGATCCATCTGGGGTTCCTCCTCCGCGTCGAAGACGAAGCCTAGGGGAGCTGCTTGTAGAAGTCGGCCCGGTCGCCCGCGGTCACCGACAGTCGGCGCACCTCGTTGTCCCGCATGACCTCGAGCGTCATCTTCTCGCCGGGCGCGTGCCGCCAGAGCGAGAGGTACAGCTCCTTGCGGGTGGGCATCTCCTGCGCGTCCAGGGAGACGATCACGTCGCCTTCCTGGATGCCCGAGCGCGCGGCCGGCCCGTTCGGTACCAGGCCCGCCACCACCACCCCCTCGTCGAGCACGTGGGCGTAGACGCCGAGCCACGCGCGCTGGGGGCGGCTCACCACCCGGCCGAAGCGCACGAACTCCTCCTGGTTGCGCCGGTAGCACTCGCTCGGGATGGCGAGCGAGCAGCGGGCGATCTCGTTGAGGTTGAGCGAGACCACCCCGACCATCTTGCCGTTCAGGGTGAACAGCGGCCCGCCGCCGAAGCCCGGGTTCGACGCGCTCGACACGATCCCGCGATCGAGCAAGTACTCCCAGTGGGCCTCGAACTCGCCCAGGTAGGTGACGAGCCCGCCGGCCACCCGGCGCTCGCGCGGCCCGGTGGACCCCAGCGCGAAGACCGGCTCGCCCCGCTCGAGCGACTCCGAGTCCGCGATCTGGACCGCGTGGAGGCCCTGTCGCTTCACCCGCAGCAGGGCCAGGCCGATCTCGAAGTCCTGGGCGACGATCTCGGCCCGCAGCGCCCGCCCCCGCGCGAGCGTGACCTGGATGGTCTCGGCGCCCATGACCACGTAGTTGACGGTGAGGATCAGCCCGGCCGGGTCCACGATCGTCCCGGTGCCCATCCGCTCGTCGCCCAGGTTGCGGGTGGAGGGATGCGCCGACGGCACCTCGGCGTGGATGTGCACCACGGAGGTAAGCAGATGCTTGACGATCTCGACCGATGCGTCCATGGAAAAAATGACCGGGCTCACGCTAGCACGCGCCGGGCGGCCCGTGCAATCCGCGCGCGCCGGCTAGCGCAGGTGCCGCCCCAGGAACTGCTCGATCTCGCGCTGGGCTCCCGTCGCCGCCTCGAGCTGGTAGGACACGGTGGCGCCGAACCCCCCGGGCCGGTTGTCGTTCTCCACCTGGGCCAGCAGTTCCTTGCGCTGCCCCTCCACGTCGAAATAGTGGTACGCGCCCGGGTACGTCACGATGCTGGCGTCGGCACCGCGCGAGCGCATGGCCTCCACCATCTCGCGGCACTTGGCGGCCGGTGTCCAGTCGTCGGCCTCTCCGATGAGCACGAGCAGCGGCCGGATCACCTGTTCCTTGACCAGGGAGAAGCAGCCACCCGGATAGACGCCGATGCCGGCCGCGAAGCCGGTGGGCGGCAGCGCCACGCCGCGCTGGCGGGCGCGCTCCAGGCTCGGCCCGTTGATCACCGACATCGCGTAGACACCACCCTGCGACCAGCCGATCGCGCCGATGCGGTCCGGCCGCACCTCGGGAAGCGACTGGAGGTAGCGCAGGGCGCCGAAGGCATCGTCGAAGCGCGCGGTGATGGGCGGGTCGTCCGGGCCGGAGCGGCAATCGCCCTTGAGCTTGCGGGGCCCGAAGCTGTCGACGACCAGCGCCACGTACCCGTGATCGGCGAACCAGCGCGCCCAGCGATACGATTGCGCCTCCAGCCCGCCGCAGCCGTGCAGCTGCACGATCGCCGGGAATGGCCCTGGCCCGCTCGGCCGCACCAGGGTGGCGTCGATGGTGACGGGGGCGCCCGGAGTGACGTTGGCGAAGCGGACGGCCTGCTGGCCGGCGCGCCCGGCGCAGCCCGCGATGAGGACCGCCACGAACACGACCGCCGCGATGCGATTCACGCAGCGAGCATACCCCAAACGGTCCGCCGCCGCGCCAGGACGCGGCCGCTGCTGTAGAATGCGGCCAGGATGAGGCGGGGGACGCATCGCAGGGCGATCGGGGAGGCGGCAAGCTAGATGGCCGACGAGGCGTCCGGCGAGGCGCGGGCCGAGGCCCAGCGCCATTTCCAGCTGGGGTACGAGGCGCAGATGCAGGGGCGCCTCGAGGAGGCGGTGGCCCACTACCAGCGGTCGATCGCGCTTCACGCCACCGCGGAGGCCCACACGTTTCTCGGCTGGGCCTACAGCTTCCAGGGTCGTGCGGACGACGCGATCGCCCAGTGCAAGATCGCGATCTCGGTGGATCCGGACTTCGGCAACCCCTACAACGACATCGGCGCTTATCTCATCGAGCTGGGGCGCGAGGAGGAGGCGGTGGTGTGGCTGGAGCGGGCCAAGCAGGCTCCGCGCTACGAGCCGCGGCACTTCCCCTACTTCAACCGTGCGCGCATTCACGTCAAGCGCCACGAGATCCGCGAGGCCATCCACGAGCTCGAGCGCGCCGTCGAGATCGAGCCGCGGTACACGATGGCCCGCAAGGAGCTGCACCGCCTCCGGGGCCTCCTGAATTGACCACCGTCCCGCCCGCGTTCTACGACAACCCGCTCCTGTTCGGGCACGACACCACCCGCGGCCTGCTCGCCTTCCGGCCCGCCGATGGCCACGTGACCGTCTACGCCCGCGGAGCCGACGGCGGCGTGGTCACCGTCGACGAGCCCTTCCGGCCGTTCATGCTGCTGGCCGATCCCGATCTCCTCAAGGATCTCAAGGACGAGGTCGAGGTGACCCCGCTCGACGGCGAGGGGACCTATCGCTGGCTCGCCCAGCTCTCTTCGTGGTCGCAGGCGCTGCGGGCCCGAGATCACTGCCTGCGGGTGTCGGGTCGGAGCGCGGGGGCGCCAGATGCGCCCTACCGGTTCCTGGCCGATCCGACGCACCAGTTCCTGCTCCGGTCGGGCAAGACGTCCTTCCTCGGCATGACCTTCGGCGATGTCCGGCGGATGGCGATCGACATCGAGGTCACCACCGGGGCCGGCTTCGAGTTTCCCAACGCGGCGCGGGAGTCCGACCGGATCATCGCGATCGCGATGGCCGACTCGACCGGATTTACCCGCGTGCTCTCCGGAGCCGAGATGTTGGAGGCCGAGCTGCTGGCCGAGTGCTCGCGCCTCGTCCGCGAGCGCGACCCCGACGTGCTCGAGGGCCACAACATCTTCCGGTTCGACCTGGAGTACCTCGAGGCCCGCGCGCGCCGGCACCGCATTTCGCTCGCCTGGGGCCGCGACGGCTCCGTGCTGCGCGGGTTCCCCTCCCGCATGCAGGTGGCCGAGCGCACCATCGGCTACCGCCGGTACGGGGTGACCGGGCGGCACATCGTCGACACCTGGATCCTGGCCCAGCTCTACGACGTCGGAGCCCGTGACCTCGAGTCCTACGGCCTCAAGGACGTGGCGCGCCACTTCGGCATCGCGGCCCCCGAGCGGACGTACCTGCCCCCGGAGGACATCCCGCGCATCTTCGTCGAGGATCCGCAGCGGCTCATGGCGTACGCGCGCGACGACGTCACGGAGACGCTCGGGCTCTCCGCGATCCTGTCGCCGCCGTACTTCGTCCAGGCCCAGATCCTGCCGTTCGACTACCAGGCCACCGTGCTGCGCGGCAACGCGACCAAGATCGACGCGCTGCTGATGCGCGAGTACCTGCACCGCGGCCAGGCGGTGCCAGCGCCGACGCGGGGACGGGGGGTCGCGGGCGGCTACACCGCCGTGTTCCAGCGGGGAGTCGCGCGCGACGTGCTCCACGTCGACGTCACCTCGCTCTACCCCTCGCTCATGCTCGGCCAGGGCCTGTTCCCGGCCGCCGACCGGCTCGGCGTCTCGGCGTCGCTGCTGCGCGACCTGCGCGAGTTCCGGGTGTCGGCCAAGCGGATGGCCCGGGAGGCGGTCCGGGAGGAGGACCGCGTCTTCTTGAACGCGCTCCAGCAGACCTTCAAGATCTTCATCAACTCGTTCTATGGATACCTCGCCTTCTCGCAGGGACACTGGAACGACTTCGACGTGGCGAATCAGGTGACCGGCGAGGGGCGACGGCTCGTGCAGCTGCTCCTCGACCGTCTCGGCGGGCTCGGCGCCACCGTGGTCGAGGTGGATACCGACGGGATCTACTTCGTGCCCCCCGTGGAGTCGGCCACCTGCGATACCGCCGCCCAGGAAGATCGGCTGGTGAGCGAGCTCTCGGCCGCGCTGCCCGAGGGTATCCAGCTCGAGCTCGACGGGCGGTACGTGGCGATGTTCAGTTACAAGATGAAGAACTACGTGGTGCTCGACGCGCGGGGCAAGCTCCTGATCAAGGGCTCCGGCCTGCGCTCGCGCGGTATCGAGCTCTTCCAGCGCCTCTGGATGGAAGAGATGTTCCGGCTGCTCCTCACCGGCCGGCGCGCGGAGATCCCCGCGCTCGTGAAGCGCTGGGAGGAAGACTTTCTCGCCCACCGGGTGCCGCTCAAGCAGTTCATGAAGACGGAGACGATCCAGGAGTCGCTCGCCGCCTACCGCGAGAAGCTCCAGGCCGGCGCGCGCAACGTGGGCGCGGCCTACGAGCTGGCGCTGGCCTCCTCGCGCTCCTATCAGCCCGGTGATCAGGTCTCGTACTACGTCACCGGCGAGGGCAAGCGGGTCAAGGTGAACGAGGCGGCCAAGCTGGCAGGCGACTGGAGCGAGGCCGCCCCCGACGAGAACACCGCGTACTACGTGGCGAAGCTGCAGGAGCTCTACGAGAAGTTTCGCCCGCTGATCGAGCAGGATGGGCTGGTCGCGGTGGTCGAGGATGAGGCCGCCCCGGCGCCCGCCGCTCCCGTACAGCCCGGGCTCTACGACGAGTGAGGTGGCCGGCTCACCACTCGAGCGCGAGCTGACGCGGACGGGGCGGTCCCTCCGACCGCACCCGCTCCTCTCGCGTGCGCGAGGAGAACCCGACCTCGGCGCTCAGGCGGCTGACTCGTCGCTCGATCTCGTCGCGGTAGGCCGGTGGCGCGCTGCCCGGCCGCGGATAGAGCGCGCGATAGCGGAGAAGCGCCCAGGGGAATTCCTGCTGCACGAACTCGAGAAAGAACCGCCACGTCATCTCGGTCCGCAGGAAGAGCGCCTGGCTGATGACCTCTCGGGCGCCCGCGGCGAGCGCGGCGGCCAGCAGCTCGCGTAGGCCGCCCTCGCCGTCGGTCAGCAGTGGGAGCACCGGCATCAGGAAGAGGCGCGTGCGGATGCCGTCCGTCGAGAGCGCGCGCATGGCGTCCAGGCGCAGGTCCGGGCGCGGGGCCCGCGGCTCGATCTGGCGGAGCAGGTCGGCTTCGACCGAGATCAACGAGATGTTCACCCACAGGTCCGAACGGCGGGCGATCCGGGCGAGCACCTCCCGGTCACGCAGGATGCCGGTGGACTTTGTTGTGATCCCCACGCGGAGACCCGGCACCTGCGCCATCGCCTCCAGGACCCCACGGGTCACGCCGAAGCGCCCTTCCGCCGGCTGGTACGGATCGGTCGCGGTGCCGATGGCGATCTCCTGACCGGTCTCGCGCGCGCGGACCAGGCTCGCTCGGAGCTTCGAGGCCCCGATCTGCTTCACGTAGATGCGCTCCTCGAACTCCTCGGGGTCGCCATGGCCGAGGTACTCGTGGGTGGGCCGGGCGTAGCAGTAGCGGCAGCCCACCTCGCACCCCCGAAACGGGTTGAGCGTCCAGCCGAACGGCATGCTTGTTCCGGTCAAGCGATTCAGCAAGCTCTCGGAGGCAAGCTGCTGGAACTCCACCCCGCGGCGGCGGTCCACGACGTCGCCGATCCGCTTCACGAATCCCGGAGCCGGCGGAATCGATCTGCTCATGGATGATGGCGTCCTCATATGACGAGTAGTATGGCTCCGAAAAAAACCCCGGGGAAGGCCTCGCGTCCCCGGGGCTCGCTTTCGGCTTCGCTCGCTACCGGCGCCAGCCCCCTCCGCCGCCTCCACCGCCGGGCCGTCCGCCGCCACCCCCACCGCGGGGACCACCACCCCCACCGCTGCCCCGCTGCGGCTGGGGCCGGGCCTCGTCAACGACGAGGTTGCGGTCCCTGAAAAGACGGCCGTTTAGCATCTCGATGGCCTTACCCGACTCCTCCTTGGTGGCCATCTCGACGAACCCGAACCCCCTGGGCCGGCCGGTGAACTGATCGGTGACGATGCGGACAGACTCGACCGTCCCCGCCTGCTGGAACAGTTCGCGCAGGTCTTCTTCTGTAGCCTGGAAGGAGAGATTGCCGACGAAGAGCTTTGCAGGCATCGCGAAAACCTCCTGCCGCGATCAGGACCGAGTCGCCCACTCCCCGGCTCACCGGCGGCCTGTAGGAACCCCATCCGCTCGTGGGCCCCGCGAGGCGACGCCCGCAGCGTGTCCGGAACTCTACTTATGGTCCTACCACGTGTCAAGCGAATCTTCTGGCCAGAAGATTCCTCATTTCACGAGGTTATGCGCTTACAGGGCATGCCGGGCGTGCACGAAAAGTTGTCTACAGATAAACCCCCTGGGCGGTGCCTCCGTCCAGTGCGATGGGGAAGCCGGTAAGAAATGGAGCATGCTCGGAGGCGGGAAGGCACGGCACGTCGGCGATTTCCTCGGGCAGCGCTGCGCCCGAGAGCCAATTCCTGACTACGTTGTTTTACGTAGACGTCCCCGGCGACACACCCGTGAAGTTACCGCCCTTCGCCCCACGGCCGCGGGCCGCGCTCTCGATATCCACGGCCGCCTGCTTGAGCGCCCCCCATCGCGGGAGCAGATCACCACGCGCGCGCTCTCCGTGACGAGAGCGGTCTTGGTCAGCTCTTCCGGGCGTGACGTGCGAGCAGATCCTGGAATGTCTCCGCGGGCAGGGCCTCCGCCCAGTCGCGCCCCTCGGAGTCGCGGCCGTAGTACTCGGCCATGTAGACGCGTGCTTCGCTCTTCGTCCGGAACAGCCGCCAGATGTGCGCCGCCGTCCCGCCCGGCCGGCGCAGATAGAAGATGGGATCCGCGGGGCCGGTTGGCTCGTACACGGTGCGCTGTCCGAGCTGATCGTAGGTGATCCACGCCACCGCGATGCCGTGCGCGGACAGCACCCGCGCACGCAGCGAGTCCTCGAGCGGCAGCGACTCTACGTCCTGAAGTCGCGGCCCGTAGTACACCGGCACCGCGGGCGCGTCCACCGAGAGCGCCACCGGCACCGCGCCGCCGACCGTCTCCAGCAGGAGCCGCGCGTCCTCCCCCACCCAGGCGTGCCCCGTCGTGTACAGATCGGGCCACGCTTCGAGGAGACGACCGGGCGGGACGAGCTTGCGACACCTGGCCACGTCCGCCGCGTCGGTGAGCAGGTGCACCCGGCTCATGCCGTTCTCACGCCGCTGTCGGGAAACGGGGCACCGCGCCCCAGTCGAAGCGTCGAGTCGCCTCCGGCGCCGGCCGCACCACCTCGCGCTCGCAGCGGATCACCGCGCGGGCGAAGCCGTCCAGATCGCGCCCGTCCAGCCGTTGGCCGATGAGCTTGGCCGCGCCCTCGTGCAGAAGTGCGCGGGCGCCCTCGAGATTGCCGTTGGCCAGGTGCTGGAAGCCCACTGCGACCTGGATCAGCCCCTGCAGGCTCTTGCGCGCGGGGCCGTCGGCGCGCATCCAGGATGGCTCGAGCACCTCGTGAACCTCGAAGTAGAGGCCCGCCTCGAAGAGCGTGGCCGCCTCGTCCAGGATCACGGCGAGCGGCGGATCCGGCGGGGCCAGCGGCCGATCGGCGAGCGCGCGCGCGGCGCGGGCGGCGCGCGAGGCGAGAGCCTGGGCGTGTTGCTGGTAGCTGGACTTGATCCGCCAGCCGTCGCCCCCGCGATCGAACAGCTCCTCCGGGAATCCGGATGGCGGCCCGGCCGCCCCCAACGCATGGGGATCGGCGCAGACCGCCGCGAGCGCTTCGAGCCCACGCCGGGCGCCCTCGTCGTGGAGGGCGTCGAGGATGAGATCGGCGAGGCGGTTGCGCAGGGGCAGCGGCAGCGTCACCCTCTCCGGTCGCCTCGCTGTCCGGCCAGCCGACGGTGGGCGGCGCGGATCTGCTCGAGGTGGTTCAGGTCGTGCTCGGCCCAGTGGGCGAGCAGCTGGGGAATCGTGAGGCGCCCGTACTCGGGGTGGCGGCCGTGCTGGCGCCGTTGCGCCGGACTGAGCCGGGCCACGTAGGCGAGGTTGGACCGACGCAGCGCGGTGAAGGTGGCGAGCGCCTCGCGGAGTGGGGTGCGCCGATAGCGGCCGCCCTCCGCCCATCGGTCCTGGTCCCACGCCACGAGCGGGCCCCGCGGCTCGGCCGCGATCTTGCGGATCCGGAAGGCGAGCGCGATCTCCGCGTCGGCGAGGTGGCTCATCACCTCGCTCACCGCCCACTCCCCGCGAGCGGGACGCCGCGCCACCAGGCGGCCCGGCACGCGCCCGAGGGCGCGGGCGAGACGGGCCGGGGCGGCGCGCAGCGTGGTCATGGGACGGACGGATCCGAGCCGGGTATGCGGTGAGCGGCACATGGGACAGGCGGTGTTCGGCATGGGGGCTCCTTGTTCGACGCGCGATGCCGCCGCGTATCGTAGCATGCCGCATGGGCCACGCCGCATGGGGGCGATGGCCGAGGACGCACGGTATAATGCGCGCATGATCTCGGTTCGCGACGCGCAGGCTCACATCCTGGCGCAGGTCGAGCGCGCGGTGCCGCCGGAGGTGATTCCGGTGGGAGCGGGCCTCGGCCGCGTGCTGGCCGAGGACGTGCGCGCCACCTTCGACGTGCCCCCCACCGACAACTCCGCCGTCGACGGTTACGCGGTACGCGGCGCCGACATCCCGACCTCCGGCCGGCGAGAGCTGACCGTGGTGGCCGATCTGGCCGCGGGCACTGTCTTCGACGGCACGATCGGCCCGGGGGAGGCGCTGCGCATCATGACCGGCGCTCCGATGCCCGCGGGGGCGGATACCGTCTATCCTCAGGAGCTGGTCGAGCGGAGCGGACGCGCCGTGAGGATCCCCGCGGGGACTCGCGGCGTCAACGTGCGGCATCGGGGGGAGGACGTGCGATCCGGTACCGTGGTGCTCCCGGCTGGGCGCGTGCTCCGGCCCCAGGAGCTCGGCGTCGCCGCCTCGCTCGGGCTGCCGCAGCTGCTGGTGCGGCAGAAGCCGCGGGTCGCGATCCTCTCCACCGGCGACGAGGTGGCCGAGCCCGGCGACGAGCGGAAGCCCGGCCAGATCTTCGACTCCAACCGCTTCTCCCTCCACGGCCTCGTGGAGGCGGCAGGCGGACACGCGACCGATCACGGCATCGTCCCCGATCTCTACGATGTGCTCCACGCCAAGCTGCGGACCGCCGCGGCCACCGCCGACATCGTGCTCACGTCGGGCGGCGTGTCGGTGGGCGACTACGACCTGGTCAAAGCCGTGCTGCAGGACGCGGGCGGCATCGACTTCTGGCAGGTCGCCATGCAGCCCGGGCGTCCCCTCGCGGTGGGACGCATCGGGGCCGCGCACTTCTTCGGCCTACCCGGCAACCCGGTGGCCTCGATGCTGACGTTCCACCTGTTCGTGCGCCCGGCCCTCTGGAAGCTGGCCGGTCGCCGGGATCTGTTCGCGCCCACATTCCACGCGATGGCCATGGAGGCGATGAGCAAGAAGCCGGGCCGGCGGGAGTTCAAGCGCGGCATCCTCTCGTACGCGCCCGGATCGGGCGGCGGCCGATGGGAGGTCCGTACCACCGGCCCGCAGGGATCGGGCATCCTCACGTCGATGACCCTGGCCAACTGCTTCGTCGTCATCGAGGAAGAGCGCGGCGATATCGCCGCCGGCGAGACGGTCTCCGTCGAGCTCTTCTCGGTGGACTGAGCGCGGCCGCTCGTGCCCCACGGGATCGAGACCCGCCTCATCGAGCGCATCACTCCCATGGTGCGTGAGCTCTGCACCAGCCGGGTGCGGGCCCTCTCCGATCTCCGCTACGCCGACGTGCGCGTGGAGGTGAGCGAGGGCAAGTACGCGGGCGCCGAGAACGGGGAGGCCAAGTCCTCGGGCGACGACTACGCCTTCGCCTTCGGCATCCGGGTGCTCGCGGGCTCCCGGATGAGCGCGCCGGGCTACTTCGGGCGCGGGCTGGGCGCCGCCGACGTGCCCGACCTCGCACGGATCCTCTGGGAGGGCCTGCTCGCCGCCTACCGGCGGGCGATGGCCAACGCGGAGATGAAGGCGGAGATCAAGGGCAAGTTCGGCGCCCTCGGCGACGCGCTCGAGGACACGCGGCTGCATCCGATCCAGGTTCGTCAGGAGACCGTGCCCGCCGTCTTCGAGGTGGACCCGCGGGGCGTCCCGCTCGACGGCATGCAGCGGCTGACCACCGACGTGTCGCGCCGCGTGGCCGCCTCCCACCGCGCCGTCTCCTACAACTACATCTCCACGATGACTCAGCTCAGCCGCGAGCTGTTCGCCTCTTCCGAGGGGGCGCTGATCGACCAGTCCTTCGCCCTGACCCAGGGCATGTGCTACCTGGTGGCCACCGGCCCGGACAACAGCCAGGAGCTGTACGACGTGGTCGGCCACCAGCGCGGCTGGGAGATCCTCACCCGCGGAGTGTCAGAGCCGCTGATCGAGCTGCCGCCGTTCCCGGAGTTCTCCCTGGCGATGGCCGCCGACGCGGTGGAGCTCAGCCAGGCGCCCGCGCTGGTGGCGCCGCCGGGTGAGACCACGGTGGTCACCGACCCGCACTACAACACGCTGCTCTCGCACGAGATCATCGGGCACCCGGTCGAGCTCGATCGGGGCCTCAAGATGGAGACGGCCTACGCGGGACGCTCGTGGCTTCTGCGCGGCCTCGACGACACCCAGCTCGGCAAGCAGATCGCCTCGCCGCTCGTCACCGCGTTCTCGGATCCGTCCCTGCCCGGATACGGTCACTACGTCTACGACCACGAGGGCACGCCGGCCCGCCGGGTGGTCCACATCGACCGCGGGGTGTTCACCGGCTTCATGAACAGCCGGCAGACCGCGGCGGTGTTCGGCGGCGATCCCAACGGGCACTGGAAGGCCACCGACGCCGCGCTGGTGCCGCTCGTGCGCATGTCTACCACCGTGTTCGCGGGTGGCGAGCACGACGCGCGGGACCTGATCCGCGACGTCGACCGCGGCTACTACCTGGTGGGCCACCGTACCCCGTCCATCGCGGAGAGCCGCGAGAACTTCCGGATCTCGGCCCGGAAGGTCTACGAGATCAGCCGGGGCGAGCTCGGCCGTCTCTATCGCGACGGCGGCATCATGGCGGACAGCCGCGACTTTCTGATGCACGTCGACGGCGTCGGCCGGGACTTTCGCGTCTACCCGATCCCCAACTGCGGCAAGGGGCAGCCCATGCAGACGCGCAAGCTCGGCAACGGCGGACCCACCCTGCGCAGCCGCGCCATCCTGACCGGCGGGGCCTGAGCGCGCGGTGGATCTCACGCGCGCGGTCCGGGAGGCGCTCGCCCGCCTGTCCGCCCGGCCCGGAGTGCTCGAGGTCGAGGTGTTCGCGGCGTTCAACCGCTCGCTGCTGACCCGGCTCAACTACACCTCGCACATCCCCTGCAACGGCGTGGAGGAGCCCAAGTCCACCGAGATCTCGGGACTGGGGGTCCACGCGGTGTTCGACGGCCCCGACGGGCGGCCCCTCGTCGGGTTCGGCTCGGAGCCGAGCGACCTCACCCCGGACGGCGCGTTGCGGGCGCTCGACAAGGCGCGGCAGGCCGCGGTCCACGATCCGGAGTTCCGCTCCCTGCCCCGTCCGATCGGCGCGCCGCGCGCGCTGCTCGACTACCACGACCCCCGCCTGATGGAGGTCTCGGACGGCGAGTTGGTCGAGGCGGGCTGGAAGGTGGTCGCAGGAGGGCTGCGTGGATTCATGGCGTCGTCGCGGCTGGCCGACCTGGTTCCGGGCGAGGCGGAGCTGAAGCGGCTCGGACTCATCCTGGGCGGCGACGTCAGCATCCTCCAGGAGCGCATCGCGATCGCCTCGACCGCGATGCCCGAGCCGCAGGCCGACGACTCCACCTTCATGTCCGCGTTCCTCACCGGGATGGTGGAGGCGCGGGACGCCAAGGGCTCGGGCTGGTCGATCTGCACGCGGCTCGAGCACTTCACCGACGAGGCGGGCGGCGAGGCGGCAGCCAACGCGGTCGCCGCGATCGACGGCGAGCGCGTGTCGACCGGCGACTACACCGTGATCTTCGGCCCACAGCCGGTGGCCGATCTCTGCAACAACCTGATCGTGCCCTCGTGCCAGGCCGGTTCGTTCTACGCCTCGAGCACGCCGTTCCTCGGCCGGCTCGGGCAGCCAGTGGCCGCCCGCGCCCTGACGATCTACGACCACGGAGCGATGCCCGGCCTGGCCGGCTCGCGCGGCATCACCTGCGAGGGCCTGCCCACCGGCCGCACGGATCTCATCCGGGACGGCGTCCTGGTCGGCCTGCTGAGCCACTGGTACGATACGCAGCGGCTGCGGCACGATCCGCGAGGACGCGAGAAGCTCGGCGTCGATCCCGCCGCGGCCGCCGCGGCACTGACGCCGCGCAACGGGTTCCGCTACGACGGCTCCGGCCGGTCCTTTGAAACAACGCCCGGCACATCGGCGTCGAATGTGATAGTCGAGGGGGCGGATCCGGTTTCGCTCGAGCAGCTCGTCGCGCGCGTGCGCGACGGCCTCTACGTCGGGCGGATCTGGTACACGTACCCGATCAACGGGTTGCGGGCCGGCGACTTCACTTGTACCGTGGTGGGGGATTCTTTTATCATTCGCGACGGGCGGATCGCGGCGCCGCTCAAGGCGAACACGATCCGGATCAACGACAACGTGACACGGCTCCTCGGCGCGATCGTCGGCACCACGAAGGACGCGAAGGGCACGATGGTGTGGGGAGCGGACGAGATCGTGTACGCGCCGGCCATCGCGGTGACGGGCGTGCACGCGAACGCGATCGCTGGATTCATGGAGGGACTGGCCTGATGGCGAACCCCGACGTGCCCAAGCTCGAATCCATCGCTCGCGAAGGGCGGGTGCAGATCATCCGCATGCTCACCCACGCGGGGTCCGGGCACCCGGGCGGCTCGCTGTCGGTGATCGACATCCTGACCACGCTCTACTTCAACCGCATGCGCTACGATCCGACGCGCCCGCACTGGGAGGACCGCGACCGCTTCGTGCTGTCCAAGGGGCACTGCGTGCCCGCCCAGTACTACTGCATGGCCAGGGCCGGTTACTTTCCCATGGACCGGCTGGTCACGCTGCGGAAGCTGGGCAGCCCGCTGCAGGGCCACCCGGACCGGGTCGCGCTGCCGGGTATCGAGGCGGCCACCGGGTCGCTCGGCCAGGGCATCTCGGTCTCCGCCGGCATGGCCCTCGGGCTGAAGCTGGCCGGCAAGGGCTCGCGCGTGTACTGCGTCCTCGGCGACGGCGAGACCCAGGAGGGCCAGGTGTGGGAGACCCTGATGTCGGCGCCGAAGCTGGGGGCGCCGGATCACCACCTCGACAACCTCTGCGTGATCCTCGACTACAACGGCATCCAGCTCGACGGGTTCGTCAAGAAGATCCTCGACCTCGAGCCGGTGACCGACAAGTTGAAGTCCTTCGGCTGGCCGGTGCTCGAGGTCAACGGTCACGACGTCGCCCAGGTCGACAAGGCGCTCGACCAGGCAGAGGTCACCAAGGGCGGCCCGACGTTCATCGTGGCCCACACCGTCAAGGGGAAGGGCGTGTCCTTCATGGAGAACGATCCGGAGTGGCACGGCAAGGCCCCGAAGCCGGAGGAGGCGGTCCGGGCGATCCGCGAGATCGCGGGCGAGCCCCTGCCCTCGTGGGCCGCGCCGGTCGTCGCGGAGCTGTCTGCCCTGGGGAAGAAGTGATGGCGGCCAAGGCCTCGCGCGCCGCGTTCGGAGAGGCGCTGATCGAGCTGGGCGCGAAGGACGAGCGCATCGTCACGCTCGACGCCGACCTGTCCAAGTCGACCATGACCGCCGGCTTCGCGAAGAAGTATCCGGGCCGCGCCTTCAACGTCGGCATCGCCGAGTCCGGCATGATCGGGCTGGCCGCGGGGCTGGCCCTGACCGGTCGCGTGCCGTTCGCCTGCTCCTTCGCCTGCTTCCTGGTCGGGCGCTTCGAGACCATTCGCGTGTCGGTGGCTTACACCGACGCGCCGGTGAAGCTCGTGGGAACCCACGTCGGCGTGGCCATCGGGGAAGACGGCTACACCCAGATGGGCCTCGAGGACGTCGCCTGCCTGCGCTCGCTCCCGAACATCCCGATCGTCCAGCCGGCCGACGAGCTCGAGACCCGGCAGGCGGTGGCCTACGCGATCGAGCATCCGGGCCCGATCTACCTGCGCCTGACCCGGCAGAACCTCGAGCCGGTGCACGACACGGCCTACCGCTTCCGGTTCGGGAAGGTCGACGTGCTGCGTCCGGGCAACGACGTGTCGATCCTGGCCACCGGCGGCACCGTCTGGAACAGCCTCGAAGCCGCCCGCACGCTCGCCGCCGACGGCATCCACGCCGAGGTGCTCAACGTGGCCACCATCAAGCCGCTCGACGAGGAGGCGATCCTGCGATCGGCGGGCCGCACCGGCCACGTGGTGACGGTGGAGGATCACTCCGTCCACGGCGGTCTGGGCAGTGCGGTCGCGGAGCTCCTCGGCGAGGTGATGCCGACGCCCCTGAAGCGGATCGGCGTGACCACCTTCGGCGAGTCCGGTGACGCCAAGGGGCTCTACGCCCGCCACGGCCTGGATCCGGGCGGCATCGTGGGAGCCGTCCGCAAGTTCCTCAGCCGCTAGGACTTCCAGGGGTCAGCGCGGGGGCAGCACCCGCAGATACGCCGGGGTGACGCGCGCGTTCACGTCCGCGCGGATCATCGCGGTGGGCTCCCAGTCGCCCATGTCGAAGTTGAACGACACCACCCGCGTGCCGGGGCGCAGCTCGGCCAGCAGTTTCGGGCGCAGCCGCAGGTTCACCTCGCGGGTCAGGTAGAGCGTCACGACGCTGGCGGCCGAGAGATCCGCCGTGAAGAGGTCCTGCTCGACGAAGGTCACGCGGTCGGCGACCCCCGCCCGCCGCGCGTACTCCCGGCTCCTAGCCACCAGGG
>Ga0335084_10000879_pt1 | contig 26890 bp, 24 predicted proteins | sample Lox_Sample_44_FD_206721 | JGI IMG/M metagenome (GOLD analysis project Ga0335084, IMG submission 206721) | Soil microbial communities from Loxahatchee National Wildlife Refuge, Florida, United States - Lox_Sample_4.4 | ecosystem: Environmental > Terrestrial > Soil > Wetlands | place: USA... | reverse complement strand
CGCCGCGCCGGTGGCAGGCCGGCGAGCAGCTGCCGCCCGTACGCCTTGCGCCCCACCCGCACGTCGAGGAGCGCCACGATGCCGCGGTCGGCCCGCGTCCGGATGAGCCGCCCGAACCCCTGCCGCAGCGCCAGCGCAGCCTCGGGCAGCTGGTAGCTGGAGAACGGCTCGCGTCCCGCCTCCTCCAGCGCCTCGATCCGCGCCGCCACCACCGGGTGCGTGGGCGCGGCGAAGGGGAGCTTGTCCAGGACGACCAGCGAGAGCGCCTCTCCGGGCACGTCCACGCCCTCCCAGAAGCTGGCCGAGGCGAAGAGCACGCTGGGGGTCGACTGGAACGCGTCGAGCAGCACCGCCTTGGGCGCCTCGCCCTGGAGCAGCATCGGGTACGGGAGCCGGCCCGAGAGGAGCCCGTGCACCCGCTCCATGTTCCGGAGCGAGGTGAAGAGCGCGAAGGCACGTCCCCCGGTGACCTCCGCCAGACGGGCGATCTCCTCCGCCACCGCCTCGGGAAAGCCCGGCTCCCGCGGCTCGGGCAGGCCCGTCGGAAGGTACAGCGCCGACTGGCGCGCGTAGTCGAACGACGACGGGACCGCGAGCTGGGTGAGTGGGGCCACCGGCTCGCCCTCGGCGTCCAGCAGCCCCACCTGGCGACAGAAGTACTCGAACGAGTTGCCGGCCCGGAGCGTCGCCGAGGTGAACACCACCGTGTCCACCGCGCCGTACAACCGCTCGCGCATCGCCTCGGCCACCGAGATGGGCGCGGCGCGGAAGAACAGCCCTCGGCCCCGGCCCTCGGCCCAGTACACGTGGCCGGGCGCGTCCGCGCGGCGCACGAAGTCCAGCTCCGCGCCGAGCTCCGCCGCCCGCCGCGCCACCGCCGAGAGGTCCGGCTCCTCGTGGCCCGCGGCGAATCCGCCCAGCGCGCCAAGGCCTTCGAGCACCGCCTCCATCTGTCGGCCCAGGGGCGCCAGCGCCGGCGCGGTGAGGCGGACCGTGCCCTCGTCGGTCATCCCCACCGCCCGTGGCGCCGCGGCCCAGAGCGCCTCGGCCTGCGCCCGGACCTTGACTGCCAGGGCGGAGAGCACCCCGGCCCGGGCATCCTCGAGCGGGAGGGCCGCCTGTGCATCGCGGGCGAGCTCCTCGAAGCGGTGGCTGCTCACCGTGGTGCCGAAGAACTCGGTGGCAGCGTCCTCCAGCCCATGCGCTTCGTCGAACACCACCGCCTCGTACCGCGGGAGCACACCCTCGCCGTTGCCCCGCCCGGTGCGCACCACCAGGTCGGCGAAGAACAGCGCGTGGTTCACCACCACCAGCTCGGACTCCTCGGCCTGCTGCCGGAGCCGGGTGACGAAGCACGCCGCGTGCTGCGGGCACCGGGTCCCGAGGCATCCCTCGGGCGTGGTCGACACCTGGCGCCAGCCGGAGAACCCCTCGGGGAGCATCAGCTCGGCGCGGTCGCCGCTCTGCGTGCGCTCGGCCCAGCGGAGCAGCATCCCGAAGGCCTCGGCGTCCTCACGCGAGTCGAGCAGCGCCCCGGTCCTCGCCCGCTCCAGCCGGTGGAGGCACAGGTAGTTCGCCCGGCCCTTGACCAGCGTCGCCCGGACGGGGAGACCGAGCGTGTCCCGCACCAGTGGCAGGTCCTTGTGGAACAGCTGGTCCTGGAGGTTCTTCGTCGCGGTGGAGATGACGACCCGGCGCCCGCTCAGGATGGCCGGGACGAGGTAGGCCAGCGTCTTCCCGGTCCCGGTGCCCGCCTCGGCGACCAGCATCCGCCGCTCGTCGAACGCCCGGGCCACCTCGCGCGCCAGGGTAAGCTGCTCTGGGCGGTGCTCGTACCCGGCCAGCGCGCGGGAGAGTCGGCCGCCCGGGCCCAGGACCGCGGCGATCTCGTCCACCTAGTGCTCCGACCCGGGTGTCGTGACCACGGCGAGGCGGCAGAGACCGAAGCGAGACGGCGCACCCGAGGAGCGAGCCGCGGAGGCGTCCCTCGCGAGACGTCGAGCAGCGGAGCGACGAGGCTGCCCGTCGCAGCGAGAGGATCGGCCGCCGCAGCGGTCAGGATGCCCGGGTCGCAGCACTCAGTGGGCCCGGAGGAGGAAGTTGACCAGCAGCGCGGCGACGGGAATCACGAAGAAGAGCATCGCGCTCACCGCCAGCACCTTGCGCCGGTTCCGCTGCAGCTCGGCCGGGTCGGTCTTCGCCGCCGCCGCTGCCGCAGTGGACGCCATCCGCACCATGCTCTCGAGCGCCACCTTGGTCTGCGGATCGTCGGGCGTTGCGGCGAGGCGGATGCGGTACAGCCGCCCGGCCTTGGCCAGCTCGTCCATGCTGAAGGCCAGCTGGAGGAACTTCTCGTGCTCGTCCTGCCTGGTCCAGCGCTCCTCGAGCCCGCGCCACGCCGACTCCAGGGCGGCCGACGGCTGGTGCTCCTCGGCGCGGAAGTTGGCGAAGACCAGCCCGCACGCCGGGCAGATCAGCGCCTCGCGGGTCCGCGGGGTGATGCACTTGGGGCAGTGCCCCGGAGGAATCTGGATGGTCGACCCGCGGGCGACCCCCGGCTGCGGCGCCACCACCGGGGTGGAGCCGGTGTTCCGGGGGTGCAGCGCCTGGGGCGGCGGCGTGGGCGGGTGCACGTCGCCGAGCTGGTTCAGAAGCTGCGCGAACTCGGCGTCCACCACCCGCTTCGGCGGAGATGCGGGCTCGACGGTGACCGGGGCGATGGCCGGCGGCCGGGTGGGCGAGTCGAACCGGGCCACCTCGGCCGGCTTCGGCAGCGCGGACGTCCCGGGAGGGGCGACGGCCAGCGGCACCGCGTCCGAGGTCGGCGTCAAGAGGATGATGGTCGGCCCCTCGTCGTTCTCGTCCTCGTCGGCCGGGGCGGGCGCGGGGCGGGGCGCGTCCGTCGTCCCGGAGGCCTTCGCCGCCTTCGGAGACAGCACCGTCACCGGCCGCGCTGGCAGCTGCTGCCGCTGCTCGGCACCGCACGCCGGACAGCGGGCCACCAGCCCACCCCGCTCGACGCGGAGATCGACCAGCTCGACGAGGCGCTCGCAGGAGGGACAGAGAACTTTCATCGGGGAATGGCCGGCGGGCGTTCGCCGCTCGGAGGTCGGCGAGCAGTCTAGAGGACTGCGGCGGGTCTAGAGGAGTGCAACGAAGGGTGCGGGGAGAAAACAGAGGACCGCCACCGCGAGGGTGGCCACGCACAACCACCCACGTGCGGCGCCGAGGGGCTCGTCCGGGGCCGTCACCGGCGGGTGCCGGACCCCGACCACCAGCGCCACCACCAGCAGCCAGGCGATCCAGGAGAAGGAGACCAGCACCGTGAGCAGCGCCAGCAGCGCCAGGGCACAGCGTCCGATGGTCCGGGCCCGCCTGCCAAAGACGGCGTAGGTGAGGTGTCCGGCGTCCAGCTGCCCGATGGGGAACAGATTCAGCATGGTGATGAGCGTCCCCAGCCAGCCGGCGAGCACGTAGGGATGCGCGTTGACGTCCATGCCCGGGGGGCGGGGGCCGAGAAAGGCCAGCTCGAAGAGCCGGAGCAGCAGGTTATCCCCGTAGATGGGTGGGTCCAGCCGCGGGAGTCCGTGATGGAGGACGCTCCAGAGCGACATCGGACCCAGCACCGTGGATCCGGTGGGCGGCAGCGGGGCGAAGCGCGAGTGCGCGTAGCCCCAGGCGAGGAACGGAAGGCACACCAGGAACCCGGCGATGGGGCCGGCGGCGCCGATGTCCACCAGGGCATTCCGGGTAGGGATGCGGTCGCGCACCCGGATGACCGCCCCGAGCGTGCCGAAGCCCAGCAGAGGCAGGGGGATGAAGTACGGCAGGCTGGCGCTCACCCCGTGCCGGCGGGCGAGCACGTAGTGTCCGAGCTCGTGCGCCCCGAGGATGCTCACCGTCGCCACGGTGAACTGCAGCGAGCTCAGCAGCGCCGAGGTGCTGAGCCGGATCGACCCGCTGTCCGTCCAGGCACCGGTCTGGGTGAGCAGGAAGGTGCCGAAGACTGTCACCAGCGTGCAGGCGAAGAGGACCGCCGGGAGCCAGGGCCGTGGCTCGGGTCGTGGGAGGGTCGCGTCCAGCGTGCGCTCCTCAGGGCTCCAGGGCCGACGAGAGGACCTGGGCGGTGAACTGCACCAGGGGGATGACGCGCTGGTAGTTCATCCGCGTCGGTCCGATGACCCCCACCGTCCCCAGCGAGCGGTCCGCCGGTCCGTAGGGGGTGGCCACCAGCGACACGTCGCCGCCGGGAGAAAGGTCGCTCTCATGGCCGATGAAGATCTGCATCTCCCGAGCACGCTGCACGCGGTCCAGGAGAGCCACCAGCCGGGTCTTCTCCTCCAGGGCGCGGAAGAGGGCCTTCATCCGCTCGACGTCGGCGAACTCGGGCGCCTCCAGGAAGCTGCCGGTGCCCTCGATGAACACCTTCTCGGTCGGCGGCACCCCGGTGGCGAGGAGACCCAGCTTCAGGGCCTTGCCCACCAGCTGATCATAGGCGGCCTGGTCCTGGGCCAGCTCCTGCTCGATGCGTCCCCGGACCTGCTCCAGGGGGAGCCTCTCCAGCAGCTCGCTGAGGTAGTTGGACGCGCGGACCAGCTCCTCGGGAGACATCTCGAAGTCCAGCGCCACCGGACGGTTGTGCACCTGGCCGTCCTGGTCGACCAGGATGGCGAGCACCCGGCCCTCGCGGAGGCGCACGAACTCGATGCGGTGGAACGTCCCGGAGGTGGGACGCGGCGTGACCACCACGCCGGCATGACGGGTGAGGAAATGGAGAATGCGGCCCGCCTCCTGGACGGATTCCTCGAGGGGCGTCCCGCTGGCGTTGAGGCCCCGCTGGATGAGCTCGCGGTCACGGGGATTCGGATCGCGGAGGCGGATGAGCGTGTCCACGTAGAAGCGGTACGCACGGTCGGTAGGGACCCGGCCGGCCGAGGTGTGCGGTTTCTCGAGGTATCCGAGGTCCTCCAGGTCCGCCATCACGTTGCGGAGGGTGGCGGAGGAGACCTCGAAGCCGCTGGTCCGCGCCAGCTGCTGGCTACCCACCGGATCACCCGTGGAGATGTACTCGCGGATGATCGCGTGCAGGACCTCGCGGGCGCGGTCGGAAAGCGGCTCGGCCATGGCGGCTCGCAGCGGACAAGCGTAGGCAGGTGCGGCCCCCGTTTCAATCTCACTCCTCTCCCATTCCCTTTTCCGTCCGTCTGGGGCTTTATCCGCCAGCACACGTTTCGTTGATGCCGCCAGGAGGGCGCATGAAAGCAAAGGATGTCCTGGGGCTCGCCAAGGACCGCGGCGCGGTGATGGTGGACCTCAAGTTCATGGACTTCGTCGGGCTGTGGCAGCACTTCACCATCCCCCTCGCAGAGCTGAAGGAGGAGATCTTCGAGGAGGGGCTGGGGTTCGACGGCTCGTCGATCCGCGGCTGGGCGGAGATCCACGCCTCGGACATGCTGGTGATGCCCGACCCCGCCACCGCGGTGATGGATCCGTTCATGAAGGATTCCACGCTGAGCCTGGTCTGCAACATCGTCGACCCGATCACCAAGGAAGCATACGGGCGCGACCCGCGAAACATCGCCATCAAGGCGGAGAAGTACCTCAAGTCCACCGGCGTCGCGGACACCGCGTACTTCGGGCCGGAGGCCGAGTTCTTCATCTTCGACGAGGTCCGGTTCGACAGTAAGCCGAACGCCTCCTTCTACGAGATCGGCTCGAGCGAGGCCGCCTGGAGCAGCGGCAAGGAGGACGGCAACCGGGGCTACAAGGTCCGCTACAAGGAGGGCTACTTCCCGGTCGCCCCGCTCGACAGCCAGCAGGACATCCGCACCGAGATGTGCCGCGTGCTCGCCGACGTGGGGATCGAGGTCGAGCGGCAGCACCACGAGGTGGCCACCGCCGGCCAGGCGGAGATCGACTTCCGCTTCAACACCCTGGTGAAGTGCGCCGACAACCTCAGCTGGTTCAAGTACATCGTGAAGAACGTGGCCTGGCGCCACGGGAAGACGGCGACCTTCATGCCCAAGCCGCTGTTCGGGGACAACGGCTCGGGCATGCACACCCACCAGTCGCTGTGGAAGAACGGCAAGCCGCTCTTCGCCGGTGACGGGTACGCCGGACTGAGCGAGATGGCGCTCTACTACGTGGGCGGCATCCTCAAGCACGCCCGCGCGCTCGCGGCGATCTGCAACCCCACCACCAACAGCTACAAGCGGCTGGTGCCCGGGTTCGAGGCGCCGGTGAATCTGGCCTACTCCAGCCGGAACCGGAGCGCGTCGATCCGCATCCCGATGTACAGCCCGAGCCCCAAGGCCAAGCGGCTCGAGTTCCGCAGCCCCGACCCGTCGTGCAACCCTTACCTGGCCTTCGCCGCGCAGCTGATGGCCGGCCTGGACGGCATCGAGAACAAGATCGACCCGGGTGACCCGCTGGACAAGGACATCTACGGCCTGTCGCCGGAGGAGCTGAAGGACGTGCCGAAGATGCCCGGCAGCCTGGAGGAGGCCCTGGACTGCCTGCGCAAGGACCACAAGTTCCTGCTCAAGGGCGACGTCTTCACCGACGACGTCATCGACACCTGGATCAACCTCAAGATCGACAAGGAAGTGAACCCGGTGCGGCTGCGGCCCCACCCGATGGAGTTCGCGCTCTACTTCGACATCTGAGCGAGTTGCAGTTCCAGGGGCGGGCCGTCCGTTCTCTCCGCGAGGGGCGACCGGGCGGCCCGTTCCGCGTTCAGCTGAACATCCGCCTCACCTTTGGCGGTGGGCCGGCCCGGGGCGGGGGGCGGCCGGGCGTCATTCGCTGCACTCCGCTGGCGCTCGCCACGGCTTTCGCCCAGAAGGTGTCCGGGTCTTCCCCCCGGAGCTTCCATGCGCGTTCGTGCGTTGCCCTTCCTGCTGTTCCTCGTCGCCGCCTCGGCCCTGGCCGCGCCGGTGCCGGACTGGGTGCGTGAGAGCGACGCCCTCGCCCAGCCGATGCTGCGGGTCACCGCCCAGTTCTTTCCCGAAGGTGCCGCCCGGCTCGGGGTCGAAGGGGTGGACGACAGGGTGCTGGATCTCGGGCCGGGGTACAGCGATCGCAACCGCGCCGCGACCGAGGGAGTGATCAAGGACCTCGAGGCGAAGCTGCCGGCGACGAAGGACCCGCGGGTTCTCCAGGACATCCAGATCCTCATCGACGCCGGCCGACGGCAGAACGAGGTCAGCAAGCTCGAGGATGCGCTGCTGCTCCCGTTCTTCACCCCGGCGCGCACCGCCTTCAGCGGCATCTTCGCCCTGCTCGACCCGCGCATCCCGAAGGAGCGGCAGGCGGCGGCGCTGGTGCGGCTGCGCAAGTACGCGGGGATGGAGCCGGGAACGACGCCGATCACCGAGTTGGCGAAGGCGCGGACGGTGGAGCAGCTCGGGAACAAGAAGCTCCTCGGACCATTCAAGCCCGAGGTGGAGCAGGCCCTGGCGGACAGCAAGCGACTGGTCGCGGGCATCGGCGAGCTCTTCAAGAAGAACGGGCTGAGCGGGTACGAGCAGCCGCTGGCGAAGCTGGGCGAGCAGATGGAGGCCTACGACGCCTGGGTCAAGGCGGAGATCCTCCCGCGCACCCGGACCGAGAGCCGTCTCCCCCCCGAGCTCTACGCGATGTACCTCCGCACCTACGGGGTCGACGCCGCGCCGGAAGAGGTGCTCCGCAGGGCGCTGGTGTCCTTCGCCGAGCTTCGCAACGAGATGAATGCGCTCGCGCCCCTGGTCGCGAGGGCGGAGAAGCTCCCGGCGGGGGGCGACTACCGCTCGGTGCTACGGGCGCTGAAGAAGAAGCAGCTGACCAACGCCTCGCTGATGCCTTTGTACTCCAAGCGGCTGGCGGCGCTGGAGGAGATCACCCGGCGGGAGCACGTGGTGACACTCCCCGAGCGCAAGGCGGTCATCCGGCTCGCGTCCGAGGCGGAGTCGGCGATGCAGCCCGCGCCGCACATGAACCCGCCGCGACTCATCGGCAACAGCGGCGAGTACGGGGAGTTCGTCCTTCCCCTGGCCACCCCGGGGGCACCCGGACAGAAGGACCTCCGGACGGACGATTTCACCTTCGACGCCGCGACCTGGACACTCACCGTGCACGAGGCTCGGCCGGGGCACGAGCTTCAGTTCTCGCGGATGATCGAGCAGGGCGTATCGATCGCCCGGGGCATCTTCGCCATGAACAGCGCCAACGTGGAGGGCTGGGCCCTCTACGCCGAGGCGGAGATGAAGCCCTACCTGCCGCTCGATGGGCAGCTGGCGTCGCTCCAGCACCGGTTGCTCCGCGCCGCCCGGGCGTTCCTCGATCCGATGCTGAACCTGGGCCAGATCTCGCCAGAGGAGGCGAAGCGGGTGCTGATGGAGGAGGTTGTCCTCTCGGAAGGGATGGCCAAGCAGGAGGTGGACCGGTACACGTTCCGTGGACCGGGGCAGGCCACCTCGTACTTCTTCGGCTACCAGTCGATGCTGGAGACACGGCAGCGCGCAGAGCTGGCGCTGGGGGGCCGGCTGGACCGGCAGCGGTTCAACGACTTCGTGCTCTCCCTTGGAATGTTGCCCCCGAACTTGCGGCTGCGCGCGGTGATGGACGAGTTCGTGCCTGCGGAGAGGGTGCGCGCGGCGGCGAGCCGTCCAGCGCCGGCGAAGACGCCGAACTGAGGAGACCCGAGGCCGGGTAAGGTGAGCCGTCGCGCTCGCCATGACCTCGTTCTGGACGTCGATCCAGCCGCTCGCTCGAATTGCCCCCTGGGCGGTGTCGATCTCCGCGGCCGCAGTCTTTCCGCTGCTGTTCTTCGTGACCGCGCCATACGGGCGTCACTACCGTCCCGGTTGGGGTCCGGCAGTCGGCTCGAGGGTCGGGTGGGTCGCCATGGAGTGGCCGTCGGTCCTCGTCTTCGCCCTGGTGTGGATCGCCAACCCCGGGTTCGACACGCCGATGGTCAGGGTGCTCGGGGCTCTGTGGCTCGTCCACTACCTGCAGCGCACCTTCGTCTTCTCCCTGCTGCTCAGGGACTCGGGGAAGCGACAGTCGGTGCTCACCGTCGCGCTGGGGATGGTGTTCAACCTGCTCAACGCCACGGGGAACGCGGCCACGCTCACCAGCCGCCCCTTCGACGGCTTCTTCGTCCTCGGGGTCACGCTGTTCGTCCTCGGCCTGGTGGCGAACGTGCATTCGGACCACGTGCTGCGCTCGCTACGGGGCCCGGGTGAGAGCGGCTACCGGGTACCGTTCGGCGGCGGCTTCACCTACGTCAGCGCACCGAATTACCTGGCAGAGATCGTCGAGTGGCTGGGCTTCGCGCTCGCGGCGCAGACGATGGCTGCCTGGGCGTTCGCCGCCTTCACCTTCGCCAACCTCGCGCCCCGGGCCCTGGCGAACCATCGCTGGTACCGGGAGAAGTTTCCCGACTACCCGGCGGAGCGGCGGGCGCTCATCCCGTTCCTCTGGTGAGGCAGGTGCGCGTCCCACCTGCCTCTGCCTGGGTCCGCTTCCCCGGCCGTGACTTCCTCCACCTCCGCCGGGATGCGCTGGGATTCTTCACCCGACTCCAGGCGGAGCGTGGCGATCTGGCCCGCTTCCGGGTGCCGGGCCGCCGTCTGGTGCTGCTCGGCCACCCGGACCACGTCCGCGACCTTCTGCTGACGCACGCCTCGAAGGTCGAGAAGGGGCCCGCGCTCCGGAGCACCCGCGTGCTCCTGGGCGACGGCCTCCTCACCAGCGAGGGCGCGGTTCACCTCGAGCACCGTCGCCGGTTGCAGCCGGCGTTCCACCGGAGCGAGCTGCTCCGCTACGTGCCGGGGATGGTCCGACAGGCCCGGGCGTGTTCCGACACCCTGCGACCCGGCGAGACTGTGGACCTGGGGCGGACGATGATGCAGCTCACCCTGGGCATCGTCTCCGAGGCGCTCTTCGGCGCGGACCTCACCGCCGAGGCGAGCCGGATCGGCGACGCGCTCACCGAGGCGCTGGGCGCGTTCCGCAGCCTCTCGCTCCCGCTGGGCGGGCTGCTGCTCTCGCTCCCACTGCCCCGCGCGCGACGGTTCCGGGCCGCGCGTGCGGAGCTCGAGGCGTCGGTGGCCTCGCTCGTCGCCCGGCATGAACGCTCCGGGCACGACGACCTGCTCGGGACCCTGCTCGATGCGCGGGCGGCCGGCGTCTTCGACGACCGGGCGGTGCGCGACGAGGTGATGACCCTGCTCCTCGCCGGCCACGAGACCACCGCGCTGGCGCTCACCTGGGCGTTCCACCTGCTGGGCACGCACCCGGACGTGGAGCGCGCGTTGCACGCCGAGCTGGACCGGGTGCTCGCCGGCAGACTTCCGGCCGCAGACGACCTCGAGGCGCTGAGCGTCACCCGCGGCGTGGTGGGCGAGTCGCTGCGGCTATTTCCCCCGGCCTGGGTCATCGGTCGGAGGGTCCTCGAGCCGCTACCCCTGACCGACGGGACGGTCCTCCCGGCGGGCACCATCGCGGTGCTCTGCCCGTGGGTGCTCCACCGGGACGCACGCTTCTGGCCCGACCCCGAGCGCGTCGACCCGGGCCGATGGACCTCCGAGGCCCGCGCCCTCCGCCATCGCCATGCCTTCATCGGCTTCGGGGCAGGAACCCGTGCCTGCATCGGTGAGGGGTTCGCCTGGAACGAGGCGATGCTGGTGCTGGCGACGCTCGCCAGCCGATGGCGACTCGTCCCCGTTCGCCCCGGCGCAGTGGCTCCTGAGCCCAACGTCACGCTCCGGCCCCGAGGCGGGCTCTCGGCCCGGGTCGAGCCCCGCGATGTGGCATCCTCACGGGTGCCCACGAGGCCGTAACGAGGTTCCGTAACGAGGTGTCTGGCACCCCTCGGAGTAGATGCGCATCGCCTGCTTGATCGCTTGTGCACCAAACGACTGTTTGAGCCCTTGGCTTCAGGGTCGAACACTGAACAGGCGCACCGACTTCCGATTCGGTTGCTGACGGGACCGACTCCGCAGGGCAAGGTGCCTGACGTCATGCCACGCGTGCTCATCATCCAGGACGACCCGGCGGTGCTTGCCCTGATGCGTCACGGGCTTGTTCGCCGGGGGTACGAGGTGGACTCGGTCGGGTCGGCCCACGAAGCGCTGGACCGGCTGAAGACCGAGCGACCCGACCTGGTCGTCTCCGACGTCCGGCTGGAGGACGCCCGCGGCGACCTGCTCCTCGGTGCCGTCGGGTCGCACTTCCCGGAGGTCGCGTGCCTGCTGGTGACCAGCGGACCCACATCGCGGTCCTCGTTCGGCGGCATCAGCGTTCTCCGCAAGCCTTGGGACATCGTCCACTTCGTGGACCGGGTCTGCACCGAGCTCGACAAGCGCGCGGCGCGGATTCAGGCCGACACGGATGCAGTCTCGGTGGGCAACGCCTCGGTCTCGTGAAACCGGGCGTAGTCCACTTGGCGCGATCCGTCGGGCGCCATGCGGATCACGTCGTGGAACCGGTGGTTCCAGCGTAGCTCCGAGCCGACGTATGACTGCCGGGCGTAGATGGTCTGGGCCAGCGTCTCGTCCCACCCGGTGAAGGTCACGAGGATCTCCATCTTCCCCTCGCTGAACTCCTCCGGAGTCACTCCGTGCAGCGGGCTCGTCGCGTCGATGACGTGGAGCGCGAGCCAGGTGAGCACGAAGGCCGGGCTCTCGTTCCGGACCAGTGGCAGGTCCACCATCCGCCGGTAGCGCTCGCCCTCGGTGGTCGCCTCGGAGCGCACCAGCGTCACCCGCAACGTCGCCTGCACCACGTGGTTGACCCGCTCGTTCGCCACCCGGAAGCTCAGGGTGGGTGAAGCGTTCCGCGGCGCGATGATCGCCACGTCGCTGAAGATGACCCGGGCCTTCGGGCGGCTGAACTTGGCGAAGGTGATGCCGGTGAAGGTGGCCAGCCCGAGCAGCCCCACCATGTTCTCCAGCGTCGCCACGGTGTGCGCGGCGAGCGAGTGCGGCGCCATCACCCCGTAGCCGATGGTCCCCAGCGTCTCGGCGCTGAAGAAGAAGGCGTCGGAGAAGGAGCCGGGGCGCGCGTTCAGGACGCCGCCGGTCCAGCTGTAGACCACCGCGAACAGCGCGTTGATCAGGAGATATCCGCCCCCGTAGATGGCCAGCACCACCCGCCACCGGGCGGCGATGAGGAAGTAGTAGACGTCGGAGAAGGTCGAGCGCCGCAGACCCACCAGATCGCGTGCGCGAATCAGCGGCCGGCCATCGCGCTGGAAGATGCGCGGGGTCTCGGTGGGCGGCGTCTGGATGGCGGGCATCGGGGCGGCGAGGCTACCAGCGGCCCACGGCGCGGAGCAGCGCGCTCCCGTCCCGGGCGGCGGTGATGCACGGACGCGCATCGGTCCAGGCGCAGCGGCTCTCGGCCACCGACGGGCCGCGGTGCAGCACGAAGGCCGACCGGGTCCCGTACCCCACGGCGTCGGCGTGGACGCAGGTCCCGGCCCGGGGCTCGGGCCCATGGACGGAGAGCAGCGCCAGCCAGCCCTCGAGGCCCAGAACCTGCCCCGATGACAATCGCTCCTCGACCAGGCGCCGCCGTGTGCCGTCCTCGCCAACGCCCAGGCTCTGCTCGGTGATCACGTGAACCCCCGGAGCGAGCCTTTCCTGGCGCAGGCGGGTGCCGTCGCTCCAGGACAGCCCGGCGAACGTCCCGTCGGCGTAGGCGAGGTGAAAGCCGTTGTACGCGGCCGGGTCGAGCCCTCCCAGCCGGCGGTGGAGGGTGGCTGCATCCGGCGACTCGAGCGCGTCCAGCACCAGGAGCCCGCGCGAGCGGCGGGATGGGTCGCGCAGGCCGTCGGCGCGGTTCGTCACCCCCACGAAGAGCCCGGAGGCGTTCAGGCCCAGCCAGGTCCCCCCGGCCTGAAGGTCACGCGGGGCGAGCCAGCGCCCATCGGGAGAAGCCTCGGGTGGCGCTGCCGGTCGGGCGAGGAACTCGTCGCGGTTGGCGGCGACCTGGAGGACTCCCCCGGCAGGGGGGACGACGAGGGCCAGTGTGCACATGGGCGAGCGGCACAACACTGCTCGACGGCTCGACCCGCCGCCACGAAAGGCGAGGGGCTACTTCTTCACCGCCAACACCAGCACCAGTTGCCCGTTCTCGTAGGGGCCGGCCTGGAGAAATGCCGAGGCGTCCGTTCCGAGCTCCACCGTGGTGTGAAGGGGCGGGACGCTCACTGCCACCTGCGGGCGGGGGTGCTCGCCGGGTTCCAGGGTGAGGGTCGCGGTCTTCCCCGGCAGCGCCACCTCGATGGGCTTGCCCGGTGCCAGGCTGACCGTCTGCTCGGAGAGACGCCGGTAGGTGGTGAAGCGGAGGCCGGCCTTCTCGAAGCCCTGGCGCATCTTCTCCAGGCCGGGGTCCACGTGTGGCGCACCGTTGGACGCGTGCACCACCTGGACCTCCACCTTGACCGGCGCGGCGGCGAGCACCGCCACCACGCCGAGCGACACCACCCCCGCGAGGGGGGTCACAGCTCCCCCGCGCGGGGCCTCTGCTGATTGGGAACCGGGGCCTGTACGCCCGGCCTGTCCGGGGGAAGCACGCTGGGACGGTGGTTGCCGGAGGCGTCCGGATGCTCGACCAGCCAGATGATGGCGTCCCCCGATTCGGTCTTGAGCACCACCGGCTGCACCTGGGACGGGGCGTCCGCCGTGGCCGACTGGACCACCACGCCCACCGCGCCCGGCGCCGGAGCGACCGGACGGAAGGCGAGGAAGGCCGCAGCGGCGACCGCGACGAGGCCCCCGACGGGCAGCCACGGATGGCGCCACGTCTCCCGGAGGCGGTCGAGCAGGCTCGGCCGGCGCGACACCTGGCCCACCACGCGGTCCGCCAGCCCCGAGAAGTCCGCCCGGGCCACCTCGGCGGCGGACAGAGCCTGCACCGCAGAGGCCAGGCTGCGCATCGACCGCTCGATCTCCCGCATGCGCGGATCGGCAGCCAGCGCGCGCTCCACCGTCTCGCGCTCGGCGGCGGTGAGCTCGCCGTCGAGGTAGGCAGAGAGCAGCTGGAGAGTTGCGGGATTCAGCGACATGACGACCGGCCCTTCCGCCGTGGGACGCAAGCACCCTGGCTCATATTCTGGTCCTTCGTCATCAGTCTTCCTCGCCCTGGGCAGGCAGAGGGATGCCCAGCGATTCGGACAGCAGCTTCTGCACCTTGGCCCGGGCGTGGAAGAGCCGGGACATGACGGTTCCCTTAGGAATATCGAGGACTTGTGCAAGCTCCTCGTAGCTCAGCCCATCCAGCTCTCGCAGCAACAGGATGGCGCGGTGCTTTTCGGGGATCTGCTCCAGGGCGGCCTGGATCTTCTCTCCCACCTCGCGCTGGAGCACCGACCGCTCGGGGTTGCTTCCGAGCTGGGAGGAGACCGCGCCCAGGTTGGCCTCGGCCAGGTCGTGGCCGACGCGCTCGTCGAACTCCACCGAGTCGCTCCGCATCGCGCCGCGCCGCCGGATGACGTCGATGCACACGTTCACCGTGATGCGGTACAGCCAGGTGTAGAAGGTCGCGTCGGCCTTGAAGCTGTCCAGTGACCGGTGGACCTTGACGAAGGCCTCCTGGACCACGTCCATGGCCTCCTCGCGGTCCTTCACCATTCCGACCGCGACCGCGTAGACCTTCTTCTGGTAGCGCTCCACCAGGGTCCGAAAAGCTCGCTCGTCGCCGGAGCGGGCGCGCTGGACCAGAGTGTGGTCGTCGGTGGCCACCGGGGGAAAGACAACCTAGCAGGCCCGGTGGTGCGTTTCCGCTCTCACACCCATGCTCGCGGGTCGCGGAGGACGGCCACCAGCTTCGCCTCCTCGCTTCCGGGTTCGGGCTGCACGTCGTATCCCCAGGCCACCTCCGGGGGCATCGACACCAGGATGCTCTCGGTCCGTCCGCGCGTCTGGAGCCCGAACACCGTTCCCCGGTCGTACACCAGGTTGAACTCGACGTAGCGTCCCCGTCGGAGCAGCTGCCAGCGCCGGTGCTCGGCCGAGTAGGGGGTGTCACGCCGGCGCTGCACGATGGGCAGGTAGGCGGGGAGGAACGCCCGGCCACAGTCCTGGACGAAGCCAAACTCCTTCTCCAGGGGGCGCCCAGTGTTCTCGAAGAAGATGCCGCCCACCCCGCGGGCCTCGTCGCGGTGGACGATCCAGAAGTAGCGATCGCAATCGACCTTGTGGCGGGCGTAGCTCCCGGCCTCGTTCCTCTCGCAGACCTCGCGGAGCACGCGGTGGAAGTGCACCGCGTCCTCCTCGTAGAGGTAGTGCGGGGTGAGGTCCGCGCCGCCGCCGAACCAGGCCTTGCTCCCCTGCTGGATGAAGCGCCAGTTGGCGTGGACGGTCGGGACCCGAGGGTTGCGCGGGTGAAGGATGAGGCTGAGCCCCGCGGCGAAGAACCCGCGACCTTCGCCCTGGAGTCGCTTCGCGAACTGCTCCTCCAGCTCGCCCCACACCGCGGAGACGTTCACCCCGCCCTTCTCGAACACCGTCCCGCCCTCGAGGACGCGGGTGCGCCCGCCGCCGCCGCCAGGCCGCTCCCAGACGTCCTCGCGAAAGGTGGCCCCGCCGTCCTCGGCCTCCACCGCCGAGCAGATGGTGCGCTGCAGCCCCTCGATGAACTCGGTCATCCGGCGCCCGAGGTCGCCTACCGTCTCCGGCGCTCCGTGCTTCATCAGTGCACCGGGAGGCTCGGGTCGCCGGCGTCGATGACGCCGTACTTGGCCTCGTACTTCTGGAGGTTGTCCACCATCGCCGCGACCAGCCGCTTCATGTGCCGGGGGCTGGTGATGACCCGCGACTTCACCCGTGCCTTGGGCTGCTGGGGCTGGACGTAGATGAAGTCCAGGGTGAACTCCGAGTCGGTGTGGTTCACCAGGGCCATGTTCACGTAGGCCCCGTCGGCGACCGCGTCGTCGATGTGGATCTGCAGCGCGGTCTCGGGCAGCTTTGGGTCAGCCATGGAGCGCCTGCATACCGCCCCTGCCGCGCGGGTGGCCAGAGGCGGGGCGGTGTCGACCGACGTCGCGCTCGACGAGACCAAGACTGGGCCCTTCGAGCTGCCGGGCGAACGGGGCGCGTGCCTGCTGATCCACGGATTCACCGGCACGCCCTGGGACGTGCGACCGCTGGGCGAGGCGCTCTCGCGGGCGGGGATCGCGGTGCACGCCCTGCGCCTCCCCGGGCACGGGACCACGCCGGCGGCGATGCTCGACGCGCGGGCGCCGGACTGGCTTCTGGCCTGCGACGAGGCGCTGGCACGGCTCCCCGGCCGACGGGTCGCTGTCGCCGGACTGTCGATGGGCGCGCTGCTCGGGCTGGTGCTGGCCGCCCGGCATCCGGGCCGGGTGGCCGGGGTGGCGGCGCTGGCGCCCGCGGTGCGCTTCCGGGACCGGACGCTGAACTCGCTCCGGGCAGTGCGCGCCGCGGCTCCGCTGCTGGAGTGGCTCCGGCCGTGGGTGCTGAAGTCCACCACGGACCTCCTCGACGAGGCTGCCCGGGCGGAGGCGCCGGTGCTCCGCGCCTGGCCCTCGGCGCGGCTGCGGGACCTGTGGGAGGTGCAGGACCTCGCCTGGGGCTCGGCGGCGCGGGTCACCTGCCCGGTGCTGGTCGTGGTCGCGGCCGAGGACCACGTGGTGGACGAGGCGGGCGCGGCGGCGCTGGTCCGGCGGCTCGAGAAATCCCCGTCGGTCCGCTACGTCCGCATCGAGAACAGCGCCCACATCCTCCCGCGGGACCGGAACCTCGAGCTGGTGGCGGCCGAGGTGACCGGCTTCGTGGAGCGCACCCTGGGTCCTGCCGCAGTGCGGTGAAAGACGAGGTGCCAGACACCTCGTTACCGGACACCTCGTTACCGACACCTCGTTACCCCGATCCGCTACCCTGCCGGGCCCCATGGCCAAACGGCGCTACCTCCTCGCAATCGATCAGGGCACGACCGGCACGCACGTCCTCGTCGTCGACGACCGCCTGGAGGTCGTGGGTGAGGCGTACCGGGAATTCACGCAGCACTTTCCGCGGCCCGGCTGGGTGGAGCACGACCTGCGGGAGATCTGGAAGACGGTGGAGCGCTGCTGCAAGAAGGGCCTCGCCGACGCCGACATCCGTCCGGACATGGTGACCACCATCGGCATCACCAACCAGCGGGAGACGACGGCGGTGTGGCACCGCGAGACCGGCGAGCCGCTGGCCCGGGCCATCGTCTGGCAGGACCGCCGCACCGCGGAGCTGTGCGCCGAGCTGAAGTCGAAGGGCGAGGAGGCGCGGGTCCGGGAGACCACGGGCCTGGTCATCGACCCGTACTTCAGCGCCACCAAGCTGCGCTGGCTGCTGGACAACGTCGAGGGTCTCCGGACGCTCGCCGAGGCCGGCGCGCTGTGCTTCGGCACCATCGACTCGTGGCTGGTCTACCGGCTGACCGGGGGCAAGCGGCACGTGACCGACGCCTCCAACGCCAGTCGCACCTTGCTCTACGACGTCCGGGGCGGGGGCTGGAGCGAGGCGATGCTCGAGCTGTTCGGCATCCCCCCCCAGGTGCTCCCGGAAGTCCGCAGCTCCGCCGAGGTCTACGGGACGACCCGGGGAATGGACGCGCTTCCCGACGGCGTCCCGGTCTCGGGGATGGCCGGTGACCAGCAGGCGGCGCTGTTCGGACAGGCCTGCTTCCGGCCTGGCGAGTCCAAGTGCACCTACGGAACGGGCAGCTTCCTGCTGATGAACACCGGGCCCGAGCCGGTGATGTCGAGGACGGGGCTGCTGACCACCGTGGCCTGGCAGCTGGGAGAGGCCACGACCTACGCGCTCGAGGGCTCGAGCTTCGTCGCCGGCGCCGCGGTGCAATGGCTCCGGGACGGGCTGCAGGCGATCAAGAAGTCCGCGCAGGTGGAGAAGCTGGCCCGGAGCGTGGAGAACTCGGGTGAGGTGGTCTTCGTCCCGGCGCTGGCCGGCCTGGGTGCGCCGCACTGGAAGCCGGAGGCGCGCGGGCTCCTGATGGGGCTCGACCGGTCGACGAATCTCGGCCACGTGGCCCGGGCCGTCCTCGAGGGCATCGCGCTGCAGACCTACGAGCTGGCGCAGGCGATGGTCGAGGACTCGGGGCAGCCAATTCCGGTGCTCAAGGTGGATGGCGGGGCGAGCGCGAACGACCTCCTGATGCAGTACCAGGCGGACATCCTCGGAACTCCGGTGGTGCGCCCGCGGAACCTCCAGACGACAGCCGCCGGCGCGGCGTTCCTGGCGGGCATCGGCGCAGGCTTGTGGAAGGACCCGGAGGAGATCCGCGGGTCCTGGCGGGCGGGAAAGACGTTCAAGCCCAAGATGGACGACAGTGCACGGGCGCACGCCCTGGCCAAGTGGAAGCGGGCGGTGGAACGGGCGTAGGAAGCCTGGCCATGGCACGCGACCGGACGAAGCTCGCCGACGCAGAGGTGCAGGGCTGGCTGAAGGCACACCCCGGGTGGGCGCTGGAGGGGGGGATGATCCGCCGGACGTTCGCCTTCGAGGACTTTCGCGGCGCGATGGCCTTCGTGAATCGCGTCGCCGACGCGGCCGAGGCGGCAGACCACCACCCCGACATCGACATCCGCTACTCGAAGGTGACGCTCGCCCTGGTCACCCACGACGCCGGCGGCCTGACCTCGCGGGACATCAAGCTCGGCGAGGCGGCGGACACGCTCGCCGCGACCTGAGCCTTCTGGAAGTGGCCGGGGGAGGCATGGCAGAGAGACGTCCGAGACCGGCGCGCTCGGAGTCGGAAAGAGCTCGTGCGGCGGGCGGCGGTACGCGGGTCTTTGGCCCCACCCGATGCGGCGCCCTGGCTTCCGCGCTGAGCGCGCCCCCTCAGCTTGCCTCGGCTGTGACCCTCGGCCGCCGCCCGACCCACGGCGCGGCCTGCTCCAGCTGCCCGGCGAGCTGGAACAAGGTCGCCTCGTCCCCGAACCGGCCGACGAACTGCACACCGATGGGCAGCCCCTCCGCCTCCCCCAGTGGCACCGACATCGCCGGCAGACCTGAGAAGTTCGCCAGCGGGGTGAAGGGAACGAAGTCGAACACCCGGTCCACCGCCGCGTCGATGCCTCCACCCAGCTTCAAGAGCAGCGACGACGAGGTCGCCGCGGCCAGCGCCTGGACCCGCTTCTCCAGCCCCTTGGGGAGCAGCTCGCCGATGAGCGGCGGCGGGCGGGCCAGCGTCGGGGTGAGGAGCAGGTCATACGTCTCCAGGAAGCGCGAGACGTGCTTGCTCACGTCGCGCAGCATCGCCATCGACGAGGCGAAGTCGGCGGCGCTGACCTCGCGGGCCAGCATCGCCACCAGCCAGGTGGTGTCTTCGAAGTCGCGCGGGCGGGCCTTCTTCTTCATCAGCTCCTCGCCCCGCCGGATGTCCGACGCGGCCTCCGAGACGACGATGGTGAAGAAGGCCTTGGCCAGCTCGCGGGGGTGGAAGACCGGCGCGGCCTCCTCCACCACGTGCCCCAGCGACTCGCAGAGCCGCCCCGCGGCCCGCGTCGCCTCGGCGCAGCGCGGGTCCACGCGCGAGGGCAGATGCGGGGTCACCGACAGCGCGATGCGCAGCCGCCGCGGCGGGCGCGTGACTTCCTCGAGGTAGGGCCGTGCGGGCGCAGGGGCGTGGTACAGCGCGCCCGCCTCGGGCCCCTGGGCGACGTCGAGCGCCGCTGCGCTGTCCCGCACCGTGCGGCTGACCACGTGGTCGCAGACCAGGCCGTGCCAGATCTCCTGAAAGTCCGGACCCACCGGGACGCGGCCGCGTGACGGCTTCAGACCGAAGAGGTTGCAGCACGACGAGGGGATGCGGATCGACCCCCCACCGTCGCTGGCGTGGGCCATCGGCAACGCGCCCGACGCGACGAGCGCCGCCGAGCCACCGCTCGACCCTCCGGACGTGCGCGCCGGGTCATGGGGGTTCCGGGTGGGCCCGTGCAGCTCGGGCTCGGTGAACGGGAGCAGCCCCAGCTCGGGAGTGTTGGTGGTGGCCAGGATGAGCAACCCCGCCCGTCGGTACCGGGAGATGAGCGTGCTGTCCCGCGCCGCGATGTGGCCGTGGAAGAAGCGACTCCCGGCGTCGATTCTCACCCCGGCGATCGGCGCGAGCAGGTTCTTGGTGGCGAACGGCACGCCAGGGAACGGCCCGTCGGGGACGCTGCTCCCCGCGGCCTCGCGGGCTCGCTCGAAGAGCCGCTCCACCACCCCGTTCAGCTTCGGATCGACTCGCTCGATGCGGCCGATGGCCTCGTCCACCAGCTCCCGGGGGCTCACCTCCCGCCGGCGGACGAGCTGGGCCATCGCCACCGCGTCGAGCGCTCCGTAGCCGGCAAATCCCATCCAGGCTGGAACCTACCCGGGTGGCTCACACGCATCGAGCGTCCGGGGTCGGGCAAGGGCCCGGGCGCACTGGAGGTGCGACAACACTGACCAGCACAGCTGCCGGAGGAAGCGGCCATACGGGGCAACGGGACGGGCATGCCGAGTCTTCCGGATGCAAACCAGAGGAGACAGATGTCCTCGCCAGCCGCCCACCCGCTCTCCGGCCCCTGTCGTTCCACGCCGCACCGGGATTCCCGGGCGGCCTTCGCATGGAGACCCAGATGACCGCCGTGACCCCCGAATCCGTTGCTGAGCACCGCGCCGAGCCTCGCCCGAGCGCTCTGGCCCGGCGGCTGGCAGCCCTGCTCGTCCAGATCCGTTCGGCGGCAGGCGAGGGCCTGGAGGCGACCATCGCCCGGGCCGTCGACGAGGCGTTCGCGGGGATCGCCCGCGAGTTCCGCCGCTAGTCCTGGGAGGTGGTGGCCGACCGTGGCCCGGGGGACCCGTGGCCGGGGGACCACCCGCCTGCGGGCCCGAGGCCGCCGGCGACCCCGCTGACCCCGGCACGGGGGTCCCTGGCACGGCCGCTGCTTCGAGGGCGGCGCCATGATCCGCCGCTACGTCGTGCTGGGAGTGGTCTGGGCTGGCTGCACCGCCGCCTGGATGCTGCTCGGGGCCACGCTGCTGGTGCGCTCGGGCGAGACGTCCTCCGCGCTGGTGAACGAGGTCCACCAGCTCTGGGGTCCACCGCTCGACCAGAGCGCGCCCTCGGGGCAGTACACCGAGCAGCGTCCCCGGGAGGAGCGCCGGACGCTGTTCGACGCGAACGGCCGCCCCTACGAGTCGACGGTGCAGAAGATGGAGGAGGTCTCCATCCCCCTCCCGCTGGTCTTCACCCAGGCGCGCGTCTCGCTGGCGCTCGAGCACAGACAGAAGGGACTGCTCTGGTTCCCGACGTATGCCGCGGACTTCGAGGGTCGCTACGTCGTCCAGAACGACACCGCGGTGGCCCGGGCGGTGACGCTGAGCTTCCCGCTTCCAGCCCGGGGCGCGATCTACGACGGCTTCGAGGTCGTGGACGAGAAGGGCCTGCCCATCGCCGCCGAGGTCGATGGAGGGGCGGCGCACTGGCCGGTCAGGCTCGAGCCGTCCGCGCGTCACGGCTTCGTCGTGCACTACCGCACCCGCGGGACCTCGTCCTGGACGTACCGGCCAGCCGCCGCCGGAAGCTCGGTCATCCGCGACTTCTCGCTCGAGCTGCGTAGCAATGCACGGGGGATCGACTTCTCCCCGGGGAGCATCTCCCCCAGCCGCGCAGCCCTGGACGGCCCCGGCTGGCGTGGGACGTGGGAGTTCCGCAGCCTGGTGGGCAGCGCGCCCATCTCGCTCGAGCTGCCGCAGAAGACCAACCCCGGACCGCTCGCCGCCCGCATCACCTTCTTCGCTCCGGTGGCGCTGCTGTTCTACTTCTTCGTGGTCGGCCTGCTCGCCGAGGGCCGCGGCCACCGCCTCCATCCCCTGTCCTGGTTCTTGATCGGCTGCGCGTTCTTCGCCGACCACTTGCTGTTCGCGTACCTCGCGGACCATGTGCCGCTGTGGGTGGCGCTCGGGCTGTCCAGCGCGGTCTCCATCCTCCTTGCGGTGACCTACGCCCAGTGGCTGGTGGGCTGGCGCTTCGCCCTGCGGGAGATGGGCCTGGCGCAGCTGGTGTACCTGGTGGGCTTCTCGCTGACCTTCCTGCTCAAGGGCTTCACCGGCCTGAGCATCACCGTGGGTGCCGTCCTCACGCTGTTCATGATGATGCAGGTCACCGGGCGCCGGCTCCGTTCCGACGTGCCGCGCGCCGAGCTTGTGGGCTGACCGCCCACGCCCGAGCCTCGGGGCGGATAGAGTGCTGACCGTGCCGGTCGACCCGTCGGGCTTCTGGGGCGTGCCCACGGCGAGCATCGATTGGTGCGAGCAGAACTACGCCGTCACCCAGTGGGTGGCCGAGTTCTGGAACACGGTCTCCAGCCTGGCGATGGTGTCCGCAGGAATCCTCGGCGTCTGCACGCGCCGGTTCGCCCCGGAGATCCGCATCGCGTTCGCGCTGCTGGTGGTGGTGGGCCTGGGGAGCATCGCCTTCCACGGGACGCTCCGCTTCGAGCTGCAGATGCTGGACGAGCTGCCGATGCTCTACCTCGTCACCTGGCTGGTCTGGCTGCTGGTGGAGAACGAGCCTGGGCGGCGGCTCGGGCCCTGGTTCCCGGCGCTGCTCGTGGTCTACCTGCTGCTGGCAACGGCCGGCGCGACGCTGAACCGCGGCGATGCCCAGTTCCTGGCCTTCCACGTCAGCTTCGGCGCGCTGGAGCTCTTCTGTCTCGGGCGCGTGGCCTGGCTCGCCCTCCGCCCGGAGAACCGGTCGGTGCGGGGGCGGTTCGCGCTCGGCCTCGCCGCCTACGCGACGGGCATTGCGATCTGGTTCGTGGATCTGAAGGCCTGCCCCTGGGTGAGCGTGACTCTGCCGGCCCATGGGATTCCCAATCCGCAGCTGCACGCCTGGTGGCACGTGCTGGTGTCCCTGGGGTTCTTCCTGCTGCTCGGGGTGGTCTCGTTCGACCGGCTGCAGCGACGGGGAAGCGCCGGGGCCGCGGCCCGTCAGGGCTGAGCGGGCTCGAGCGGCTGGCGCGCGGTCGCACGGCCCTGCTGGGCCTCCGCCACCAGCTGGTAGGCCACGTAGTACTTGAAGATGTTGGAGACGTAGGTGACGGTCTCCTGGCCGATCCGCTCGGCGACCACGACCTCCACGTTCTTGAACCAGCGATCGCCATCCAGCCCGCGGCGGGCGGCTTCCCGTCGCAGCGACTGGATGCGATTCGGACCGGCGTTGTACGAGGCGAAGGCGAAGAGCGCCTTGACCAGCGGGTCGAGCCCCGGCTCGCCGAAGTAGGTGTCCTCCACGTGGCGGAGGTACTTGACCCCCGCGTGGATGTTCGGCTCGAGCTTCCGGATGTCGCCGACGTTCATCTGCGCCCCGGTCGCCGGCATGAGCTGCATGATGCCCACCGCGCCGACCTGGCTGGTGGCGCGCTGGTCGAGCCGGGACTCCTGGTACCCCTGCGCCATCACCAGGAGGTAATCGACGTCGTACCTCTGCCCGTACTTCCGGAAGAGCTCGACCGTCTGCTCGAACTTGCGGAGCTCGGTCCCGGAGGTCGCCGGGAGCACCGAGCGCATGCTTCCCTGGTAGCGGCGGAACAGCATGTTGCCGAACGCAGTCCCCTTCCGATGTCTGCGGACGAAGTCGTCTGCGACTGCCTTCAGCTGCGGGCTGTTCTTTCGCAGCATCCAGGCGACGGAGCCGCCAGTGCTGACCGCGACTGCGGGATCGAAGGACAGCTGGTGGTAGAGCCGCTTCCAGAACGTCGCGTGGTACTCGTCGGAGACCGTGGTCGGGATGAGCCCGGCGTTCACCATCTCCAGCAGGTCCTCGTCCTCCAGGTCCTCCGAGACGGCGACCAGCTTCACCGCAGGCTTGCCGCTGTCGACCAGCCGGTGGTTGAGCGCCTCGAGGTGCTCCCAGTAGCTCGAGGACCCCCGCACGTGCACCGCCCGCCCGGAAAGCTCGTCCACGCTGGCGATCTTCGGCCCGGAGGGCCCGGTGACCACCAGCTCGCTCACCCCCTCGAGGACCGGAGCGGAGAAGTCAACCAGCCGCGCGCGCTCCGGGGTGACGGGGAGGTACGCGGCGGCGATGTCTCCCCGTCCGTCCAGCAGCGCGGGGATGAGCTGATCCCGCGGTACCGGAATGAAGACCACGTGAAAGCGCAGCGCCTTCGTCCGGAGGCGCGCGTTGACGTCGTCCTCGAACGCCTTGAGCATCTCGTAGGTCGCGCCCCGCTGCTTGCCTCGATCCACGAAGAAGAGAGTCCGGTTGTAGACCACCAGCACGCGCAGCATCCGGCGGCGCTGGATCTCGTCCCAGTCACCCTTGAATGGCTCGAGAAAGGCCTGCTTGGCGGCTGCGGGGCTGGAGCTCGCCGAATCGGTCTGCGCAACGGTCGGCGTCCCGGCCAGCAGGAGGGCGATGACCGCTGCGGCGGACGCGCAGCCCATGCATCAGGCGCATAGCACGGGCCCGCCGGACCTCGTCGAACGGCGCAACCATGGGACGGGGAGTCACTTCCCGCCGAGGAGGCCCTTGAGGAGATCGCCTGCCTTCTGCATCCCGTCGTTCGCCGGGTTCTGGCTCACCGCCGGAGTGGCGGCGGCTCCTCCCGCGGGGAGGTGGATGGCATACTCACGGACCTTCTGCCACTGCGGTCCGTGGGGCGGTCCCCGGAGCTCCACCATCACCGTGTCCAGCGTGTAGGTCCGGCCCGCCGGCTTCGGGGCAGCGTCGAGGCCCACGAGCGTCAGCTGGGCTTCACGGCTCGCACCGGGAGCGAGCTGGAACTGTGGGTCGATCCGCGCCCCTTCGATCGTCCCAATGCCCTGTGCACTCCCGTCGTGGGTGCCCAGCTTCCCCCACGCGTAGGTGTTGCCCAACTCGTCGGTGGCGGCGTTCGTCCCGGCCTTGTAGGCGAGCGCCAGCGGTTGCGCGGTGTGGTTCTTCACCCGGATCGAGAACCGGACCACCCGGTTCTTGCCGCTCACCGCCGCGGCGGCCTGGACCAAGGTGACGCTGAACGAGCCGGCGTCGTGGCAGCTGGAGCCCGGAGCGCAGTGTGCTCCGCCGGCGGCGGACGGCGGTCCTGCACCGACGGGATTCGCCGCGCCGCCGAATGGCGAGGGGAGACTTCCCTGCGCGGGAGTGGTTCCAGCAGGGGCCGGTGGGGAATCGGTGGGGGATTGCGGAGCCCCACCCGGGGGCGCGGAGCCGGACGCCTGCGCGACTGCTGGAGCGCCCGCCCGCGCACCGTCGACCAGGCCGACGATCTGCAGCGGGTACTCGGGCCCGAGGGTGGTCTGGCCGTTGCCCGCCGGCACGATCTCCCGGACCGTGAGGTCGAGATCGAAGGTGTTGCCGAACAGGGCCTGCCCGCCCCAGACCAGGGTGAAGCGGGCATCCCCCGTCTGTCCCGCCGGGATGACGAACTTGTCGTCGGCCCGATGGGAGATGAGCCCGATGCCACGCACGTCGCCGTCCTTCACCAGGTAGCGGTTGCCCCGATCGTCCGTCGCGCCGCCCGATCCCACCACGTAGCCGAGCACCAGCGGACGCCCGAGCTTGTTCCGGAAGCGGAGCGTGGTGGTGAGGACCTTCCACGCGCCCTGGAGGCTGGCGCGGAACTCGACGACCGACATCGCGAACCCGTTCACCTCGGTGCACGAGGCGTCGCCACCGCAGACCGACGCGGCGGCTGCCTGCGAGGCGGCCCCGGCAGCCCCGCCCGACGGTCCGAGCGCACGGGCCTTCGAGAGCACTGCCGCGCTCACCCGGCCGGGGCAGAGCACCTCCCACTGCTGCGACAGGGAGAGCCCGCCGCTGGCGTTGTCCCTGCCCACCACCACCCCGTCGGGGCCCTTCCACCGGGTGCGGCCTCCGCCGATGTCGGAGTTGTCCCAGAGCCCATCGAGCACGTACGACTTGCCGTCGAGCGGCTGAAGCCGGCCCACGGTGCAGTCGGCGGTGATCGTGTACGTCTTCCCCAGCTCGGGCTTCTGCTGCTTCACGCAGGCATCGATCGCCGCCTTGGACTGGGCGGGATCGCCCTGGCCTGCGGAGTCTGCGCAGAAGCTCTTGAGCGACTCCGAGGTGACCTTCGCCGTCGCGGACGCCTGCGCGGTCCCCACCCCGGACTTGGAGGTCACGGCGGGGCTCGGGCCCTCCATCGACGCCAGCCACTCGGCGTTCGAGGCGGCCCGGGCCCACGCACCGGAGAGCAGGCAGCCTGCCGCAGTGACTCCAACGAGGAATCGGCCCCGTCGGCGACGGCGCGGTGTCACGCAACTCGATCGAGCGACGGGCCGGGCCGGGACGGCGGGGTGTGGGCGAGGACGCTTCGGGTGGGCGGGGTCCAGCATCGCGGGTCCTCCGGCGGTGGTTCCTGCCGCTCATGCGCAGGAACCCCTCCCGGACCGTCACCAGGCCCCCCGGTCGACCGCCCCGAGGCGCGCCGGGGAGCCGGCCGCGGTGCCAGAGACCTCGGTACGGCCGACCGCGGTGCCGGAGACCTCGTTACGGCCGGCCGCGGTGCCAGACACCTCGTTACGGGGCCGCGGTGCCAGACACCTTCGTTACGGGGCCGCGGTGCCAGACACCTCGTTACCGGACACCTCCGTACCGGACACCTCGTTCTCGGGTGCCCTCGTTCCCCGGAAGACGCCGGCGAGAGGCTTAAGCTCTTGGAAGTACATGGAAAATGAGGTGCAAAATGAGGTGCCAAAATGAGGTGCCAGACACCTCGTTACCGGACACCTCGTTACCGCTCGTTACCGGTGGCGCGGGGCACCCCGCGGCCCGGGGTCGCGTTGTGCGCCGGGCACTCGCGGTCACTTCTTCGCGCTGGGGGACGCCGCCGCGACCTCGGCCTGGAACCGGTCCGCGTCCGCGTCACGGCCGAGCGAACGGTACGCGGCGGCCA
>Ga0335084_10000878_pt1 | contig 26891 bp, 23 predicted proteins | sample Lox_Sample_44_FD_206721 | JGI IMG/M metagenome (GOLD analysis project Ga0335084, IMG submission 206721) | Soil microbial communities from Loxahatchee National Wildlife Refuge, Florida, United States - Lox_Sample_4.4 | ecosystem: Environmental > Terrestrial > Soil > Wetlands | place: USA... | reverse complement strand
CCATCGCTTCCCCCGGCCGCGACCCAGCTCCCCTCGGGGCCGCCATCGCCGACCGCGCGTCCGATGTCCCGCGGTTCGGCAAGCGAGAGAAACACCGCGATCCGATGGATCGCGTGCGCCGCCCCGAGGAATCCGTCGAGCGCCTCGAACCGGGTCGCGAACTCGCGCCTCAGCGCCTGGGGATCGGCTTCCCACCAGAGCGCCGTCGTGTGCATCTCCTGATCCGGCAGGTTCACGCGGCCGTACCCGACGTTCTCGTGGGTGTAGTAGCGGATCTTCTTGTACCCGGCGACTCTGCGCACCACGTGGACTTCGCCGTGTGCGGCGAGCGAAGTCGGACCCCTGTCGGCGGCGAATTCGTCCAGCACCTTCAGTTTGGTGTAGTCGATCGCATCGGTGTAGTAGTCGGCGGCGGTGGTACGCACGAACGCTTTCCGGCCGACCCAGTCGAGCCGTTCGACCTGCCAGGGCGCAGACTGCACCATGTGTATCGCGCCTTCGTAGAGCGTCACCGCTGCCGCCGAATAATCGACCTCGGCGATGACGTCCTTGCGGCCGTCGCTGATGTCGATCACGGTGAAATTGCCTTCGGCGATCGAGCGCAGCGAGACGGCGTTCGCCGGATAGCTGTCGGCGATCCAGTGCCAGCGCGCACCCTCGCGGTGGACCACGCCCTGCTCGGCGAGGTAGCCGAGCGCTTCCCCGAGCTTCACGCCGCCGAACGTCTCGCCCTCGGTGAACGGCAGCTCGAACGCCGCGCAACGGACGTGGTCCATGAGGATCAGCAGCTGGTCGGGATCGATCCGCGCGTGCTCCGGGCTCGCCCCGAGGAAGAAGTCCGGATGCCGGGCGAGATACTGATCGAGGGGGTCGCTGGTGCAGACGAGCACCCCCACGGCCGTGCGGTTCCGCCGGCCCGCGCGCCCGAAGCGCTGGAGGCTTCCGGCGACCGTCCCGGGATAGCCGTTCAGCACGCAGACGTCGAGCGCGCCGATGTCCACCCCGAGCTCGAGCGCGGACGTCGACACCACGCAGTCGAGCCCGCCGGCGCGGAGCTTCGCCTCCTTGTCGCGCCGCTCGGTGGGCAGGTACCCGCCGCGATAGGCGGCGACCCGCGCCGGCGCGCGCGGATCGCGGTCGAAGACGTCCTTCAGGTACTTGGTCAGCACCTCGACCTCGAGTCGCGAGTTGGCGAAGACGATCGTCTTCAGACCGAGCTTCACCGCGAGCCGCGCGATCCGCGTCGACTGCGACCGCGCCGAGACGCGGATGCCGAGGTCGGCGTTCAGGACCGGCGGGTTCCAGACGAGGAAGTGCTTCCGGCCCTGCGGCGCGCCGGACTCGGTGACCGCCCGCACCGGGCTGCCGAGCAGCCGCTCGGCCAGCTCGGCCGGGTTGGCGATCGTCGCCGAGCAGGCGATGAACACCGGCTCGGTCTTGTAGAACCGGCAGATCCGCCGCAGCCGCCGGACGAGGTTCGCGACGTGCGAGCCGAAGACGCCGCGGTAGGTGTGCAGCTCGTCGATCACGACGAAGCGCAGCGCCTCGAAGAACTGCGCCCACTTGGTGTGATGCGGCAGGATCGCCTGGTGGAGCATGTCGGGGTTCGAGACCACGATGTCGCCGTGCGTCCGCACCGCGCGGCGCGCGTCGCCGGGGGTGTCGCCGTCGAAGGTGTACGCGCGGATGCCGAGCTCGCCCGCCGCGTTGAGCTCGAGGATCTCGCTGACCTGATCCTGGGACAGCGCCTTGGTGGGGAAGAGATAGAGCGCCTTGGCGCCGGTCTTGAGCGCTGCGTCGATGACCGGGAGGTTGTAGCAGAGCGTCTTCCCCGACGCGGTCGGAGTCACGATCACGGTGTCGTGTCCACGGGCGACATGTGCCCAGGCTTCGCGCTGGTGGCTGTAGAGGTTGCCGATGCCACGTACTGCGAGGGCGCTCCGCAGCCGCGGGTCGAGCTCGTCGGGAAATCCGACGAACCGGGCAGGGCGTTCGGGTGCGACGACCTCGCCTACGATCCGGGCGCGATGATCGCGTTTCAGGTGCTCGACCAGCGCCTCGGCCGACCGCGGCAGCGGTCGCAGGCGTTCGCGCGGATCGCGTTCCGGGCCGTCGCCGAAGAGATCCAGCGCGCCCTCGAAGTGTGCCCCCATGCTGCGTCCCCCCACGTTCGCGATGCGCGGAGCATGCGGGAGGCAGAGGCTCACAGCGTGAGCCTGCGGGCGAGAGTGGCCCTTAGCGGACCACTTCGCGCATGATGTCGAGGATGGTGTGCGAGCGCAGGTCGAGCAGCACCACGTCCCGACCCACGATCACGCGGTGGTAGCCGGGAGGCAGGGAAGGAAGCCGGCTGTCGAGCGCGCTCGGAAGCGGCCGGATGGGGGCGTTCTCGGGCAGTCGGTCGCGGACGAGCAACGGGTCGCGGCGGGGAAGTTGTTTCGGCTCGGCACCGGGACTGGCGTGCTTGCGGAAGAACGAATCGATGGCCTTCCGATCGTCACCGGTGAACAGGATCGCCCGCTCGGTCGCATTGGTCGCGGCGAGCGCCGGATAGACCTGCTCGAGACGCGCTGTCGCCTGGGCCGCAATCGGGACGAGTGCGGCCAGGAGGATGGCGAAGGCGGGGCGTAGCATGGGGCGGGTTGCCGTTTTTCTGTGCAGCCGGATCGTACCCGCCGGGCACCTGGCGTTGGATGACATATTGCAACCGGATGTAACGCCTGCGCCCGGGACGAGGCAGAATTCCACGCCCGATCAAGGAGGAACGCCCCGATGACCCGCTCCCTGGCCGCGGTCGCCCTGTGGGCTGCCGCCACCCTCGCATTCGCGCAAGGCGACTATCCGACCAAGCCGGTGCGCTACATCGTCCCGTTCGCGCCCGGCGGCACCACCGACATCCTCGCCCGGATCATGGCGGAGCACCTCGGACAGGCCTTCAGGCACCCGTTCCTGGTCGAGAACAAGGCCGGCGCGGGCGGCAACCTCGGTGCCGCCGAGGTGGCTCGCGCCGCACCGGACGGCTACACCCTCCTCATGGGAACGCCGGGGACGCAGGCGATCAACCAGTTCCTCTACTCGAAGATGCCGTACAACACCGACAAGGACTTCGCGCCGGTGGTCTTCGTCGCGAGCGTCCCGAATGTGCTCATCGTGCATCCGTCGCTCGGGGTCAAGTCGCTCAAGGAACTGATCGCGCGGGCGCGCGCGAAACCCGGCTCGATCAACTATGCGACGCCGGGGCCGGGCACGACCGGGCACCTTTCCACCGAGCTTCTGAAGTCGATGCTGAAGATCGACCTCGTGCACATCCCCTACAAGGGGAGCGGCCCGGCGCTGCAGGATCTCCTCGCCGGCCAGGTGCAGATGACGATCGACAATCTGCCGTCGGCGATGGCGTACATCAAGTCGGGCAAGCTCATTGCGCTCGGCGTCACTACGGCCAAGGCGATTCCCTCGCTGCCGGAGGTGCCGCCGATCGCGAGCGTCGCCCCCGGCTACGAGGCGAGCTCGTGGTTCGTGACGATGGCGCCCGCAGCGACGCCGGCGGCGATCATCGCGAAGCTCAACGCCGAAGCGAACAAGATCCTCGCGAAGCCCGAGGTGAAGGAGCGGTTCGCGCAGCTCGGTGCCATCCCGGTGGGCGGCACCCCGCGGGAGCTCGGCAGGTTCATCGCCGCCGAGACCGTGAAGTGGAAGGAGATCGTGAAGATCTCCGGCGCGAAGCTCGACTAGCCCGGCCTGAGGTTCCGGAACGGGAGCCTCCGCAGGTCGGCGGCTGCGGGGCCGGGGCAGTCGGCGTCGATGATCGCGACGCAGCGGTCGCGGAAGGCCGCGCGGAAATGGTTCTTCGCCTTGACGCACAGGAGCCGCGTGCGGGCGAGGTCGATGCCGTGGAGCGCAAAGAACGCGGGATCGTTGGCTGGGCCGACGCGCTCGGTGACGATCACCTGGACGTCTCGTACACGCAGCACCGCGGTGCGCCCGAGCGAGACCGCGAGGCCGTGCTCCATCGGGCCGGTGTTGCGGAACTCGCCCCGTGTGAGCCGCGCGACATCGGCTTCGACCTCGACCCCGCGCCCGAATGCGCTGCTCCGCTTCCCGCCGAGCAGCAGGTTGAGGTGCGTGCCGATGCCCGCGCGCCAGGCGGTATCGACCACTTCCGGATCGCAGAGATAGGCGAAGACCGCAGGCACCCGCGGGGCGCGGCGGATCAGCGCGTCGAAGAGGCCGGGCGTATCCGCGGCGCCGCCGGAGTAGGGGTTGTCGGCGGGATCGGTGATCGCGACGAGCCCCGGCGGCGATTCCAGCGCCTGTCTGAGAGCTGCGGCTGGCGGGACGAGCGCCGGGGCGAATTCGGCCGCTCGGTCGCAGAGCGCACCGGAGAGTTCCGCTGCGGCTTCCGCGGCGGCGGCCCGGCTTCCATCCGCATAGACCATGACCGAGGCACCGCAATCGGGCGTATCGGCGTACGGGAAGCCGCCGAAGACGGAGACGTCGAGCACCGGCGTCGCCTCGCGAGCGCGCGCGAGCGCCTGCAACGCCGACATCGGGCCGGCGTCGGTGCGCATGTTGAAGCTCCCTAGCAGGCGGCCGGTGTTGCGGATCGCGCCGACCGGCCGGATTTCACCGGCCACCGCGCGCTCGAGCAACCCGAGCACGCGCGCCGCGGTTTCCCGCATGTCGACGTGCGGATACGTTCGATAGCCGGAGGCGATGTCGACGAGCTTCGCCATCTCCGGGCTCAGGTTCGCATGGAGATCGAAGCTCGCCCCAACGGGCTTGGCGCCGACCGCGGTCCGGACGAGTTTGACGAGATCGAGATCCGGTGCGAGCCGCGACCGGGTGATCGCCGAGCCATGGAGCGACAGATAGACGGCGTCCCAGCGCGTCCCGGCGAGATCGGCGGCGAGTTCCTCGCGGAGGGTCTCGAATACCGCGTCGTCGATCGGCCCGCCCGGGTTCGCCGAGGCGCAGCGCAGGACCGTCACCTCCCACTCCGGCCGGGTCGCCGCGAAGTCCGCCACCGCGGCGAGCTCGGTTGCCGTTCCCCGGGCGGCTGCGAGCGCGGCCTCGCCCTTCGCCCACTCGCGCCCTTCGAAGGCCGCGCGACCGGTCGGTACCGGACTGAACGCATTGCCCTCGAACCAGAGCCGGAAGACGGCGAGTTTCTTTTTCACTACAGAACCTTATGCCAGGGACTTGATTGATCGGACGGCCAGAACCATCTATCGTTCAACACGGCGGCCCGCACCCGGGCCGATGCTACCCGAGGATCCGATGGCGTCGCGCGACCCGAACCGGTGGATGTGGGCGGAAGCCCTGCAGATGCTCGACGAGGCGAACCGCCTCCAGCGGCGCTTTTTCGAAGTCAGCGTACGGCCCGCGGCACAGCCCCGGTGGGAGCCGCCGGTCGATGTCTTCGAGTCGGAGGACGAGCTGTGGCTGTTCTACGCGCTCCCCGGCGTGCAGGCGGGGCAGGTGGAGGCGACGATCGAAGCGAACGAGCTGGTGGTCCGTGGCGATCGCCAGCTGCCGCCGGTGGCGCTCACCACCACGATCCGGCGGCTCGAGCTGCCCCACGGCCGGTTCGAGCGGCGGATCGCGCTGCCCCCCGGACGCTACGACCTGATGACGCGCGAGCTCGACCGGGGCCATCTCGTGATCGGCCTGCGGAAAATCGCCTGACGGCGGCAAGGACCATGATGAACCTGGATAGCAACAATTCGCGGCCGAACGAACCCGATGCGGCGAGGGCACCCGGCGCGGCTTCGATGAAGCTGAGCCAACCGGTCGTCGTCATTCCCGAGGACGCGTTGATCATCGTCCCGGTCCGGAACCTCGTGCTCTTCCCCGGCATGATCCTGCCGGTGACGATCGGGCGCGAGGGCTCGGTCGCGGCCGCGCAGGCCGCCGTCAAGGCCGAGCGTCCGATCGGGCTCCTGTTGCAGCGTCAGCCCGACATCGAGTCGCCGAAGCGCGAGGACCTCTACGACGTCGGTACGGTCGCGCAGGTCGTGCGGTACATCACCACGCCCGACGGCGCGAATCACGTCGTTGCGCAGGGCGAAGGGCGGTTCCGCGTGATCGAACTGCTCGCCGGCTATCCGTTCCTCGTCGCACGGGTGGAGCGGCTGCCGGCCGCCGACGAGCAGGGGAGCGAGATGGAAGCGCGCCTGCACCAGCTCCGCGAGCGCGCGGTCGAAGCGCTCCAGCTGCTGCCGCAGACGCCGCCCGAGCTCGTGCAATCGGTGCAGAGCTTCACCTCGGCGGGCCAGCTCGCGGACATGATCGCCGGCTTCATGGATCTCAAGGCGGCCGAGAAGCAGTCGGTGCTCGAGATCGTCCATCCCTCGGCGCGGGTCGACCGCGTGCTCGAGCTGCTGTCGCACCGGATCGAGGTGCTGAAGCTCTCGCGCGAAATCGAGACCAAGACCAAGGCGACGATGGACGAGCGCCAGCGCGAGTACGTGCTGCGCGAGCAGATGCGCCAGATCCAGAAGGAGCTCGGCGAAGGCGAGGGCGGTGCGGCCGAGCTCGCCGATCTCGCGAAGGCGATCGAGAACGCCGGGATGCCCGAGGAGGTCCTCGCGCAGGCGAAGAAGGAGCTGCGGCGCCTCGAGCGCATGCCGGACGCGTCGGCGGAGTACTCGATGGTCCGGACCTACCTCGACTGGCTGATCGAGCTGCCGTGGAAGGCGTCCGCGCCGCAGGCGATCGACATCGCGCAGGCGCGGCGGATCCTCGACGAGGACCACTACGGCCTCGAGAAGATCAAGCGCCGCATCATCGAGTTCCTTGCGGTGCGCAAGCTCGCACCGGAAGGGCGCTCGCCGATCCTCTGCTTCGTCGGTCCGCCCGGCGTGGGCAAGACCTCGCTCGGCCAGTCGATCGCGCGCGCGCTCGGGCGCAAGTTCGTGCGGGTCTCGCTCGGCGGCGTGCACGACGAGGCGGAGCTCCGCGGCCACCGGCGCACCTACATCGGCGCGCTGCCCGGGAACATCATCCAGGCGATCAAGAAGGCCGGAAGCCGCGACTGCGTGCTCATGCTGGACGAGGTCGACAAGCTCGGGCAGGGCTTCCACGGCGATCCGAACGCGGCGCTCCTCGAGGTGCTCGATCCGGAGCAGAACAACACGTTCCGCGACAACTACCTCGGCGTGCCGTTCGATCTCTCGAAGGTCGTGTTCGTCACGACCGCGAACGTGCTCGACTCGATCCCGGGTCCGTTGCGCGACCGGATGGAGATCATCCACCTCCCCGGCTACACCGAGGAGGAGAAGCTCGAGATCGCGAAGCGCTATCTCGTCCGCCGCCAGCTCGAAGCGAACGGTCTGAAATCGGACCAGGTGCAGGTGGGCGATGCGGTGCTGGCGGCGATCATCCGCGACTACACGCGCGAGGCGGGCGTACGGAACCTTGAGCGCGAGCTCGGCGCCGTGCTGCGGCATGCCGCGGTGAGGATCGCCGAGGGTGCGTCGCCGCCGGTACGGATCGGCGTGCCGCAGCTCGCCGATGTCCTGGGTCCGGCGCGGTTCGAGGCGGAGGTCGCCGACCGCACCGCGATGCCGGGCGTCGCGACCGGGCTGGCGTGGACGCCGGTGGGCGGCGACATCCTGTTCGTCGAGGCGAGCCGGACGCCGGGCTCCGGGAAGCTGATCCTCACCGGGCAGCTCGGCGACGTGATGAAGGAGAGCGCGCAGGCCGCACTCACGCTCGTCAAGTCGCGCAGCGCGAGCCTCGGGATCGACGCTGCCGCGTTCGACAAGAGCGACATCCACGTGCACGTGCCGGCGGGTGCGATTCCGAAGGACGGGCCGAGCGCCGGCGTGGCGATGTTCATGGCGCTCACGTCGCTGCTCACCGATCGCGCGGTCCGCAACGACACCGCGATGACCGGCGAGATCAGCCTGCGCGGGCTCGTGCTGCCGGTCGGCGGCATCAAGGAGAAGGTGCTTGCCGCAATGCGCGCCGGCATCAAGACCGTGATGCTGCCGGCGAAGAACCGGAAGGACCTCGTGGACGTCCCCGAGGGCGCGCGCGAGCGGCTGCAGTTCGTGTGGCTGGAGACGGTCGACGAGGCCGCACGCCACGCGCTGCAGGCCGGCGGGACGCCGGCTCGGGCCGAAACGGTCGGTTGACCTAGCGCCTCCCGGAGCTCACCTCGGCCTCGGGTGGGCTCGAGGATGGGGGACACGCGAAAGAGCCCTTAGACAGGCCGCGCGAGGGTGCGGAGCGTGCGGCCGGTCCACCAAAAAAGAGACGGCCCGAAGGGCCGTCAACAGGGAGGAAGAGCGCGATGACCAGCGCTCTCGGAGGTAAGGGGCCTGCCGGCGATTCGCCTACGCCCTGCAACGCTACCTCTCTGGTGTTGCAGCAGCGTTAAGGCAGTCGCTTCGACTATAGGAGATGCCGCGTCTCTCCTCAACATGACGCTGTCGTGGCGACAACCGCCGCGTATCGCCCTGACGCGCCGAGGGGAATTCTCTAACCACTTCAGCGCGCGCGGAAAAATGGCCTCGACGGGGCCGATTTTGGTATCCCAGTTTTGCGTCTAGGCCGTTTGGCCTAGGCCGACGGGCGAGGAGCAAGCGGCCCGGAATCCCCGGCGTAGATCCGGTCGTTGATCAGGCGCTCGCGCGCGTCGATCGTCCGCAGGAACTCGTCGGCGCCCCGCATGTGCCGGAACGCCTGCAGACCGCGCGCCAGGAAGTCATGCAGCGCACCGAGCCCCGCGCTGCGGGCCGGTCCCTCCATCACGCGCAATGCGCCGCCGAGCAGCGGTTTGTGGGCGAGACGATCAAGCGCGGTGCCGATCTCGCCCGTGAGCGCGATCTGGCGCTCGCGGTCGGCGCGCGCACCGGCGGCGCGATACGCGCCGGCGTACGCGGCCTCGGTGATCGCCGGCGCGGGTGAGGAGTCGCGCCGGCGCAGCTCCTCGACCAGCGCGAGGTCGAGCCGCTCCGACAGGGCGTCCAGTTCGACGGCGCGCGCGATCGTGTCGAGCGCGGCCGCGGGCATCACGCGCACCAGCATCGGAAGGATGCGCGCGACGCCCTCGTCGCGCGCGGCGACGTCCTTCGCCCCGTACAGGTCGGAGAGGAAGAACGCCGCCGCCGGACCGTAGCGTGAGTTCGCGAGCAGATCGGCGTAGGTCCGCTCGAGGCGCTGTGCCTGGAACGCACGCAGCGCGAGCCGCCAGGCTTGCAGCGAGGGGTCGGCGCGCGCGCGGGCGCGCAGTGTGCGGACATCGGTCAGGTGATCCCGGAGCCGCTGCGCGGCCTCGGCGGCGGAAGGCTTCGGCACCGGACGATTATAGGAGCGCGGGCTCAGCGCGCCGCATCCGCATTAGAGGCGAGGCTCTACGGGTGTGCTCGGACCGGCGGATTAGAATGCCCCGTAGTCAGCCGCACCTTGCGCTTGCATGCTTGCCGATCCAATGGACAGGCTCGACCCGGAGCTCGCCGCGCTGCGCGAAACGTTCGCGCTGCAGCGGGAGGCCGCTGCGCGCGCCCCGTACCCCGACGCGGCGACGCGCGACCGGCGGCTCGCTGCGCTCGAGCGGCTGCTGCGCGAGAACGTCGACACCATCGCCGGCGCGATCGCACGGGACTTCGGGCATCGCTCCCACCACGAGACCCGGTTGCTCGAGATCTTCCCGACCCTCGAGGCCGTCAAGCACGCGCGCAGGCACCTGCGGCGCTGGATGAGGCCCGAGCGGCGCGGCGTCTCGCTCTGGTTCCAGCCCGGCCGTGCGCGCATCGTCGCGCAACCGCTCGGCGTCGCCGGCATCGTCGTGCCGTGGAACTACCCGATCTACCTCGCCGCCGGTCCGCTCGTGGCGGCGCTCGCCGCCGGCAACCGCGTGATGATCAAGATGTCGGAGCTCGTGCCGGCGACCGGTGCATTGCTCGCAGCGCTCGTCGCCAAGTCGTTTGCCCGCGACGAGGTGTGCATCGTCAATGGCGAGGCGGAGATCGCGCGCGCTTTTGCCGCGCTGCCGTTCGATCATCTGCTGTTCACCGGTTCGACGGCCGTCGGGCGCGCGGTGATGCGCGCCGCGGCGGAGAACCTGACGCCGGTCACGCTCGAGCTCGGGGGAAAGTCTCCGGCGATCGTCGCACCGGGCTATCCGCTCGCCGCAGCCGCCGAGCGGATCATGGTCGGGAAGCTGATGAACGCCGGGCAGACCTGCGTCGCCCCGGACTATGCGCTGGTGCCGGCAACCGACGCGGACGCCTTCGTCGAGGCGGCGCGCCGAGCCGTCGCGGCGTGCTGGCCGGCTCCGATGCGGTCGCCGGACTACACGGCGATCGTCGATGCCCGCCACTTCAGCCGGTTGACCGGGTATCTCGAAGAGGCGCGCGCGCGAGGCGCGGAGGTGGTCACGCTCAGCCCGGGCGCGGCGCCGGATGCCTCGACGCGGCGGATCCCGCCGACGATCGTGCGCGGTGCCCCCGACGACACCCGCGTCATGCGGGAGGAGATCTTCGGACCGATCCTGCCGGTGGTGCCGTATCGGGCGTTCGACGAGGCGCTCGCCTACGTCAACGCCCGGCCGCGGCCGCTCGCGCTCTATTGCTTCGACCGCGACGAGCGCCGCATCTCGCGCGTGCTGACGGAAACCGTCGCAGGCGGCGTGACGATCAACGACACCATCCTCCACATCGCACAGGACGATCTGCCGTTCGGCGGCGTGGGGGCGAGCGGCATGGGGCAGTATCACGGTCGCGACGGCTTCGACGCGTTCTCGAAGCGAAAGGGCGTGTTCCGGCAGGCGCGCGTCAACGCGATCGGGCTGTTCAAGCCGCCCTACGGAAAGCGCTTCGAACGGCTCGTGAGCTTCCTGCTGCGCTGATGGCGAGCCGCCGCAGGTTCCTCAAGTTCGGCGCCGCGGGCGCGCTGCTGCTCGCCGCCGCGGGAGCGGCCCGCGCGCAACCCGGCTATCGGGCGCCGGGAGGCAGCGACACGCTCCAGGTCCTCCGCGAGGCGGACCGGGAGGTGCTGGCCGCCATCACGCCGGCGATCCTTGCGGGCACCGGCGCGACGGGGCCGGGCCTTGCGGCCGCGGTCGGCAGCGTCGAGCGCGCGGTCGCCGGGCTCCCGCCTCACCTCCAGGAGGAGGTCGGGCAGCTCCTCGCGCTGCTCGCGTCCTGGCCGGGCCGCCGCTGGGTGGCCGGAGTCGGCGTGCCGTGGCGGCAAGCCTCGGTCGCCGAGGTGTCGGGCTTTCTCGAACGCTGGCGGTTCAGCCGCTGGGCGCTGCTCCAGCAGGGCTATCACGCGCTGCACGACCTCGTCCTGGCGGCGTGGTACGCGCGGCCGGACAGCTGGCCGGCGATCGGCTACCCCGGGCCGCCCGAGGTCGGGTGATCCGCGATCCGATCCGCGAAGGGCTCGCGGCCGGGTGGAAGGTCACCGACGCCGCCGCTCTCGACCGGGACCTCGCGCTCGATGCGGACGTTGCGATCGTCGGTACCGGCGCCGGCGGCGGTGTCACCGCGGAAATCCTGGCCTCGGCCGGCCTCGATGTCGTGCTGATCGAGGAGGGGAGGCTGAGGAGCTCGAGCGACTTTCACATGCTCGAGGCCGAAGCCTATCCGCAGCTCTACCAGGAATCGGCCGCGCGGAAGACCCTCGACAAGGCGATCACCATCCTTCAGGGTCGCTGCGTCGGCGGATCGACCACGGTGAACTGGACGTCGAGTTTCCGCACGCCGGTGCCGACCCTCGCGTATTGGCGCGACCGCTTCGGGCTCGCCGATCTTTCGCCGGCGGCGCTCGCGCCCTGGTTCGAGCGGATGGAGGAGCGCCTCGCGATCCGCGAGTGGACGGTACCGCCGAACGAGAACAACGCGGCGCTTGCGCGCGGAGCCGCGAGGCTCGGCATCGCGGCGGGCGGCATCCGCCGCAACGTCAGCGGCTGCTGGAACATCGGCTATTGCGGGATGGGCTGTCCGACGAACGCCAAGCAGTCCATGCTCGTGACGACGATTCCGGCAGCGCTCGCGCGGGGCGCGCGGCTCGTGTGCGGGGCGCGGGCCGACCGGCTCGCGCTCCGGAGCGGGCGGGCCGCGCACCTCGAGTGCTCGGCGCTCGATCCACGGGGGGTCCGGCCGGCCGGCCCACGGCTCCGGATCCGGGCCCAACACTATGTATTGGCTGCCGGGGCGATCGGGACGCCCGCGCTGCTCCTCCGGAGCGGTGCGCCCGACCCGCACCGGACGCTTGGCCGGCGCACGTTTCTTCATCCCACCGTAGTCTCCGCGGCAGCAATGCCGCAGCGGATCGACGGATACGCGGGGGCGCCGCAGACGATCTATTCCGACCACTTTCTCGAGCTCGGGGCCATCGACGGTCCGATCGGCTTCAAGCTGGAGGCCCCGCCGCTTCACCCGGTCCTCTTCGGGATGACGCACCAGGGATTCGGCGAAGCACACGCCGACGGGATGGCGCAGTTTCTCCGCACGCAGGTCCTGATCGCGCTCCTTCGGGACGGCTTCCATGCGGAGAGCGAAGGCGGCAACGTCGGGCTGCGCTCCGACGGCTCGCCGGTGCTCGCGTACCCCTTGACACCGTTCCTCTGGGACGGGGTCCGGCGGGCACTCGCCGCGATGGCGGAGATCCAGTTCGCGGCGGGGGCGACCAACGTCCTTCCTGTGCACGAACGCGCGCGGCCGTATGCCTCGTGGGTCGAGGCGCGCGCGGCGATCGCGGAGCTGCCGCTCCAACCGCTCCTCACGCGCGTCGTCTCGGCGCACGTGATGGGGGGCTGCGGGATGGCGGATTCGCCCGTCCGGGGCGTGGTCGACAGCCTCGGGCGGCATTTCCAGCTCGAGAACGTTTCCGTTCACGACGGCTCGGTGTTCCCGACCAGCTTGGGCACGAACCCCCAGCTCTCGATCTACGCGCTCATCGCGCGCAATGCGACGCTCCTGACGGAGCGGCTCAAAGCAGGCCGCTAGCATGCTGGCGCGAGTGCTGCGGCGGCTGCTCGCGGCGATCGCTCTCGGAGCCGTCGCCACCGCGTGGTGGCTCGGGAGTTCGTGGCGTATCGGGCCGGGCGCAGTCCTGCTGATCGCGACTGCGCTGTTCTTCGCGGTGCCGGCCACGATGATCCTCTTGACGTTCGCGATCGCGTGGTGCCACCGGACGTTGCCGCCCCCGGAGCTTCGCATCGGGCCGGTAGCGGCGATCCGGTGCGTGCTGCAGGAGATACTCAGCTACACGGCGGTCTACGTATTCCTCCAGCCGTTTCCGCGGCTCGTGCTTCCCGCCGGGCGGGGCAGCCTGCCCGCTGCACGGCCTCCGGTCGTCCTCGTGCACGGGTACATGTGCAACGCCGGCGGCTGGGCGTGGTTCGCCCGCCGCCTGATCGCCCGCGGGCACGCCGTCCACGCCGTCACCCTCGAACCCCTGTTCGTCCGGATCGAGGACTACGTGGAGCCGCTCGCGAGGGCGGTGAACGACGTCGTTGGTCGGGGCGAGCGCGCAATCCTGGTCGGCCACAGCATGGGCGGGCTCGTCTGCCGCGCTTACGCGCGCCGCTTCGGCGGCGCCCGGATCGCGCGGATCGTCACGCTCGGTACGCCACACCACGGGAGCGCGCTCGCCTTCATGGGTCACGGCGCCGACGCGTTCGACCTGCGGCCGAACGCGGAGTGGCTGCGCGAGCTCGCCGCGTCCGAGGAGGGTGTTCCTCGGGTGCCGATCACGTCGATCTACAGCTGTCACGACAATTTCGTGGCGCCGCAGGACTCGAGCGTCCTCGCCGGCGCGAAGAACGTTCCGTTATCGGGGCTCGGGCACCTCAGCCTGCTCCTCTCCCGGCGGGTGGCGGCGCTGGTCTGGGCGGAGCTCGAGCGCTAGAGCAGGGCGAGCACCTGCTCGGCATGACCCTTCGTGTCCACGTCCTCGATCACGTGCGCGATGCGGCCCTGCTCGTCGATGACGAACGTGACGCGCTCGGCCATGCCGAGCATCCCCCGCAACGTGCCGCCGAGGCCGCCGCCGATCGTCCCGTACGCGCGGGCGACCGCGCGATCGGTGTCCGCAAGGAGCGGGAAGTTGAGCCGGTGCTTCTTCGTGAACCGCTGGTGCGAGTCGACGTCCTGCGCCGATACGCCGAGGATCGCCGCACCCTTCTTCCCGATCTCCGCGTTGTGATCGCGCAGGCTGCACGCCTGGGCGGTGCAGCCTGGCGTGTCGTCCATCGGGTAGAAGTAGAGCACGAGCTTCCGCCCGCGGAAGTCCGCGAGCCGGACCTTCGCGCCGTCGGTCGTCAGGCCGGAGAAGTCCGGCGCCATGTCACCCGGCTTTGGTCTCATGAGCATGTTCGGGGCTGCATCGGCAGCCCCGGTGAACTCGCCGGCAGGCTAGAAGTGTATTCCGCGCATCAGATTCGACATCGCGATCTGATCGGCGGTCGCCTGCGGAGCGCCTTCCTCCTTCTTGCCCTGGGAGGCGGCGGAGTCGGGGAACATCCGGAAGGTCGTGTTCATGACGATCTGGGCAACCCGCGGCAGCAGGGCGTGCAACACCTCGCCGAAGATCCCCAACCGCGTGGCGATCCGTACCGGCTTGTAGACGATCGCCTCGACCACCATCTCCGCAGCTTCCTCCGGTGTCAACGTCGGCACCTGGCTGTAGATCTTCGTGGGCGCGATCATCGGGGTCTTCACGAGCGGCATGTTGACCGTCGTGAACTGGATGCCGACGTCGGAGAACTCGGATGCCGCGCAGCGCGTCCACGCATCGAGGGCGGCCTTGGAGGCGACGTAGGCCGAGAAGCGAGGCGCGTTGGTGAGCACACCGATCGACGAGATGTTGATGACGTGGCCCCGGCGTTTCTTCATCATCGAGGGCAGCAGGCCGAGGGTGAGCCGGAGGGCGCCGTAATAATTGACGGACATCGTCCGCTCGAAGTCGTGGTAGCGGTCGAACGAGTTCTCGATTGCGCGCCGGATCGAGCGCCCCGCATTGTTGACCAGGATGTCGACACCGCCGTGATTCTCGATAAGCCTTGCCACGAGCTCGGCGCACTGCGCCCCGTCGGAAACGTCGGCCGAGTAGGTGACGATGTCGTGGCCGGCGGTCGCGATCTCCTTCTTCGCCTCGGCGAGCTTCTCCGGATCGCGCGCCACGATCACGGTCGTCGCGCCCGCGGCGGCGACCTTGTGCGCGGTCGCGAGCCCGATCCCCGACGAGCCGCCGGTGATCAGGACGACCTTGTTCTTCACCTGCCCCTTGAGCGTGCGGTCGATCGAAAGATCCGGGTCGAGGTGGCGCTCCCAGTAGTCCCACAGCCGCCAGCCGTAGCTCTCGAGCGCGGGCGCCGCGATGCCGGTGCCCTTCAGCGCGGCTTGCGCCTCGCGTGCATCGAACCGCGTGGGATAGTTGACGAGCGCCAGCAGGTCCTCCGGAACGCCGAGGTCCTTCATGATTGCGGCGCGGAGCCGGCGCACCGGCGTCAGCGCCATGAGCCCCTTGGTGATGCTGCGCGGAATGAAACCGAGGAGGGCGGCGTTGACGTAGAGCGACATCGGCGGCGCGTGCGCAGCCCTGGCGAAGATGTTGAGCACTTCGCCGACGCGCTTCGGCTCGGTATCGACCAGGTGGAAGCACTTGCGGTCGAGGCCCTTCTTGTGCGCGATGTGGTCGAGCGCGTCGACCACGAAATCGACCGGGACGATGTTGATCCGTCCGCCTTCGAGGCCGATCGTCGGCATCCACGGCGGCAGGAGCTGGCGCATCCGCTGGATCAGCTTGAAGAAGTAGTACGGTCCGTCGATCTTGTCCATCTCGCCGGTGCGCGAGTCGCCCACGACGATGCCGGGGCGATAGACGCGCCACGGCACCTGGCAGTCGTTCCGCACGATCTTCTCCGCCTCGTGCTTGGTGGAGAAGTACGGGTGGTCGAGGTTCTCCGCCTCGTCGAACATGTCCTCGCGGAAGACGCCCTCGTAGAGCCCGGCGGCGGCGATCGAGCTGACGTGATGGAAGCAGGTGGCGCCGAGGTGGTTCGCGAACGCAACCACGTTGCGCGTGCCATCGATGTTGGCGATACGCTGCGACTCTTCGTCCGCCTTCAGATCGTAGACGGCAGCGAGGTGGAAGAAGTGCGTGATCGTCTTGTGCTCGAGCTTGCTGCGCTCGGCCTTGGTGATCCCCAGCCCGGGCAGGCCGAGATCGCCGTGGACCGGCACCGCACGGGTGCGGTCCACGCCCCACCACTCGAGCAGTTCGTCCACCCGCTTCGCCGACTTCTCGCGCACGAGGAAGTAGACGACGGCCCCCTTGCGCTGGAGCAGCTTGGCGACGAGGCGCTTGCCGATGAATCCGGTCGCGCCGGTGACGAAGTAGTGCATTGGGGCCCTCCTTCAGGTGCGTGTTCTTCTCGCGCCGCGGGGCATCGAGGCCGATCCGCAAAGGCGCGAGGATTATAGACCGCGCCTCTCCGGTGGCCGGAATGGGTGTTCTTTAGTGTGCGGCCTCTAGATCAGCTGCCTAGACTCTCACCGTGGTCGTATTGACCGACCAGGCGACAACAGGAGATCGACATGGCGAAGAAACTGAAGGCGCTCGCGGACCGCGCGGGCGAGCGGCAGCTGGCGACGACGATCCGCGACTCCGCGCAGCAGATCTGGCTCGCGGGGCTGGGCGCGTTCGGGAAGACGCAGGAAGAGGGCGCCAAGGTGTTCGAGGCGCTGGTCAAGGAAGGCAAGCACCTGGAGGCGCGTACCCGGAAGCTCGCCGAATCGAAGGTGAGCGAGATGACCAGTCAGTGGAGCAAGAAGACCGGCCAGGCGACCGCACGCGCGACCGCCACGTGGGACAAGCTGGAACAGGTGTTCGAGGACCGGGTCGCGCGCGCGTTGAGCCGGTTGGGCGTGCCGACGAAACGCGACATCCAGGCGCTCGCGAAGCGGGTCGAGACCCTGACCGCCAGCGTGCAGAAACTCACCGGCGCACGCAAGCCGCGCGCCGCCGCCAGGAAGCGCTGAACCGCACCGGCGCCCTGCCCACGATGACGGGCCGCCGCTCCACCGCCCGGCCCGGGGCGCGCGAACCGCGGGGACTCGCCCTGGCGGGCGGCGGCCCGCTCGGCGCCATCTACGAGATCGGTGCGCTCACGGCGCTCGCCGAAGCGCTGGACGGGATCGACTTCAACCGCCTCGACGCGTACGTCGGGGTGAGCTCGGGCGGTTTCATCGCCGCCGGGCTCGCGAACGGCATCACGCCGCTCGAGATGAGCCGGATGTTCATCGAGAGCGAGGAACACGAAGCCCCGTTCGACCCGTCGATCCTCCTGCGCCCGGCGCTACGCGAGTACCTGCGTCGTGCGGTCTCGCTGCCGCCGCTGCTTGCGCGGGTCGTGTGGCAGATCCTTACCAGCCGGGAGCGCGCCGGACTGCTCGAGTCGTTCGAACAACTCGCGCGGGCGCTCCCGACCGGGATCTTCGACAACCAGGTCATCGAGACCTTCCTTGCGCGGCTCTTCGAGGCCTCGGGCCGGACCAACGATTTCCGCCGGCTCGAGCGCAAGCTCTTCCTCGTCGCGACCGATCTCGATACCGGCGCTCCGGTCGCGTTCGGTGCGCCCGGCCACGATCACGTGCCGATCTCGACCGCGGTTCAGGCGAGCGCGGCGCTGCCCGGTCTCTTCCCGCCGGTCGAGATCGACGGCCATCACTTCGTGGACGGGGCGCTGAAACGCACCCTGCACGCCTCGGTCGCGCTCAAGGAGGGCGTAAGGCTCCTCATCTGCATCAATCCGCTCGTGCCCTACGACAGCCGGCGGCCCGGCGGCAACGGCCGCACCCCCCGCCGCCTCGCAGACGGTGGCCTGCCCGCGGTGCTCGCGCAGACGCTGCGCGCGATCGTGCACTCGCGGATGGAAGTCGGGATGCAGCGCTACCAGCGCGAGTTCCCGGGCGCCGACGTCGTGCTGTTCGAACCGAACAAGCACGACCACGAGATGTTCTTCACCAACATCTTCAGCTACGCGAGCCGGCGCCGCCTGGCGGAGCACGCCTACCAGAAGACCCGCAAGGAGCTCTTCGAGCGGCGGCACGATCTCGGGCCCTCGCTCGCGCGACATGGTATCTCCATCCGCCTGGACGTCGTCACCGATCCGGACCGCCACCTGGTGCGCGGTGCTCGGCCGCGGGCGCCCCTCGTCGCCGGCACCCGGGTTGCGGCGCGACTCGCCGATACGCTCGACGATCTCGAGCGCTGGCTCGCGCTGGGGGCGTGATCGTCGCCGGCGGGCGCCATGCTATCCTTCGCGCGCCCCCGAGGGACGCGCCAGCGAGCATGGAGCGCAAGCCGAAGCGCCGCACGCGCGAGCGCATCCTGGAAACGAGCCTGCGGCTCTTCAACGATTTCGGCGAGCCGAACGTCACCACGACGGTGATCGCCGACGAGATGGAGATCAGCCCGGGCAACCTCTATTATCACTTCAGCAGCAAGGACGAGATCGTCAACACGCTGTTCGCGGCGTTCGAGCGCGAGATCGAAGGCGTGCTCGCGGCGCCGAGCGCGCACGGCGCGAACGCCGAGGACGTCTGGCTGTTCCTGCATCTTCTGTTCGAGTCGATCTGGCGCTATCGCTTCCTGTACCGCGACCTGAACGACCTCCTGTCGCGCAACCGGCTGCTCGAGGTGCACTTCAAGCGGCTGCTCGAGCGCAAGGTCGAGGTCGCGACCGCGCTGTGCGAAGGGCTGCTCGCCTCCGGCGAGATGACCGCGGGGAAGCGCGACATCCCGGTGCTGGCGACGAACATGGTCGTCGTTGCGACGTACTGGCTTTCGTACGACTACGTGCGCAACCCGCGCCACCAGCGGGCCGAGACGACGCTCGCCCAGGGGGCGTACCAGGTGGTCGCGCTCGCGGCGCCGTTCCTGGCGCCGCGCGCCCGCGCGCTGTTCGACCGTCTGGCTTCGGCGTACATGACATCCTGACCGGCAGCACTTGAGCGGAAGGAGAGACGCAAATGGCGAAGGGTGGCTGGACGAAGTTCCCCCATTCCGACAAGGCGTACGCGTACGACGGCCCGGCGCTGAAGAAGCAGTGGGATCGGCTCCACCGGGGGGACTGCGAGCCGTTCCCGAAGCGCGAAGCGTTGCAGGACGCGTGGCGGCACTATCACGCCGGCGAGTTCGAGCAGGCGGTCGCGACCGGGCTCGAGGCGGGTGTCGAGGGCTATAGCGTCGCCAACAAGGCGGCGGCGATCTATGCGACCTACCTCGAAAAGTCGGCACCGAAGAAGGTGAAGCTCCTGGAAGAAGCGATGAAGCGGGGCGAGGAAGCCATTGACGCGCGACCCAGGGACGCGAACGCCCATTACTTCTACGCGATGGCCGCCGGCCGCTACAGCCAGGAAATCTCGGTCGCGAAAGCGCTCGCCCAGGGCCTCGGCGGGCGAATCAAGGACGCGCTCGTCCAGGCGCTCAAGCTCCAGCCGAAGCACGCCGACGCCCATATCGCGCTCGGTGCCTGGCACGCCGAGATCATCGGCAAGGTTGGCGCGATGGTCGGCGGGCTCACCTACGGCGCAAAGAAGGACGCGGCGCTCGAGCACTTCCAGAAGGCGCTCAAGCTCAACCCCGACTCGGCGATCGCACGCATCGAGTACGCGAACGGCCTGGTCACGCTCTTCGGGAAGGAGAAGCTGAAGGACGCGGAGAAACTCTACGCCGAGGCGGCGAAGCAGAGGCCGCTCGACGCGATGGAACGCCTCGACGTCGAGGCCGCAAAGGCAGAGCTGGAGGACTAGCGCGTCTTCGCTGCCGCGCCGGCGGGGCGGTGCTTGGCCCGCCGAGCGGGTGGCGCACCGCCCCGACTGCCGGCCCGCCGCGAGCCCTTGGCCGCGGCCGCCAGCTCGCGTTCGACCAGCCCCGGCTCGCGCTGCAGGTCCCACGGTTCCATCAGGACCGTGAGCAGCAGGCGCTCGAACTCCGGGCGAAATCCCGCGATCACCCGTTCGGGATCGGGCACCCGGCCGGCGTCGGTGATCAGCCCGAACTGCACGGCGCCGTTGTAGGAGAGGATCGACACGCCCATCCCGATGTCGCCCGATTGCGGGACCCAGAACATGAGCTGCCCCAGCCGCGCGCCGCCGATGTAGAGCGGCTGCTGCGGCCCCGGCACGTTGGTCATGACGGCGGTGGCCTTGTTGGCGAGGAGATCGAGCATCTCCTGCTGCGCTGCCCGTGGCAGAAAGCCGGCGAGGCCGAGCAGCGCAAATGCGATCACCGGCTGATAGGAGTTCTTGAGCGCTTCCATGCGCCTGCGCACCTCGTAGAGCCGGGCTAGCGGGTTGGCGATGCCGACCGGCAGCAGCAGCGTCACCAGCCCGAAGCGGTTCCCGAGCCGCCCGACGTCGCCGGGCGAGCGCAGGTTGACCGGCACCATCGCGCGCAGCTCGACGCCAGCCGCGGGATCGCCTTTCTCGACGAGATACCGCCGCAGCGCGCCGGCGACGGTCGAGAGCAGCACGTCGTTCACCGAGCATTCGAGCACCCTGCCGACGGACTTCACCTCCTCGAGCGGCAGCGGATCGGTCCAGGCGACCGCCTTCGCCACGCCGGCCCTTCCCTTGAACCGGGTACGCGAGTCGTCAGGCATGGTGGCGAGCTGCGCGATTTCCGCGGCGACGCTTCCGGCGATGCGCGCGTAGTCGATCACCCGTTGCGGATTGCGGAGCAGGGCGAGGTACTGCTCGAGGACAGTGCCGGAGAGTCGCAGCGCGCCCGAGGCAACCCCGGCGACCGGCTCGAACAGCTGGGCGAGCAGCCCATCGTTGTCCTCCTGCGCGGTCGCGCCGACCGCTCGCTCGGGCGCCTGCGTCGAGCGGGGCTCGGACGACTCGGTCGTCAGCGAAAGCAGCACGCCGATCAGCGCGATGCCGTCCGCGTAGCTGTGGTGGATTCGAACGACAACCGCCGAGCCGCCGTCATACTTCTCGACGAGGTGGAATTCCCACCACGGCCGGCGCGGGTCGAACGGCCGCGGCGCGAGCCGGCCGACGAAGCGCTTCAGCGCGTCCGGGCCACCGCGGCCGGGGAGCCGGACCCGCTTCAGCTGCCTGCTGAGATCGAAGCGCGGCGTCTCCTCCCACCAGGCTCCGGCGAGTTCCTCGCGCGGGCGCATGCGAAAGCGCTCGTAGCAGAGCCAGCGCGCCTCGAGCACGCCCTTCAGGTGCTCGTAGTCGAGCGGCGTGTCGAGCACGAGCACCACGACGATCGCCATGCGGTTCGTCGCGCGGTCCATCCGCAGCCAGGCAGTGTCGACGCTCGACATCCGTTCGCGGCGAGGCATGGCTGGTGTTGTTGTCTGGCGGCGGGGAAAGGCTGCCTATAATAGCCGAGCGTGCGCTGCGGGAGCCCGCGGCGCCGCGCGGACGACGAGGAGACGGAAAGGAGAAAGCGGATGAGCGACCTCAAGAAGAAGTTCGACGAAGCCGCGACCGCGGTCAAGAAGCTGAAGGAAGATCCGGGCAACGACGCGAAGCTGCAGCTCTACGCGCTCTACAAGCAAGGCGCGGAAGGCGATGTCGCTGGCAAGCGACCCGGCTTCACCGACATGATCGGGCGCGCCAAATACGACGCGTGGGCGAAGGTGAAGGGCCTGTCGAAGGACGAGGCGATGAAGAAGTACGTCGACCTAGTGAAATCGCTCGGCGCCTAGCGCCGCGGGGGCTTCTTCTTCGCCGGCGGGGCCGGCTTCGGGGAGGGACTGAGGAGCTTGTCGAGCTGCGACTCGACCTCGGCCTCGATCCGCGGCTTGAGAAAAGCGAGCAGGAACCCGAGCTTCGCCTCGAGCCGCACCTCCCGCATCGTCACGTGGAGCTCGCCGTCGACGCCGCTCCGCTCGAAGCGGAGCACGTTGCCGTCCCAGGCGTAGTCGAGGTCGAAGTCCTTCCTGAGCTGCTTCGCCATCTTCTCGGCCGCCTTCCGCGCCTCGTCGAGCGTCTTCGAGTGGGAACGCCGTATCCGGATGTCGCTCATGCCAATGTCTCCTCCCCTCGGGTCTCCCGGCCGTCGATGGAGCGGCGCCATTCTAGCGCGTCGCGTCGATGCTAAACTTGCCTCGCTAGGGAGGACGCGATGTTCGTCGTAAACCGCCTTGAGAAGCTGGTTTCGAAGGTGCGCGCGAGCCAGCCGGTGCCGCTCCGCCTCCGGCTCTGGAGCGGGCAGAGCTACGAGCTCGGGCCCGACCCGACGGTCACCATTACCGTGCCGAAGGCGTCCGCGCTGCGCTATTTCGTCGCCCCCGACCTGATGACGCTCGGGGAGGCCTATGTCGAAGGCCACATCGACTTCGACGGCCCGCTCCAGGAGGCGTTCCGGGTCGGCGAGCGCTTCGCGCGCGTCGCCGGCGGCAGCAGGCTCGCGCCCCTGAAACAGGCCGTGCGCCACACGAAGACGCGCGATCGCAAGGCGATCGAGTATCACTACGACGTCTCGAACGAGTTCTACGCCCTGTTTCTCGATCCCGAGATGGTCTATTCGTGCGCCTACTTCAAGCGCGAAGACGACTCGCTCGAGCTCGCCCAGACCCAGAAGCTCGACCACATCCTCACCAAACTGATGCTCCGCCCGGGCGAGCGCCTCCTCGACATCGGCTGTGGCTGGGGCGCGCTGATCTTCCGCGCGGTGGAGAGGTTCGGCGCGCGTGCGGTCGGAATCACCCTGTCGCAGAACCAGCACGACTACGTGCGCGAGAAGATCCGGGCGCGGGGCCTCGCCGACCGCTGCGAGGTGCGGCTGCAGGACTATCGCGACGTGCCGGAGGAAGGCGGATACGACAAGGTCGCGAGCGTCGGGATGTTCGAGCACGTCGGCCGCAAGAACCTCATGCTCTACTTCGGGCGGATCCGCGCGCTCCTCAGGGACGGCGGTCTTGCGCTGAACCACGGCATCACTTCGATCGACCCCGACAGCCGTGCGGTCGGGATGGGGGCAGGCGACTTCATCGGCCGCTACGTGTTCCCGCACGGCGAGCTCCCGCACATCGGGCTCGTGCTCCGCGAGATGTCGACCGGCGGCCTGGAAGTGACCGATGTCGAATCGTTGCGCCGGCACTATGCGCGGACGACCGAGCTGTGGGCGAGCCGGCTGGAGGCCGCGGCCGAGCGGGCACGGGCGATCGTCGGCGAGAAGCGCTACCGCATCTGGTCGGTCTATCTCGCCGGCTGCGCGCACGGGTTCGCGCAGAACTGGATGAACATTTACCAGGTGCTCGCCTGCAAGCAGGGCCGCGCGGGGATGAACCCGCTTCCCCTTACCCGCGAATACATGTACCGGTCGCCTTGACGCGTCCGCACCGGCTGACGCACACTTCGTGGCATGCATTCCCTGATCATCGGCCGCCGACGCCGCACCGCCCGCGGGGCGGGGCGTCGGTGCGCGCGACGACGATGAGGCAGGGAGCAGCCGAACATCGCGAAGGCCACAGACACCCGCTGTGGCCTTCTTCTTTTGCGACACCGTGGACAAGGAACTGCAAGATGGACCTCAAGGATTTCCCGCTGAACGCGCTGATGGAGATCACCTCCCGCCCGCCGCTCGTGTTCGTGCGCGGCGAGGGCTCGTGGATCTGGGACCATGCCGGGCGCAGGTATCTCGACTTCGTGCAGGGCTGGGCGGTGAACGCGCTCGGGCACAGCCCGCGCGCGATCGTGGACGCGCTCGCCGGGCAGGCCGCAATGCTGATCAATCCGAGCCCGGCGTTCTGGAACGCGCCGAGCGCGCGTCTCGCCAGGCAGCTGGTCGACCACTCGTGCTTCCAGCGGGTGTTCTTCGCCAACAGCGGCGCGGAGGCGAACGAAGGCGCGATCAAGCTCGCGCGCAAATGGGGCGCGAAATTCAGGCATGGCGCTCACGAGATCATCACTTTCGATCATGCGTTCCACGGACGGACGCTCGCCACCATGTCCGCCTCGGGCAAGCCGGGCTGGGACAAGCTCTTCGAGCCGAAGGTCCCCGGCTTCCCCAAGGCCGAGCTGAACGACCTCGCGTCGGTCGAGCGGCTGATCGGCGACCGCACCGTGGGGATCATGCTCGAGCCGATCCAGGGCGAGGCGGGCGTGCTGATGGCGACCGACGGGTTCCTGCACGATCTTCGTGAGCTCACGACGGCGCGGAAGCTGCTCTTGATCGTGGACGAGGTGCAGACCGGGATGGGCCGCACCGGGAAGCTCTTCGGCTACGAGCACGCCGGGATCGAGCCCGACGTCATGACGCTCGGCAAGGGAATCGGCGGCGGGGTGCCGCTCGCTGCGCTGCTCGCGAAGGAGAGCGTCTGCTGCTTCGAGCACGGGGACCAGGGCGGAACCTACAACGGCAATCCGCTGATGACGGCAGTGGGCTGCGCGGTGATGGACGCGCTGCTCGCCCCCGGCTTCCTCGAGCGTGTCGCGCAGCGCGGGGTGCAGCTGACCGAGGGCCTGAAGCGGCTCGCGGCGAAGTACTCGCTCGGGGAAGTGCGCGGCCGCGGACTGCTGGTGGCGCTCGATCTGGGGCGAGACATCGGTCCCGCGATCGTGGACGCCGCGCGCGATGCGGGCCTCCTCCTCAATTCGCCACGGCCCGCGAGCCTGCGTTTCATGCCGGCGCTCACGACCTCGGCCGTCGAGATCGACGAGATGCTCGGTACGCTGGACGGACTATTGGAGAAGGCGCTGCGGAGCTAGTTCTCGCGGGGGAAGGGGCGGGGAAGGGCGGCGGGACCCTTCCCTTCCCGCCGATTCCCCTCGCGCTTCCCCCAGGTCAGGAACAGCGCCGCCCTCGGCAGCGCGGTTCTCGCTAGTGCCCGGACGCGGGACGCTCGGCGAGCAGCACCTGGTAGCGTTCGCGGCTCGCCGCGAGGTGCGGGTTGAGCTTCAGCGCGACGTCGAGCGCGAAGAGCGCGTCGTCGCCGCGGCCGGCGGCGATGCAGAGCTCGGCGAAGGCGAGCATGGCGCCGAAGTGGCGCGGCTCGAGGGCGAGGGCGTGGTGGAGGTCGCGGACGCTTTCCTCGTCGCGTGATTGCATGTAGTAGAGCGTGCCGCGCTTGTGCCAGGCCTCCGCGAAGCCGGGGTGAAGCGCGACGAGCCGGTGGAGGATCCGCTCGGCGGTCGCGAAGTCTTCGGCCACGATGGCACGGGTCGCGCGCTCGAGCTCGGACACGGCGCGGCGGTCGGGATAGGTCATCCACAGCGCCCAGATCTCGTCCTGGGTTGCTTCGGCCGTGGGCGCCGAGGCGACGTCGGCGAGACGCCGCAGGAGGGCGTCCAGTCGCCGGTGGAGCCGGTGCGAGGGGCGCCGCCGCGGGGCGCGGACGATCAGCTTCAGGGTCTCGGCGTACCTCATGAGAAGGGAGTGTAGGGCGCCGCCGCCCGGGTCAATGGGCCGTTCCGTGCGATTCTGCGGCAAGTTCCTCGCGGGCCTTCCGCACCGCGCCGAGATGGGGGTTGATCCGCAGCGCCGCGTCGAACGCGAACAGGGCGCCGGTCCGGTCGCCTTTCCGCAGGCAGATCTGTCCGAACCCGCAGACGGCCCCGAAGTGGCGCGGTTCGAGCTCGAGGGTGCGATGGATGTCGCGCACGCTCTCGACGTCCCGGCCCATGCGGAAGTACAGCGTCGCGCGCTTGTTCCATGCCTCCGCGTAGCCCGGCTGCGCCGCGACCAGTTCGTCGAGCAGGGGCTCCGCCTGCGCGTGGTCGTCGGCGCCGATCGCCCGGCTGGCGGCTTCGAGGTGCTCCTGGACGCGGGGCTCGGCGTGGGACATCCACGCTTCCCAGATTGCATCCTCGACCTGGCTCGCTTCGACCGCATTGGCCACGCGCGCGAGGCGCTCGAACAGGGCGTCGAGCCGGCGGGGAAGCGTGGGCGCGGGCTTGCGCCCCGGCAGCGAGAGGATGAGCTTCAGCGTCTCGTCGAACATGGGCCGAAGCTTATAGCGGGTCAATGGAAATCGCGCGAGCGGGTGACGAGCCGGCCGAGAGCCGCGCTCGCGTCGATCAGCCGCCGGGCGACGAGATGGACGACCTCGCCCTCGCGCTCGATGACGCCGTGCACTGCCATCAGCCGCGCGCCGAGGAGCTCGCGCCGCTGGCGCTCGGCCAGACTCGCCCAGACGACCACGTTGACGTAACCGGTCTCGTCCTCGAGCGTCACGAACACCACGCCGGACGCGGTGTCGGGGCGCTGGCGGCCGGTGACGATCCCGCAGGCGCGGGCGAAGCTGCCGTGCGGCAGCCGACGGATCTCCGCGGCGGTGGCGAGCCGCAGACGGGCAAGGCGGTCGCGCAGCAGCGCGAGCGGATGCCGACCGAGCGTGAGGCCGAGACTCGCATAGTCGGCGACGAGATCCTCGCCCTCGGTAGGCGGGTGGAGGCGCGGCGGCACCTCGACCACGGGCGCTTCGCGCAGAAGCGGGCTAGCGGGCTCGATGCCGGCGACGTCCCAGTACGCCCGCCGCCGGTGCGTGGCGAGCCGATTGAGGGCACCGGCCGCGGCGAGGCATTTCAGGTCGCGCGCGTCGAGCCGGGCACGGCGCGCGAGGTCGTCGACGTCCGCGAACGGCCGTTCGCGGCGCGCGGCGACGATCCTTGCCGCGCCGGCCTCGGAAAGCCCCTTCACCATGAGCATGCCCAGCCGCATCGCCGGAGCAGGGGATCCTTCCCCCTCCTCCCTTCTCCCTTCCTGATTTTCGAGCGTGCACTCCCAGTTGCTCGCGAGCACGTCGACCGGCAGCACCTCGACGCCGTGACGCCGCGCGTCCTGCACGAGCTGGGACGGCGCGTAGAACCCCATCGGCTGGCTGTTGAGGAGCGCGGCGCAGAACGCCGCCGGATGGTGGCGCTTGATCCACGCCGACACGTAGACGAGGAGGGCGAAGCTCGCCGCGT
>Ga0335084_10000875_pt1 | contig 26931 bp, 25 predicted proteins | sample Lox_Sample_44_FD_206721 | JGI IMG/M metagenome (GOLD analysis project Ga0335084, IMG submission 206721) | Soil microbial communities from Loxahatchee National Wildlife Refuge, Florida, United States - Lox_Sample_4.4 | ecosystem: Environmental > Terrestrial > Soil > Wetlands | place: USA... | reverse complement strand
AGCCCGATCCGATCTGGGCCGATCGTCCGGAGCCGTCGGCGTGGTACCTCGGCAAGTTGGTCGTTGCGCGCAGTCACGTCGGCGACGGTCTCGGCGCGCGCATCGTCGCCGAATGCGAACGCATCGCCCGCGAGCACGGCATCGAGTGGCTGCGGCTGGATTGCGTCGCCTCGAACCCGTCGTTGGCGCGTTACTACCAACGGATCGGCTACTACCCGCGCGGCGTGGTGGACGGCCTGCTACGGCACGACAAACGCGTGGCGCCGCTACGCGGCGTCGCGGTCGCTTCGCTCGCAGCGATCGACTTCGCACGGTGGCGGCCGGACAACCTCGCCACGCTGCTGTTCGTCGTGCGCGAACGCGAGATTCTGCTCATCCGCAAGCTGCGCGGCCACGGCGCCGGCAAGATCAACGCGCCCGGCGGCATGGTCGAACTCGGCGAGACGCCGCGCTCGTGCGCGTTGCGAGAGATCGAAGAAGAGGTCGGTGTCGCTGCGGTCGGGGCCAAGCCACTCGTCGAACTGCGGTTTCAGAACACCGACGGCTCGAGCATGCTCGGCTACGCGTTTCGCGCCGACGGCTATCGCGGCGACCCGCACGAGACCGCGGAGGCGGTGCCGTTCTGGTGTCCCGTCGAGCGTGTGCCGTACGACGCGATGTGGGACGACGATCGGATCTGGCTGCCGTATCTGTACGAGCGAACGCCGATCGTCGGCGAATTCCTGATACACGACGATCGTTTGGTCGAACATCGCGTGCGAGCGATCGACGCCGCTGCCCTCGAGCGCGCCGTCGAGGTCGCGCGTTCGAACCACTGACGTTTCATTCGTCGTTCGGATCTGCTATTCCACGCGCTCGGCGACGCGCGTGCGATCGCCCAAGGAGAATCGGATTGAAGATCGGCATTTCCGTCACGAGTTCGTTCGACCTCGACGACGTCCGCCGCGGCGCGCGCAACATGATCGAACAGGCGCGCGCGGCGCAGGACGCGGGGCTCGAGTCGCTGTTCGTCGGTGATCATCACGTCACGCCGCGGCCGTACTACCAGAACTCGCCGATGCTCGGCCGCATGCTCGCCGAGTGGGGCGAGCGCGACGCCGGTGCGCTGTATCTATTGCCGTTGTGGAACCCGGTGCTGGTCGCCGAGCAGACCGCGACGCTCGCGTGCATCCATGGCGGCCGCTTCATCCTGCAATGCGGCATCGGCGCGGACGCGCGCCAGAGCAGCGGGATGGGCGTCGACATCCGCTATCGCGTGTCGATGTTCGAGGAGTCGCTCGCGACGATCCGCGCGCTGTGGCGCGGCGACAGCGTCACGCGCGTCGGCCGGTGGAAGCTCGAGAAGAGCCGCATTTCGCCGTTGCCGCCGGAGCCGATCGACGTGTGGATCGGCGCATCCGCGCAGATTGCGATCGATCGCGCGGCGCGGCTGGGCGATGCGTGGCTTGCCGATCCCGGTTGCGATTTCGCGACCGCGCGACGGCGCATCGACGCATATCGCGACGCGTGCGCGCGGCACGGCCGCTCGCCGACCACGATCGCGATTCGGCGCGACGTTCACGTCGGCGCAACCGCCGACGAGGCGCGGCGCGCGACGGCGAAATACGTGAGCGGCGGCTATCGCGGTTTCCCGGAAGACGCGCTCGTGATCGGCGACGTCGGGCGCGCGACCGACCGTATGGCCGAGCTAGGTGCGATGGGTTACACCGACGTCATCGTTCGCTGCATCGCCGCCGAACAAGGCGAAGCGCTTGCGACCATCGAACGGTTGGCGCGCGTTCGAGAACGCATCGAGCGCGTCTGATGGCGGACGACGCGCGAAGAATGCTCGAACGCGCGAAGCGTCTACGCGCGATCGCCAAGACGGGGCAGGCGTACACGCGCGACGCGTACGACCGCGAACGCTTCGACGAGATCGAGGCGATCGCGCAGAAGATGCTCGCAGAGATGGTCGATGCGCCCCTTGAGGTGGTCGTTGGGATGTTTTTGCCGGAGTACGGCTACCCGACGCCGAAGGTCGACGTGCGCGCCGGCGTGTTCCGCGGCGCCGAGATCCTGCTCGTGCGCGAGACGAGCGACGGTAAGTGGGCGTTGCCGGGCGGTTGGGCGGACGAGCACGACAGCCCGAAGGGCAACTGCGAGCGCGAGGTGCGAGAGGAGTCGGGCTACCTCGTGACCGCGGTGAAGCTCGCCGCGGTCAAAGACCGGTCGCTGCATCCGTACAAGCCGGAACGCATCGAGCGGATCTACAAGTTCCTGTTCGTCTGCGACCTGCTCGGTGGCACCGAGCAGCGCAGCGTCGAGACGTCGGCGGCGCGATTCTTTCCGGTCGACGCGCTGCCGGATCTGTCGCTCGGTCGGACGCTGTACGACGACGTCGCGTTGCTGTGGGCGCATCGGCGCGATCCGCAACTCGCCTGCTATTTCGATTGACGCAGCCGCGTCAGCGGCGCATGAAACGACTCAGTTGTTCGAATCCGGCGCGGATCGCCGCGCCGTCGACCGGGCCTGCGATCGGCGCGTAGTTCGCGTCGCGCACTTCGTAACCGCCCCACGACAGGAACACGTACACGCGATCGCGGGTTCGGACGGCGCGTTGCGTCCATTGTTCGATCGGCAGCACGCGCTCGCTCGCGTTCTGCTCGAACAACGACACGCCGGTGCTGTAGCGGTCGACCGGCGTCGTGCAACCGAGCGCGTCCGTCAGTACCGTCGGGGCCCAGTCCATGTGCGAGGTCGGGCGCTCGACGATCTCCGGCGCGCGGCCAGGCCACCCTACCGCGAACGGCACGCGCGCCTCGCCGTCGGAGAAGTTCGAGTTGTGGCCCCAGGTGTTGTCGTGCGTTTCGTTGAACGCCTGGCCGTGATCGCCGGTCACGACGACGATCGTGTTGCCGCGGAGGCGGGGATCGGCGTCGAGCGCCGCGAGCAACTCGCCGATCAGACCGTCGTCGAACAGGACCGAAGTCTTGTAGAGATTTAGGAACGGCTGCGGATCGAAGCTGTTGCTCAGCGCGAGGTAGTTCACCGAGCCGAGCATCGGCGTGAACGGCGATGCCATGTCGTGCGGATGTGCGTACGCATGCGGCGCATCGAGGAAGTAGAACGCGAAGAACGGCCGCGCGACGTCGCGCGACCGAATGGCGTCGATCAGGCCGCGGGTGATCGCGCGGTCGCGGTCGACCACGTCGCCCGGCTCATACGGCGCGGTGCGGTCCCAGATCCGCGTGAACGCGTTGCGGTGGAATTCGGGGCTGTCGAGCGGTGCGGAGCCGAACACGAAGAACTGGTAACCCAGCGCGTCGAGTTGGTCGATCAGAACCGGTCCGCGGCGCTCGGCGAGCGCGACGTGCCAATAGGCTCCCGGCAATCCGTACAGCAGCCCGAAAATGCCGAAGCGCGTACCGTTGCCGGTGCTGTAGTGGTTCGCGAAGCGGGTCGTCGATTGCGCCCACTTGGCGGTGTGCGGCATCACGGCGGGCGTCATCATGTCGTAGCGCAGCGAATCGACGACGATCGTCACGATGTTCGGCTTCCTGGCGCCGCTGCACTGCAGCGGCTCGAGCGGATAGTCGAACGTGCCGGCCGATTGCAGCTCGAGATCCGGCTCGGCCGATTTCGTCGCGACGTAGCCGAACCGCGCGAGCAAGCCTTTCGCGGTCAACGGCTGCGCCCATGGAATGGTCCGAACCGCCATCAACAGCGCGCGCTGCGCCGTCGCGTCCGCGTAGGCGTGGATGCATTGCGTGGCGACCCCCAACGAGACGATCGAGGCGCCGTACCAGAGCAGAATGCCCCGCGCTGCGCCGCGGCGTGACAAAGTCACCGCGAGCGATGCTTCGATCGCGACGATCGCTGCGGCAATCGCGGCGGTTGCGCCCCACATTTGCGGTGAAAAGGCGAGGTTCTGAATCGCTGCGCCTTGGGTGATCAAGAACCAAACCATGGCGTTCAGATGGAACTTGTACAGCGCGTAGACCTTCGCGTTGACGAATACGACGAGCAGGAACGTCGCGAACGTCGTCGTCGCCACCGCGACCGCAAAGCGGGCGCCGCCGAAGCGCAGCACGAACCATGGCACGACCGCGAGCAGCGCGGTGAGCGCAGCGAAGTGGGCCAGCGTCGCGAGGGCTTGGAATAGGCCGACGGGGCCGACCGAGAAAACCCCGGCCAAGCTCAGGTGCAGCACGGTCGCCGCGAGCCCGTTGCAGGCGGCGAACGTCCAAAGCCAAGCGGAGCGGCCGGTGCGGCTGAGCGACATCGTCAGCGCGGTTCGGGCAAATGCGGCAACGTGGCGGGCGGCTGGGCAACGCCGCGCGCGGCGAGCTCGTCGACGAAATAGGCCATATTCTCGTTCAGGAAAGACTCGAGTTTCCGATTGCGCGACGGGCGATGGCCGTAGTGCAAGAGTTCCGCATATGCCTCGTCCGCGCCTTGGCCGAGCACCAGCGTTCGATACAGATAGACGATCGCGCCGGTGCGTTCCGAACCGGCCGCGCATTGCACCAACACCTGCTCGCGGCGACCGACCGCCGCGTGGATCGCGACCAGCGCGTCCACGACGGTCGCGGGATCGCCGGTGCCGTCGCCGTCGAGCCCGAATCGTTCGAAGCGAATGCCGCGCTCGGCGGCGAGCGATGCTTCGAACGCTTGGTATTGCGGCGCGCTGCCGGGATACGTCAACGAGACGATGTCGTCGATGCCGTACCGATCGAGCACGGTCGGCAGCAGCGACGGATGGATTCGCCCGCTGCGATAGAGCGCGTTGTCGACGACCACGCCGAAGCGTTTCGGGAACATACGCGGCGCGACAACGTCGTTCCAGGTGAACCACGCGGCGCCGAGCAAGGCGCTCGACGCGACTGCGATGACCACGCGGCGACCGGTCCTGCGCGTCTGCGGAGCGGCGACGCTTGGCGCGATCGCGTTGGTCACGGAATGCGACCGGAATCGCGCCCCGTCACCTGAGCACCTCGTCCAAACTGTCGGACAGCGCGCGCACCATGATGTCGATCTCGGCTTCGCCGATGATGAACGGCGGTCCCATGCAGACGATGTCGCGCACGTCGCCGGTGCCGCCGCCGTAGAAGAACACGCCGCGCCGCAGCGCTGCGCCGATCACCCGATTCGTCACGTTGGCGGAGACTTCGAACGGTTCCAGCGTCGAACGGTTCTTCACGATCTCGATGGCTTGCAACAACCCGCGACCGCGCACCTCGGCGACATGCGGATGGTTGCCGAGCGTGTCTTTGAGTCGCTTCTGCAACACTTCGCCCGCGATCGCGGCGCGATGCGGCAGGTCCTCCTCGTCGAGCAGACGCAACACTTCGTTTGCCGCCGCGCACGCAGCCGGATGTGCGCCGAACGTATGAAACATCACGTTCATGCCGGCCTCGGCGATCGGATCGGCGATGGCCGACGTCGCGAACACTCCGGTGATCGGCGCATACCCGCCGGCCAACCCTTTGCCGGAAACGAAGACGTCCGGCTCGATGTTCCAGTGCTGGAAACCGAAGCGTTTGCCGGTGCGGCCGAACCCGGTCATCACTTCGTCCATGATCAGCACGATGCCGTGCTCGTCACACAGCGCGCGCACCGCCGGCCAGTAGTCGTCGGGCGGAACGATCGCACCGCCGCTCGAACCGTTGATCGGTTCGGCGAGAAACGCGGCGATGGTGTCGGGACCTTCCGTGTCGATCACGCGCGCGAGCGCGTCGACGTAGTAGCGGCCGCCGTCCGCGTGATTTGCCCCGAGCGGGCAGCGCAGCGGGTACGGCGTCGGCGCGTTCGGATATGGTTCGAGCACGTGCGCGAGGCCTTTCTTGCGCGCTGTGTGGCCGCCGACCGCGGTCGTCGCGAGCGTCGTGCCGTGATACGACACCGATCGCCCGATGATCTTCGTTCGCGACGGTTGGCCGCGCGCCGCCTGATATTGGATCGCGATCTTCATTGCGGTCTCGACGCCTTCGGATCCACCGCAGGTCAGGTGGATGTGATCGAAACGCGGCGGCAACCAATGTTCGCGCAGTCGTTCGACCAAGCGCCTGCGCTCGGTCGTCAGCCACGGCGGCACGACGTACGTAGTCGTCTTCGTCGCTTGGAACACCGCTTGCGCGACGCTCGAGCGGCCATGCCCGACGTTCACGACGATCGCTCCCCCCGCGGCGTCCAAAATGCGGCGCCCGTCGGCTTCGAACAGGTAGGCGCCGCCCGCCCCAACGATTTCGATGTTGCGCGCGGCGTGCGCGAAGGGCCAGGCGATGGGTGGATTCGATTCGCTCAACGTTCCCTCCGGTCAGGGTTCGCGGTACGGTTCGTCGCGTTGGAACAGTGTCAGCCGCTGCTGCAACTCCCGCAACGTCGTCGCGCTCGCTTGCGCCTGCGCCAGGTCGACCGCTTTTCGCTCGGTACGCGATGCGGCGGCAAAATTGCCGGCTTCGGCCTGCGCAGCGGCGAGCGTATCGAGGTAGCCCCAGCTGTCGTACAACACGGCGAGCGGTTGCGCCAACGTCACTGCCCGCGCGCCGTTGCGCAAATCCGAGCTCGGGCTCGTCGCGAGCAGCCAGGCGAGATTGTTTCGCGCGGTCAGGTCGCCCTGCACCGTGCCGACCTCGTAGTAGTGCTGCGCTTGCGCGTGGTTCTTGCGCACGTGCGTACCGAGCTGGAAGAAGACGCCGAGGCGGGTGTTCGCGGCGGCGTGCCCGTGCGCGGCGGCGAGCCTCAGCAGTTCGAGGGCGCGCTGCGTCGACGCCGAATCCTCGAGCAACAGTTCCGCCAATTGATATTGCGCTTCGGCGACGCCGCCGTCGGCCGCACGCTCGTACCACGACTTCGATTTGGCACGGTCCGGCGCCGGGTTCGCGAAAAATCGATAGGCTTGACCCAGCAGCAGCGCGGCATCGACGTCGCCTTGCCGGCCCGTCGTCTCGAGCCATCCGACGAATAGGGGGTCGACGCTCTTCGTCGCCGCGTTGTAGAGCGCCCCGCGATATTCGTGCCCGCTGTGCAGGGTGATCGTGCCCGACGAGACGAAGTCGCCGTCCCAGTTTCCAACGATGCGGATGCCTTCGGCGGAGGTGCGCGTACCGTCCCCGTGCGGCGCGTTGCGCGCCCAAAGCCCTTCGTGACGCGCGCCGTTCGGTGTGCTCAAGACGCCGTGACCTTGCCGCTGATCGTCTTGCCAATCGCCGGTGTATTCGCCGCCGTCGGGACGCAATTCGCGACCGAAGCCGTGTCGCACGTTGGCGCGCCAGGTGCCCTCGTAGCCGAACGTCTCGCCGACTTTCATCGCGCCATAACCGGATCGTTGGCCGTTACTCCAACCGCCGTCGTAGATGTAGCCGTCGGGTTCCGAGAGAACGCCGTACCCGTCCGGCACGTCGTTCTCCCAATCGCCTTCGTAGCTCGAGCCGTCCGGGCGACGATAGGCGCCGAATCCGTTGCGACGGCCGACCATCCAGCTGCCGTCGTAGCTGGCGCCGTCGACGTAGTCGAAGCGACCGGCGCCTTGCGGCATGTCGTCGACCCAGCTGCCCTGATAGCGTCCAGATGGACTTTGGAACAAGCCTTCTCCGTTGCGTGCGCCGCGCAGGAACGAACCGTCGTAGCGGCTACCGTCCGGAAGGACCATCGATCCTTCGCCTTCGTGCCGGCCGTCGACCCAGCCGCCGTCGTAGGTGCTGCCGTCGGGCAATTGCTCGATGCCGTGACCCTGCGGTTGGCCGTCGACGAAATCACCGGAATAGCTGCGGCCGTCCTTCCAGACGAAGCGAGCGATGCCGGTGTAGTTGAATTCACCGAGGCGCACCGCGCGTTCTTCGCCGGTCGGCAGCGTCAGGACGCCTTCGGGGTCGGGAGTCGGTTCGGCGGCGGCCTCGGCCTGCGCGGCGGTCGGTCGGTCTTCGGCCGTCGTCTCGTCGGCGGCAATCGAGGCCGCGGCCAGCACCGCTGCGACGGCGCAGATACTAACGAGCCGCTGCAGTCGCGCCATCAATCACCGAAATTCGGCGACGGATTGAACGGCCAATACTCTGCCGTATTCACCCGGCGATACGGGATCGTGCGCATGTCCGCGGCCAAGGCGCCGCGGTCGCCTGTATAGATCACCCGCGCCGACATCGGCGCGAAGCCGGCGTGAAAGTGTTGTGTCGATTTCACCACGACGATGCGGCGCGCGGTCGGGTCGATGCCGACGCCGGTGAAGAGTTCCGGCGAACCGGCCTGGACGCGCCGCGACGTGAGCGCCACGTCGATGCCAGCGGCGTAAGCGTCGCCGTCCGCGTGGATGCGAATTCCGGCACACGCACCGAGGCTCGACGGGCCGCCGTTGAGTGTCTGCACGACGCGATTCGACAGCCCGATCACCGTGCAATCGACGTCCACTGGATCGCCGGATTCGGGACCGAGCTTGCCGCCGATGCGCAAGCGCAAGCGCGCACCGACGCCGCCGTCTTGGCACACGCTGACCGCAATCGGGTCGTACAGCGGACCGAGCGCCACGTCGACGACGAGGCGCTCGAGCAGTGCGTGCAGAAAGAACGTCGAGTCACCGGGTGCACCGCCGCCGGTGTTGTCGGCGGTATCGGCGATCGTGATCGGCGCGCGACCGTCCGCGAGCGCCGCGTCGAGCGCGGCGTCGATGTGCAGGTGCTCGGTGCGTACCGCATCGCGCATCGCGAAGAATTCGTCGCGCAGCGAGCGCGCGACGTCGCGCGCCAGAGCAGGGTCGTTGTCGGTCGCGACCACCACGTGGGCGCCGATGCTCGGCACGTCGCCGTATGGGAACCCGTGCGCGAGCCACACGTTCAAGATGCCCGGCTCGCGTTCGAGCGCATACATCTTCTCTACGAAGCCCGCCATCGGCTCGCGGGTCGTGTGATACATGCCGATCATCTTGCACGCGGCGCTCGCCATCGTCGGCTTCACCTTGCCTTCGGCCGCATCGGCGACGATTTCGAACAGATCGAGTAGACGGTCGTACGTGTCGGTATGCGGGTAGTGTTTGTAACCGACCAGCACGTCGGCCGTGTTCAGCATCGTCGGCGTGACGTGGCAATGCAGGTCGAGCTCGGCGCCGATCGGGATCTTCGGACCGACGCGTGCACGCACGCGCGTCAGGATGTCGCCTTCGCAGTCGTCGTAGCCGTCGGCGACCATCGCGCCGTGCAGGAACAACAAGACCGCGTCGACCGGCATTGCCGCGTCGAGATCGTCGAGCAGCTCGTCGCGCAGCGATTCGTACACGGCGCGCGGTGTGGTGCCCGCCGGTACGGCGAACGCCTGCAGTCCCGGCGCCACCGTCCAACCGCGCGCGTCGAGGCGCGCGAACAGCGGCGCATAGACGGTTTGTCTGCGCGAGATCGTCGGGTCGTGCTCTTTGCGCCGGCGCAGCACGGTGTCGCGCCAAACGTTCCAGCCGGTCGGCAGCGGCGAGAACGTGTTCGTCTCGGTCGCGAGCATCGCGAGGAAGATCTTTTTCATCGGTGTACTCGGTCAGCGGCGCGCACGCGGCGAGGAATCAACCGTGCCGAAAAAAGCCGGTATTATACGCAGCTCGTTTGGGGCAGTGGGGGCGCTATGGTCGAAGGCATCCATGACGAGAACGTCACGCGATGGCTCACTGAACACGTACCGGCGCTGCGCCCGCCGGTCGCGTATTCGCTGATCGCGGGCGGGCACTCGAACCTCACGTATCGCTGCGAAGACTCGGCCGGTAACGCGTACGTGTTGCGGCGGCCGCCGCTCGGCCACGTGCTCGAGAGCGCCCACGACATGGGGCGCGAGCACAAGATCATCGCGGCGCTCGCGAACACCGACGTGCCGGTCGCGCCGACCTTCGGGCTCTGCAGCGACGCGTCGATCAACGGCGCGCCGTTCTATGTCATGAGATTCGTCGACGGCCTGGTGCTGAACGACTCGACGATCGCGAAGAAGATCACCGAGAGCGACCGGCAAGCGCTCGGTTTTCACGTCATTGACGTGCTGGCGACGCTGCATTCGTTCGATCCGGACGCGGTCGGCCTCGGCGATCTCGGCCGCAAGGAAGCCTATCTCGCGCGCCAGTTGAGTCGTTGGACGAAGCAGTGGGAAGCGTCGAAGACTCACGAAATTCCGGAGATGGAAGAGACGCGCCGGTTGCTCGAAGAACGGATGCCGCCGCAGGTCGGCGCCGGCATCGTTCATGGCGATTACCGGCTCGGCAACATGATCGTCAAAGGTCCGCGCATCATGGCGGTGCTCGACTGGGAGCTGTGCACCTTGGGCGATCCGTTGGCGGACGTCGGCTATTTGATGAACGCGTGGGCGACGCCGGAGGAGATTTCGTCGGCGCCGGGCGACGGCGCGCCGACCGCAGCCGGCGGGTTCCCGACCCGTGCAGAGCTCGGTGCGCGATACGAGAGGGCGACCGGTCGAGATCTGTCGGGCATCAACTACTACCGTGCGTTTTCGCACTGGCGTCTCGCGGCGATCGGCCAGGGCGTCTACAAACGCTATCTGGTCGGCGCCATGGGCGCGAACCGCGGGATGAACCTCGACAACTACAAGTCGAGCGTGACGCGGCGCGCCGAGGCTGCGCTCGCGTTGATCTCGGGCTAGGGCGCCTTCGCCGGCGCGAGACTCAGCTCGCCGATCAAGCGGGCCGCGTCGTCGACGACGCGCACGCGGTCGACGCGCGGATCGGCCACTCCAACGACCAAACACGGCCGCGTGATCATTTGCGCGAGGATCGCCTCCGGGGCGGGCTTGTTCACTCTCACCGCAATCGTCAGTTCACCGCCTTTGATCGCCGGCTCGCCGTTCACTTCGAGACCATACTCAGCCGTCGGATATTCGCCCGGCACGATCGCGACGAGGTGCATTGGGTGGGCGTTGGCCTCTGGCGACTCGGTCATGTCGAGCAGGCGCGTGCCGCGATACGCGGCGAGCGTTTTGTAGTCGATCTCTTTGACGCCGGTGTCGCTCGTCTGACAGTTGCCGTGCGCGAGCACGGTCGTCACGTCGATGCGATCGGCGTCGGCGCAGGCGGCGACGACGATCGACATCGCGAGCACGACGGCGCCGTGCGAGCGTCTCACGACGCGCTGCGTGCAGTCGTCGAGGGAATCGAACGCATCATCGAGTGGTCGCTGTACGGATCGCTGCTCGCGTGTATCCAATGCCGGCCGCGCCGACGTTGTTGAAGCCGTAATCGTATTCGCCGTTAGGGGCGCTAACGCCGCGACGTCGCCGAGCGGAGGTGTGTTCCGAAGAGGCGCGGGTGCTACCGGGCGCTGCCCAACCCGCTTCATCGACCGATGTAGCCGACTAGCCTCCTCGGCAGGAACGCAACGAAATAAAAGGGCGTGTCGCCGGCAGCAGCCGGCGAGACAACTTCACTTCTGGGGGAAGGACACTTGAAAGGGAGGACTGCATCACGAAGTTGTACACACGCCGAAACCTAAAGTGCGTTCGATTATGTACAGTACAGAGTCGTTGTCAACACATTTCGTACAGATTTTGTACAGATCTACTTTGAAGGTACCCGTCGAGTGTCCATGGCGTTGGCCAATGCGCGTTCGAGTTGGGCGCGCGCGTACGACGAATCCTCCCGCAGCCGATCGAAAAGTTCGGGGTCGTTCGATTCGGTCAGGCATTGCGTTGCGTAGTCGGTGAACGCGTTCAGCTCGCTGATCAGCGCAACGAGATGGCGCGGCGCATCGAATCCGCGTTGCCGCGCGCGCCCCGCGATCTCGACGAGTTCGTGATCGGTGTATCGCCGCGGCGCGGTGCGGCCCGCCGGCGCCGCGAGACCGGTCGGCGTGGCGCAAGCGCGCATCAGATCGGCCCACGTCAGCGGCCACGCGAGCGGCGTCGCGCCGTGTTCCGTCGATGCAAGCGCGAGGGCTTCCCGGCTCGCGAATTGATAGACGGCGAGCACGCGAACGTCCGGCGCGGCTTTGCGAATCCGTTGGAGAGCGTCGCCGCTCAGCGCGGGAATTTGCACGGCGACGACGTCGAGCGCGGCGCGCTCGGCGGGTCGACTACCGACGAAGTCGTCGATGCCGATCCAGCGGTGGCTCACTTCGGCGATGTCGGAATCGCCGCCGTCTTGTTCGAGAATCAGCAGGTTCGGTCCGACGAGACCCACCTGCGGCAAGCGGTGCGACGCAACGCGCGGCCGCGTGACGCCGATGCGCGCGGCGAGCTGTTCGTCCGTCAGCTCGATGAGCGACGAAATCGGATGACCGTCCTCGGTCAGCGCTTTGATTTTCTCGAGGCGCTTCAGCTGGTCGTGACTGTAGAAGCGCGTGCGTCCGTCGCGCTCTGCCGGGGCGAGGCCGTGGCGGCGTTCCCAGGCGCGAAGGCACTCGACGCTGATGCCGGTCAGCTTCGCGACCGTACCGATCCGGTACAGTTCCGATTCGCTCATCGAGCGGCCGAAATTCAGGACAGGGACCCGCGATTGTACAGATGAGCGAGGGAGTGTCCAGTACGGTCCGGTCGCAATGAGTTGCGAATCACGCAAGCCGTACAGGCGCCCTGGGGCCAAAGTCATCGCGGGGGGTTTAAGAATGGCGTGGTGACAGTACGAGGTACTGTCATCGCGGCGCTGGGAGGAGGGGAGAGAGACACCGCGCCACGCCATGACGTCATTCGGAGTGGGGAGACCCCGAAGAACGGCCGCATTCTACGGACTCGGTCCGCCTCTGCAAAGAGCAATTTGGGAATTTTTGTAACACATCTGTTTCGGCGCGCCCGACACGCGCGATCGCGCGCACGAGTTCACAGCGAACGTCGAAATGAACACAATGCAACGCCGCGATTTCGGCGCGCGACCGGCGCCGGGGGAATCGGGATGCAGAACAACATCGGAACCTTCCTCGCCAAGCGAGCCTATCTCAGCCCGACTGCCGACGCGTACGTCGACGGTGCGTCGCTGCAGCGCCTGAGCTTTGCCGAGCTGAACGCCCGCTGTAATCGGACGGCGAACGCGCTGCTCGCGGCGGCGGCGCGCAAGGGCGAGCGGATCGGATTGCTGTTGATGAACAGCGCCGAGTTCATGGAAGCGTATTTCGCGTTGGCGAAGATCGGTGCCGTGGTGGTGCCGTTGAACTGGCGGCTCGTGCCGAACGAGCTGGAGTTCATCCTCAAGGACAGCGGTACGACCCGGTTGATTTACGGTGAAGAATTCCTCGATACGGTCACCGAACTGCACTCGCGCGGTCCGAAGACCGACGTGACGCAGTGGCTGCAGGTGGAAGGGCGCGAGCCGATCGCGCCGTTCGCGCGCAGTTATCAGCGTTTTCGCGACGCGGCTCCGGATGTCGAACCGATCGTCGCAGCGCGCGACGACGATCGCCTCTACATCATGTACACGTCGGGAACCACGGGGCTGCCGAAGGGCGTGGTACACACGCACTCGACCGCGATGTGGGGCGTGCTGACGATCGCCGCGACGACGCATTACCGCGAACACGAACGTTACCTCGCGTGCCTGCCGATGTTTCACGTCGGTGCGCTGACACCGCTGACGGTGAACGTCTATCGCGGCGCTGCGAGTATCGTGATGCGCACATTCGATCCGGTCCGCGCGTGGGAGTTGATCGAGGCCGAGAAGATCACGTGCGGGCTCGCGGTGCCGGCGATGTTGAACTTCATGCTGCAGGTCGGCGAGTTGTCGCGATTCGACTATTCGACGCTGCGTTGGTGCATGTGCGGCGCGGCGCCGGTGCCGGAGTCGTTGATCCAGACGTACGAGAAGCTCGGCATCGAGGTGCATCAGATCTATGGCCTCACCGAGAGTTGCGGGCCTGCATGCTTGATCGACCCCGACCACGCGCTGAAGAAGGTCGGCTCGACCGGCAAGGCGTTCTTTCACACGGAGGTGCGCGTCGTGGACGGATCGGGACGCGACTGTCAGGCGGGCGAACCCGGCGAAGTGTGGGTGCGCGGGCCGCACGTGATGATCGGCTATTGGAACCGACCCGATGCGACGGCCGAGACGATCGTCGACGGCTGGCTGCGCACCGGCGACGTCGCGGTGACCGACGCCGACGGCTACATCTACATCCAGGATCGCATCAAGGACATGATCATTTCGGGCGGCGAAAACGTCTATCCGGCCGAAATCGAGAACGTACTGATGACGCACGACGCGATCGCCGAAGCGGCGGTGATCGGTCAGCCGAGCGCGAAATGGGGCGAATCGCCGTTCGCGATCGTCGTGCGCAAGAACGAGTCGCTCGGCGAAAGGGACGTCATCGATTTCTGCCGCGGCCGGCTCGCCGGATACAAGCAACCGCGCGGAGTCGCGTTCGTCGCGGAAATCCCGCGCAATCCGAGCGGCAAGATCTTGAAGCGCGTGTTGCGCGATCGTTTCCCCGGTCCCGCGCCAGTTTAGAGGATCAGCGATGGAACTCGATGAATTGAGCAGCCGGCTCGTACCGTTTTGTCGCGCGCAGTACGACGATCCGAATGCGCGCGTATTCGACGTCCACAAAATGCCGGGCCACGCCGGCTTCGCGTACGGGTTCAGCGTCGAGAGCCGCCGTGAAGTCGACAGTTGGTTCATCCGACTGCCGCCGCCGAACGTGCAATGGAAGGGCACCGCCGACGTACTGCGCCAGGTCGAAGTATTGAACGCGCTCGACGGCACGACCGTGCCGCATTGCAGCGTGCGTTGGTCCGGCGCCGACCCGCAGTGGTTCGGTTGCCCATATTTCGTCGTGCCGAAATTGACCGGCGACGTGTTGCGGCTCGGTCCGCTCGAATGGGGCACGAAGCTCGCGCCCGACGTGTTGCTCGATCTCGGCCGGCAAGCGATGTCGGCGCTCGCCGAGATCCATCGCATCGATTGGCGCAAGAAGACGCCGTATCTCGGCGATCCGATCCCGTTCGAAGACGACGTGACGCGCTGGGATCGCTTCTACGAGCGCGCTGCCGACCCCGAGCGGCTTGCGCTGGTGCCGAAGGTGCGCCAACGCCTGCTCGATCGTCTGCCGGCGGATGCGCCGGTCGGCGTTTTTCACGGCGATTTCCAGACACTTAATCTCTTCTGCTCGTTCGAAGGCGATTTGCTCGCCGTGATCGATTGGGAGCTGACCGGCGTCGGCGCGACGTTGAACGATCTCGGTTGGATTGCCACGTTCAGCGATCCCGCAGCGTGGCCGGGCGGCGATGGTCAGCGCCCGATGTTTCTCGACCCCGACACGCTGATCGACATGTATCGGTCTGCCTGGGGCAAGCCGCTGCCGGACGTCAATTGGTTTCGCGCGCTCGCCGCCTACAAGTTCGCGATCATCACCGGTTTCAATTTGAGTCTGCACCGCCGCGGCAAGCGCCACGATCCGTCGTGGGAAGTGACGAAGCTGTCGATGGAGCCGCTCGTGACACGGGCGCTGGAATTGCTCGGCTGAGCGCGGCCGGTTAGGCGAATCGGTCGATCGCGACCAGCGCCCAAACCACTACGACGGTCGTCAAGCTGACGAACACCGCGGCGGAACCCATGTCCTTCGCGCGTCCGGCGAGTTCGTTCAATTCGGGGCTCGCACGATCGACGATCGCTTCGATCGCGGAATTGAGTAGCTCCGTCGTCAGCACGAAGGCGAGCGTCGCAAGCAACAGTGCGGTTTCCAGCAACGAACGACCGAGCCAAAACGCGGCCGGGGCGAAGACGAGCGCGAGAATGGTCTCTTGCCGGAACGCGGACTCGACGCGCCAGGCCGCGCGCAGCCCCTTGATCGTGTAGCCGGTCGCGTCGACGACGCGTTTGAACCCCGTCGCGCCAGGTTTCATTCAGTGATGATGATCGCCGTCCGGGCACGGCCCTTGTTCGACCTGGATGGTCGAATGGTCGATTCCGAAGTCCTTCAGCAGCACGTCCTTGATGCGCCCGACGGTGAGGTGCGCGTCGGTGCCTTCGGTCACCGTCGCGTGCAACGTCAACAACGGCCGTTCGGTCGTCAGCGCCCACGCGTGCACGTGATGGATCTCGACGACGCTGCTAACGCTTTCGGTGAGGCGCTGTTTGATCTGTTCGAGATCGAGATGATGCGGCACGCCTTCGAGCAGGATGTGGCCCGCCTCGATGATGACGCTGATCGCGCCGCGCAACAGGATCGCGACGACGACGAACGCGAGGATCGGGTCGGCATACGGCCAACGGAGGAAGAGCGCAGTCGCCGCAGCGGCGATCGCGGCAACCGACCCGAGTAAATCGCCGATCACGTGCAATACCGCGGCGCGCATGTTCAATGACGACGCCGCCGTGTCGCGCAACAGTCGCAGCGCCACGAGATTGACGACGAGGCCGCCGATCGCCACGGCGAGCGCCGGTCCGGCGATCATCGGTTGGGGTGCCCCCAGGCGCACGACGGCCTGGATGACGATCCAGGTGCACAGTGCGAGTAGGCTCAAGCCGTTGACGAACGCCGCGAGCACTTGGAAGCGGTGATAGCCGTACGACAGGTTCGCGTCGGTGTCGCGGCGCGACAGGTGCACCGCGTACCAGGCGAGACCGAGCGACGATGCGTCGAGGAACATGTGGCCGGCATCGGCGACGAGTGTCAGCGAATTCGCCAGCCAGCCGACGACCGCTTCGAGCCCCATGAACGCGATGATCATCACGAACGTGATCTTCAGCGTGCGTTCTTCGGCGCCGCGCAGATCGTGATGACGGTGGCCGTGACCGCCATGATCATGATCGCCGACGCCGGCGTGATGCTCGTGTGCGCTCATGGTCGCGATGCTAACCGACGCCCGAAGGGCGTTCTACGACGTACTTCGTAGTGAATTGTCAGCGCAGCAAGCGCTTGATCTCGGCGACGGCGGCGATGCCGGTCTCGGGATCCGCCGCCACGGGCATCAGGTTGAACAGTCGACAGCCCGCGTCGCGATACGCCGCGAGCGCTTCGGCGACGGCGGCGGGCGTGCCGTACGGGCTGTACTTCTCGAAGCGTTCGAACGGCACGCGGTAGAAGCGCTCCATCCCCTTCGCGAGGCGCGCCCGTGCGCGTGCGCGATCGTCGTCGATGCCGATCCACATTTGGACGCCGTTGTGTCGAGGTGCCGGACGGACGAGCCGCGCGGCTTCCCGTGCAATTTCGGCAAGCGCCTGAGCGTAGCGCTGCGGCGTCGACCAAATGCCGAGCCAGCCGTCGCCGTAGCGCGCCGTGCGACGCAACGATCGCTCCGCGCGACCGCCGACGAGGATCGGAATCGGAATCGACGGCTTCGGCTGGATCCACGCCCGCTCGAAGTCGTAGAACTCGCCGTGGTGATCGACCGGCTCGCCGTCGAGCAGCTTGCGCACGACCTCGAGCGACTCGTCGGTGCGCCGGCCGCGGGTGTGCGGATCGACGCCGCACACGGCGATTTCGTTGCGATCCTCACCACCGACGCCGACGCCCAGAATCAATTGCCCGGGCGCCGATTCGGCGATCGTCGCCAGTTGACGGGCCACCGTGACCGGATGCCGCAACGCGAGCAGATAAACCCCGACGACGACCTTAAGCTGGGGGTTCGACGCGGTCAGCGTCGCGGCGTTGATCAAGCCGTCCATCCCGGTGCCGTCGTGGAAGCTGACGTGATCGGCCACGAAGACGTGGTCGATGCCGCTCGCGACGATCGAATCGATGAAACGCTGACGGTCGCGATGAGGCGCGCGAAGGATCTCGGGGGAGGCGAGCGTCCCGACCGAGAGCGGAACGACGCTCACGACTTGCGCAGGTTGCGCGCCATGCGGAACGCGGACTCCTGGCCGCTGTAGTAACCGGCCAGATAATCGCGTTCGTGATATCCGCGTTCGCGATAGAACGAGCGCGCCCCGACGTTGCCGGCCCGCACTTCGAGCTCGATCCGATGCACGCCGGCCGTGATCGCGGTTTCCTCGAGCCAATCGAGCAGGCTCGACGCGATGTTGCGTCGGCGCGCGCGGGGCAACACCGCGAGCAGCATCAAATGTGCGGTCTCGAGGCCGTAGGTCATGATGCCGAAACCGAGCACGTCGCCGTCGCGATACGGCGACGGCACGGTCGGATCCCGTTGCCGCAGCGGCTGCACACGCGCGCAGAGCGCGACCGATTCGGAGTCTTGGATCAACCCGCGGATCTGCGAGGTCTGCCAGCGCCACGCGAGCCCGTGCTCGATGTAGTCGCGCGACATTCGAGCGAGGATCGGCGCTTCGTTGACCCGGGCGAGGCCGAGTTCGACTGCAAGGGTTTCCGGCATGACGGACATTATCGCCACACGTTCGTCGGAGCGGCAATAGCGCCGCCGACTAGGCTCTGATCGTCGCCGGATTGCGGAATGCGACGTGGAGTTTGCGCGTTTGGAACCGCCAACCCGCCGTGGTGAGAACGTACGTGTCGTCGTAGTGGCCGACCGCCGTCGGCACCGTCGACGGGATCGGCGCGTCGCGCATGCTGTCGAGACCGACGTGCCGATAGAGCGTGAGATACACCGTGCCGCGCGCGTGCCGCGAGTCCCGCGCCTCGACAGAAATGTTGGTGAGCACGTGGCGCGTGCGGATGTCCTCCGCGCGCGCTTCCATCGAACGCCGGATCGCCTCTTTCCCCTCCAGCCGCATGCCGAGTTCGAGACACGCGTCGTCGGCGAATAGGTCCACGAACGCGTCGTAGTCGCGGAAGTCGACCGCGCGTGCGTACGCCACCGACAACTGTTCGCAGGCGCGCTCGATCAGCATGCGTTTGAGTGGGGCGAGGCCGGGCTCAGCGGTCGGGTGTTGCAGGATCAAGGAGTTGCCCTTGACGGTTCATTCGGTCGAGCCAGCCTATCGCAGTGGCGTGTAAGCGTTCCCGCCCGTCTTTGTATCCGTAGTACGCGCTGCCGATGGCATACGCGGCGCCCCATGACCGCAGCCGGATCCAATCGTCGGGCGACAGGCGGTGCCCCCAGGTCGGCAACGCCGCTTGCACGGCGCCGTCGCCGCCCCAGGTCCACAGGCCGACGAGATCAGCGACCGGATTGCCCCAACCGGCGTCACCCCAGTCGATGACGGCGGCGATGCGGCCGTCGGCGGGGTCGACCAGGATGTGTTCCGCGCCGAGGTCGCAGTGCTGGAAGAGCGGCGGATTTTCGTCGCGCTTCGGCGTCGTCGCGAGCAGCCGCTCGCACGCTGCGGCGAGGTGTTCGGGCAATGACGCCTTGGCGTCTGACAGTTCGCGCCGGAATTCGAACCAATCCGAAGGGAACGGATCGTGGTAAATCCGCGGCCGCGGCGCCGGCGCGGCGCGTTCCAAGCGCGCGAGGAACTCCCCCAACTGCGCGCCGACGGCGGCTCCGTCGATCGCGTCGAGGTCGCATTCGAGCAACGGTACGCCGCGCAGAAATCGGTAACCCACGTATGCGAGCGGAAACCCCGTCGATGTCGTCACCGAGAATCGATACGACGGAATCGCGATCGGTTGATCAGCAAAGGCGGGCGCGAGCGCGGCGAGCAGCTTGCGTTCGCGCGCGAGTTGTCGCGCCGCTTGGCGCCGCTTCGGAAAGCGGAATACCCATTCGTCGTCGACGAGAAACGTCGAGAAGTCCCAGCCTTCGCCGAGCGGCTCGACGTGTGCGACGGCGAGTTCGCCGGCGAGATCGCCGCGGACGATCACCGCCACGCGGTCGGCGTCGAGCGGGTAGTCGTTGTGCCACGGCAAGCGCTGCATGAGGCGAGCGTAACGGAAAGTTCTCGACCGTATCGGCCATTTCGGTTACATCACTGACCCCATCCGTATCGATCCGACGACTACACGAGGAGAGGTCATGGCGTACGAGCGCGTCTCATTGCAATTCGACGGCAACGTCGCAGTGCTCAAGTTCAATCATCCCGAAGTTCTGAATGCGATCGGTCAACAGATGCTCAGCGAGCTGACGCAGGCGGTGCGCGAAGTTGCGAATCCGGCGAACGGCGCTCGCTGCCTACTGCTGACCGGCGAAGGGCGTGGATTCTCGTCCGGCGCGAATCTCGCCGACAGCGGCAGCGCGGCGATGCAAGGCGCCGGCGACGGCCTGCGCGCCGGCTACCACCCGCTCTTGTTGTCGATTCGCGACCTGCAGATGCCGGTCGTGACGGCCGTCAACGGCGCTGCAGCGGGCGTCGGCATGAGCTTCGCGATGATGGGCGACATCGTCTGCGCGTCGAAGCAAGCGTTCTTCATGCAAGCGTTCGCCCGGATCGGTCTGATTCCGGACGGCGGCGCCACGTTCCTGCTGCCGCGCATGATCGGTTGGAGCCGCGCGATCGAACTATCGCTGCTGGCGGAGCGGTTGCCGGCGGAGAAAGCGTACGAGTGGGGCTTGGTCAATCGGCTGTACGACGACAACGCGGCACTCATGGACGGCGCGATGGGCATCGCACAACAGCTCGCGAACGGCCCGCGCTCGCTGGCGCTGATCCGCCGCGCGTATTGGGATACATGGACGAACGCGTACGAACAGCAGCTCGATCTCGAAGCGCGTTTGCAGAACGAGGCGGGTCGGTCGAGCGACTTCCGCGAAGGCGTCGCCGCGTTCTTGGGCAAGCGCGACGCGAAGTTCACCGGACAATAGCGGAGCCTCGAGCATGTCGTTAGCAGGAAGGGTGGCGCTGGTCACCGGCGCCGGTCGCGGCGTCGGTCGCGGGATTGCGCTGGCGCTCGCGGAAGACGGCGCCGACATCGCGGTGAACTATCGCCGCGACGGCGATGCGGCCGCGGAAGTCGTCGCAGCGATCGAGAAGCTCGGCCGGCGCGCGAGGGCATATCACGCGTCGGTCGACGTCTACGAGCAAGACCGCGAGATGGTCGCGCAGATCGAAGCCGATCTCGGGCCGGTCGCCATCTTGGTGAACAACGCCGGTATCGCGAGCCGCGGCCAGGCAGTGGTCGACACCGATCCGGCCGAGATGCAACGCGTCGTCGCGTGTCATGCATTCGGTCCGCACTACTTGTCGAAACTCGTGATTCCGAAGATGCGTGAACAAAGGCGCGGCGACATCGTGATGATCTCGAGCGTCGCGACGCGCAGCCTCGGCGCGTTCGGCGCGCCGTACAACATGGGCAAGTGCGCGATGGAGGCGCTCGCGTTCACGCTCGCGAAGGAGGAACGGCCGTACGGCATTCGCGTGAATATCGTCGCACCAGGGCTCGTCGAGACCGAGATGGGGCGGCGCTTGATGAGGGCGACTGCCGGCGTCAAAGACCTACGCGACCTCGATCGCGTGATGCCGTTCGGTCGCGTCTGCCAGCCCGAGGACGTCGCGAACGTCGTGCGGTTCTTCGTGTCGGATCGCAACTCGTATTTGACCGGCGAACGCATCTATTGCGACGGCGGCGGCCAGCAGGCGCTGCGCGCGTAGAAGCCGAACGAGTAGAAACAGAGAAAAGCGGTCGGGCCGCGACGTCAGGTGCCTTGCAACAGCGCGCCGACGTGCGTCGCGGCCGACCGCGCGAGCGCGCCGAGCGCGTAACCACCTTCGAGGACCGACACAACGCGGCCGTTCGCGTACGTGTTCGCTTCGGAGACGATCAGCTCGGTGACCCATCGGTAGTCGTCTTCGACGAGTTCGAGTTGCGCGAGCGGATCTTCGGCGTGCGCGTCGAAGCCGGCCGACACTAGGATCAGCTGCGGCCGATGCTTCGCGAGCGCTGGCAACCAATCGCGCTCGACCGCATCGCGAAATCCGTGTCCGGCCGTGCCGGCCGGCAGCGGCGTGTTGACGATGTTCGGCCGCTGTACGTCGTACAGCCTGTGCGGATAGTGCGGGTGCTGGAAGCTCGAACAGACGAGCACCTCCGGCCGTTCGCGGAAGATGTCGACCGTACCATTGCCGTGGTGGACGTCGAAGTCGAGGATCGCGACGCGCTCGATGCCGGGATGGCCGAGCGCGACCTGCGCGCCGAGCGCGACGTTGTTGAAGAAGCAAAATCCCATCGCCTGATCTTCTTCGGCGTGGTGACCCGGCGGCCGCACTGCGCAGAAGGCCCTCTTGGCGTCGCCGCGCATCACGAGGTCGACCGCATCGCGTACCGCGCCCGCCGCCAGTTCGGCCGCCTGAATGCTCATCGGCGAGAGGCTCGTGTCGGCGTCGACGTGCGCGATGCCGTGGTTCGGAATCGCCGCGTACAAGGAGCGCACAAAGCCGGTGTCGTGAATCGCGTCGAGATCGCCGATGCCGACCGGGTTCGGCGTCAGGTAGTCGAGCTCGCGTTCGAGCCCGGTTTCGATCAAGTGATTGAGGATCGCGACGAGTCGCGCCGGTCGCTCGGGATGGCCCGGGTCGACCTCGTGCAGCAAGCAATCGCTGTGGGTGAAGAGTGCGCAGCGCATCGCCGCACACTAACACAGGCGATCGAGGCGCCGGCACGTTCAGGCGCGTGGCCGATGACGCTCCGCATGAGCGGCGAGCAGGTCGCCGAATTCGCGCGGCGCGAGCGGCTCCGCGAAGAGATAACCCTGTAGTGCGTCGCACCCGATCGATTCGAGCGCACCGCGTTGTTCCTCGCGTTCGACACCGACCGCAACGCTTTGGATGCCTTGCGCGCGCGCAGCGTCGATCAACGTGGCGGCGAGCATCGTCGCGCCGCGATCCTGCGGCAGCCGATTGATCAATGATCGGTGGAATTTCCACGACGTCGCCGGCAACCACGTGAGCAGCGTCGGGTCGAGCACGTCGTTGCCGATCCCGTCGAGCACGAATCCGACGCCGAGGTCGTATAGGTCCGCGATGACTCCGCCGTGGCGTTCGGCCAGGCGCGGCAGCGCTCCGATCGGGATCTCGAGTTCGATCGAGTCGGGGTCGAGGCGGTTGTCGTCGAGGGCTTGCGTCAGCACCCCAGTGAAATCGTCAGCGGCGAGCTGCGACGGCGAAATGTTGATCGACAGGCGCATCGGATCCGGCCATAGATGCCGCCACTCCGCTGCGTGGCGGCAGGCGCGCAAAATGATCCAATCGCCAAGCCGGCGCATGTCGCCGCGCTGCTCCGCGGCGGCGACGAGCGCTTCGGGCGGCAGCGTCGGCACCGGCAGACCGTTCCATCGCAGCAAGGTCTCGACGCCGATCAACGACGCGCCGTCGACGCTCCAGCGCGCCTGAAAGTGCAGCGCGAAATCGTCGAGATCGGGTAACGGTTCGCGCGGCGGCTCGGCGGCGCGTCGGTGGGCGGATTGCATCGCGTCGCGGATCAGCCGAGCCCGACCGAGGTTCACCGCGGTGACGAGCGCGGTCATCAATTCGTCGTCGTCGAAACTCGCCACGATCTCGTCGTGCAATGCGGCCGCGGGGTCGAGCCAGACGCGCGGCAAATCATCGAGGGCTCGCGCGAGCGACGCGTCCCAGCGATCGGCGACGACGACGTCCGGCAGCGTCATGCCTTCGTCGAGGTGTTCGCGCAGCGCAGTCGCAGAGCTCGAACGAACGTGCGACAGCCGCGGCTCGAGCGCGGCGAGCAGATCGGCGCTCGACTGCGGTTGCCGAACGAACCAAACGAACAGCGGAGCTTTGGCCATCGAACGCCTCATCGGCCGATACGCGGCGCACCTTAACAGATCGATCGCCTACCGACGCCGTCGCACGGCACATTCCGGTATCGTTGCCGCGGCGCGGCGGGGGCGACGATGGCGGACGACGGCAAGTACAGTCGAGTCGAATACGAGCGGCGGTTCTTCGTGTGGCCGGAGTCGGATTGGCATTCGGGGCTCGAACCGGGCGGTCGAGCGATCGACGACAAGTACCTGCACGGTACGCGTCTGCGCCTGCGCGTCGTCCGCGATCTCGCGACCGACGAATACACCGTCAAGCTCACCAAGAAGGCCGAGTCGCCGTCGCCGTTCTATCGGACGTTGAGCCGCATTCTGCTGACGCCGACCGAGCATCGCATCTTCGACCGACTCGACGGCGAGCGGCTGGCAAAGGTGCGGCGGCACGGCGTGCACGCCGGACGCCGCTACGCCGTCGACGAGTTCGCCGGCGAGCTAGCGGGGCTCATCCTGTGCGAGATCGAAGCCGCCGGACTGGACGAGCTGGTGCGCGCCACGACGCCGCCGTTTGCAAATCGCGAAGTCACGGCGGATCCATTCTTCGACGGCGCGAATCTCGCGCGAACCGGTCGGGCCGAACTGCTCGCGAAGATCGCGTCGTTTCGGGCATCCTAGCGACGGAGGAGCAGGCATCGGTGGACTGGAACCTATACGCGAACATCGCCGAGATCGTTGGCACCCTGACGATCGTCGGCGGGGCCGTCTTCGGCATCATCCAGCTGATCGAATTCCGTGGCCAACGACGCGACTTGGTCGCGGTCGAACTGATGCGGTCGTTCTACAACCCCGAGTTCAGCCATGCGGTCACGCTGATCCGGGAACTACCCGACAACGTGCCGGCCGCCGAATTGCGTACCCGCAGCCCCGACCACGAGCGCGCTGCGCTGATGGTCGCGATGATGTACGAGACGATGGGACTCTTGGTGTTTCGCCGCATCGCGTCGTACCAGCTCGCCCACGAACTGACCGGGGGATTGATCGTCGTCTTGTGGCGTAAGCTCGGCGTGTGGGTCGTGACGGTGCGCGGGGAGCAATCACATCCGCGCTTCGCCGAGTGGTTCGAGTGGCTCGCGATTCAATTCGGCAAGCCCGCCAACGTCACCACGCCGGCGTATGTCGCGTTTCGCGACTGGAAACCGTGATCTGTCGATCGTCCGGTCGTTGATGGCACCGGATACGCTCGTCTTCGATCTCGACGGCACGCTCAGCGATCCGTCGCTCGGCATCGGGCGCTCGATGAACTACGCGCTCGAGGCGTTCGGTCATGCGCCGCTCGCCGCCGACGCCGTATCGGAGTTCATCGGACCGCCGATCGACGTCGCGTTCGCGCGCATCACGGCGTCGAACGACGCAACGCACGTGGCGGCGTTGGTCGTCAAGTTCCGCGAACGTTACGGTCGCATCGGGTACGCCGAGAACACGCTCTATCCCGGCATCGCCGACGCGCTCGCGTCACTCGTGCACGCCGGCGCGCCGCTCGCCGTGTGCACATCGAAGCGTGTCGACTTCGCGCAGCGCATCCTCGAGATGTTCGGAATCCGCCGTCACTTCGCGCACGTCGACGGCGGCGACGTCGGCATCCACAAACGCGATCAGCTGACGGGAATGTTGCGCGACGGCCGCGTCGGCCCCGGCTCGATCATGATCGGCGACCGCGCGTTCGACGTCGCCGCCGCGCACGCGAACGGACTCGACGCGGTCGGCGTGTTGTGGGGCCACGGCAGTCGAAGCGAGCTGGAAGCGGCCGGAGCGCGCCGGCTGGTCGAGTCGCCGGGCCGGTTGATCGAACTCGCCGATCGCGTCGCACGTCGCTGACGGGTGCGTTTCGGTCGCGCGGTACCGGTCAGCCGATGCGGCGCGCCGGCAACAGCAATTCGACGCCGCGATGATCGCGCGAGACGTCGAAAACGTCGGCCAGCCGCATCAGATAGGGGCTCGACTGCGGGGCGGCGCCGTCGATGCTGTCGATCGCAATCTTGCGGCGCCGTCCGAGCACGTGCGCGAGGAGCGTAACGGCGGCGCCGAACGCGTCGTCGTCGAGGTCCGCGCCGAACGTCAACCGGCGGCCGTTGTTTTCGACCGCGAGCACGATCGCGCCGCGGTGGAATGCCAAGAAGTTGCCGGACCGTCGCGCCGGCAGCGGTGCAGGCCAATCGACCCCGAGTCCACAGGGCGCGACGGGGTCGGTCGCATTGACCCAGAACGATTCGACCGACGGACCGCGTTCGATCGTGCGGATCGCCGCCGGCGTCGCGAACTGAGGTCCGGAGAGTCCGTGGAAGAACAGCCCCGCGACGATCTCGCCGGACAGTTCCATCACCCGCAACGCACGGAACAGCGCGGCCCACCGGAATACGCCGCCTTCGCGGTTCGCGATCTCCCGGCTGACGACGCCGTATCGGTCCAGCAACACGCGCACGCGGTCCTTCGCGGTCTCGAGCGAGGTGAGCGGATCGTCGTCGGCGTCGCCGTCGTTCGGCAGCAGGAACCAGTTGCCGGGCCACCCTTGGCTCATGCTGCGCGCTTGGCGGCGCGCGACAGTACGATGTCGTTGGGCCGCTTGCGGTGCGGGTGCGAACCTGCCGAGCGAGTAATCACGCACCTGGCCGGCACGCAAGGCGGCGAACGATTCGGTGCTGACCGCGCCGGACCATGCGGCGTTCCACAGTTCGTCGCTGAATGCGTCCGCGGCGCGGCCGGCGGCGTCGACCAACTGAAAGAAGCCGTATCGGGCCGTCGGATCGCGAAACGCGTTCGCCAGCGCGTCGCGCGCGGCAGTGTCGCGGGCGTCGAGCAGAGCCAGATCTTCCGGCGGCATCACCGTGACGACGCCGCGCCGCTGGCCCACCCAGACGAAACCGGCGGTGCCGAGCGCTTCGTCCAGTTGTCTGCGGTCGGTGATCTGCAAGCGCGCCTCGAAAAGGTCGTTCAGCCAGACGTCGACATCGGCCGAGTAGCCGCGTAGCCGCTCGAGCGCCTCCGCGAGCGTATCGTCCGTTGCGTCGCGGCCGAACCGATGCCAGGCGGCGAGGAACACCGGCAGTTCAGTCGACGCGCGTGGTTCGAGATGGTGCCGCCGCGCAGCGCGTTGCATGCGAATCAGGATTTCGAGGTTGTCGGCGTCGCAGTAGCGCAGCGCTTCGTCGCCCGCGACCAGGCGGCCCGCGATCAGTGCGCCGTCGTCGGCGAGTTCGGCGAGGATCGGGTCGAGCGCGGAATGCGGCAACGGCAACAGGCCGGCGATTTCGTCGCGGGAGAGCGGACCGTAGAACGACAACACGTCGCGAACGAGCGCGACGCGGTCGCGCGGATCGCCGACGTCGGTATCGTTTGCATCGGCCGCATCGAACAGTTCGCGACCGACGACGTGCGCCGACTCCGGGTGCACGGCCCACGAGCGTTCGCCCGATTCGAACCAACGTACTTGCA
>Ga0335084_10000874_pt1 | contig 26940 bp, 27 predicted proteins | sample Lox_Sample_44_FD_206721 | JGI IMG/M metagenome (GOLD analysis project Ga0335084, IMG submission 206721) | Soil microbial communities from Loxahatchee National Wildlife Refuge, Florida, United States - Lox_Sample_4.4 | ecosystem: Environmental > Terrestrial > Soil > Wetlands | place: USA... | reverse complement strand
GGCAGGTGATGTCGGCGACCGGGTCGCCATCGACGAGCAGCAGGTCGGCCAGGTAGCCGTCGCGCACCTGCCCGAGATCGTTTCCATGCAGCATGATCTCGCCGCCGTATTTCGTGGCGGCGACCAATGCCTCCATCGGCGTGAAGCCGAGGTATTTGACGAAATACTCGAGGTCCTTGGCGTTGGTGCCGTGCTTGATCCACGCGAAGCCGTAGTCGCCGCCCGGAAGGATGCGGATGCCGCGCTTGTGCATCTTGCGCAGCGACTCGCACGCGATCTCCAGTTCGCGGTGATACCCCATGTTCTTCGCGATCTCGGGCGTGATGCCCCACTCGGACGCGTGGTACGAGGTATTGATGAGCCATGCGATGCCCGGCGCGACGAAGTGCTTGTGCTTGTTCGCCTCGAGCATGTCGAGCGCTTCTTCGTCGGCGAAACTCGCGTGGTAGACGAGTTCGATGCCGTGGCGCACGCATTGCTTGACCGACTCGCACGAGCGCGCGTGCGCCGCGAGCCGCTTGCCGCGCATGTGCGCCTCGGTTGCCGCCACCGCGATCTCTTCGTCCGTCATCGGCGTGAATTCCGCCGGCAGACCGGCGATGTATTCGCCCGAGAGATTGAGCTTGATCGTGTCGACACCGTACTTCAGGAACATGCGCACGGTCTTGCGCATGTCGGCGGGTCCGTTGACGACCGCCCCGAAGCTGAACTCGGGATACGGCAGGTGCGGCAGCGTCTCGTCGCCGAGTCCGCCCGCAACCGTGATCTCCTGGCTCGCGGCAAGGTAGCGCGGACCCGCAATCTGGCCGGACTGGATCGCATTGCGGATCACCACGTCGAGCCGCGGCTTCGCGGTGGCTGCGCCCACGCACGAAGTCCATCCCGAATTCAGATAGCGCTCGGCGATGTGCGCGCACCAGAGGATGTGTTCCTCGGTGGGCATGCGCTGGATCGCATTCAATCCCGGCTGGTCGTTCCACGAGAAATGCGTGTGCGCTTCGACCATGCCGGGCATCAGCGTGGCGCCCGCGCCGTCGACCACGGTGACGCCTGCGATCGGCAACGTGCGCGCGCCCGCGCTGGCTCGCGCGACGCGCCGGACGCGATTGCCCTGCACCAGCACCTCGCCCGCATAGGGCGCAGAACCCGAACCGTCGAGGATGCGAACGTTCGAAAACAGCACGTCGGCCATGGAGTCGGCCTCCTCAGTGAACGGGATTCTCGAGCACGCCGATGCCTTCGATCTCGATGCGCACCCGGTCGCCCTTCTTCAGCCAGCGCGGTGGCGACTGTCCCATGCCCACCCCGGCAGGCGTTCCGGTGGCGATCACGTCTCCGGGGAAGAGCGTGATGCCGCGCGAACACGTTTCGATGAGCGTCGGAATGTCGAAGATCATCTCCGACGTGCGCGCTTCCTGGCGCAATTCACCGTTGATCCAGCAGCGCAGCTGCGTGTCGCGGCCGTCGAGTTCCGCGGCATCGACGAGCCACGGGCCCATCGGGCAGAACGTGTCGAACGACTTGCCGAGCACCCATTGCGTGTGGCGCACCTGCACGTCGCGCGCACTGACGTCGTTGACGATGGTGTAGCCCCAGACATGCTCCATCGCGCGCGCCGCGCGGATGTTGCTGCCGCCGCGGCCGACGACGACCGCAAGTTCCGCTTCGTAGTCGGTCTGCTCGGTGATGCCACGAGGCAGCACGATCGGCGCGCGCGGTCCGACGACGGTTTCGGGAAACTTGGTGAAGATGATCGGCCAGCCATCTTCGTCCCTGGCCACGTCGGCAAACACGGTGGACGCGAGCTCGCGTGCGTGCGAGCGGTAGTTGCGCCCGACGCAGAAGAGATTGCGCCGCGGGCGCGGCAACGGCGCTTCGAGTTCGACGGCGGAAAGCGGCAGCCGCGGGCCGGCTGCCGCAGGGCGCGACTTTCCTGCAACGAGGTCTTCGATCAATGCGAGCGCTCCGACCGATTGCGCGCGCGCATCCATCGCAAGCGGCGTCACTTCGGAGCCGTCCTGCGAAACCAGACCGACGCTGCGCCGTCCGCCCCAGCGGAACGTAGCCACCTTCATCCCGTTGTCTCCTTGATGCCCGATCGGGTACGGGCAGGTGGCGCGCGGCACCTTCTTGTTGTTGCGCCGCGATTGGCTGGCGCGTCATCGTTCCGCTGCAAGGCTGCCGAAGGCAGCCGGCCGAAAAATGAGACGCGCGTCTCATCGCGCGCGACTACCATAGCAACCGCCTTTCGCAATCGTCAACTACGTGTCGAGGAAATCCCCGCGCACAATCGCGTCGAGCGCGCCGCCTCCACCTTCGGGGCGGGTGCGCGCGCGCACGTACCGCCAGTTGCTCGACAGCGGTATGCGCCTGATAAAACAGCGCGGACTGGTTTCGGTAGCGGAAATTGCAGCCGACGCCGGGGTGTCGCGCGCGACTGCGTATCGGTACTTTCCCAGCCGCAGCCGGCTGGTTTCAGCGGTCATCGAGGAGAGCCTGGGTCCGGTGCGCCGCTTCGATTCGGCACGCACCGACGGCCGGGCGCGCTTGCGCGATCTGTTCGAGCAGACTTTTCCGCGCTTCACGCTGTTCGAGCCGCACATGCGGGCCGCGATGCAACTCGCGCTCGAGCATTGGGCGATGACGCGCGCATCCGTGCTCGCCGAGGAACCGTTCCGGCGCGGTCACCGCACGCAGATCCTGCACCGCGCGGCGCACCCACTTCAAGAACAGCTGGGGACCGCGCGTTACGAGCGGCTGTTGTGCGCGATCTCGCTCGTTTACGGCATCGAGCCGTATGTGGTGCTCAAGGACATGTGGGGCCTGAAAGACCGGGAAGTGGAAGCCGTGGCGCGCTGGGTGCTCGATGCCCTGCTCGACGCCGCGCTCGCCGAGGTACGCCGCAGGGGATCGAACGCCAAAGCGGCTACAGGAACAGGTCGGGCAACAGCTGATTCGAGTTCGGAACGACCGAATAGACGCCGAAATCGTTCACGCCCGCCTTCATCAGCACCTCTTCGTCGATGAAGAAGTTGCCGGTGGTCGTGGCTGCCTCGGACGTGAGGATCGCGTAGGCCGCATCGGCCATGATGGCCGGAGTGCGGCAGTGTTCGGGACGCACGCCCGGAATCATCTGCAACGCGGCGGTCTGGATCACGGTGCGCGGCCAGAGCGCGTTGACGGCGATGCCGTAGTGGCGGAACTCCTCCGCGTGGCCGAGGACGCACATGCTCATTCCGTACTTTGCCATCGTATACGCGACGTGCGGCGCGAACCAGCGCGCCGCCATGTTCAGCGGCGGCGAAAGCGTCAGCACGTGCGGATTGCGCTTCGCCTGCGCGGATTTCTTCAGGTACGGCAGCACGGCTTGCGTGCACAGGTAGGTGCCCCGCACGTTCACGCCGAACATCAGGTCGAAGCGTTTTATCGGTGTCGCTTCGGTATTGGTGAGATTGATCGCACTCGCGTTGTTGACCAGGATATCGATGTTGCCGAAGCGTTCCGCCGCCTTCTTCGCCGCCTCGACGACCTGCAGTTCATCGCGAATGTCGACCTGCAACGGCAGGCAACTGCCACCTGCCGCTTCGATTTCCCGCGCCGCCGAGTAGATCGTGCCCGGCAGCTTGGGATTGGCTTCGGCGGTCTTCGCTGCAATCACGACGTTTGCGCCGTCGCGCGCACAGCGCTTTGCGATCTCCAGCCCGATGCCGCGCGAGCCGCCGGAGACAAAGAGCGTCTTGCCTTTCAAGTCCATGCCGGTTGCTCCGTCCGAGTACGCCGCCGCGTGGCGGCTCATTGTGCGCGCATTCGCGCGACGATCGATGCGCCGAGCCGCGCGGCGACTTCGGCATAGAGCGGCGGCGCCGGATGGTAACCGTCGCGCGCCATCCACTCGGGGCGCGTCAAGCCGTCGAGATCGACGTGCGCGACATTGGGCACCGAACCGGCCCAGCGTGCCTGGGCGAGATTGTTGCGGCGGGCGCGCGACCCGACGTACCACGCCAACGGCTGCGGGATGAGCGGAAAGTGCTGCATCTCGGGCATCGAGGTGAAGAGCACGTGCGTCACTCCGGCCCGCGCCGCGAGCCACCGCGCGATCTCTGTTCGCCAGTGCAGGGCATGGCGCAGCGGAACCTCGTTCGTCAAGTCGTTGACGCCCACCACCACGACCGCAACATCGGCCGGCGCGAGTTCATCGCGCTGGAGGAGTTGCAGCACGCCCTCGGAAGTGAGGCCGGTCTGCGCAACGAGTTGCCAGCCGACGCTCGCCTGCATACGTTGCGCGAGGTCGCGTGCGAGCGGCCGGGCAAGCGCTTCGTCTTGTGTCGCGGCGCCGACGCCCGCAGCGCTGGAATCGCCCGCGACGAGAAGGCGCAGGCTCGACGCACCGGCGCCCTCGACGCCGCGCCGCGGACCGGGCGGCTCCGGGAGCTCGACCGCGATCGCACGCAGGCGTCGCGCTTGCGCGTACAGGATCGGACCCAGTGCGACCCTCACGACTTCGACCAGCATCGGCCCTTCAACCCGACCTGCGCGGCCAGAGCACCATCTGGGTACAGCGGAACAGCGCGATCGTCCGGTTCGATTCGATGTGCCGCACGGGTGCGTCCCAGATGTGAGTGGTGCGGCCGAGGTGCGCAGCGACCGCTTCCGTTTCGAGCGTGCCGTCGGTCGCGGTCCCGAGGAAGTTCGACTTCAGCTCGATCGTCGTGAAATTGATCGCCCCTTCCGGGAGATGCGCAGCGCAGGCAAAGCCGCAGCAGGTGTCGGCAAGCGCGACCACCGAGGCGGCGTGCAGGTAACCATTGGGCGCAAGCACTTCGTGGCGGATCGGCATACGCATGACCAGCGCGTTTTCCCTCAGTTCGATGACCTGCAACCCGACCAGATGCGGCAGGCCGATCCGTGCACGGTCGCGCAGCGCTTCCAGCGTGATCTCCGGGCGCAGCTTCATGTGTCGCGCGCGCTCAACTGAAACGCGAGAAGTCGGGTTTGCGGCGCTCGAAGAACGCGGTGAATGCTTCCTTGGCTTCTGCGCTCGAAAGCAACCGCCCGAACGACTGGCTTTCCTCCGCGATCGTCTTCTCCACCGCGGTCTTCCACCCCGCGCGCAGAAGGCGCTTGGTTTCGCGTACGGACGCGGGCGGCAACTGCGTGAAGCGCGCGGCCTGTCGCTTGGCGAACGCGAGCACCTCGCCGGGCGGCAGGATGCGATTGACGATGCGCATGTCGAGCGCGTCCTCGGCACTGATCGGCTCGGAGAGCAGCAGTTTCTCTGCCGCGCGGTGATACCCGGCGGCAAGCGGCACCAGCAGGCTGGATGCGAACTCGGGGCACAGTCCGAGCGTCACGAACGGCATCGAGAACATCGCGTTGTCGGCGCAATAGACGAGATCGCAATGCATGAGCATGGTCGTGCCGATGCCGACCGCTGCACCGTTGACCGCGGCGACAATGGGCTTCTCGGATCCGGCGAGCGCGCGCATGAACTTGAAAACCGGAGCGTCGAGCCCGTGCTCGCGGCTTGCCTGCGCCATGAAATCCTCGAGATCGTTGCCCGCTGTGAAGATGTCGGGCTGGCCGTGGATCAGGATCGCCTTCACCTGCCCGTCGGCGTTCGCGGCCGCAACCGCATCGGCAAGCTGCTGGTACATCGCGACCGTGATCGCGTTCTTCTTCTCGGGCCGCGCGATCTCGATCCGTGCGACGCCGTTGCCCGACTCCGTCTTGATGGCCATGCTGCCTCCAATGCGATCGTTCAGTGCGCGAAACGCGCCAGCCATGCGGCGGCCTGCGGCCACAGATGCTCCGCATAGCGCCGCCGGAAGAATCCGAAGTGTCCGATGTGCCGCACGCCGATCTCGCGCGGAGCGATGCGGCGCATCTCGCGCGGCGCGCCGGCATAGAAACCATGCATCGACTCGGTGTTGGTGCGCGACATGAACTCGTCGTCGGTGAACGACAACGACAGGATCGGCGTCGTCAGCCGTGCGTACTGCTCGCGCATGGCAGGACCGAGCACGCCGACGCAGTAGTCGGGGTCCAGGCACCACGCACGCCATTGGCGCATGACTCCGGCCGGGAGATCGCCGACCTTCTTCAGTCGCCGGCCGGGGAAATATCCGGCCAGACGCATCGCAACCGGGGCCGCAACATGCCAGAGCCACCACGCGAGCGGGCGCAAGCGCCACGCGTTCTGCGCCCAATAGCCACTGCCGGTGGCCACCGTGACCATCGCCGCGACGCGGTCTCGGTTCGGCACCTGACCGAGTATCTGGCCGCCGAGGCTGTGACCGAGCCAGAGCAGAGGCTTGGTGCCGATGCGCGAGCCGACGAATTCAAGCGCCGCAGGAACGTCGCGCGTCGCCCAGGTGCTGACATCGGCGATGAAGCCACGCAGCGACCGCCGATAGCGTGCGGGGCGCGAATCGCCCATGCCTCGATAGTCGAAGGTGACGACGAAGAATCCTTGCAGCGCGAGCCAGTGGGCAAACGCGGAGTAATAGCGCTGGTCGACGCCCATTGCGCCGACCACCAGCACGCCGGCGCGGCACGAAGAGGCGGCGCCGTACGTCTGTCCCGCGAGCTCGAAGCCGTCGATCGTGATGATCGTCGCGGGCTGCGCCGACATCGGGACGACATCCATTTCAGACGCGCTCGAAGATTCCAGCCGCTCCCATGCCGGTGCCAACGCACATCGTCACCATGCCGTACTTCAGGTTGTGCCGGCGCAGCGCGTGCACGACCGTCGCGGCGCGGATCGCGCCTGTTGCACCAAGCGGATGGCCGAGCGCGATCGCGCCGCCCATCGGATTGACCTTGCTTCGGTCCAGGCCGAGGTCGTCGATCACCGCGAGCGCCTGCGCCGCAAAGGCTTCATTCAGTTCGATCCAGCCCATGTCGTCGGCCTTCAGGCCGGCGTGGCGCAGGGCCAGGGGAATCGCCTCCTTGGGGCCGATGCCCATGATCTCGGGCGGCACGCCGCGGATGGCGAACGCAACGAAGCGAGCGAGCGGCGCGAGGTTGAACTGCTTGACCGCTTTTGCGCTGGCCAGGATCAGCGCACCGGCGCCGTCCGACGTCTGCGAACTGTTGCCCGCCGTCACGCTGCCTTTCGAGGCGAATACCGGCTTGAGCTTGGCGAGTGCCTCGAGGCTGGTGTCGGCGCGCGGTCCTTCGTCCTGCTCGACCTTGCGGGTTTTGACGTCGAGTTCGTGGGTCGCGAGGTTGGCGAACTTCTCGACCACGTCGATCGGTGTGGTCTCGTCGCGGAATTCGCCGGCCTTCTGCGCAGCGATCGCCTTCTGGTGCGATGCGAGCGCGAACTCGTCCTGCATGTCGCGCGACACCTTCCACTGTTGCGCGACCTTCTCCGCGGTCAGGCCCATGCCGTAGGCGATGCCGATGTTTTCGTCGCGTTCGAAGATGCGCGCGTTGAACGAAGGCTTGTTGCCGGTCATCGGCACCATGCTCATCGACTCGGTTCCGCCGGCGATCATCACGTCGGCCTCACCGACCCGGATCCGGTCCGCGGCCATCTGCACCGCGGTCAGCCCGGATGCACAGAAGCGATTCACGGTGACGCCGCCCACGGAGTTCGGCAGCCCCGCAAGAAGCACCGACATGCGCGCGACGTTGAGGCCCTGCTCCGCTTCCGGCATTGCGCAACCGATGATCGCGTCTTCGATCGCCTGGGGATCGAGACTCGGCACTTGCGCGAGCGCGCCACGCAGCGCAGCGATCAGCAGATCGTCGGGCCGGGTGTTGCGAAATACACCCTTCGGTGCCTTGCCGATCGGCGTGCGGGTGGCGGCGACGATGTATGCATCCTGAATTTGCTTCATGGCCTGGTGTCCTTCAGATCCTCCCTCCCCCTCGAAGGGGAGGGAATCGATTCAGTTCCGAACTGGTTTTCCACTCTGCATCATTCCCATCATGCGTTCCTGCGACTTCGGGTGCGTCACCAGCTGCATGAAGTACTTGCGCTCGAGGTCGAGCAGCCACTGCTCGTCCACCAGCGAGCCCGCCTCCACGTCGCCACCGCACATCACTTCGGCGATGCAACCCGCGATGAAGAAATCGTGTGCACTGATGAATCCGCCGTCACGCATGTTGACGAGCTGGCCCTTGATGGTTGCAACGCCGGTGCGACCGGCAACCGGGAATCCCTGTGGACGCAGCGGCGGACGATAGCCCGTCGCGTGCATCGCGAAGGCTTCTCCGATGGCGGTCCACAGAAGTTCGTAGCGGTTGAACACCACAGTGTCGGTGGGCAGGAGGTAACCCATCGACTTCGCCTCGTGCGCGGAGGTCGAGACCTTCGCCATCGCGGCGTTCATGAACCAGTTGCGGATGAACGGGAACACGTCCGTCATGCCCGCCGCCTGAGCAGCCATGGCGGCGCGCAGCGCGCCCTCCTTCAGGCCGCCGCCACCCGGAATCAGGCCAACGCCTACCTCGACCAGGCCGATGTAGCTTTCGAGATTGACGACACGCCTGGCGCTGTGCAGAGCAAGTTCGCAGCCGCCGCCCAGCGCCATGCCGCTCACCGCCGAAATCGTCGGCACCTGCGCGTATTTGAGTCGCATGAGGGCGTCCTGCAGTTTTTTCTCTTCGGCGCCGATCGCCTTCACGCCGCCCGACATGAAAAGCGGCAGCATCGCCTGCAGATCGGCGCCCACCGAAAACGGTTCATCCGGCGACCACACGACCAGACCGCGATAGCGGCTCTCCGCAAGGTCGATCGCTTTCAACAACCCTGCGGCAACGCCCGGTCCGATCGCATGCACCTTGGTCTTGATCGAAAACACGAGGACCTCGGCACCCTGTCCCGAACTCAGGGACCAGATCCGGCACGAGTCGTCTTCGAACTGGGTCTTGCCGCCACCGTTGCTGTCGGTGCGTCCGTCGGCGAGGCCCTCGCCGATGAGCGGCGCGCGAAAGATCTGCTTCGCGTACACGGACAACTCGGTGCGTGGCACGAACTTCTTGCGCGCGGGACTCCATGAGCCCGCTGCGGTGGACACGCCGCCCGCTTTCGCCACCGGACCATCGCTGACCCACTTGGGCAGCGGCGCCTTGGACAGCGCTTCACCGGAATCGATGTCGGCCTGCACCCATTCGGCGACCTGCTTCCAACCGGCCGCCTGCCAGTTCTCGAAGGGGCCCGTGTTCCAGCCGAAGCCCCAGCGCAAGGCGAAATCGACGTCGCGCGCGGTATCGGCAATCGCTTCGAGATGCACCGCGACGTAGTGAAAGCCATCGCGGAAGATCGACCACAGGAACTGCGCCTGCGGATGCTTGGTCTCGCGCAGCAGGCGCAAACGTTCGGCAGGATCCTTCTTCTTCAGGATCCGCAGCACCAGGTCATCGGCCTTGCCGCCACTTTCGACGTACTCGCCGCGCTTCGCGTCGAGCACCTTGATCACCTTGCCGTCTTTCCGATAGAAACCCGCGCCGGCCTTCTGCCCCAGCGCACCTTTCTCGACCAGCGCCCGCAACACCGGCGGCGTCGCGAAGTACTTCGCGAATGGATCGATATCCGGCGTCAACGTGTCCTGCATCGTCTTGATGACATGCGCCATCGTGTCGAGGCCGACGACGTCGGCGGTGCGAAAGGTCGCGCTCTTCGCGCGTCCCAGGTTCGATCCGGTCAGATCGTCGACGATGTCGTAGCCGAGGCCGAACTTCTCCGCCTCGTGGATCGTCGCCAGCATCCCGAAGATGCCGACGCGATTGGCGATGAAGTTCGGCGTGTCCTTGGCGCGGACGACACCCTTGCCGAGTGTGCTGGTGAGAAAGGTCTCGAGGTTGTCGAGGATCGCGGCGTCGGTCCCGGCGGTCGCAATCAGCTCGACGAGGTGCATGTAGCGCGGCGGATTGAAGAAGTGCACTCCGCAGAAGCGCTTGCGCAGGCTCGGGTCGAGTGCCTCGGCAAGGCGATTGATCGACAGCCCCGATGTGTTGGAAGCGAAAATGGCGCCCGGTGCGATGAACGGCGCGACCTTGCGATACAGGTCGTGCTTCCAGTCCATCCGCTCGGCGATCGCCTCGATCACGAGGTCGCAGTCCTTGAGCAGCTCGATGTGCTGCTCGTAGTTCGCGGCCTGGATCGATGACGCGTCTTCGCGGTTGCCGAGCGGCGCAGGATTCAGCTTCCTGAGGTTATCGATCGCGCGCAGCACGATGCCGTTCTTGTCGGCCGATTTCGCATCGGGCAGATCGAACAGCAGCACTGGAACCTTGGCATTTACGCAGTGCGCCGCGATCTGCGCACCCATCACGCCGGCGCCCAATACGGCGACCTTGCGCACCAGAAAATTGCTCACTTGACTCTCCTTGTTGCTGATCGGTGCCGGTGATCGACACACAGATGGCCGGGCGGGTTCAGTCGACCCGCTCCCACATCTGCGTTCTGCCGAACAATGAGAAACCGATGAAACCGCGCACTTCCAGACTGCGATTGTCGTCGACCACACGCAGCCGGCAGCGGTAGACCTTGCCGTTGTCGGGATCGAGGATGTCGCCGCCGCTCCAGACTTCGCCGTCGCGCTGCATGTTGCGGATGATGACCATTCCGATCTTGGGCATGCCGCGGCGCTCATCGGTGCACAGATCGCACACTTCACTCGTGCCGCGATTTGGCATCAGGCCTTCCTCGATGCGACCGAAGATGCGGCCGTCCTTTTCGAACATGCGGACGAGCGCACGCGGCTTGCCGGTGGCGTCGTCGATCGTACGCCACAGCCCTACCGGCGATCCGCCGTCGACCTGTGCAAGCGCCAGCAGCGGCACCAGCAACAGCATCGCGGCGAGGAGACGCATCAGAACAGCTCCACCGCCAGGTCCATCAAACCCTTCGCACCGGACCGGGCTGCACGGATGTGATATGCCGTCTCCGGCAGCAGGCGCTGGAAGTAGAAGCGCGCCGTAGCGAGCTTGGCGATGTAGAAGGGTTCCACGCGTTCGCCGTCGGCGGTAACGCGCGCCAGCGCGACCTGCGCCATGCGCGCCCAGAAATAGGCGTACACCAGGTGGCCGACGATGCGCAGGTAATCGACCGCCGCCGCGCCTGCTTCGTCCTGGTTCTGGAACGCCTTCATGCCGATTTCCATCGTCAGCTTGGTGACCTTGTCGCCGAGGTCCGCGAGCGGCGTCACGAATTCGCTCATCGCGGGATCGGTGCCATGCTGCTCGACGAACGACTGCACGAGCTTGCCGAATTTCTTCAGCTTGGCGCCGTTGTCCATCAGCACCTTGCGGCCGAGCAGGTCGAGGCTCTGGATCGCGTTGGTGCCCTCGTAGATCATGTTGATGCGCGCGTCGCGCACGAACTGCTCCATGCCCCACTCGCGGATGTAGCCGTGCCCGCCGAGCACCTGCATGCATTCGGACGCGCAGCGAAAGCCGTTGTCGGTCATGAACGCTTTCACGATCGGCGTCATCAGCGCCATCATGTCCGCGCCGAACTGACGCTCTTCTTCGTCCGCGTGCGCTTGCTGCCTGTCGGCCTGCAGCGCGACCCAGTACGCGAACGCGCGTCCGCCCTCGGCGTACGCGCGTGCGGTGAGCAGCATGCGGCGCACATCGGCGTGGAAGATGATTTCGTCGGCCGGTCGCTCCGGGTTCTTCACGCCCGACAGCGAGCGTCCCTGGATTCGGTCCTTCGCGTACGCGGCGGCGTTCTGGTAGGCCACTTCGGTGAGCCCGAGTCCCTGCACGCCGACGCCGAGCCGCGCGCCGTTCATCATCACGAACATTGCGTTCAGGCCCTTGTTCGGCTCGCCGACCAGCCATCCGGTCGCGCCTTCGAGCACGATCTGGCAGGTCGAGTTACCGTGGATCCCCATCTTGTGCTCGATGCCGCCGCAGTAGATGCCGTTGCGCTTGCCGGGCCGCGCAGTGCGGCCCGTGCCTTCGGGAAGGAACTTGGGAACGATGAAAAGCGAGATGCCCTTGGTGCCTGCAGGCGCATCGGGCAGGCGCGCGAGCACGAGGTGCACGATGTTTTCGTTCATCTCGTGCTCGCCGGAGGAGATGAAGATCTTGTTCCCGGTGATCGAGTAGCTGCCGTCGCCGCGCGGCTCGGCCTTGGTGCGCAACATTCCCAGATCGGTGCCGCAGTGGGGCTCGGTGAGGCACATCGTCCCCGACCACGCACCGGTGATCAGCTTCGTGCCGAAGAGCTCCTTTTGTTCCGGGCTGCCGTGGCGCATGAGGCACTCGTAGGCGCCGTTGGTCAGGCCCGGATACATCGCCCATGCCTGGTTGCACGAGTACTGCATTTCGTAAAAAGCCACCTGCAGCAGGTGCGGCAGACCCTGACCTCCGAATTCGGGATCGGCGGCGAGCCCCTGCCAGCCGGCGTCGCGAAACTGCGCGTACGCCTCCTTGAAGCCCTTCGGCGTCTGCACTACCCGGGTCGCTGGATCGAACTTGCATCCCTCCTCGTCGCCTTCGCGGTTGAGCGGAAGCAGGATCTCGGCGCAGAACTTGCCGGCTTCTTCGATCACGTGGTTGAGCGTCTCGGCATCGACCTCGGCGTGCTGCGGCATCGCCTTGAATTCTTCGACCGCGTTCAGCACTTCGTGCATCACGAAGCGCTGGTCGCGCAGGGGCGGCGTATAGATCGGCATTGGGGGGGACTCCTAGGAGGATTGCGATGAGCGCGGGCGTGCTGCACGCGTGCCCGCGCGGCGGGATCCGAGGGCTGGAGGTTCAGGCGCGATACGGCGTCGCCCTGCCGGTCGCGCACGAACCGAATCGATCAGGCGCGCCAAGCCGGCGCGCGCCCGCTTGACGCTGTCGGACGAGCGCAGCAGCCGCGCGTCGTGATGCAGCGCGAGCATCAGGCCGTAGATCTCGAAGACGAGCTGGCGCGATTCGACCCCGCTGCGCAGGTGACCGGCGGACCTCGCAGCTTCGATCGCGCGCAACAGTTCCTGTTTCCAACCTGTGACGATGGCCACCATCGCGTCGCGCAACACACCCGGACGATCGTCGTACTCGCTGGCGCCGGAGATCATCAGGCAGCCCTGCTCCAGTTCGCGCGCGAGCAGCCGCAGCCAGTTTTCGAGAATCGCCTGCAGGCGCGGCAGGCCGCGCTCGAGCTCGACCGCGGGCCGCAGGACTTCGTCGACGAAGCGCACAGCGTACTCGCGCAGCACCGCGAGCTGCAGATCCTCGCGCGAGCCGAAGTGCGCAAAGACGCCGCTCTTGCTCATTCCAAGGGCCTCGGCGAGCAGGCCGATGGTCAGGCCTTCGAGTCCTTCGCGACGTGCAATCGCCAGTGCCGCGTCGACGATCGCGGCGCGCGTGCTCTTTCCTTTGCGCGGGCGCTCGTGCTGCGGATCGGCAGCGGCGCGCGCCGGCGGCGGAGATGCAGGCGTCATGGGAGAGCGGGAACGGGAAGAAAAACGAACGTTCGTACTATTTCCGATTGCGCGCCCGCCGTCAACCGCAACCGGATAGAAGCAGGCCTCTAAGCGCCGCGTCTGCGCCCGGCTGATGCGTGTCGCTGCCTTGCAGCCTTCCGGGCGGCTGACCGCTGCATTGTGTGTGACTGGCTGAAGATCGCGGCCACGTGGTCCACGAACATGCGAACCTTGACCGAAAGATGACGGCGGCTCGGATACGCGGCCCAGATGTCGGCGCGCCGGCCCGCATAGCCGGGCAGCAGCGGCACCAGCCTTCCGGCCTGCAACTCGGGGCCGACCAGGAAATCCGGCTCGCAGACGATACCCAGCCCGGCGACAGCTGCGGCGATCAGCATGTCGCCGCTGTTTGCGTGCAGGCTTCCCCCTACGCGCACGTCGTGGGAGGCGCCCTCGGCATCGAAGAGCTGCCATGAACGCGCGCTCGGCGCGTACGCGTAAGTAAGCGTGTCGTGCTGCGCCAGGTCTTCCGGCGTCGAAGGCGTGCCGCGGCGCTTCAGATATGCAGGCGCGGCGCAGACCATGAGGACCGTTTCGCCCAGCTTGCGCGCAACCAGCTGCTCGCTGCCGATGCGGCCGATGCGAATTGCGAGATCGAATCCCTCGTCGACGAGGTCGACGATTCTCTCGGCCACCGTCACATCGAAACGCACTTGCGGATTGCGCGCGACGAAGCTCGCGATCGCAGTCGCGAGACGATGCGTCGCCACGTAGTAGGAGCATGTCAGGCGGATCGTGCCGCGCGGCACTGCGGCCGTCTGCCCCACGAGAGCTTCGGCCTCCTCGAGGTCGTTCAGGAGTTGCACGCTGCGTTCGTAGAAGGCCTGCCCGCTTTCGGTAAGCGACAGGCGCCGTGTCGTGCGATTGAGCAGGCGCGCGCCGAGGTGCTCCTCGAGGTCGGCAATCACGCGCGACAGCGACGAGGTCGACCATTCGAGCCGCTCGGCAGCACGCACGAAACTTCCCGCCTCGACCACGCGCACGAACGCCTGCATCCCGGCCAGCCGGTCCATGAGGGCATTATCCTGGAAATCTCAACAAACTTTCCCAGCGAACGCTCTTTTTCCCGTGGCGCAAGATTCTTAAGGTGCGCGGCAACGGTCGGCGCAAGTGAAGTGATCGTGCGTCCGCCCGCTGCGAACCGCTGCTCAACTCATTGGAGAGAATCACCATGATCGATAACCGCACTGCCCCGTACGCCGCGTTCCTGCTGCGCACTGCGCTGGGCGCGATGTTCATCGCGCACGCACTGCTGAAGCTGCTGGTGTTCACGTTGCCCGGAACCGTCGCCTTCTTCCAGTCGGTTGGCCTGCCCGGCTTCCTAGCCTATGTGACGACCTTCGCGGAGATCGCCGGCGGCGCGGCGCTGCTGCTCGGTTTCCAGGTTCGCTGGATCGCACTTGCGCTCATTCCGGTCCTGCTCGGGGCGACGTGGGTTCATTCCGGCAACGGATGGTTGTTCACGTCCGCCAACGGCGGATGGGAGTACCCCGCGTTCCTGTCAGTGGCTGCACTGGTTCAAGTGCTGCTCGGTGCGGGCGCCTTCGCGATGAGTCGCGATCGCGTGGCAGGTGCGCGAACCACTCTTCGCACGGCGTGATCTAACCAGGCGTCGCACTCGGAAGTGCGGCGCCTGATGCACGAACAAGGAGGAAAAAGTGATGAAGCTGTACTACGCGCCCGGCACCTGTGCGCTGTCGCCCGACATCGTCCTGAAGGAACTGGGGCTGCCGCACGAATTGGTGAAGGTCAGCACGAAGACCAAGAAAATGGCGGACGGCGGCGACTACCTGCAGATCAATCCGAAGGGCTACGTCCCGACGCTAGAACTCGACGATGGGGAGCGTCTTACCGAAGGTCCGGCGATCGTTCAGTATCTCGCCGACCAGGCTCCGGCCGCCAAGCTCGCGCCGCCGAACGGCACGATGGAGCGCTATCGGTTGCAGGAATGGCTCAACTTCATTTCGACCGAGCTGCACAAGCAGTTCTCGCCGTTCTTCAACCCGGCAACGCCCGATGACTTCAAGGAAGCGCAGCGCGCAAAGATCGCGGGCCGCTTCACCTGGTTGAGCCAGAAGCTGGAAGGCCGGGACTACCTGATGGGCGATCGGTTTACGGTGGCCGATGCGTATCTCTTCACGATATTGCGCTGGAGCGGCCCGTCAGGCATCGATCTCGCGAGGTGGCCGGTACTCACCGAATACGCTGCGCGCGTCGCGGCGCGTCCAAAAGTGCAAGCTGCGTTGAAAGGCGAGGGTCTCGCCTAGCCGAAGCCCGGTAGAGCGGGAAGGATCATGTCGACACAACCAACCCTGTTCATCTCGCATGGCTCGCCGATGCACGCGGTGCAGGCCGGTCGCGCCGGGGCGCTGTGGACCGAGCTCGGCAAGCGCCTGCCGCGTCCGGCGGCGATCCTGATCGCATCGGCGCACTGGGAGACCAAGCTGCCGATGGTGGCGACCAGTCGCAGCCCGGAGACCATTCACGACTTCGGCGGATTTCCACCCGAGTTGTACAGGATCAGGTATCCGGCTCCGGGCGCACCGCAGGCAGCCGAGCACGCGCTGACGCTGCTCAGGGAAGCAGGGTTCACCGCAACGGCCAATGGGAGCCGCGGGTTGGATCACGGCGCATGGGTGCCGCTGCTCAAGATGTATCCGGATGCGGACGTGCCCACCGCGCAGGTTTCGGTGCAACCGACGCTGGGCGCCGATCATCACCTGAAGCTGGGGGCGGCGCTCGCACCTCTTGCGCGCGATAACGTTCTCGTGATCGGCTCGGGCCACATGACCCACAACCTCGGCGACTGGATGCACACTCTGCAGGGCCGCGGACGCGCAATCGTCGAGGGCGGCCCGGTGCCTTACGTCGAAGAGTTCCGCGCCTGGGTCGATGCCCGCCTGCAGACCAACGACCGCGCCGATCTCGTGCGCTATCGCGAACTGGCGCCCAACGCGCGGCGTGCCCATCCGACCGACGAACACTTCCTGCCGCTGTTCGTCGCGTGGGGCGCCGCGGGTGCGACGCCGAAGGTCGAGCGGCTCGATCCTGGCGTCGACAGCGGCGTGCTCGCGATGGATTCGTACTTGTTCTGGCCGCTGTGACGCGCGCGCATTCTCAAGGGACCGGCGTGATCGTGAATCCGCGCGAGCGCAATATCTCGAGCAAGCCGGCCGGGCCGAAGTAGTGTAGAGAGCCCACTGCGACGAGATAGAGCGAGCCGCTCGCCGTGTACTTCTCGATCGCTTCGACCATGCGTGGATGGCGCGCATCGAACAACTGTTCTGCCACGAACCGTTCGCCGCGTGTCTTTGCCGAGTGGATATCGGCGACGAGTCGCTCCGCGGCCTCGTTGTCGCGCCGCTCCCAGGCTTCGACGATCTTGCGCACCTCGCGGTCGGCATCGCCTGACTCCATCCCGCGCACGGCCTGATTGAGGTACGCGATCTGCGTTTCCTGGTCGGACCGGTCGAAGATGCCGAGCTGCAATTCGATCGATTCGATCTCAAGCAACGGCTTGCCCGCTCCGGTGGCGTACTGGAACAGGAACGATTCGGTCGCGTACGCCGGGCTGTAGCCGCCGCTCGATGCCTGCATGATGACCAGCGTGTTGGCGAGCATCCACGGCTTCATGCGCCAGATGCGGTTCGTGTCGAGGCCGAAGCGCCTGACCTGGGCAAGCACGCGAGCCTTCAGTTCGTCATCCATTCGGGTGTCGAGTCCGGGTTCGCCGTCGGGATAGACCGCGACCTTCTGAACCGCGGCGCTCACGCGCTTTGCATTGAAGACGTCGGCTTCGACCACGATCGCTTTCGCCTCGTTGAAGCGCCGCAGGTATTCGATGTTCGGCGGATAGAAATCGGCGCGCCCGACATGCACGGTCCCGAAGAGATAGATCTTGCGATCCGCCTTGTGCGCTTCCCAGAAAAATCCGCGCTTCGGCTGCTTTTCGGCTTGCTTGAGCAACTCGTCTCCGTCGGATCCGGCTTGCGCGGCAAACGGCAGCACGAGAGCAGCCAGAACCACGCTGAGCAATAGGCGGCGCATGAGCGTTCCGGGAGCGACGTGCGGCCCCATCTACAGATCCTTGACGAAATGCACGACGCCTGGATCGTCGGCGTCGCGTTGTGCCTCGAAATGACGGGCATTCATCATGCGCACCATGTCCTCATTTTCCGCCAGCACGAGGCCGATCATCTGGCGCAAACCGCGCTCGCGTGCGCACGCCTCCAGCGCCGCCATCAACGCTCCGCCCAGACCGCGTCCCTGCCAGGTGTCTTCGATGACGATGGCGAACTCGCAGCTCCCGGCATCGGGATTGCGCGTATAGCGCGCGACACCCCGTATTTCCTCTGCGTCGCCTTGCAGATCGATCGCGACGAACGCCATTTCGCGGTCGTAATCGATCTGCGTGAAGCGTACGAGCCGCTCGGGCGACAGTTCGCGCAGCAGCCCGTGAAAGCGCAGGTACGCGGTGCGTTGAGACAGGCGCGCGACGAAGCGCTGCTCTGCAGACGCGTCCTCCGGACGAATCGGTCGCAGCAGCGTCATTTCGCCGTTGCGCAGCCGGACCGCCCGCCACAGGTTCTTCGGATAGGGATGGATCGCGAGATGCGAATAGCGCGCATCGGCAGCCAGCGGGCCGCTGCCAAGGACCACGCGCGCATCGAGTGCGAGCACGCCGGTCTCGTCGGCCAGCAGCGGATTGATGTCGAGTTGCTCGACACATGGGAGCTCACACGCGAGCTCCGAAACCTTCAGCAGCACATCGACGATCGCATCGAGTGCGACCGGCGGCCGGCCGCGGAACTCGCCGAGCATGCGCGCAACGCGCGTCGCCGCGATCAGCTCGTGCGCGAGGAACCGGTTCAACGGCGGCAGCGCGACGGCCGAGTCGCGATACACCTCGACGCCTATGCCGCCCATTCCGAAACCGATGACCGGGCCGAAGTGCCGATCGCGGGCGATACCGACGATGAGTTCGCGTGCGTGCGGCCTTTCGATCATTGCCTGCACGTGCACGCCGAGGAAGCGCGCATCGGGCGCCCGCGCCGCGACGTTGGCCTTGATCGTCTCGAAGCCCTGCATGACCTCCGCTTCCGAGCGCAATCCCAGCAGCACGCCATCGACTTCGCTTTTGTGGGTGATGCCGGCGGCGACCACCTTCAAGACGACGGGGAAACCGATCTGCCTCGCGCAGCGCAGTGCGTCTTCGGGCGTGTGCGCGAACTCCGCGGCAACGGTGGCGATACCGAAATGTTCGAGCAGTCGCTTGGATTCGCGTTCATCGAGCGTCGCGCGGCCCGCCTGAAGGGCCTCGCCAAGCACGCCGCGCGCGTGCCCCAGGTCGAGATTGAACTCGTCGGCGCGCGAAGCAGGAACCTGCAGGCGCAGCCGGCGATTGCGAACGAAGTGCGCGAGGTATGAAAACGATTCGACGCCCCGCTCCGGTCCGGTCAGCGCGGGCAGGCCGGCAGCTTTGAACACAGTGCGGCCGCGGCGCGCTTCGTGCTCGCCGAGCCAGACGGTGACCACTGGCTTGCTGCTCGGCGTGGCGAGTTCGAGCAACGCGCGCGCGGCCTGCTCGGCGTCGAGCCGGATCGTCGGGCAGACGAGCACCAGCACACCCTCGTTATCGGGATCCTCGAGGAGGATCCTGAATGCCGCGGCAAGCCTCGGCACGTCGGCATCGCCGCCAATATCCACCGGAATTGCGCGCGACCACCTCGGCGGCAGCACGGCATCCAGAGCGCGCAGCGATTCCGCCGACAGTGTCGCAAGCGCAACTTCAGATTCCGCAGCTGCGTCGGCCGCGAGCATGCCTGGGCCGTCGCCGTTGCCGACAATGGCGAGCCGATTCGGGGCCGCGCCCTGCGGCAGCCGGCCCGCCGCGAGCGCTTCGGTCGCCGCGAACATCTGGTTGTAGGCCTTGACGCGGATCGCGCCCGCACGCTTGAGCGCGCTATCGAACACCGCGTCGTCGCCGACCAGCGCGCCCGTATGGCTCATCGCGGCTTCCGGCCCCTTCAGGTGGCGCCCGACCTTTAGGATGACGACCGGCTTCGCGCTCGCCGCTGCGCGCACGCTCGACATGAAGGCGCGCGCATCGCGCACGCCCTCGAGGTAGAGCACGATGCTCCTCGTTGCTGCGTCGAGTGCGAGAAAGTCGAGTATTTCGGGAAACTCGACGTCGGATCCGGCGCCTGTGGAGACCACCGACGAGAAGCCGAACCCAGCGGTCCACGCGTAGTCGACCAGCGCGGCCATCACCGCACCCGATTGGGAAACGAGTGCGACCGAACCCGGCCGCGTGGCCGTGCTCACGAACGTCGCGTTGAGCCCGATTTCGGGGCGCATCACGCCGACCGAGTTCGGGCCAAGCAGGCGAATACGCTGCGCACGCGCACGCGCAACGGCAAGCTCGAGGTGCTTGCGTGCAGCGCCACTTTCGGCGAACCCTGCGGAGAGAATGAGCGCTGCACCGATGCCACGATGCGCGGCATCATCGATGATGGCAGGCAGCGTCGGCGCGGGCGTGACGATGATCGCCAGATCGACGGGCGCCGGCAGCGCTCGCAGCGACGTGAAGCACTTGCGCTCCGCGACGAGCTCGTGCCTTGGATTGATGGGATGGATGTCGCCTCGGAACCCTCCAGCGAGCACATTGCCGAAGACGTACCTGCCGGGTGCGTCCGGCCGATCTGTCGCGCCGACTACTGCAATTGAGCGAGGCGCAAGCGCGTAACGCAGGTAATGTGTGTTGAACATCGATCCGACCTTGCGGCGACGCAACAATAGCGCGCCATCCACGACGCACTGAATCCATTGCTAGTTTGAGGCCAGTCCGCTTGCCGAAAGTGCGAGTAAGTCCGACGATGTGCCGAAGGGGATTGAACAGATGAACGAACGAGCAACACCAAGCGAACTGACGCAAGCGGAGCTGGAGCAATTCGAGGCGCGCTTGCGCGCTTTGCGCGCCGAAGTGGTGGCGACGGTCGAGGCGCGTCTGCACGGGCATGGCCAGGAGCGGCACGACGAGGCCGGGCTGCCGCGGCGCGCCGATGACACCGACGACGATGCAGCCGCCGAAGCCCAGCGCAGCATGGACATCGCACAACTCTCTCACACGACAGCCGAACTCGCCGAGATCGATGCGGCGCTGTCGCGCGTCGCGGACGGCTCGTACGGCTGGTGCATCGATTGCGGCGGACCTATCGGCCGTCCGCGCCTGCTCGTCCATCCCATGGCGGTGCGCTGCGCGCCGTGCCAGAGCCGCCGCGAAAAACGCGCGATGCGGTGATGGCGGCGTCGCGCGGCGTCGCGGCCGACGACGCGGTTTCCAGCGAGCGGTTGAACACCGGGACGCTCTTCGGCGCGGCGTTCAAAGATTGCCGCGGTCGTCTTGTCCTGCCTGGCGAACATGATCACGCTGCGCCTGCACCGTGCCGGCCTGGCGGGCTGGCACCCGATCGGGATCGCCATGGCCCGCAGCGCCGTCTGTTCGTTCGCGAGCACGATCGCGCTGGGCCGACCGTTGTCGATCGCCTGGAGTGCACCGTTCGTTCTGTCGCTTGCAAATCTCGCACGGATCGGATCGGTGCTCGGGTTCGGAGCTTCCTTCGCGCTGCTGGCGCGCATCGGTGCGGCGCGCGCCTCGTACATCGGTGTCATGGTGCCGCTGGTTGCGCTGCTCGTTTCGACACTGTTCAAGCATTTTGACTGGGAGGTGCCGACGCTCACCAGCGTCGGCCTTGCAATGGCCGGCAATCTGCTCGCCACTGCGCAAGCCGCGCGCTGTGCGCCCGTAGAATTGCAGCGATGAATGTTGGTGGTCGTCACTATCGATCGATCTGGCCGCTCATTGCCTCCGGCGGTGCGCGCGCGGTCGGCATCGTCGACCAGACGCGCCTGCCGTTCGAATTCGTCACGGTCGAGTTGGACTCGTGGACAAAGGTCGCGACGGCGATCCGTTCGATGCAAGTGCGCGGCGCTCCGCTGATCGGGGTCGCTGGCGCCTATGGGCTCGCGCTGGCGATGAGCGAAAACGACGACGACACCACGCTCGCCCGCGCCCACTCCGAACTCGCCGCAACGCGCCCTACCGCGGTCAACCTGCGCTGGGCGCTCGACCGGATGCAGGCATTGCTGCGGCGGACGCCGCACGTGCAGCGTGCGCAAAGCGCATGGATCGAGGCGGGCCGGATCGCAGAAGAGGATGTTGCATGCAATCGCGCACTGGGCGCGCACGGCGCACGACTGATCGCCGCGAAGCACGCGGCGCGGCAGCGCACGGTTCACGTTCTCACGCACTGCAATGCCGGCTGGATCGCGGCGGTCGACTTCGGCACCGCGCTGTCCGCGATCTACCAGGCGTTCGACGACGGCGTGGACCTGCACGTCTGGGTCGACGAGACGCGCCCGCGCAACCAGGGCCTGCTCACCGCCTGGGAACTCGCGGCGCACGGCGTGCCGCATACGCTGATCGTCGACAACGCCGGCGGACACCTGATGAGGCGTGGCAAGGTCGACCTCGTGCTGGTGGGCGCCGATCGCGTGACGCGTACCGGCGACGTGTGCAACAAGATCGGGACATACCTGAAGGCCGTGGCGGCGCGCGACAACGACGTGCCGTTCTACGCCGTGGTACCGTCGGCGACCATCGACTGGACGATCGTCGATGCCGATGCGCAGATCGAGATCGAAGAGCGCAATGCGGACGAGGTCCGGCGCCTCCATGGCGTCGACACGGAAGGTCGCGCTGCCAGCATCGTCGTCGCTCAGGTGGAGACGAAGGTGGCGAACCCCGCCTTCGACATCACGCCGGCGCGTCTGGTCACCGGAATCGTCACGGAGCGCGGCATTGCGCCGCCGAACGCACTGGCGGCCTTGTTCTCCGAAGAAGAGCGCGCGACTGCATGAGCGGAGCCAGGGTGGCCGCCACGACTCCTGTTGCCGAAGACTCGGCCGAACTGCGTGCCGATGTGATCGCGACCGCGCGGGCGATGAACACGTCCGGAATCAACGTCAACAAGTCGGGCAACGTATCCGTGCGTTGCAGCCTCAAGCGCAAGATGGGGCTCCTGATCACGCCGACCGGCGTCCCGTACGACAAGCTCGCCCCGCCGGATTTGGTCTTCATCCCGCTCGGCAAGCCCGGCGGCGAAACGCTTCCCGACGGCGTGGTCGGTACGCACAAGCCGAGCAGCGAGTGGCGCTTTCACTTCGACATCCTGCGCTCGCGCCGCGAGTTCGACGCGATCGTGCACACGCACTCGCAGGCCGCGACAGCGCTCGCCTGCCATCACCTTGGAATACCGTCGTTTCACTACATGGTAGCGGTCGCGGGTGGCGCCGATATCCGGTGCGCACCGTACGCAACCTTCGGAACTCAGAATCTGTCGGACAACGCCCTGGTGGCGCTGCGCCAACGCAAGGCGTGCCTGCTCGCGCATCACGGCGTCATCGCGTGCGAACGCTCGCTAGCGCGTGCGCTGGCTCTCGCCATCGAGGTCGAGAACCTGGCCGGGATGTACCTGAGGGCACGCCAGATCGGCGAGCCGCCGCTTCTTTCTGCGGCCGAAATGGCACGCGTGATCGAAAAATTCGCGACCTACGGCCAGCCCGCGCGCTCCCCTTGAGGATCGCGCGCCGCGCTCCTTGTCGAATGCTCGCATTGCCATGCGGCCTCCGCGCAAGCAAGATTGCTCGCTTGCGACCCCTTCCTGGCGTCGGGGCGCTGGGGAGCTATGACGAGCATGACCGGGCTGCGATGGCCCGCCGCGCCGCTGTCACGTGACTGGGCGAACCCGATCGATGGTTCGATCTGCGCCATCATGTGGCCGACCCTCACGCTCTCTGGCCGAGAGCGCTGGTTCGACGAACTCTACGTCTGGACTGAAGGTTTCCAGGCCAGCACGATGCAGCGCGCGCGCATCCAGCTCGCGGCCCTGTCCAAGGGATTTGCATTGCTCGAGCGCGAGCGCGTCGCACGCGTCGGTTTCACGTTGTCGTTCGGCACCGTCGAGCGCTGCCTCGACCAGGTGACCGAGATATTCGACGCGCACCGCCTGCTCGCCCACCGCTCCTGCGTTCTTCTGCGCGGCCAGATCGATCGGGTGCGTTCACGCTATCGCGTGCGCGGGTTCATCGACTGGCTGCGCACGCAGCAGATTCCGGTCGGCTATCGCCTCACCGCCACCCGCATCAGCATGGAAATGCGGGCGATCGATTTCGTCGCGCCCGACTTCGCCAAGGTACTGGCGCCGAGTTCGCGGCGATCCGAGTACTGGTCGGATGTGGCGCTCGAAGCGCGCGCGGCCGGCCTGAAGCTCGATCGCGCGATCGTCGCGGGCATCGAGCTCGCCGATCAGCGCCGCAACGCCGAGACCGCAGGATTCGCGTTCGGGCAGGGCCACGCAGTGCGCCCGCCCTATGATCCGCCTGCGACGGCACACTCCTCACAGCGCGGGGAATCGGCCGAGACGTCGTTCTCGCTCGACTGAGCGCGACGCCCTCACTCATCGCGATCGATACGCGCGCGCAGCGGCACCGAAGTGCGGCTGCGGTTGCTCCACATGAGGCAATACGCTTCCTTGTTCGGCGAGCGGAACACAGCGCCAAGGCGCGCCACCGCAGCGATTCTGACGGGGTACGACACCACGCCGCCCTGGTGCCAGTGAACGTTGAAGTCGAGCGGCGCGTCGGCGTCGAAGCTGTAGCGCATCGACTCGCCAGCGCCGAGTTCGAAGCACAGTTCGTCGAACGCTCCGGCTGCGAGGCGCGTTTCCATCGACGCAGGCGGTTCCCGGATCTGTCCGGCGGCCGGTTGTGCCGCGAGCAGGACTGCCAACGCAAGAAGCGGTCGCATCTGTGCCTCGATCTTCGAATTCGAAACGGCAATGCTCACTCTGCTCCTGCAGCGCGTGCGACTGCTCCGGGAAGGGCGGTCGCCGATTGGGGCGCTTCACGAGCCGTTTCGTCGCCTTTCCACTTGCGCTGCTGCGCAGGAGGCATAGATTGTGCCGGCGGCTGTGCGGCCGCCAGAGGAGGCGCCATGAGAATCGTCCGAGCGCATGTCGCAGTGAAGTTGCTGGCGGTAGCGGTTGCGGGCGTGGTCGCGGGCTGCGCGAGCTTGCAAGGCGCACCCGAGCAGACTGTCGACACCGCGAAGGTTGCGCAGGTGGAGCGCAATGCGCGCCTTTTCGGAACCCAGGTGATCTGGGTCAACTTTCCGACCAAGCCCGTCGAATCCACGAAGTAGATTCGCAGGCTTTGCGAGCCGGCTCGACTTGGCCGGCTCGAAGCAACGCACCGCAACCTTCTCCGGTTTGGGAAGTGCGCGACTCTCACGACCAGTTGAAACTTCCTGCGAGCGTGGCACTCTACGCGGGTCTCCAGTGTGGCGAAGGAGGCTGCCATGTCGCCAGACATTCCTGCAAATCGCTCTCGGCGCAAGCAGCGTTGGATCGGAATCGCTGTTGCCGCGTTCGTTCTTGGCGCGTGCGCGATGCCCGACACCATCAAGCCCGGCACGACGGAAGCCGACGTCGTGGGCAAGTTCGGCAAGCCGGATAGCCAGTTCACGTTTGCCAGCGGAACCAAGCGCTTCGAGTACAACCGCGGCGAGTGGATGCAGCGGTCGTGGATGGTCGATTTCGACGCGGACGGCCGCGTGACAAGCGTCGATCAGGTCCGGACCGAGGCGCACTTCGCAGCCTTGCGGCCCGGCACCGATACGCAGACGAGCGTCCGCCAACAGCTCGGAACGCCGTTCAAGGTCGAGTACTACCCGCCAAGCCGGCTGACCGGCTGGCTGTATCCGTACCGCGAAGCCGGAATCTATAACTCGGTCATGACCGTAATGTTCGATCCCAAGGGCGTGTTCCGCCGCGCGGAAAACGGCCCGGATCCGCGCTTCTTGGGAGGAAGCGACGGTCCCAGCGGTCGCAAGTAGACGCGACCAGCCGCGCGACGGACGGGCTGCGAGCTGGGCTCGCACCTGTCTGACGCAGATCAAGGCTTCGCCGCATCGCCACTCGAACCCGGCGCTGCAAAGCGGACTTGCGCATGGCAATATCACGCCATGCCCGCAGATCCGTCCGACCCACGAATACTGATCATCGATGCCCAGGGGCAGCCGGTCCGTTGGGCGCATCTCATGCGTGCCGCGCGCTACTACGCCGCGGGCAAGGTTCTGACCGATCTGGGCGAGAACCTTTTCTCGATGACCGGAGGCTTGCAGGAGGAATCGGGGCTGCGTTCGGAGTTCATCACGAGCTCGATCGTGATGATCCGTGGCCGCCATCGCATTCCGGTGGGCCACGCACATGTCGGCCTCACGAAGCACCGTTTGTTCGCGCGCGATCGCCACATCTGCGCGTATTGCGGAGATCACTTCGCCGAAGGCGATCTCACGGTCGAGCACATCGTGCCGGTCTCGCGCGGCGGCCAGCACGCCTGGACCAACGTCGTGACCGCGTGCCGCTCATGCAATACGCGCAAGGGCAATCGACGGCCGGAGGAAGCGCACATGCCGCTTCTCTACGTGCCGTACGCGGTCTGCCGCAATGAGGGTTTCATTCTGAGCAATCGGCGCATCCTCGCCGATCAGATGGCGTTCCTGCAGGCGTCGCTGCCGAAGTACTCGCGCTGGGCGCACAGCTGAAATTGCAATAACGCGAAGGTCAGCGCGCGATCAGTCGCGCGACCATCTGTCGCGCAGCGACGATGGACTCGCCGCGCACGTACTCGTCGTGCTTGAACGCGCACTGCACGCCGGCCGGCAGCAGGACGCATTCGATGTCGTCGCATTCTCTTTCGATGGACCACACCGTCGCGCCCGAGAGGCCGTCCAGCGCGGGGGCGTGCACGAGCACGCCGTCCACGCGCGTTGCCGTGCGCGCGTAGCTTGCCTGCAGCGCCGCTTTCGAAGCGACCAGAGCGCGCGCAAAGAAGATGAGTGGGCGCGCGTAGACGGCGCCGTCGACACGCCGCATCTGCGCGTAGGGGTATCCAGCGACCACCAAACGATCCGACATCTCCGGACTTGCTTCGGTCATTGCAGGCAGCGGAACCGGAAACCAGTGCCGCTGCAATGCATCACGCGCGCGTTGCGGGCACAGGTCGATCACCGCGATGTCGCAGCTTGGATGCTCCACGAAGCGCGCCCTGAGCGTGCGCAGCGCAATCAGCCGGCCGGTGCTCCCCAGTGGGAGCGCGAGGTCGCCGAGGTTGGCGCCGTCGTCGAAAACGTGACGGCAGGTGAGCAGGATGAGGTGGCCCTCGCTCCAATAGAGGCACGCACTCGCGAGCGGCTCGGCCCGACCGCTTCGATTGACGAGCAGCGCCACGATGCGACGGCACAGGGCCTCGGTGATGGCGCGTGCACGGCCCGGCGCGATACCGCTATCGACATCGAGCGCAAGCGTTGCGAGCGATTGCCAGACCATGCCCGAAGCATAGGCAAGCGACGCGCAAAGTCGAGTCCGCCGGCCGCGTCGCCGCCGGC
>Ga0335084_10000872_pt1 | contig 26947 bp, 26 predicted proteins | sample Lox_Sample_44_FD_206721 | JGI IMG/M metagenome (GOLD analysis project Ga0335084, IMG submission 206721) | Soil microbial communities from Loxahatchee National Wildlife Refuge, Florida, United States - Lox_Sample_4.4 | ecosystem: Environmental > Terrestrial > Soil > Wetlands | place: USA... | reverse complement strand
AGTTGTTGCGATTAGGCCACAGACCTGCAGTTCTTGTTCAATCACCTCGTCGGCGCGCGCGATAATCGTCAGTGGCACGTTGAGGCCAAGTGCCTTGGCGGCCTTGAGATTGATCACGAGATCGAATTTGGTCGGCTGCTCGACCGGGAGATCGGGAGGCTTGACCCCGCGCAGGATCTTGTCGACATAGTCGTCGGCGCGCCGAAATAGGTCCGGGACGTTTGCTCCATAGGACATGAGGCCCCCGGTTTCGACGTGCTCCGTCCAAATGATTGCGACCCGATCATTTTTAGCCGGATGATCTTTGGCGTCTCCCTGCATTTTGGGTAAAATTACCCTGCATTTCCGAATTTGCAGGGAGAGAGGGGTTTGACTTCGACTGTGTCCGCCACCAATCTTTTCAACGCCTTGTTTCGCTGGCAGCCGTGGCCGTCGTGCTGCTGCCAACGGTACTGCCAATCATCTCTACCGACATTCAAGAAAGCCGGGCGCTTCCCACTTGTCGATGCCATTTCCGAGGTGGTGATTGATCAAAATCAAACTCATTCAAACCGGCAGATGTATTGTATTTTGAATTTGGAGATTGGCCATGAACTACACAATGCTGACAGCGGACGGAGACACCCACTTAAAAATCATTACGGTATCTTTAATCGTTTCAATCGTGATTGCGTGCATTGGTCTCGCGATGGTCGGCTGAGAGTTATTTGCCGGGGAGACTGCCATGCTCTGGTTGGCTCGTGCTCAAGCCCAATGATTGGAATTTCAAATGTACAAACGTATTTTAATCGCCGTTGATGGAAGCAAAATTTCGAATCTCGCGCTCAAAGAAGCGATAAGGCTCGCGAAGGAACAACGCGCTGCGCTGCGGTTGATTCACGTGGTGGATGTAATGCCGGCATACATAACAATGGGCGAGGTTCCTTACTCGATTGACGTCTATCAAAAGTCAATGCAAGACGCGGGCCGCAAAGTCTTGGCCACTTGCACGGCAAAAGCAAAGGCTGGCGGCGTGAAGTTCGACACAAAATTTGTTGTTATTGCTAATCTCACAACTCGCATCTGGGACGTTATCAACAAGGATGCACAGCGTTGGCGTGCCGATCTTATCGTTATTGGCACTCATGGTCGCCGCGGATTTAACCGGTTGTTCCTCGGAAGCGTTGCTGAAGGAGTCATTCGACTCGCCAAGAAACCCATTTTGGTTATTCACGGGCGATGAGCCAGCACGACTGGTGCCTATCTAGACGCATCTTGCGAACGCCAGATTCATAGCGGCGCCCATCATTCCGATCGCTCGCCGCACAAGGGAGACAGGCCATGCGTGCGTCGATAGCTTCGCCATTCCATTGCTTTGGGCACGCTTGCGGGTGAACAATGACTCACCAGGGGCTTACGTCGCTAGAGCCGATTTAATTCAAGTTCTTCCAGGGAATAACCGAGGAGCGAAAGACCTTCTTCGAGGAAATCGCCAAGGAGCGGCGTGCCGAGAAGATAGCCGGCAGTCCGTTCATTGTGCGCGCGTGAGGCTTCCTGTCGTACGTCCTCCCAGTCTTCCGCAGAATAGTCGTCACGACCGAGCCATGCGAGAGCGACGAGATCGATCTGCTCGTCTTCAGACAGTGAATTGATGAACGATGTCAGTTCCTCGACGACCGGGTCGTTTGCGTGATCTTCGAGGATCGCCCTCTCGTTGTCGTCCGACGGATTTGACCCCGGGCTAGGGTCGGTCACAACATCCTTGGCATCGAATTCGCGTCTTTTGACGATGACGAAGAAGACCTTTTCCGGCGAGATCGTGAGCACGGAAGGTTGGTCTTCTCCAACGGTTCGCGGTTTTTTAGGCGCGGTTTTTGTTGCTTTCTTCGCCATGGCTTTCGTTCCTGAGAAATTTGAATTTTAACGCTTGCATGGGAACGGGCGGCCGACCTTGCGGCAGATCAATATCGACGCGGCCGCTGCGAAGCCGATTTTTCGGTTCTCTGCGGCCATGGCGCGTCACGCATGATCTGGATCAAGGACGCGCGATCGCAACGGGCGTATCAATTTTCCAGTTAATTCAAGAAGGTGCGGCGAACGATGCCCGTCCAGAATGCAGAAATCGCGGCGATTTTCGATCAGACGGCCGACCTGCTGGAAATAAAAGGAGAAAACCAGTTCCGGGTCCGCGCCTATCGTCGCGCCGCGCGCACGATCGAAGGCCTGCCGCAAAGCGTGCGAAGCATGCTGGCGGCGGAAGCCGATCTTTCGGAGCTTCCGGGGATCGGCAAAGATCTTGCCGGGAAGATCGCGGATATCGTCAAGACCGGCCGCTTTGCGGTTCTGGACGAACTGAAAAAGAAGCTGCCGGGTGAGCTTGGCGAAATGGCCGCTCTGCCCGGACTGGGTCCGAAGCGGATCAAGCTGCTGTACGACAGACTTCGGGTTCGCACCCTGGACGACCTGCGTCGCGCGATTGAGTCCGGCCGCATTCACAAGCTGCGTGGCTTCGGCGAGGTGATCGAAACGAAGCTGGCCGCCGCGCTCAAGAAGCCCGCGGCTGTCAAACGCTTTAGGCTTGCCACCGCCGAAGCCGAAGCCGAGGCACTGGTTGCATATTTGCGCGACGGCGGGAGGGTCATCGTGGCCGGCAGCTACCGCCGACGCCGCGACACAGTGGGCGACCTCGATTTACTTGTTACCGCGAGGCACGGGACGATCGTCGGCGACAAACTGATTGCATATGAGAACGTCGCCGAAGTCCTGGCGCATGGGCCGACCCGCGCGACGGTGGTGTTGCGCTCCGGGATCCAGGTCGACGTGCGTGCCGTGCCGGAGCAGAGTTACGGTGCCGCACTTTTATATTTTACCGGCTCAAAGTCACACAACATTGCGCTGCGTGCGATTGCCAACAAGCACAAATGGAAGCTGAATGAATACGGGCTCTTTTCGGGCAAGCGCCGCATCGCAGGAGCCAGCGAGGAGGAGGTCTATAAAAAACTCGGCCTAGCTTACATCCCGCCTGAAATGCGGGAGGACCGTGGCGAAATTGCACTCGCCCAAACCGGAAAGCTGCCACAGCTGGTGACAGTCGAGGATGTTCGTGGCGACCTGCACGCCCACTCCGACTGGACCGACGGCACGGCGACCATCAAAGAGATGGCGAAGGCGGCGCAGGCCTGTGGCTACGAATATATGGCGCTGACCGACCACAGCCGCCGGGTGGCGATGGCGCATGGCCTCGATCCGGTCAGGATCGCGCGCCAGATCCGCGAAGTGGACAAGCTCAATACCAAGCTCAAAGGGTTCACAATCCTGAAAGGTATCGAAGTCGACATTCTGAAAGATGGCCGCCTCGATCTGCCCGATTCGACCCTGGCGCAGCTGGACATTGTCGTGGCCTCGGTGCACTCGTTTTTCGACCTTGCACGCGCGGCGCAGACCGAGCGCGTCATTCGCGCGATGCGGAATCCTTACGTCTCCATCATCGGCCATCCGACCGGCCGCCTGATCGGCGAGCGCGAACCTTACGAGATCGACATGGATCAGGTCACCTCAGCCGCCCGCGAACTCAATTGTTGCCTCGAGATTAATGCCGAACCCGATCGTCTCGACCTGAATGACGTGCATGCCCACATGGCCAAAAGCAAAGGCGTCAAGGTCGCCGTCTCGACGGATGCACACTCGGTGAATGCATTCCGTTACATTCGTTTCGGCATCGACCAGGCCAGGCGCGGCTGGCTGACTGCGGACGACGTGATCAATACACAACCGCTAGTGGGCTTGCGAAAAGTGCTGAAACGTCAGGCCTTGAAGGCGGCTTGAGCCATATCAATGAAATAAGGACATAGCTGCGCAAAATTCTGATCAGTTCAGTGGTAATTGGATGACAAACCATGGAAACGCCCATCCAGATCGATTTTCAAGGCATGGCCGCAAACGCCAGCGTACGCGACAGTATCGTGAAACATGTCGGCCAGCTCGAAGAGCGGTTTGGCCGGATCACCGCCGGCCGTGTGGTGATCAAGGCGCCCGGTGGACATCACCGCAAGGGCGGCCTTTACGAAATCAACATCCGGCTCGCGCTGCCCGAAGGGCGCGAGGTCGTTGTTGACCACACCGCGCAGAACGACGAACGCTATTCCGATCTCAACTTCTCGATCAACGACACCTTCAAGCGCGCGCGCCGGCAGTTGCAGGATCAGGTTCGTAAGCTCGATGGGCAGGTAAAACACCACGAGGGCACGCCGGTCGGCACCGTGGTTGAACTCGATCCGCTCGGCGAATTCGGTTTCATCGAAACGGACGACGGTCGGGAGATCTATTTCCACCGCAACAGCGTGCTCGGCGGTGAGTTTCCTCATCTCACTGTCAATTCGCGCGTAACTTATGCGGAAGAAATGGGCGAAAAAGGCCCGCAGGCGAGTACCGTCAAGCTGATCGGAAAGCATAAACTACGGATATGAGCGAAACGCCCGTCGCGAGCCCGGGCGAGCCACCACGGTGGGAGCATTTCCCGCATGCCGCCGATGTCGGAGTGCGCGGGCTCGGCAAGACGGCAGCGGAAGCCTTCGAGCAAGCCGCCCTCGCGCTGACCGCAGTGATCACGACTGCCGAAATCCGGTCGGCGGTCTCGGTCAAAGTGCATTGTGAAGCACCGGACATCGAGCTTCTGTTTGTCGAATGGCTCAATGCAATCATCTACGAGATGGCGGTTCGCAAGATGCTATTCTCCCGCTTCGCGGTGAAGATTGATGGGACGCGACTCGACGGAACGCTGTGGGGCGAGACGGTTGACGTTGCACGTCACGCGCCGGCCTGCGAGCCAAAGGGCGCAACCTATACCATGCTGAAGGTCGCCAAAGACCTGAACGGCATCTGGAGCGCGGCCTGCGTGGTGGACGTGTAGGGAGAACGCCCATGGACCTCAGCCGCTTTACCCGTGTCGATGAAACAACTTGGCGCATCGAACCACATGGCGCGATGCGCGTTCCGGCAATCATCTATGCCGACGAAAAACTAATGCGCGACATGGACGACAAAGTCTACGATCAAGCGGTGAACGTCGCGATGCTGCCGGGCATCGTAAAGGCTTCATATGCAATGCCGGATGCGCATTGGGGCTATGGATTTCCAATCGGCGGCGTTGCGGCCTTCGATGCAGAGCAGGGTGGCGTCGTCTCGGCTGGCGGTGTCGGGTTCGATATTTCCTGCGGTGTGCGCACGATGCTCACCGGGCTCCGCGTGCCGGACATTTTGTCTATTCAGCAATCGCTGGCCGATTCGCTGTGTCGACAAATCCCCGCCGGCGTCGGCAGCACCGGGGCGATTACCCTCGATACGATTGAAATGAACGCAATGCTTTCCGGCGGGGCGTGCTGGGCCGTCGATCGCGGCTGGGGCGAAGCTTCCGACCTCGATCGCATCGAAGAGAACGGCACGATGGCCGGCGCGGTGCCCGCGAACGTGTCGGAACGCGCGCGTGAACGGCAATGCCGCGAAATGGGTACGCTGGGCTCGGGCAACCATTACCTGGAAGTGCAGGCCGTTGCCGAGATTTTCGATGCGAACGTGGCGAAGTCTTACGGCCTTACCGATGACGAGGTCGTAGTCACCATTCATTGTGGCTCGCGCGGCCTCGGTCATCAAATCGGAACGGAATATTTACGCGACATGGTGGTCGCCGCTTCGGCCTCAGGCATTACGCTGCCCGATCGGGAGCTTGCGTGCGCGCCGATCAAGTCGGATGTCGGCCAACGCTATCTCGGCGCCATGCGGGCTGCGATCAATTGCGCGCTCGCCAATCGCGAAATTCTCGGTCACTTCGCGCGGCGAATCTTTGCGCATTTTTTCCCGGAACAAAACCTGAGGCTGCTGTTCGACGTGTCGCACAATACATGCAAGGTCGAACCACATATTGTCGACGGCAAGCGCCGCGAGCTGTTTGTTCACCGCAAGGGCGCAACGCGCGCCTTCGGCCCCGGGCACGAAAGCCTGCCGGCTGCACTGCGTTCCGCCGGCCAGCCGGTCCTGATCGGCGGCAGCATGGGCACGGGTTCATATATTCTGGCGGGCGAGGCTACGGCCGAGCAGAAAGCATTCTCGTCTGCCTGCCACGGCGCCGGTCGCGCGATGTCGCGTCACGCGGCGCTTAAGCAATGGAGCGGGCGCAAAATCCAGGACGATCTGCGGGCGCAGGGCATTCTTATTCGAAGCCCGTCGACGCGCGGTATCGCCGAGGAAGCGCCCGGCGCCTACAAGGATGTCGGTGCCGTTGTTGCAGCGGCCGAGCATGCGGGCCTTGCCCGCCGTGTTGCGCGTCTGCGCCCTCTCATCTGCATCAAGGGATGAAGTGGTTCGCATGTTGATTGGCAGTCCGAAAGAAATCAAAACCGATGAATATCGGGTTGGGTTGGTCCCCGCGACCATCCGTGCGCTGGCTGCGCAAGGCCACAAGGTTCTGGTTCAAACCCAGGCCGGTGAGGGCGCCGGTATCAGCGATGAGGAATATGCGGCTGCTGGAGCGGAAATCCTCCCCGGCGCAGAGCCCATCTTCGCGAATGCCGAGCTCATCGTAAAAGTGAAGGAGCCGCTTGGCCCCGAACGCCGCTGGCTTCGGCGCGGACAGGTTATTTTCACATATCTTCACCTGGCGGCTGACCCTGAACTGGCCCGGGATCTGATGGCTTCCGGCGCAACGGCCATCGCCTACGAAACCATCACCGATGCTGCAGGAAAGCTGCCCTTGCTCTCACCGATGTCCAAAATTGCGGGCCGCATGGCGCCGCAGGTTGCGGCGCATTTCCTCGAGCGCCCGCAGGGGGGTCGCGGCATTCTCCTCGGCAAGGTGGACCGCATCCCTGCTGCGCAAGTTCTTGTTCTCGGCGGAGGTATCGTCGGTTCAAATGCCGCACAGATTGCACTCGGAATGGGCGCCGATGTCTGTATTGGCGTTCGCAATCCTGCGGCCGTCAATGAGCTGACGCAGCAATTCGGAGGTCGGGCGCGTGTAGTCACGACTGCGGCTGAATCGATTGCGGAGCTGTGCGTTGCCGCCGACGTTGTCATTGGAGCGGCACTCGTGCCTGGTGCCTCCACACCCAGACTCATATCCGCTGAAACGGTCAAACGGATGGAGCCTGGCGCGGTGATTGTCGATGTTTCAATCGATCAAGGCGGTTGTGCTGAAACATCCCACCCGACGACGCATAGCCAGCCGACTTTCGTCGTCGACGGCGTTTTGCACTACTGCGTTGCAAATATGCCGGGCGCTGTGCCGCGCACGTCCACATTCGCGCTCAGCAGCGCGACGCATCCATTCACGCTGGAATTGGCGAACAAGGGGTTTTTGCGCGCGCTAATTGAAAATGAGCACCTGCTGAGAGGTCTCAACGTGCACGAGGGAAAAATCACATGCCGCGCAGTCGCGGATGCCCTGCGGCTGGCATACGCGCCGGCTATCGAGCTGTTTGCGGTTTAGTTCGAATTTTCAGGCTCGCGATATGGTGATCGTCGAGCCGTCCAATTGGTTGAGCACACTGTCGTTCACGTGCTCCATCACTGCACCAATGCTCGTTTCCCGGTTCAGCCGGGCCTGTCGCAGTTGTTGCCAGGCATCCGAGCACGCCTTGCCAAAGCTCTGCGCATCCTCGATTTCGTAGGCGCCAGCATAAAGGGAAGTACCATCCTTCGTGATCTGCAATTTGACCTTCATTGCTTCCTCCTCGCCACGTCCGGATGGCCAGCAAAATTCAGCCCAACAGCGCCTGGATTGCTATTTTCTTACTTAATAGCCTGCCCCCCGGAAGGCCCGCAACCTTCTCAACTGGCTGCCGAGGCCGGCGTGACGATCCGGCGCGGCTCGCGAGTTTTCTCGTAACCCAAAGGCCTGGCTTGCGGCTTTGCATCCCATGCGGGAGCGGTTGCTGGTCATGACTGCGTGCCGCTCGAAGAGGAGATGGTCCCGGCAATCGCGGCCGCGCGGCAGCTGCCGGTTTGCTTGTCATCGAACCGGAAAGTCCGCGTGAAATTCGTCGGCTAACTTACGTCAGCCGCTAGATAGCCATTTCCGGCTCGGGGACGCGGTGTTTCGGCTCCTCCGGAATTTCCGTCATAGTGGCCTCGGTCAGCAACAATACGCTCGCAACCGACACAGCGTTTTCGAGAGCGACGCGAACGACCTTCGTGGGATCAATGATTCCGGCTTCGATCAAGTCGACATATTGCTTGCGGCCGGCATCAAAGCCTTCGTTGCCCTTGCCGCTCAGCATGCGGGCGACAACGACGCCGCCGTCGGTCGCGGAATTTTCCGCGATCTGCCGTGTCGGCGCTTCAAGCGCCCGCCTGAGAATCTGAACTCCGGTTTTTTCGTCTCCCTCGCATTTGCTTTCTTCCTCGGAGAGAACATTGATGCAGCGTAACAGCGCCAGGCCACCACCGGGCACGATGCCTTCGGCAACGGCCGCCTTGGTGGCGCTAATCGCATCATCAAGCGCCTCTTTCTTTGCCTTCATTTCCGATTCCGCCGGAGCGCCGACCCGGACGACGGCGACGCCGCCGGAAAGCTTCGCCAGCCGCTCCTGCAGCTTTTCACGATCATAGTCACTGGTCGTCTTTTCGATTTCACGGCGGATCTGCTCGATGCGACCATCGATCTGTTTGCGATCCCCGGCGCCGCCGATGATCGTGGTGTTGTCCTTGTCGACCACGATACGTTTGGCCTTGCCGAGCTGCTGCAGGCTCACGTGGTCAAGCTTTATGCCGAGCTCCTCGGAAACAACCTGTGCGCCCGTCAGCACTGCGATGTCCTGCATCATGGCTTTGCGACGGTCTCCGAAGCCGGGGGCCTTGACAGCGCAGCTTTTGAGTACGCCGCGAACCTGGTTGACGATCAAAGTGGCGAGCGCCTCAGCCTCGACATCTTCGGCGATCACCAGCATCGGACGTGCGGACTTGGCGACCTGCTCGAGGAGCGGCAACAGATCCTGCAGCGAGCCGATCTTGCGATCCGAGACCAGGACAAGCGGGTCTTCGAGGACGGCCTCCATTTTCTCGGGGTTGGTAATGAAATAAGGCGAAAGGAACCCGCGGTCGAACTGCATTCCTTCCACCACCTCAAGCGTAGTTTCGGTTGTTTTGGATTCCTCAACGGTAATCACGCCTTCATTGCCGACCTTGTCCATGGCATCGGCGACGAGCTCCCCGATATGCTGATCGTTGTGTGCGGAAATCGTTCCGACCTGCGCCTTCTCAAGGCGCGTCTTCACCGGACGGGAGAGTGCCCGCAATTCTTCGACTGCCCGTTTGGCAGCACGGTCGAGACCGCGCTTGATATCGATGGCGCTGGCACCCGCGACGACGTTTCGAACTCCGTCGGAAAATATCGTCTGGGCGAGAATGGTGGCGGTGCTCGTTCCATCGCCGACCATCTCGCCGGTTTTTTCTGCCGCCTGGCGCAGCATTCGTGCGCCGAGATTCTCTTCCGGATCCTTCAAGTCAAATTCCTTGGCGATCGTCACGCCGTCATTGCAGACGATCGGCGCACCCCATTTTTTCTCGATCAGCACCGATTTCGAACGGGGACCCAAGGTCACACGGATCGCATCGGTGAGCTGGGTCGCGCCGCGGAGAATTTTCTCGCGTGCGGCGGATCGGAACAAAATCTGCTTGTGAGCCATTCGACCGCCTCTTTAGGATATTGTGAAAAAAAGCGGTCAATAAATACCAAGTTGGGCGGGCTGAAACTTTGATGCAGGTCAACTCACGGATCACGGAATGCTCGCGCTCAAACAATTATTGCTGTGCTTGTAGTTTCGCATTGATGTAGGCGAAGGCCCCGTCAAGCGTGACGAGCTTCGGATAATCGATCTCCGGGATATCAACCCCAAGCCGGTGGTGAATAGCGATGACGAAGTTCAGGAAATCCATTGAATCAATGTCGATCGCTTCGCGCAGATCCGCGACTGGGTCGACACTTGCGATATCGGCTTCAGGCGCGATGTTGTTGAGTTCTTCCTGAATCACCTTGCGGATATCGATGGCGCTCATAGATTGTCCGGTTCCATCAAAAGCTTGCCGATCTCGGCCAAGAACAACGCACCTGTGTGTCCATCGCTTACACGATGGTCGGCGGAGAGCGTAACGGTGAGTACTGGGCGCGGGCCTATTGCGCCATCAATGACCCAAGGCCGTGTCACCGTCTTACCGAAACCGACGATCGCCACCTGGGGCGGATAGATAACCCCATAGAGGGCTTCGACGCCGCGTTCGCCGAGACTGGACACAGTGATCGTTGAATCGGATATCTCGGAGCCGCGGATACGACCCGCGCGCGTGCGCTGGATAAGGTCGCGCATACGGCTCATCAGCTCGTCGAGAGGCAACTGGTCGGCATCGTGCAAGGCCGGTGCCGCAAGTCCGCCGCCGCGAATGGCGATCGCCGTGCCGACGTGCACGGCTTTAGATGATTCGAATTTGTTGTCGCGATAGAAGCCGTTGAAGGCGGGAAAGCGGTGTACGGCCAGCGCGACCGCCTTAATGGTGAGCGCGGCCATCAGGAGCCGGCGTTCGGGAGGGCGCGTCTCGTTTCTTTGCGTCAGCCACTGCTCGGAGGCGGAGACATCGATTCGATGTTCCAGATAGTAGTGTGGAATCTCCCGTTTCGATCGCGCCATGGCGGCGGCTATGGCCAGTCTCATCGCGTCGAGGTCCAGTCCTATTGCGCGCTTCTTCTCCATCGGTACAGACGGTGGGGCGGCGACTGCCACGCCGAGCCGCTGCTCCACATCGGCATAGGTAATCGCACCACCGGGGCCGGTGCCTCTGATCATTGAAAGATCAATGCCGCGCTCTTGCGCGAGCCGCCGCGCGGCCGGCGATGCCGCTGCTGCCGCGACCGGCGGGGGACGCGGCACCGGGGCCGGAACGACCATGGCTGGTGGAACGGCTGGCGTCACAGGGTATGGGGGCGGAGCGGGCGGAGACGTCGCTACCGCCGCTTTGCCCTCCGCTTCTGTTTTGATCTGCGCAAGCGGCGTACCGACCGGCACTTTGCTGTTGAGGCCGATAAGAATCTTTTCGACCTGGCCGGGCTGGAAGCTTTCGATCTCGATCGCGCCCTTCTGCGTCTCGACCACAGCAACAACATCGCCCCGCTTCACCCAATCACCAGGCTTTACGAGCCATTCCACGAGTGTACCCGCCTCCATATCGGCACCGAGAGAAGGCATGAGGAAATCGGCCATGGCGTGGCCTTACGCCCGACCCAGAGCCGCTTTCGCCGCGGCGATGATCTTGGGCGCCTGCGGGAGCGCAGCGTTTTCGAGATGGCGCGGATAGGGAATTGGCACCTCCTCGCTGCAAACCCGCCCGATCGGCGCATCGAGAAACCAAAATGCTTGTTCGATAATACGCATACAAACTTCCGCTGCGAGGCTTCCGCTACGCCAACCTTCGTCAACAATGATCGCACGACGCGTTTTCGCAACCGAGGCCATGATCGAGGCGTCATCGAGTGGCCGCAGGCTGCGCAGATCAATTACCTCGGCTTCGATGCCTTCGGCAGCAAGCGCCGTCGCCGCCTCGAGTGTTTTCCATAGTGAGCCGCCGTAGCTGATAAGCGATATGTCACGACCGCAACGGCGAACGGCGGCTTTGTCGATATTGACCTGGCCCGCGTTCGCCGCAAGTTTGCCGGCCATGTTGTACAGCATGACATTTTCAAAAATTATAACCGGGTCGGGATCTTGCAAGGCCGTCCAAAGCATGCCGCGCGCATCCTCGAGGGTTGCCGGTGCTAGCACCTTGATGCCGGGGATATGTGCGTACCAGCCCTCGAGGCTGTGCGAATGCTGAGCCGCAAGCTGACGCCCCGCGCCGGTCGCCATGCGGATCACAAGCGGCGCGCCGAACTGATTTCCTGACATGTGGCGCACCGTCGCCGCAGTATTGAGAATCTGATCGAGCGCGAGCAGGCTGAAATTCACCGTCATCAATTCGACAATCGGGCGCATGCCGACCATTGCCGCGCCAATCCCGGCACCGGTAAATCCGGATTCAGAGAGAGGCGTGTCGCGAATTCGTTCAGGGCCGAATTCGGCGAGCAGCCCGTGGCTCACCGCGTAGCAGCCGCCATATCGCCCGACGTCCTCGCCCATCAGAAAAACGCGCTCGTCGCGCTTCATCGCATCACGAAGGGCCTCGCGCACCGCTTCACGATAGGTCATCTCTGTTGTTTCGGAGCGGGCGGTCTCCTGCTGCATAACTCTCACCGACCAGTGGGTACGGCAGGATCCGCGTATGTGAAGCGAGTGAGTTGCTCAACGGGCTCCCATGTTCCTGCCTCAGCAAAGGCGACCGCCTCAGCGATTTCGGCATCGATTTCGCTTTCGAAGCGGGACACGTCGTCCTGATGTATCATTTGATTGGCCTGTAGCCACTCTTGGAAACGCACGATCGGTTCCTTATGGCGCCAAACTTCAATCTCACCTTTATCGCGATATAGTTGTGGATCAAACATTGAGTGTGCGCGTAGCCGATAAGTTCGGCATTCGAGAAAATACGGCTTGTGGCTCTCGCGCACTGCGTGAACTGCTCGCCGCGCGGCGGCCTCAACGGCGACAACATCCATACCGTCAACCGCCTCGGAGGCAATCCTGTAGCACGTGGCCTTGCGCTGGATATCCGTTTCGGATTCCGAGATCGCCAAAGCTGTCCCCATGGCGTAGAGATTGTTTTCGCACACGAACAGCACCGGCAGCCCCCATAACGCTGCCAAATTCAAACTTTCATGAAATTCACCCTCGGCCACTGCGCCTTCCCCAAAGAAGCAGGCAATGACGAGGTTGTTGCCCTGCATATGATCGGCGAGCGCGAGACCAACCGCCAGCGGTAGACCACCACCGACAATGGCGTTGCCGCCATGGAAATTAGTGGCCGCGTCGAACAGATGCATAGAACCGCCGCGTCCGCGGCTACAGCCTTCCTGCTTCCCGTACATCTCGGCCATAACCTTAGTCATCGGTACGCCGCGGACGAGCGCATGCCCGTGCTCGCGATAGGTCGCGACAATTCGATCCCGCCTTTCCAGAACCGGTATAACACCAACCGCGATCGCTTCCTCGCCGTCGTAGACATGCATGAAGCCGCGGATCTTCTCCTGTGTATAAAGCTCGACGCATTTGTCTTCGAAGCGGCGGATACGAACCATCCGCTTCAAGAGATCCAGCATGTGATCGCGAGACAGATGCGGTTTGTCGGTGGATACGGTCATCGCTCCTCGCTTTCGAGCGTCGAAATGTCCCCCTCGGGCAGGCCGAGTTCGCGGGCCTTCAGCAAGCGGCGCATGATCTTGCCGCTGCGCGTTTTGGGCAAGTTCTGGCGGAACGCGATGTCCTTCGGCGCCACCGCCGGCCCAAGGCGTTGCCGCGCATGTCCGAGCAATTCCTTACGTAGCGCCTCACTTGGCTCGAACCCGTCCTTCAACGCAACGTAGGCTTTGACCACCTCGCCAGCAGTCGGCTCGGGAATTCCGATCACGCCCGCCTCGGCGACAGCCTTGTGCTCCATCAGTGCACTTTCCACTTCGAATGGGCCGATGAGGTGGCCGGCGCTCTTGATCACGTCGTCGCTGCGGCCAACAAACCAATAATAGCCGTCGCTGTCGCGCATCGCGAGGTCACCGGTGAGATACCAGCCGCTCACGAAGCATTTTTTGTACCGCGCTTCTTCGTTGAGGTAGGCGCGCATCATTGACGGCCAACCCGGGCGCAACACAAGTTCGCCCATAGCCATTGGTTTGGTAATTTCGCGGACCCCACCGTCTTCAAGATGCTCGACGATGCCGGCCTTGATGCCGGGCAATGGTCGGCCCATCGACCCCGGCTTCACGTCCATGGCCAGAAAATTCGTAATCATGATGCCGCCGGTCTCAGTCTGCCACCAGTTGTCGTGGAACGGCTTGCCGAAGGCTTCGACGCCCCATACGACGGCCTCCGGATTGAGCGGTTCACCGACGCTCGCCATCAGCCGCAATGTTGACAGGTCGAAGCGTTTGGCGAAGTCGGCTCCGGCTTTCATCAGCATTCGAATGGCGGTCGGCGCCGTATACCAGACCGTGACCTTCTGATCCTGCAGAATGCGATACCAGCGTCCGGCATCGAACTCCGCCTGGTCGATGATCATTGTGATGCCGTTGGTCAGCGGCGAAATGATTCCGTAAGACGTGCCGGTGATCCAACCCGGATCGGCCGTGCACCAGAATACATCGTCGGGATGAAAGTCGAGCGCGAGCTTGCCGGTGATGTTATGGGCAACAACGGCCTCGTGCACGTGTACTGCGCCCTTGGGCCTTCCGGTCGTGCCGCTGGTGAAGTGAAGCAGCGCCATATCTTCAGGCATCGTCTGTACAGTTTCGAAAAAGTCGGATGCTTGCGCCATTGCTGCAGCAAGGTCGATTGTGTTTGGCGGAGGGTTGGCAGAGCATTCCGTCAAAAAGACATGCTGCAGGCTGGTGAGCTCTTTGCGCCACGGCTCGACCTTGCGGCGGTAGAAGGCCTCGGTGGTGATCAGCGCGCTGGAATTGCCGATCGTCATGCGGGCTTTGATGGGTTCGGGACCGAACGCTGAAAACATCGGTGAAAAGACGCTACCATTCTTCAGCGTACCGAGCGCGCCGATATATAGCTCAGGTGCACGGCCAAGCAACGAGGAAACCCGGTCTCCCTTTTTTATGCCGCGTTGCGCGAGCACATTCGCAAAACGATTTGCGGCTTGGCTAAGTGTGGCGTAAGTGAAATCGCGAATGGAATCATCGCGCCCGATCCAACGCAGCGCAAGCTTGCTGCCGCGGCCGGCTTTAACATGCCGGTCAACTGCCTCGTAAGCGATGTTGAGACCCCCGCCGGGAAGACCGTCAAGCAACGCCCGTGCCTGGGTCCAAGAGAACGTGCGAGCATACTCATTATAGTCACGCAGGTTCGCTCCGGCAAAGTCTTCAGAACGTTTTCGGATTTGCTCCAAACCATCCGCCTTCATCGCTGTATCCGTGCTGGTCATGGCCGCGCTCTGATTAAGGACTTCGGTCACTATATTGGCATTTCGGTTCCTGCGACGAGTCACGTGTGACACCCGAGCAGCAGAACACTCCATGTTGGGCAGGCCAAAATACACATACTCTAGTGCCGATTAGACGTGGTTTTCGTCAACGTTGAAAGTTATCAACCATCCGACGTTAGTCAGTCGCCTCCATTCTCGGGGAATTTCGGCAGGACATCGTCGAGAATAATTCCAATCGCGCCCTTGACCGGGGCGGTATAGTCGTGAGGCCCCAGCGCGGCCGCGGCTTTAGTCAAGACCGCACGAGCCTCGCTGTTCGACAAGACGCCTTTGTCGACAAGCGCGCGCAATAACGAAATAACGATTGCGCTGGTTGCATTTCCAATTTCGAGTTCTCGACCCTTCCCATACATGTGAATCTCCGAATCGGCTTATCGCGTACAAAAAGGAAGGATTGTTGAACGGAGCCTACCTCTCGTAGACAGCAACCAGATTTGCTTCGGCGATCATGTGCTTGCGAGCCTCGTGCTCGACATCGAGGCACGTCGGATTTTTTTGCAGGGCCAAGTGTTCGACAGAAAGTGCAAGCAGCCGGAAATGATAATGGTGTAAACCATGCTCATGTGGCGGACAGGGCCCCCCGTAACCCGATTTTTTGAAATCGTTGACGGCCTGTTTAAAATGTTTCGGTTGGCGGGATGCTCCTTCCAGAAGGGACCGTTCCTGCGCGGGCATGTCATAGACCGCCCAATGGTGCCAGGTCCCACCCGGCGCATCTGGGTCGTCGCAGAGAATTACGAAGCTGCGAGTTGCAGGCGGCGGGTTTGTCCAGCTGAGTGGAGGGGAAATGTCGCTGCCGTCGCAGGTGTACTGGCCTGGCATTGGCGAGCGATCGGAAAAAGCGGCTGAATGAATTTTCATGTGCGCTCCCAAGTGAGTAAACGCAGACTGACTCCAGAAGCCGCCGCACCAGTTGATACGGGTCAAAAACACCCCGCTTTACAGCTGATTGTGAGCAGTGCGGAAAAATGATCTGCCGCAAAGCAGCTTCTGCCAATTGAAGCTAACTAATTAAAAATGCGGCCACTTTTGCACCCAAGCCTTGTGAACGGGCGATCCGGCGATCCGGCTCTGTACATCGAAACTCTGTTCGAAAGACGCGCCGTTCTTTTTGACTTGGGGGACCTCGCAAACTTGGCGCCCCGCAGGCTGCAGCGGGTGGAGCATGTTTTTGTATCGCACACGCACATCGACCACTTCATCGGATTTGATCGTTTGTTGAGAGTGTTCGTTGGGCGAGAAAAGACGCTCAAGCTCTACGGACCGAGCGGCTTCATCCAGCATGTTCACCACAAACTCCAAGCGTATCGCTGGAACCTTGTTCATCGGTATCACTGTGATTTGGTGCTCGAGGTCACGGAGGTTTCAGCTTCTCTTGACGCTCAGAAAGCCCAGTTTCGTTTGAAAAGAGCCTTCGCCCTCGAAGACTTGGGCTCTGCGCGACTCGTCAGTGGAGTCCTTTGTCATGAACCGACTTTCCGTGTCGCGACTACGGTGCTTGAACACCGTACGCCCTGTCTGGCTTTCGCCATCGAAGAACCGGCACATGTCAATGTTTGGAAGAATCGCCTCGAAGAGCTTGGACTTCCCGTTGGACCTTGGCTGCGAGACCTGAAGCGTGCGGTGCTGGAAAAGAGGTCGGATAATGAAGTAATCCAAGCGGGAGCAACACCATCGTCTCAAGAAGTACCTCTTGGCATTCTGCGCAAGGCCGTCACCGTAATGCGCGGACAGAAGATCGCCTATGTGACCGATGCTGCGGATACGTCTGCCAACCGCGCTGCCATTATTGCACTTGCCCACAATGCCGATTTGTTTTTCATCGAAGCTGCCTTTGCCCAAGCAGATGCGCACCTTGCCGCGGAACGTGCACATCTGACCACAGATGCCGCTGGAAGCTTGGCCCGCGCCGCAGGCGCACGTCGGGTCGAACCGTTCCACTTTTCGCCGCGCTATAGCGGACAGGATAGTCGCATGATGACTGAAGTTATGGCCGCCTTTGGACAAAGTGAGTTTGAGACGGCGGCCCCATGAAAAACCGCAATCTGGTTGGCTATGGCAGAGCACGGGTATTTCGCCCATGATTAGTTTGATCCGCGTCAAATAGGCGGCGCGGCAGAAAATCTATTCTCTTTTCATGCAGACGAGCGTTGATCAGGCGGGCCGGCCGGTAGCGGGTCCTGAAAACGAAATGCGCGCGCGCCAATTGATCGGAGTAGTGAGCGACCTAGTGCGCGACCTACATCCTCAGCGCGTCAGGTTCATTGACGTGACTCCTTTCAGCAGAATCGAGCGCGATCTCGGCATCGATAGCTTGGGAAGAACCGAGTTGATCCTGCGGATCGAACGGGCCTTTCGTGTCAGATTGCCGGCCCAGACGATCGGCGAATCCGAAACTGTGCACGATCTGGTTCAGGCTCTTGAGCAGGCACGCCCGACGCAGGCGGGCATTGTAGAAGTGGCGCCGGTGGCGGCCTTGCCTTCTGTACCAGCAGCCAGCGACGCTCGCAGCCTTATCGAGGTCCTCGAATGGCATGCCGGAAGGCACCCCGAGCGGCTACATCTAACCGTGCTGCAGGATGAGACGACTACGATTGGAAGTCTCGCCTATGCCGAGCTCGCTACCAGGGCTCGCGCTTTGGCTCGTGGATTGGTCACCCGGGACGTAACACCAGGCGACCGCGTTGCGTTGATGCTGCCTACGGGCATTGAATTTTTCACGACGTTCTTCGGCATACTCTATGCGGGCGCCATTCCGGTGCCGATCTACCCGCCAATGCGCATCTCGCAGCTTGAGGATCACCTGCGCCGACAGGTTGGCATCCTGAACAACGCTGGAGCTTCTCTTCTCGTCACGATGCCGGAAGGACGGCGGCTCGCTGGATTGTTGCGGGCGCAAGTGGAAACATTGAAACTTGTCGAGAGCGCAACTGATCTTGAAGCGCCTGTAGCGCATGTCGAGCTGCCGCGGCTCGGAAGTGCGGACAGTATTGCTCTCATTCAATACACGTCCGGGAGCACTGGCGATCCCAAGGGCGTTGTCCTCACCCATGCAAATCTGCTCGCCAATATCCGGGCGATGGGACAAGCAATGGACGCGAGCGCGAGCGACGTATTCGTCAGCTGGCTGCCGCTCTATCACGACATGGGCCTGATTGGAGCCTGGCTCGGCTGCCTGCATTTTGCTGCGCCACTGTATGTGATGCCGCCGTTGAGCTTTTTAATACGTCCTGAAAGTTGGCTCCGAGCGATGCATCGCTTCCATGCAACCTTTTCCGCATCGCCCAACTTTGGCTTTGAGTTGTGCATCAACAAGATTGCAGAAGAAGACCTTGCCGGTTTGGATCTCAGCTCGCTGCGTATGGTTGCAAATGGCGCCGAGCCGGTCAGTGCACACACGGTACGGCGATTTATCGAACGATTTGGGCGTTACGGCTTTCCCGCAAGCGCGATGGGGCCGGTCTATGGACTAGCAGAATGTTCTGTGGGGTTGGCCTTTCCGCCGCCCGGACGTCCGCCGCTCATCGATCGTGTGAACTACGATCAGCTCAGCCGCAGTGGGATTGCCGAGCCGGCAGAGCCGGATGACCCCCGGCCGTTTGAGATTGTCGCTTCCGGTCAGCCGCTTCCGGGGCACGAGATTCGCATTGTCGATGAAGCGGGTCATGAATGTGGCGATCGCCATGAGGGAAGGCTCGAGTTCCGTGGGCCATCAACGACCAGCGGCTATTTCCGAAACGAGGCCAAAACCCGCCAGCTTTTCAGAAATGGTTGGCTGGACAGCGGCGACCGCGCCTATGTGGCAGGTGGCGATGTCTACATCACCGGACGCGTGAAGGACATCATCATCCGCGCAGGGCGGCATCTCTATCCGCAAGAAATCGAAGAGGCGGTGGCTGAAATTCCCGGAATTCGCAAAGGAGGCGTGGCGGTATTCAGTGTGAGCGATCCGCGCTCCGGGACTGAGCGTGTGATTGTGCTCGCCGAGACACGCGAAATTGAGGAAGCCGCGCGCGCAGCGTTGCAAACGCGCGCTCACGAGGTGGTAACCAACGTTGCCGGTACGCCACCCGACGAAGTCGTTCTTGCGCCGCCGCGCACAGTGCCAAAGACATCAAGCGGCAAGATTCGCCGGAGCGCAGCCAAAGAACTCTACGAAAGCGGGCACATCGGTCCATCTCAGCGGGCGCTTTGGCTGCAGGTCTTGCGTCTCTCGCTGGGCGGAGTTGGCCCGCAACTTAAACGGATAATCACCAGGTCCGGTGACATCATTTACGCCGCCTGGTGGTGGATGGTCGTCGGGACGTGTTTCTTTTTCGCTTGGCTGGCCGCGATGTTGGTTCCCCGACTCTCGTGGCGATGGAAGATTGTACGAACCATAGCGAGAGCAGGGCTCGCCACGACCGGCATCCCAATCTCGGATACGGGCCTCGAGCGTATCCCGGCGGGGAACACCATGCTGGTCTTCAACCATTCCAGTTACGCAGACTTGATGGTGCTTGCAGCAATCTTACCGGGCGAACCATTGTATGTTGCGAAGAGGGAATTGGCCGATCAGGTTTTTGCCGGGCCTTTTCTGCGGCGACTTGGGGTCTTGTTCGTCGACCGGTATGACATGAGTGGCAGGCTTGCCGATACTGAAGCACTGGTCGCAGGCGCGCGCGAGGGGCGCAATGTGATCTTCTTCCCGGAAGGCACATTTACACGAAGGCCCGGTCTTTCCGCCTTCTATCTTGGAGCCTTCAAGGTCGCAGCCGAGGCTGGTCTTCCAATTCTGCCTGGCATTATTCGTGGTACGCGCACAATTCTGCGCAGTGATCAATGGTTCCCGCGCTGGAGTCCTGTAAGCGTGCAGATCGAAGAGGCAGTCAGCCCTTGTGGTACAGCTTTCCCGTCATTGCTCAAGTTTAGAGACCGTGTACGGGACGTCGTTCTAGCCCATTGTGGCGAGCCAGACATTGCTGAATTGGTAAAACCCGAAGGACAGCGTCGTCCGGCTTCAATCTGATGCAGGTCAACTCACGGACCGCTTGCAAAGCTTGCCGGCAAGAAACTTGTCTGCCGAAACGCAGCGAATGCCGAGCGATTCGAACTGCTTTCGTGTCGCGGCGGCGGAGCCCTCGACATCGATGCTGCGGCAGGCGTCCTCAAACACAACAGCCTCGAAGCCTTCGCGCCGCGCATCTTCGGCCGAATAGCGGACGCAGAAGTCAAAAGCGAGGCCGGCCAAGAATACCCGCGTGAAGCCACGCTCGCGCAGGTAACTGGCTAGTCCCGTTTTAGTCCTGCGATCGTTTTCGTAGAAGGCCGAGTAGGAATCGATGTTGCGGTGGTAGCCTTTGCGCAGGACTAGCTCGGCATGTGCAAGGTTCAGGCCAGAGTGAAAGGCAGCGCCAGACGTTCCCTGCACGCAGTGGTCCGGCCACAAGATTTGTTTGCCATAGGCGACGTCGATCGTTTCGAAAGGTTGCTTTGCGGTATGAGACGACGCAAACGACAGGTGCCCGTGCGGATGCCAGTCCTGCGTGAGCACGACGTGCGGGAATTTGCCCGCCAGAGAATTAATCAAAGGCACAACTTCATCACCGCGCGGCACGGCGAGGCTACCGCCAGGACAGAAGTCGTTCTGGATGTCGACAACGAGAAGCACATCGTTCTCGCCGATCGTCAGGTCTTCTTTCAAACAGAGACCCTTTCGCTTTCCGCCAGGCGACGATCAACATCGGCGGCAAGTTTGACCAAGGCATCCGCGACGTTAACGGGATAGGTCATATCTGGTTCGAGTTCGCGCAGCGGCTCGGGCAGGCGCTCCAGGTCGCGTTCGGCCTGGGCACGGATTTCTGCCAGCGTTGGAGCCGCGCGAAGACGGCGGCCGTTCTCCATGACGGGCTCAATCAGCGGCTCGCCGGGATGCGCATCGGATTCCACCGACAGCGTATCACCAGCAAAGCGGCCATCCGATCCATATTGGCGCCACACCTGCTTGCGTCCAGGCCACGTTGCCTTGCCGGCAGAGCGCTTGCGACGCGCCTGACCTGCGTATTCCTGGAGCTTGTAGGCACAGTCAAGCGCCGGCACGTCTGAGGAGGTTGTCAGGCTGGTTCCTACTCCAAAGCCGTCGATCGGAGCGCCGGCTCGAACTATTTCGGCGACATAATCCTCATCAAGGCCGCCGCTTGCGAAGATGGAAACGCTTGAAAGACCCCCAACGTCAAGAATGCGGCGCACACTCCGCGAAAGGGCGATCAGGTCGCCGCTGTCGAGCCGCACCGCGGCGATGGTGGTCCCTTTCGCAGCAAGCTTCGGCGCCAGCACAACGACTTTTCGCGCGGCTGCTTCGGTGTCGTAAGTATCGATGAGGAGCGTGAGATTCTTTGGCCGGGACTGGGCGAAGCTTTCAAATGAGTCGAATTCGTTGTCATAAGCCTCAACAAACGAGTGTGCCATCGTTCCATAGGTAGGAATGCCGAAGGCTTGTTCGGCCAGCATGGTCGCAGTGCCGGCGAAGCCGGCTATATAGCTTGCACGGGCAGCCAGTAGCCCGGCTTCCGCCCCATGCGCGCGGCGCAAGCCGAAATCGACCAACAGCTTGCCGGGCGCGGTGAGCACCATGCGCGCCGCCTTCGACGCGATCAGCGTCTGGAAGTGCAGGAGATTGATAAGCCGGGTCTCCACCAGCTGGGCCTGCGGCATCGGCGCGGTGATGCGAAGGACTGGCTCATTCGCGAAGAAAACGCGGCCTTCCGGGAGAGCGTGAACGTCACCGGTAAAACGGAAGTCCGGTAATTGCTCAAGCAGCGACCTGTCAAAACGCGCCGTGCTCGCGAGCCAATCGATTTCTTCGGCGGAGAAATGGAGATTTTCGAGAAACCGAAGTGCCTGTTCGAGTCCGGCAGCCATCAGGAATCCGCGGCGCTGGGGCAGCTTGCGCACAAAAAACTCGAAGACGGCGGTTTTGGTCTCCGCATGATCGAGATAGGCCTGGATCATGTTCAGTTGATAGAGATCTGTTAGCAGGGGGCTGCTTGAAGGATCCATGTTGATCGAGCCCGCGGCAAAATAACTAGCGCTGCTCTTCCTCTTCCTCGACAGTCAGGATGGTCACAATGTGCGAGACATTGCCTTTGATGGGCGGTTCGGCGCCGAACACGTCGGTATCGCCGGAGAGCCACATCGCCGCCTCCTCGACTTCGGCGACAGTTGGGTGCAGAGATAGAATTTGCAGAACCTTGTCAGTGTCAATGGGTCCCAGGACGCCCGTGATATCGGCATTCGTCGCTGCCTTGCCGCCCGAGTTCGGTTTCTCCATAGTCTTCTCCTACCAATCGATGGGTTCCTGGATCATGAGCCAGTTTGCTCAAACGATGTCTTCTCCTTGACCGGGTGACTCGCCAAGAGCTCGATCACTTCATCGTCGGAGACCTGCCGGAAGTCCGAATAGAAAAACGCGATGGCACCGAACTCTTCGTAGTCTTCCAGGCAGACGATCTCGTCAGCCTCGCCGGCCAGTTTTTTCAAGGTGCCCGTCGGTGCAACGGGGACTGCCAAAACCAGCTTGCTCGGCTTGCGCAGACGCACCGCCTCCAAAGCAGCCCGGGTCGTGGATCCCGTCGCAATGCCGTCATCGACAACGATGACCGTCTGCGCGGCAAGCTCGGCATGAGGGCGATCGCCAACATACATTTTTCGACGCCGCTCGATTTCCGAGAGCTGTTGATCACGCACTACGGAAAATTCGCGCTCGCTGACTCCGGCGAGGCTGATGACCTCTTCATTGCGTACGGTCAGCGGCGAAGCCCCATCGACCACAGCCCCCATGGCGAGCTCGGGCTGGAACGGAACGCCGATCTTGCGCACCAACAGCACATCAAGCGGTGCATGCAGTGCTTCGGCAACTTTGGCTGCTACCGGGACGCCACCGCGTGGCAGTGCCAAGATGATGGGTTTGCTGTCTTTGTAGCGCGCAAGTGCCTTAGCGAGCTGCCGGCCAGCATCGTCACGATCGATGAATGGCATTTGCCTTGCTCCTACCAGGATTTTTGTGAAGGCTGCACGAGGTGAGTCTTGAACCAGTGCCCGGCCAGTGCGATCACAGCCTCCATCGCGCCAGGCTCAGGAAAGAGGTGAGTGGCGCCGGGCACGATCTCGATTGATTTGCGGCATCTCAGCCTTGCGTAGGCGCTCTCGTTGAGCTCGATCACGCCGGTGTCGCGGCCGCCAACAATGAGCAGAGTGGGCGCAGTCACATGGTCCAATGCCATGTCCGCAAGATCGGGCCGGCCACCGCGTGATACAACGGCGCCGACCCGCGCACCCAACGTTGCCGCCGCGACCAAAGCCGCGGCCGCGCCCGTGCTGGCTCCGAAGAATCCCAGATGCAGTCTGGCAAGGTCGGGCTGCTCGTCGATCCATCCGACGACATCGATCAGCCGTTCGGCAAGAAGCGGAATGTCGAACACGTTGGCACGGTCGAGCTCCTCATCGTGCGTGAGCAGGTCAAAAAGCAGCGTCGTAATACCTTGTTGATTCAATGTCCTGGCGACGGCGGTGTTGCGCGGGCTCAGGCGGCTAGAGCCGCTGCCGTGGGCGAAAACAACAAGTGCAGTGGCGTCGGCCGGTATCCGCAAATCGCCGGCCAGGCGCAGCGGATCGATGACGACCTCGCGCCGAATTTCTTCCGTCCGTTGACGGCGGCCGGCGACCACAGAGGACATGGCAATACCTCCAATATCTTCGAACAGTATGCCCGCGAGCGACGAAAGGCGATTTGACCAGTATCAATTGAGAGAGGAAGAAAGGCGTTAGATTTCAATCACCACCAGGAGCGGCCCGTGCACGGACTCGCAATTCAAGGCGTCGAGATGGTGCTCGCAGCGAAGGTCGATTTTCTCAGCCAGCCTGACGCTTACGATCCACGACCGCTCGACGTGGTGCGTCGGGAAACCCACATGTCCTGGGTGTTTCTCGCCGGCGACCGGGTCTACAAGCTCAAGAAGCCCGTCCACTTTCCCTATCTTGATTTCTCTACGATCAGTAAACGTCAGGCCGCCTGCCGCGCCGAGTTGCGGCTCAACCGCCGGCTCGCGCCGGATATTTATCTTGGGGTAGCGCCCCTGACGGAAAGCGGCGGTCGGCTTTCGATCGGAGGCGATGGCGCGCCGGTCGACTGGCTTGTGATGATGAAGCGGCTCGATGAGCGCTATATGCTTGACCGCATGATCGAAGATCGATGTCTGGGTTTAGCCCAGCTCGATCGGCTAATTAATACATTGGCGCTGTTCTATCGTTCGGCGGCACCGGTCTTTCTCTCGCCCGCAATTCATCTTGCCGATTGGGCGCAGAGTCTTGCGTACAACAAGCGCGTGTTGCTCGATCCGCGCTTCCGAGTTTCCAGTGGTGTCGTGCGTCGCGTTGATTTGGTGCAGCGCCGGTTTTTGAAGCGGCACGGCGATCTCATCGCGGCGCGCCTTCGTCGTCGCCGGATCGTGGATGGGCATGGCGATCTGCGGCCAGAGCACATCTGGCTCGACGACAAAGTCCGGATCATTGACTGTCTCGAATTCAATCCTCGACTTCGTGTGGTCGATCCGTTTGACGAAATCTCATTTCTTAGCCTTGAATGTGAGCGACTCGGGGCGGCATGGGCCGGAGATTATCTGTGGCGCGGGATGAAGCATGCGCTACGCGACGGACCGGCTGACAAGCTTTTCACGTTCTATCGATGTCACCGCGCCACGTTACGCGCCCGGCTTGCCATCGCGCATCTGCTAGAGGAGCATCCTCGCACACCCGAGAAATGGCCGCGGCTCTGCGCTATCTATCTTGATTTGGCTGAAAGGAGCGCACGCAAGCTAGAAGCGTATCTTAGAAGACCGTGAGGTCGGTCAGGCTGAGTTCTTCGTGCAAGCGACGAATTGCCTCGGCGAGCAGGGGAGCAGCGGGTAAAATCACCAGCTTGCTATTCTGCGCCAAGTAGTCGAGCCGAAAAGGCGGCACCGTATCAGTAATGATGATCTGATCGATGGCGCGGTCGGCGAGAACCTCAGCAGAGCCCGCCATAAATAAACCGTGGGTAACGAGCGCGATCACGCGTTTCGCACCGGCAGCGCGCGCCGAGCGGGCCGTGCGCAACAAGGTGCCCCCCGTACTGATCAGATCGTCAATGATCAGCGCAGTAGCCCCTGTAACATCACCCGCGAACAGGTCGCCGGAAACTACGCCGGCACTGCGATGTTTCTCTGCGAGGCCCTTGCCAATCGGATGGGCGAGGGCATTTTCCAGCGCTTCGCGCAACAACTCCGCCCGTTTCATGCCGCCGGCGTCCGGAGAGATCACCACCAGTTTGGCATCTGTCAAATTCTTCTTGGCGTAATCAACGAAAAGCGGCGTTCCAGTAAGCGCAACCGTGCGGCAGCGGAAGGCATTTTCTAAGGCGGCGGGATTGTGGACCTCAAGCGTGACCACGCAATCGGTACCAATACTCTCGAACATACTGGCGATATAGCGAGTAGTCACCGGGTCGTTCGGCTTGGTGCGGCGGTCTTTGCGCGCATAGCAAAGATAGGGAACCACGGCGGTGACATGCGCGGCGCCGGCGTCTTTGAGCGCTCCAATGAAGAATAGTAGGCGGCAAAGCTTATCGTTGGCGCTTTGTTGCGGCCCGCTGTGCAAACTTTGCACGACATAGGCATCGGCGCCGTTCACCACATCAAGTGGGCGCGCCTTGTGCTCACCGTCCTCGAATTCGCGCTCTTCATGCGACGCGAGCGGTTGATTTAAAGCCATCGCAATCGCCGCGCCCAGCTTTCCGGTGGCATCCAAAGCAAATACTCGCAGGAGCTTGTGTTCCATTGGTATAATTTCAGTCAGCCGTTACCCTGGTTCGTTTCTACGCTTCCGACGTTTTTGCAGCCTCATAATGCCGGAGGCCAGGCTCGGCTTTATTGATTGCGATCAATATCGCCCAACGATGCCTTTTTTGCGGGCCGCGAGGCTAGATCAGTTGATAGCGCGCAAAATACCAACGTTTCACGCTGTAGACGGCGACAAGATACGCCATGGTGACAAGAGCGAGCGCGCCCATGATGGGGGCGGGCAACGGAACGAAGCCGAGCCAGGGTGCAAATGGCGAATAGGGAAATGCCACCGCTATGCCTACAGCGGAGAGTGAACTTGCGACGAGCAGAGGGTGTGGTCGATCCGTCAAAGGGTTCGCCGTACGAATGATGAAGATCACCAGGACTTGGGTCGCGAGGGACTCGACGAACCAGCCGGTGTGAAATAGCGCTTCATCCGCCCGGAAGACCCAGAGCAGCAGCCCGAAGGTAACGAAATCGAATACCGAGCTCAGCGGCCCGAACACAAACATGAACTTGCGGATGACATCGAGGTTCCAATGGTGTGGCCTCGCCGTCATCGCATCGCTCACTCGGTCCAGCGGGATTGCTGTCTCCGATAGGTCATAAAGCAGATTGTTCAGAAGAATTTGGGTAGGCAGCATCGGAAGGAAGGGAAGGAACAGAACGCCGCCCGCCATGGAGAACATGTTGCCGAAATTCGAGCTCGTTCCCATCATCATATATTTGAGGATATTGATGAAGGTCCGACGCCCCTCGCGCACACCCTCTGCGAGCACGCCAAGATCCTTACGCAGCAGGATCATGGCTGCCGCCTCCTTGGCAACATCGACGGCGGTGTCCACTGAGAAGCCGACATCGGCAGCATGAAGCGACGGCGCGTCATTGATCCCGTCGCCAAGATAACCAACGACATGACCCTTGCGCCGCAAGGCTGTGATGATCCGCGACTTCTGGGGCGGTGTGACCCGGCAGAACAAGGTCGTGTCTTCAAGCCT
>Ga0335084_10000871_pt1 | contig 26953 bp, 26 predicted proteins | sample Lox_Sample_44_FD_206721 | JGI IMG/M metagenome (GOLD analysis project Ga0335084, IMG submission 206721) | Soil microbial communities from Loxahatchee National Wildlife Refuge, Florida, United States - Lox_Sample_4.4 | ecosystem: Environmental > Terrestrial > Soil > Wetlands | place: USA... | reverse complement strand
CGACACCCCCATCCCCCTCCTAGCCTCCCCCTTGAAGGGGGGGGAACATAACGATTTCCCTCCCCTTCAGGGGGAGGGGAAGGGTGGGGGTGGGGTTAATCAGATGTCTATTCAATTATGGACCGATTAATAAGTGTCAGTGTAAGTGTTGGTACCGATGAGAATGGCAGAATAGTATACGATTGTTTAGAGGACCCATCATTGTTGCCCAAAATATGCGATTGCTTCGCTCGCAATGACAACATTAGACAAAATTAAACCGTCAGTGTTGTTGCGAGGAGCAACAGCGACGCGGCGATCTCAATTTCATACCTGTGTCATATCATCGGTTACCCCCTTTACATGGCCCTCTTTGGAGGAACGATTTCCGGGATGGGAGTGGGTATCCTCATGCCCTTCAGAAATATCAAGAGCCTGTCAGAAGTCCTCCCTTCAATTCAAAGGAGACTTGCCATTGCCTCACTGGTTCTATTCATTTTATTTACGGCGATCGTGATCTACAGGATGGTCGTTTCAAGACTGATTTTGGAAGGGTAAGACCCTCAGCAGGCGGCCTAAAAGATCAATCCATTTCTTTTTGAATTCGTGTGAAGGGTGGGGTGTGTCCCTCAATCAGCCCCCTGGTTCACTCGGGAGGGCCGAAGATCGTAGGTCGTAAAGGGGTTTCCCACGGTTTCACCGAAACTCGGTTTTTCAGAGGTATCCCTTCTGGATGGCATATCTGACGAGGTCGGCGGTCTTTTTAACATTCAATTTTTGCATGATATTGGCGCGGTGACGCTCTACGGTGCGGGCGCTGATAAACAAAAGATCACCGATCTCCTTGCCCGATTTTCCCTCTGCAATCAGCTTGAGAACTTCCCTTTCACGAATGGTCAGCCTCTCGGGCTCAAAAGAGCCCCCCGGATCCCCCCTGCTTTTTTTTACCCAATTGTCCGTCAGCCCCTCGGAGAGATTGGGTGATACATAAATTTTCCCCTGCCGGATTCTATCGATTGCAGAAAAAAGTTCGGCATCGGTGTCTTCTTTCAACAGGTACCCTTCGGCACCCGCCGTGATCGCTTGCTCCAGGTATTGCTGATCTTTGTGCATTGTCAGAATCAATATTTTTACCGTCGGGTGGTTCATCTTGATTTCAGAGATTGCCTCAATCCCGCGGAGGTTCGGCATGGAAATATCCAGGATGGCCAAATCAGGCGTCGATTTTTCCAGAAGCTTGATGAGCTCCAGGCCAGAATCGGCCTCTCCGACCACTTCAAGGTCGGATCTTTGGCTGAGAATCCTTTTTAGACCCTCTCGGAACATGAGATGGTCATCCGCTAACACAATATGATAAGAGCCCACTACACGCTTCCTCCCTTTGGATGGGCAAGATGCAGCGTACGGGCGAGCTGGTGACTCTCAAATTGCAAAAGCACGCTCGCTTTATTCTCATAATGAAGGTAATAACCGTGAGGATGACTAAAACCGCTACTCGGACAATTGCTCCCAATGACCATTTCATCTCTTTGAAGAACTATTTATTTATTATAACAGATTTCGCTCTTCGTTACCCAACCACGGAGGGATTTATTTTCCGAATCTTACAAAAATCTATCAGAGGATAAATACGGTGAGTTCAGTATTTAGGGGATGGGAAACCTGTATTTTTCAGCGGCCCGCTAATTATTCTCTTGAAAGTTCGACGAGACCTATGCTTAGATAATTGATGGCTGGGCACAAAGGGAATCGGTGTTAAATCGTGAAAATGGAGATTGATTTAAGAAAACTTCAGGGAAGGGTCATTCAATGCAGGAAATGTCCCCGGCTGGTGGCCTACCTTCAAGAAGTATCCCAGCATAAACCCAAAAGATATCGGGGCTGGGATTACTGGTCGAAACCTCTTCCCAGTTTCGGGGACCCGAATGCCCGGGTTCTCATTGTGGGATTGGCTCCTGCGGCTCAAGGTGGGAACCGGACGGGCCGAATGTTTACGGGAGACCGGAGCGGAGAGTGGCTGTTTGAAGCGCTTTATCAGTTCGGCTTCGCCAACCGGCCCAACTCCATCCGCAGGGACGATGATTTCAAATTAGATGACTGTTATATCACTGCAACGATTCGATGCGCTCCGCCCAAGAATAAACCCCTGCCGGAGGAGATCGAAAACTGCCGGCCTTATTTTCTAAAAGAGCTCGACCTTTTGAAGAATATTGAGGTCATCGTCCCTTTAGGTCAGATCGCCTTTACGCAAACCTTGAAGTCTTTGAGATTAAAAGGATACGATGTTCCGCCTCTTTCTTTCGGCCATGGTAGGGTTTATGAGGTTTCACTCCGAACTCAGCACTCCGAACTCCGAACTGTTTTTCTAATTACCACCTACCATCCCAGCCAGCAGAATACACAGACTGGGAAGCTCACGAGACCCATGTTTCACCAAGTATTTAAAATGATCCGGAGGAAATTAAGAGTTGCGGGCTGAGAGCTTAAAATTCAGGATGAATTATCAGTTTTGAGTTAGGAGACTTTGGGCTTCCGCGTAGCAGCCCCATTGGTTTTGAGGAGTGAACTTTCAGCCTTGAGCTTTGAGCTTGATTTTATGACGATTCGCATTCCCATCGAGGATTGGATTGATCTTCACACATTCTCTCCCAAGGAAATTCCTACTCTCTTGGAGGACTATCTCCTCGAATGTCAAAAAAAGGGCTTCACAGAGGTTCGAATTATCCATGGAAAAGGGAAAGGGGTGCAGATGAACATTGTCCATTCCTTTCTCGAAAAAAGTCCTCTCGTCGAATCATTTAAATTGGCTCCACCCGAGGCAGGCTCCTGGGGTGCCACGATCGCAATCTTAAAGGAGGCGAATTAGATGGCAAGATTCTGGCTCGTTGCAGCGAGCATCTTCGGCTTACTGAGCGTCGCCCTCGGAGCTTTTGGTGCTCATTCCTTAAAGAATGTCCTGGACGATTACGGAAGGTCGGTCTACGAAAAGGCGGCCCTCTATCAGATGTTTCATACGATGGCTTTATTCGCCGTGGGGCTGATACAGCATTTGGATAAAGAGACATCTTTTTCCATGGCAGGTTGGGGATTCTTTATCGGAATCATTCTTTTCTCCGGGAGCCTTTATCTGTTGGCCCTAACAGGGATGAAATGGTTAGGAGCCATTACTCCCTTTGGCGGAGTGTCCTTTCTTGTTGGCTGGTTCTTTCTGGCATGGAGCCTCGTCAAAGGACGCTTTTGATTCTGTCCGACCACCATAAGCTGAGGCGTCTAATACGTTTCAAAGGGAACCCACCGCATGATCGTAACCTCGGACGTTTGAAAGGAGGAGAGATATGTCAGACGAAGAAAGAAAGAAAACAGGAATCAGCCGACGTCAGTTTCTAAAGAGAACGGCCGCTGCGGGTGCAGCAGTCGCCGCCGGCGGTCTCATTCAACACGGGGATGTGTCAGCGAAGGAAAAGCCGACCAACTGGGACAAAGAAGCGGATATCATCGTGATTGGTGCCGGAGCGATGGGACTTCCTGCTGCCATTGTGGCCCAGGAAGCCGGAGCAAAGGTCATCCTGGTCGAAGCGGCCTTTGACATCGGCGGGCATGCCATCACAAGCGGGGGCAATATCCCGTTGGGCGGTGGGACGAGTGCTCAGAAGAAGGCGGGCATCAACGATTCGCCGGACCTCCTCTTCCAGGACCTCACCGACTGGTCCATCGTCCAGCCCAACGGATTCCCGGATTACCGCTACAACGACAAAGAGATCATCCGGGCCTTTTCCGACAACAGTGCTCCTTCCTTTGAGTGGCTGGTCAGCCACGGAGTTGTCTTTGTCGACAAAGCCCCGGACACTCTGGGCGGAATTTCGGTTGGAAACTCGGTTCCCCGGGAGATGCATTCGGCCGCGATGAACTGGCCGACGGTTCAGACAGGCAAACCAGTCGATCCCACGGTTCAAGCGACGACCTCCTCCGGCAACGGTCTGATGCGGCCGCTGGAAGTCTCGGCGAAAAAGGCGGGTGTGGAAATCTTGCTCGAACACAAAATGACGAGTATTTACCGGCAGAACCCGAATTCGGGGAGGGTGTTGGGAATCGCGGTGGACAAGAAAGGCACCAAGCTGAACATCCGGGCCAAGAAGGCCGTTATTATCGGCACCGGCGGTTCGACGGGCAACGTGAACTTCCGCCGGATGTTCGACCCGCGCCTCACCGAGGAATATTGTGGTCTCTCGGGTATGCCCTGGTCTGATCAGGACGCCAGCGGAGAGATCGCCGCCATGGCGATCGGGGCCTCTCTCTGGGGCCTGTATAACCAAACCGGAGAATTTGGCACCAGTATTACGAAACCGGGCTCAGTCGGCTGCCAGTACAATTACCGGAATCTAAGGTGGATGCCCGGAAGCCCCGTATTTCAGCTCGCCCGCGCCTCCGGCCTGCCGGTCTCCAATTGGCAAAACGTCATTCTTGTGAACATGTTGGGTAAACGGTTCTACGACGAGACCGGAGATCAGTTTACCGCCAACAATGCAAGATTGATCGACCCTTATGTCCCAGGGAGCTATTTGAATGCAGAAAAGATCAACTACAAGCCCAGCAATTTTATCAACGCGGCTCTGGCTGGAATCGGAGACGGACAGAACGGCGGCGGCCCGATCTGGGCGATCTTCGATGCCGACGCCGTCATCCGGGAGAGATGGAGTCCGAAACCTCCCAACGTCGATATCGACGCCGGCTTTTTCTTCACTGCCGATGCGCTCTCCGAATTAGCAGCCAGGATCGTCATGAAATATCAACGGGTCCCCATGCCTCCCAAGAACCTGGAAGAGACGGTGGCCAGGTATAACTCGTTTGTCGATGCAGGAAAAGACGAGGACTTCGGCAAACCGACCCCAAAATACAAGATCGCCAAGCCTCCCTTTTACGCGGCTTGGGCGACGCCTGTCATCCACGATACGCGCGCCGGCCTCCGGATCAACGCCAAGTGTCAGGTACAGGATGTGAATGGCAAGGTCATACCGGGTCTTTACTGCGGCGGTGAATCTGCCGGCGGGTTTAGTCAGCATGGCTTGGCCCGGGCCATCTGTCAAGCTTACATTGCAGGCAAAAACGCTGCGGCCGAAAAAGCGCCGGCGTAAGAAAGGAATCACCGGAGGAGAAGGTTCATGATGAGAAAATTCTTGTTTATATGGATCGGTGCGTTCTGGTTACTGGCGACCGATCCCTCATCCGGTATATTCCAAACAAATGCGCCGGCGGCAGTAGACTCCAAGGAGGCTTGTCTGAATTGTCATGGACCTTTCGATAAACTTGCTGCAGCGCCTGCCAGCTATACGGCGCCCAGCGGCGAGAAGATCACCCCTCACCGATACGTGCCTCATAGTTCGAAAGAAGCCAGGGGAATTCCAGAGTGCAGCAACTGTCATCAGCGGCATCCAGCGGAGCCGACGGCAAGCGATCTTGCTGCCCTGGCCAAGCCCGATATCCAGTGGTGCTATACGACCTGCCACCACAAGAACAATTTCGAGCTCTGTAAGGCTTGTCACAAACAGGGGTAACAAAGGTTCTCCGTTCATCATAATGTAGCATGGTGATCGAAAGAAGGAGGTTAAGATGAGCATCCCAAGACACTGTCCAGGCTTTGAACAATTTAAGGGTCTAAAATCTTTCGTCTGCAAATGTCCGAACTGTGGGAAGGAAGTCGAGATCTTCTCGGATGAATTTGACAGAAAACATACCTGCAGGGGTTGCCATCAGGAGATCGATTTTACCGAGTGCAGCCTGACGGGAGGAGCTTCAGATACTTCACCCCGGTAAAAGTTGTCCTTTCAGGCGGGGTATTTCACACCGTTTCTTACAAAATGTTTCTCCTGAGCCTACGGAATATCATCCGCAGACCCATACCTGTCATGCGAGAAACGAAATCATTCAAAAAGTACAGGTTCTTTCCCGCTAAAATAGGGTCCTAACCCCATTTCAACCGTCCCCGATTGATGTTATTCAGAAGAGAATACCAGAAACCTATGCTTCAGAATCCTATCCCAAAACAAAAGAGACTTCTTTTACGAAATCCTCAACCGCTAAAAGATACCGGGATGAAAGAGGAACCTTTTCATAGGCAAGCCGAGTTTGCTCAAAAGCGCCTGGCAGTTTTAAGACGGCGCATCGAAGACTTACCGGAGACTGAAAGACAGCCACTGCTCACCGAAGCTTTAGAGGAACTGTCGGTGGGCCTCGAGGAATTGCAGGTCGCATCAGCAGAGTTGCGTCAGCAAAACGAAGAATTGGCGACCGCGCAACGCTATGCAGAGGCCGAGGGGCGACGTTACCTGGACCTCTTTGACTTTGCACCTGAGGGGTATCTCGTAACGGATCTTAACGGAAAAATCCAGGAAGCCAACCGGGCGGCCTCAGCCTTGCTTTCAGTCTCCCAAACCCTTCTCATCGGGAAGCCATTATCCGTTTATATCAAGGAGGAAGACATCGAGCCCTTCGGGACTCAATTGAATCGCCTTCCCACACTGAAACATTTGGAGAACTGGGAGATAACCTTGCAGCCACGGGATGGAAAACCATTCCCCGCAGCCTTTACCGTTACCACCGTGGCCGGCTTCCGTCATGAACCCCCCTCCCTCCGATGGATGATCCATGACATCTCTGAACACAAACGGATGGAAGAAAAACTCCAGCAGTCAGAGAATCGCTTACGGTCTCTCTCCGAAAAACTGCTCACCGTTCAGGAGGACGAGAGAAAGAGGGTTGCCCTGGACCTCCACGATAGTCTCGCAGCCATCCTTGCAGCGGTCAAGTTCAATGTCGAGGGGTCCATCCAACAGCTTCGAAATGACGGGACGGACAAGGCAGTGCTGCCTCTCCTGGAACATGCCCTTGCCAATATTCAGAATATATTCGAAGAGGTTCGTAGAATCTACATGGATCTCAGACCCGCCCTTTTGGATGACCTCGGGATACAAGCAACAGTGAACTGGTTTATCCGTGAATTTCAGAACCTTTACTCCCATATTCGCGTGGAGAAGGAGATTCATATTGAGGAAGGAGAAGTGCCTGAGCCGCTCAAGATCATTTTTTTCAGGATCATGCAAGAAGCTTTTAATCTGGCTGCCAAGCAGGGTAAGGCGGATCTCATTCGTTTCTCACTCGGTAGAACGGAAGATCGGCTGCAAATGACCATCAGAAATAATGGAAACGGATTTAATATCAAACAAGCGCCGGATGTGAATCAACCCCGAAGGGAGTACGGACTTCTCTGGATGAGAGAGAGGGTAGAGCTTTCGGGCGGACTTTTTGAAATCGAATCTTTGAAAGAAGGGGGAACGGTCATCCGGGCATCGTGGCCGGCGGCCGGGGTATCGTCTCCCCCCTCGGGCGGAATTTCGTAGTTTAAGGCGGCTGAAAAACACCCACCTACGGCGTTGCCCTCATCCTTCGTCATTGCGGCGTACATTCCAGTACACCTCATTTCTCAGAATTTCGGGCGCCTTGCATCTGGGCGTTTTTGAGCGCCTGATCAATTTGACTTCTTCGGAAACCTCCTAGATCTTTATGATCTCGCCTTCGATCTTCTCTCCGAGGTGAAGGATTCCGAGGGTGGGCCGGCGAATAAAAGAGCGCGTGGGAGAGCCGGGATTGAAGAAATAGATATTTTTGTCCTGATGACTGGCCGGGGCATGGCTGTGACCGTAAACGATGGCCGCCACTTCATCAAATTCCTCCCGGATGCGTGATTCGATTCCAAAGGGAGGACCCCCTCCATGGATCAGGCCGATCTTAAACCCTTTGACTTCAATCACCCTCTTTCGGGGAAATGCCTTTTGAATATCCAGGGAATCCATATTCCCACAAACAGCAATCAATTCTTTCTGCCTTGAAAGATACTCTGCGATGCTCCAGTCCACGAAGTCTCCCGCGTGGAAAATCTTTTCCACGTCCTTGAAATGAGATTCAATCATCTCCCTGAATTCAGGGTGGGGCTCTCTCAAGTGGGTATCTGAAATGACACCGATCTTCATCTCGTGTTCCGCCAAATCCCCCTCCCTCGCCATTGATTAAAGGGAAGGGGTGGAAAAATCGCATTGTATTTGTCTCCCCGGTGAAAACCGGGGTCCAGAGTCTTTGTAACCCGACGAAAACACTGGATTCCGGCTTTCGCCGGAATGACGTGAAACAGCACCAAACCAATTTTATCACAGCTTCAGCGGGAAAGAGGGGCATTATTAGCCAATTCTACGACCGAATAACAGACCCCCGTTGCCACTTTCTGCATGAATTCGAAATTCAGGGTTTCTATCGTGTCCGACGGAAGATGGTAGTTCCGGTTTCGCAAAAAAGAGGTATCCGTCACCAGAAGCGCTGCATACCCTTCATCCCAAAAGATACTGTGGTCGCTCAGCCTCACTTCTTCCATCCCCTTCCCATTTCCGGGCACCTTGAGAGATTCCAGAGGAAGCCGGGGGATATGAGCCTTGAAGGATTGGCAAACTCTTTCCAACAATTTCTGCGATCTCTCATTTCCTACGATGGCGATAAAGTCTCCTACATTGGGATAATACTTCGGGTCGAGAAACGGAGGGTAAGCTTGTCTCGGACCCGTAAACCCCACCATTTCCAATGAAATCATCCCGAGGATTTCCTCTTTCCCTTTCTTCAGACTCCCGACATACTGGGAGCTACCGAGATAGCCATATTCTTCAAGGGTGAAGGCAATCAACCTTACGGTCATCTCTAAAGAAACAGGCTGAATATTTCTCGCGATCTCGAGAAGCACGGCGACGGCACTGGCATTATCATCCGCCCCGGGAGACCCAGGAACCGTGTCGTAGTGGGCTCCCAATATAAGAACTCTACCGGGAAAGATCGTCCCTTTCTTTTCTGCCACGATATTCTTGTAAGACTTCCCTTCCCATTCGAAGCATTCTTCTTTGACCTCCAATCCGGTCTTGAGAAACTCTCTTTTAATATACTGTGCCGCCTGCTCCAACTGGGGATAGCCCCCGTACGGATTCCGGTCAGACCGCAGGTTTTCCACGTGCCTTCTCAGACTTTCAACGGAAACCATCGCCCTATTCGTTTCAATTTCCTTGTCCCCGATGAATCCGATCAACAATAGGAACAAAGCGATCAGAAGAGAAATGCGTCCGTTCATTTTCCGGTGTTAAGTTTGTTCATCGTATTTTAAAAACAATTATTTGTCAATTCCACTTGCCCTTTCCTCCATGCTCCTGGTCGAAAAATACTGACTTTCCACGTGAAAAATACATGGTTCAACGTATTTAAACATTCAATGTGTTCTGATACTGTAAAGATGAGAAGATCAATTTTTTTCATTTCATCCTTCTTAGGCTGGGCCCCCCTCCCAGCCTTTTTTTTGGCCGAATTAGATCATCCTTCACGCCACCCCCCTGCCTCAGCAAACTGTGTTGCCATTGACGAAAGACCCCTTCGGCTTTCTTTCCCCTTCTGAGTCGATTTAAGCTATAATGAACAAATGCCCATCGGTAGGAAGAAAAAGGCCATTGTTCATATCGCCAAGGAAAACCTTCACCTGGATGAAGAAACTTATCGACAGATTCTGAAAGGGGTAGCAGGGGTGGAAAGCGCAACCCAGCTGACTGAAGAAGGTTTCGAGAAGGTGATGAGACGGTTTCAAGAGATGGGTTTTAGGGGCCTTCTCCCCGACCCTTACCAGCCCGTTCCCAAAGGACGGCTCATCCCCCATGAGAGCCCCCAGGGTCAGGAAACGATTACACCAAGCCAGCTCAATTTCATCTCTTACCTCTTAGAAAAATTGGGCTGGGAGAAAGAACATTATCAGGCCCTTTGCCGGAGAATCATTAAGAAACCCGATCCCTTGACCAAGCGGGATGGACAAAAGATGATCATCGGTTTGATGGCCATACTCAGGCAAGCCGCAATCCGAAAGAGGAAAAAATCATGAAAAGGTATGTGATCATCGCTTTGGTTTTAGCCTTGTTCATCGCTCTGGTACTCATCGCGATCAGCAATGAGACTCCCCCGCCCTTCGTCGAAGTGGAGGTGATGGGAGTCAGGCTGGATGCGGTTGGAAGCAGTCCGGTCGTCCTCCTGGCGGATAAAGAAGGAAAGAAGGCACTCCCCATTTGGGTCGGCCTTCTCGAAGCCAGTGCGATCGATAAGGAACTGCGAAACAATACCTCGCCAAGGCCGATGACCCATGACCTTCTCTATTCCATTCTTGCGCAAGCTCACGTCAAAGTGAAGGAGGTGAGGATTGTCGACATTCGAAACAATACTTATTACGCGACACTCTTTCTGAACATCAACAAGGGGATCGTTGAAGTCGATGCTCGGCCCAGCGATGCCATCGTCATTGCACTCAAATCCAAAACGCCTATTTTCGTCTCGGCCAAGATTCTCGACGAACAGGGAATCGCCCTTGCCAAGAAGAGTGCCTTGAATGAACGGTTTGGAATTCGCGTCCAGGAACTGACCCCTGCCTTGGCTTCCCACTTCAACTACAAGGGGCAAAAGGGCGTACTGGTGGCGGAGGTCCTCCCGGGCAGTGCCTCGGAATCCTCCGGGATCAAAGCCGGGGACATTATTAGTAAAGTCAATTCAACAGAAGTTGGGAGTGTGGAAGAGTTTCAAAAAATCTTTGATTCGGTCCGGGGAGGGGATCCGGTTCGCGTCGGGCTCTTCAGGGATGATCAATCCATGGAAATCCAGCTGACCCTGAAACCCTGACCTTTCGTATTTTCCTCATTTCTCTCGTTAGGGCATGTTTTTTTCAACGAATATTCCCTCTTGCCAGCGAGGCGAAGATGCCTCCAAAACAGAGAAGGGTAAAAAAGGCAAAGGCTAATCTGATGCATCTCAGGAAAACCGGATAGGTTTCGGGCGTGATCTGGACCTTCCCGAGATAGATGGAAAATATCAAAACCGCAATCCCCATGCTGAAGGCCATTCCGGTGATTCGCATGGTCGAGAGCGTTCCAGAGGCCACTCCGTAAAGTCTGCTTTCAACAGAGCTCATCACCGCATTGGCGTTGGGAACCGAGAAAAGGCCATAACCAAAGCCAAGAAGAATCAATGTTCCGAGGATGAAGGCTAGGGTTGTTGTTTCATTTAAAGCGATCAGCAGGCCAATTCCCAACCCCGTCAAAGCCAATCCGATCGAAGCGACGATTCGTGGCTCGACCCTGTCGGAAAGCCTGCCGCTGAAGGGTGAGCAGAGCGCTTGCACCACGGGTTGGGCGATCAAGATCAACCCCGCATTTTCAGGCGTTAGTTTTTTCATGTACTGTAAGTAAAGACTCAAAAGGAACGTGATTGCGAAGCTTGCGCTGGAATGAATCAGCGTTGCCAGGTTTGTGAAGGCGAACGTTCGATTGTTCCTGAAGAGCTTGATCTCCAGGACAGGGGTTCTCACTTTCGTCTCCCACTTAATGAAGAGGAGTGCGACCACGAGCCCCGCAAGGACAAGTCCTGCGCCCTGCAACGTCGACAGTTGAGAAAAACCATACAGGATGAAAAAGAGAATGATACTGTAGAGAACCGATCCGGTCAGGTCAAATTTCTCTTCTTCAGCCTCGCGCCATTCCCCCCTCAGTTTCCATAAGATGAGCAGAATGACCACAAATCCCAGGAGGACATTGGCGAAAAAAATACTCCTCCATCCGAGGTGCTGAGTTAAAAGTCCGCCGAAAAATGGGCCTGAAGAAAATCCGAGGTAGACGGCAGCCCCGTTTATCCCTAAGACCTTACCCAGTTCTCTGGCGGAATAAGTGGAGGTGAGAATCGCCGTGCCGACGGGGTAAACGGAGGAAGCTCCCAACCCTTGCAGGATTCGAAAGCCAATGAGCATGGGAGCGGAGTTTGAAAGGGCGGAGCCCGCGGAGCCGATAATAAACGTCAAGATGCCGTAAGTGAACATCCTTTTTCTTCCGTAAATATCCGCGATCTTTCCGCAGGGAACCATGAACATGGCGGAAGGCAAAAGATAAACCGTCGTCACCCAACCCAGCAAAATGGCATCCAGGGAAAACGTCTTCCCGATCGAGGGAAGCGCAATATTCACGGAAGAAATTCCAAAAGGGGTGAGGAAAGAGGCTATGGTAGTAATGATCAAGGCGGGTCTTTTGTTTACGGCAGGATCGACTTCTGTGGCGGTTGTCATCGGATGCTCGATAGAGATAACCAAATACGGGTCTCTTGTCAATCAGGGGATGGGTGAAAGATTTGGGCGGACCAGACGGTCAGGCTCCTTCGGTGGCCGTTTTCCGTTGAAATAGAGTGAATTTCTTCCTAAAATCGTCTTATGATGAAGGAACGGCACAAAAAAGGAGAGTTCGGATGAAAGGCTTGATATGCTGAAGGCAGAAACCCGCTCCGGGACTCCATCCCATTTCTCCGGTCCGTACATCGTCGAGGCGGAAAACCTACTAAAAAAATTCGGCGACCTGGTTGCGGTCAATAAAATCTCTTTCAAGGCAGCCACGGGTGAATGCTTCGGGATTCTGGGCCCGAATGGCGCAGGGAAGACGACGACGATCCGGATGGTCTATTCTTTCTCTCCCATGAGCGGGGGCAGTTTGAAGGTGTTCGGACTGGATATCTCGCGAGAGTGGCGCCGGATCAAATCCCGCATCGGCGTCTGCCAGCAGGAGAACAGCGTGGACCCGGACCTCACCGTCCTCCAGAATCTGGAGGTGTTTGCCCGGTATTTTGATATCCCCAAGAAAGAGGCCCGGGAAAGGGCGGTCGAGCTTCTCGACTTCATCGCCCTCGGCCATCGTGCGAACGCAACCGTGACCGAGCTCTCGGGCGGGATGATGCGCCGACTGGTCCTGGCCCGTTCGCTCATCAACCAGCCCGACCTTCTGGTTCTGGACGAACCCACGACGGGCCTGGACCCTCAGTCGCGGCATCAAATGTGGGCTCGGCTCGAAGAACTACGGGGACGGGGCATTTCCATTTTGCTGACCACCCATTATATGGAAGAAGCGTCGCGATTGTGTGATCGGCTCATCATCATCGATCATGGCCTGATCCTGGTCGATGGCAAACCCGGGGAGTTGATAAGAGAGCATGTGGGCCGGAATGTGATCGAGGTCGCCGGCCCGAGGAACGAACTGAGGTCTTTTATCCAGTCGCGCCAATTTCGTTATGAAGATCTCGGCCACCGCCTGATCATCTATTGTGACGACACAGGGGAACTCTATCAGAGGATCACCCGGGATTTCTGCAAAGAGGGCTGCGTGATGAGGTCGGCGACCCTCGAAGACGTCTTTTTAAAGTTAACGGGTAGGGAGTTGAGAGAATGACGGAACGACTTCCGGGCAGGATCTCCAGACGGTTCCTTCGGGTCTGGCAGCGAAATTTGAAGGTTTACAAGAAGAGCTGGAAGATCAGCTTCATCCCGCCTTTTCTGGAGCCCCTCTTCTATCTGATCGCGTTTGGCGTCGGCATGAGCGGCCTGGTGGGGAGCCTTCGTTATCGGGGTTCTGACATCTCCTATGTGAGTTTCATCGCCCCCGCCCTGATCGGGGTCAGCATTATGTACAATTCCTTTTTTGAAACGACCTATGCCTCTTTTGTAAGAATGTATTATCAGAAGACCTTTGATGCCATGCTCGCCACCCCCCTCTCCCTGGAAGAGGTCATCACCGGCGAGATTGCCTGGGGGGCGACCAAGTCTTTGATCGCCGCCGCGATCATGATGGTCGTGATCGGCTTTTTCGGGCTCATCCGATTTCCCGGGAGTCTTCTCCTCCTGCCTCTGGCGGTGCTGGGCGGGATTGCCTTCGCATCGATTGGCATGTTCTTCACCGGGATTGTGGCCAACATCGAAATGTTCAACTTGCCCGTCTTCTTATTTGTCACGCCGATGTTTCTTTTTAGCGGAACCTTTTTCCCTCTTGAAAATCTTCCCCCCTGGGCTCAGCAGTTTGCCCTCGTCTTCCCTCTCACCCATCTCACCAACCTCGCGCGGGCGTTCAGCTTCGGACAGATCGAACTCTCCCTGCTCTGGGATACCGCTTATCTGCTGGTATTCAGTGTCCTCTTCTTTCCCCTTGCCATTTCTAAGATGCACCAACGCTTAATCAAATAGCGCCCTCACCCCTCTCCCTCAAACCACCGTGCCACAATGACAAAAACCGGTTTCAAACGAGACGGAAGAGACGGTCGGGTGGATGTTGCGCAGCTTGCCGGGAAGCGGCCTATCAAACGATAACAAGACGCTTCCTAGAGTCTTAGGCCTGCCTGCGCGAAGCCGCTTCGGCGAAGGCAGGGCGGCAACCTTTTACACATGAGATTCAGACGTTCCTTGTCGCCGAAATAATTCCATTTTCTGCCGGCATCGGTTAACCATAGAGACCGCATCCTAAGACTCTGCCTGCCTGCCGGTAGGCAGGGAACCCGGTTATCTCTTTCGTCTGTCCGCGCTTATAACACAGTTTCCAGGGGGAAGGAGGGAAGTGATGTCACATGACGTTTGTATTCGTTAGACGGACCGGGCCGCAGCTTTTCCGGCAAGCCTGCCGGAGGTGAAGGCCCAGGCAAGGTTCAAGCCGTGTCCCATCAGAATCAGCCCGCCCGCGGTCCTGCCTCCCGCAAAAAGCCCGGGGATGGCTTTTCCCGATAGATCCAGAACTTGAAATCGGGTATTGATGTCGAGGCCTCCTAGGGTCACTCCGATATAGCCCACGGCTGGACCCATCACATAAAAAGGAGGCTTCAAAATACCTTCTCCGAGTGGCGAGCGCTGGAAGTCTTCATCCTTCCCAAACTCTACGAAACGATTGTAACGCTTTACCGTTTGGATAAGGGTCTCGGGTTTCGGATGAATCTTTGCTGCCTGTTCGAGGGTGTTCCCCTTCGAAATGATATCCGGAACGTCCCTCTCGTAGTCCCGGACGTAGGCGTAGGCGATCCCCGCCGCCGTGGAAACAAAGTATGGCCAGGCTGAGAACTTCTCGGCCAGCATCGAGTCGAAGACGATATAGGCCTGTCCCCCGGGTTGTCGTGCGATCGGAAAAGAAGGATCTTTCAACTCGTTCGCGAACCGCTCACCCTGATTATTGACCAGAATCGCCCCTTCCCTGTACAACCCTTCATCCGGTGCCCCGCGCGTCGTCAGAATATGACTGGCCAGTCTGATGAAGAACCCTCTGGGTAATATTCTGCTTCCGGCGGCATAAAGCTTAATAAACAGCGGATGATTGGGGAGTAACTCATGCCACAGCTTCTTGGGAGCAGGGACGAATCGAACGTTTGGACGGGTAAAAACACCCATGTTGACCGTGCGGCCCCCGACCTCCATTCCCATCACGTGTCCGTCTCCCTGACATTCTGGATTATAACCCGAGGCCTTGGCCAGATCGGATGACAGGAAGCGTTCCTTCAGAGCGAAGCTGTTGCTATAGTCACCGCAAGCCAGGATCACACCGCGCCGGGTCCGGATTTTGATGGAAATATTCTTTCGGGTCTGATCCAGCAGGGCTCCGGTGATCCGCCCTCCCTCCTGGATCAACTTCCGCCCTGGGGTACTCAGGAGAACCTTCACTCCTTTCTTTGCGGCCGCCCTCTGGAGCAGAAAGGGATAGGCCAAGCCACTCGGAATGACATTATGCATCCGGGGCACGCGATGGGGTGGTTCCGGATTCGGTCCGTAGAACTTAAATCCGTAACTTCGTAACCACTCAATCGTCTGAGCACCTTCCCGGATCAGCACCCAGAAAAGCTCCTTGTTATCGAATGGATCTAACTCTCCATTCAATTTTTTCATGTCTTCGAACAACGCCTCCGGAGAATCGAGGATCCCCATGCGGGCCTGATAAGAAGTGCAGCAGGCCGTGATGGAGCCAACGGAAAGACCCGTCGTCCCTCCCGGAGAACTGCATTTCTCCGCAACGATCACCCTTGCCCCATCTTCCGCCGCGGAAACAGCTGCAGCCAGACCCGTCCCTCCCCCGCCGATAACAAGAACATCCGTTTCCATTTCTTGAGAGCTCGTAGAAATTTGCCGTGTCATATGGACTCCTTACACAAATACTCTACACATAGCAGAAAAAAGTGAGGGAGCGCAAGCGGTTGACAACCCACTCCCTTTCTCTTATATTAGAATCGCCTCAAAGAGAGACGCCTTTTGTTTCTTATCGTGCGTTGAGACACATGGCTTTCTTAGGAGCGACCGGGAATGATAGACTATAAATTAGCGACATACGGAGCGGTTCAGGGACCACGCGCGGGAATCGTCGTGGGCGAGGACGTTTTTGATTTGGCCGGATTGACGGACAAACCATCTTATGCGACCGTGCTCGAGGTCCTGAAAGACTGGGAAACCGCGCAAACCGTCCTTGATAAGGCAGCGGAAGAAACCAGGGTCGGAAAGATTAAAGGCATTCCTTTGGAGAAGGTCAAGCTGCTTGTCCCCGTGCTCTACCCTTCGACGATTTACTGCGCCGGCGCCAACTATGTCGACCACGTACAAGAGATGGCCGCGGCCCAGAATATCAACCCCGATTCCGATCCTCGCAGCCTGGGCCTCAAGGCCTGGCACTTTATCAAGGCATCCCGTTCGGTTGTCGGAACAGTGTCCATCGTATCATTGCCGGCCTACTCCAAGATGGTCGACTGGGAAGCCGAATTGACAGCGGTGATCGGTCGCCGGGCGAAAGATGTGCCTTCGGACAAAGCTCTGGAGTACCTCGCGGGCTACACCGTGGGGAACGATCTGTCGGCGCGAGACTTCTCAGCTCGCTCACACGTTGCGGATGCTTCGCCGTTCAAATACGACTGGGTGAGTCACAAAACTTTCGATGGGTCCTGCCCGGTTGGTCCGTGGATCGTCCCGGCAAGGCGGATCCCGGACCCTCAAAATCTTCACATCAGACTTTGGGTCAACGACGTCCTCAAACAGGACTCTCACACCAGTAAAATGATTTTCTCCGTCGCTGAGCAGATCGCCCATCTCTCGGCCCGGATGACGCTCTATCCGGGGGATCTCATCCTCACCGGCACACCGGCTGGAGTGGGCATGGCGAGACGAGAATTCCTTAAAGCCGGTGATGTGGTGCGTGTTTGGATCGAAGAAATTGGGACGCTGACGAACACGATGGGATAGCTTGAGGCAACCGAATCAGCCCATCTCGCCGTTGAAAAAACCCCGCAGGACACATCGACAAGGACCGGTCGGATAACCGCTGCCGAAGAAGACGTTCCGAGAAAATTCCGTGGACTGCCATAAGTGCAAAAGGCCACGGAAAAAGTCATCGTTTATTCAAGTCTTTTTTAATCGCCGTCACGCAGAATTGTGAAATCCATGAGATCAATATCGATGGACCCCAGCTTCTTAACGTCGCTTTGATCGAAAGGAGAAGGCAGTTGATAAAAAGATGCGCGCTTCACTCCTGATTCAAACGTAATCGGGAAAGCGAACGCGTTGCTTTCATTTCCCAATTTATCCACGACCGAGACCGTCAGGGTAATGGGTGTCCACTCGGATACATAGGGTGTTTTTGAACTAAAGGTATTCCATTGAAGGTACCCTTTAAAATGCTTTCCATCCGTCGGCTTCAGATACACCCAGCTGGTCGGGTACCGGCCAGAGCCGGCCTGGTCAACCACTGTGGCGATCTTCATCATATCCCCTTGTGGGTCTTCTGCCTCGATATAAACCCTCAGAATATCTCCATACTTTATTTTGTCTACAGTAAATGCATGAGTGATGACCGGTGCATCTGATTTTGATTGGCTTTGCGCCCATCCCTGCGGGCCTGAAAAAAGAATCAAGGCGATCATTACCCCTGGCACCCAATATATCCACTTCTTGTTCATTTTTGCTCCTCCTTGTTATATTTACAAGTTTAAATGTAAACAGCCTCGTTTGGTTTGTCAATCCTTCAACTCTCTCGGCCTCTCGCTTTTTCTCCTATGGGCAGAATAGCTCCCGACACTTAGGGGCGAGTTTACTCTGGTCGCGGGTAGGTCCAAACCCCATTTTGCTCCCATTCTCTTCTTCAAGCGCCTCGGAACGTTGCTTTACAAAGCCTCCGGGTTATGTTAGACACACATCTGTCTCTTATTCAATGAACGTTCGGGGGGGATCTTGGATTTCGGCCTATGTCAGAGAATTATAGAAAACATCTCACGTGTGATTGTGGGTAAAAAAGAGTCCATCGGGCTCCTGCTGGCGGCCCTGGTTGCGGATGGTCACGTTCTCATCGAAGATATTCCAGGGTTGGGGAAGACTTTACTGGCCAAGTCCTTAGCCAAAAGTATTGGCGGCTCCTTCAGACGGGTTCAATTTACCCCCGACTTACTCCCCGCAGATATCACGGGCTTTAATATCTACAACCAACAAGCCGGTCAATTCATCTTTCAGCCCGGACCCGTGATGGCCAATATTTTACTCGCGGATGAAATTAATCGCACCATTCCCCGCACCCAGTCCAGTTTGCTTGAAAGCATGGAGGAACGACAGGTCACCGTAGACGGAAAGACTTATCCCCTGCCCCACCCTTTTTTCGTCATGGCCACCCAGAATCCCATTGAGCTGGAAGGAACATTCCCTTTACCCGAAGCGCAGCTCGACCGGTTTCTCCTTAAAGTACGGTTAGGATATCCCGAAAAGGATGAAGAAATTGCCATCCTTCAACGTTTTCAAGAGAAAGATCCTTTAACCGAGCTAGAGGGAGTCTCAAATCCCGGCCAGGTCGCCGGACTCCAGCATGCCCGAAAGGGAATTCATGTTTCTCAGCCTATCCGTGAATATATCACCGGCATTGTGGGAGCGACCCGCTGCCACCCCTCGTTGCGCCTTGGAGCGAGCCCCCGGGCCTCTCTCAATTTAATGCGGGCCGGCCAAGCCCGGGCAGTACTCAACGACCGAAACTATGTGCTGCCCGACGATATCAAATCGTTAGCGGTTCCTGTCCTCTCTCACCGGTTGATTCTTAAAGAGGAGGAACGGCTTCGTGGAGAAACCGCGGAACACCTCACGGAGCAGATCGTCCATCAAATGCCCGTGCCTGCCCCCGTCGGCTAAGAGATCGCTTCGCGAGAAACGTTTCCTTGTCGCGTATCGATCGCTGGCTCAACAACGATTGTTGATCGGTGATGGATCATGAGTACGAATTCGCTGGATCGCGGGGTGCCGTCCGTCTTCGTTGTCCCCCTATCTCAGGTGATATTAGGGGTGTTTCTCTTTATCGCCCTGTTTTATGGTGAGCGTCCTCTTGCCATTTTGGCCATCCTGGTTTTGGGCCTGGCGGTCGGGGCAAAGGTTTGGGCACGCGCAAGCCTTTCCGGGATGAGATGCTCCTTATCGGTGGACAAAAAGAGGGCTTTCCCGGATGAAGAGCTTACGTTAAGAATCAGCGCAGAAAATCGCAAGCTCCTCCCGGTTTGGTTCCAAGTGAATGTTCCTGTCGGTGGCCTGCTGCGTCCTTTCTCTCCCAAAGGGATCCTGACAAACGAAGCCCGCCTCTTATGGTATCAAAGGGCACATTTCCAGTGGAAATTGACTGCTCAACGGAGAGGGGTTCATCCCATCGGCCCGTCCCGCCTCTCGGCCGGCGACCTCTTTGCTTTCTTCACCCAGACGAAGAAGACAGAAGAATTCCATTCAATCATTGTCTACCCGCGACTGGTCCTATTAAAATCCTTTTCTTTCCCGAAACGCAATTTCTTCGGCGTCCCCGGAGCAAAAAGTCCTGTCCAGGACCCTGTTTACATTCTGGGAACCCGAGATTATCAACAGGGTCAGCCGGCCAAGATGATCCACTGGAAGGCCAGCGCGCGACATCACCGATTGCAGCAAAAGATTTTTGAACCCTCCGAACAGGAAAAGATACTGCTTGTGGTTGATGTGGCTCAGTTCGCGAAGAACGGGGCGGAGAATGAATTCGAGCAGACTCTCGAAATAGTAGCCTCTCTGGCTGTCAGGCTCGACAGAAGGGGGGATGCCGTAGGGTTGCTGACGAATGGAGTGGTCGTGGGGAATGGTCCGGCAGGCGTGCCTATCTCAAAAAGCAACTCCCAGTTACCCGCAATTCTGGAGGTCCTGGCGAGGCTTCGAATGGAACCGGAGGGCGATTCCATTCATACCCTTCGTCGAGAGTTGGAAGCCTCATGGGGCATCAGTTGTGTTCACTTTTCCTATGAAGAAGGAGAGACGGTCGCCCTTCTGAAAGAATATTACAGGCACTATCGAAGGCCCGTCACTTTTTTTATGTGCCGGCCCGGTCTGACCTCAAGAGAAGACACGCCTGGGGTTTGCCAAGGGGTTCATCGCCTGGACGACATCCGCATGAAAGAGGACCCGAAGGAATGAAAAGGGGATATGACCTTTCTCTCTTTTTGATCAACGGCATGATGGAATTAAGCTGGCTCTATGCCTGGGCGACCTTCTTCATCGTCTCCACGCTTGATCAACCTCTCCCGCTCCAGGAGGCGATCGGTCCGTTTGCGCTCGCCTCGGCGCTCACTCTCTTCTCAAACGAAAGGGGATGGCGGGTCATCCAGATCCTCGGCCTTCATTTACTCGGCGGTCTCCTTGCTGCCCTACGGATGGTTTACATTTTCAACCGCGGCTCTTATTCTTTTTGGGACAAAACTTGGCTCATAGAATTTTTCAACCGTCCGAGGCCTCCCCAGGAATGGTTGTGGCTTTTTCTGCTCCTCTTCTGCGCCGCGATGTTTTGGTTCGGGGGCATCGGCTTGGCGAGAAGATCGATGGTTTACACGACCCTTTGTTCCCGGTTCGATGCGGGGGTCGCAGCCTTTCTTCTTCTCTTTCTGATAAAGTTCCTGCTGCTGATCAAAGGGGGGATGAAGATCGAACAACCCATCTCTCAACTTTTATTCTTTCAATTTTTTGTATTGAGCCTTTTGGGCATCGGTCTCGCACGGAATCGAGGAGCGGCCTCGAAAGAGTTCCTTCCGGGCTATCAGAGCATCGGAGTCATATTAATTTTTGCGGGCGTGGTTCTTTTGTTTGGGGGAGGTGTTGTACTGTTTTTCTTACCTTATTTGAAGCTGGCCGCTGAGGTGACGTACGGCGTCCTCGCGGTTGTGGCGAAACCCGTTGGGTATGTGATCTTACAAGTGCTGCGTTTCTTGTATATGCCTCGGGCCAACAGGCCCGAAGAACCTTCCGCAGAACGGGGCTTAGGCGATTTGAAGACCCCCTCCGGAAGTGGTTGGCTGCCCGAAATTGTGGAAAAAATTCTGGGTTGGGGGCTGGGGAGTCTGCTGGGACTGGCGGCATCCGGGTTATGCTTTCTGATTCTGTTCTATCTCCTCCGGTGGCTTTTTTCAAGGACCTCTGTCCGCGAAAAGAGGCAAAGCCGCAGCTTATGGCACCTGATTTCGTTTTGGATGCTAAGATTTCAAACCTTTCTGGTTTTATGCTGGGCAGGAATCAAACGCGAACTCAAAGGTTGCCATAGGGCAGCGGACTTCTTTGCCGTTCTCCTCCGTTGGGGGCGCCATAGCGGTCTGTCCCGCCTGACGAGTGAAACCCCGATGGAATACGGGCTGCGCCTGAAGTCTCAATTTCCTTCCCTCGAGAGAGAGATCGGGTGGATCATCGAAGCCTTTCATCACGAGGTCTACGGAGAGATCCGTCTGGATCGCAGACAGTTGGCCATGGCCCGACGGGCCTGGCACAGGCTGCGCAGTCCGCTCCATTGGCCTTCGCGGCTGAGAGCCTGGTTCCGTCAACCCGGCTCTCCACCCGGCTCGTCCTCTGCAAGATAGAAGACTGGCAGGCCCTTTGAGAAAAGCTTTATCTCATCTGATCTCATCTGTTTTGGCTTGACAGAGAGCCTCGGTTCTCATATATTCAACTCACTCTAAACAAGTTTCAACGGCTAAAGGAACAGGAGGAAAATCTCATCATGGGGCGATTAGAAGGTGTCATGGCCCTTACGTATACACCCTTGAAGGAGGACTTTAGTCTAAACGAGGATGCGGTTCGGCGAGAAATCGATTGGGTCATCCAGCGGGGGGCGACGGGCATATGGCCGGGGGGATACGCTGGCCAATGGCCGGAATTGGACGAAGAGGTCCGGAAAAGGCATCTCAAGGTCTGCGTCGACCATGCGAAGAACAGGTTTTTTTGCGCCGCCGGTTGTCACGCCACCAACACCCTGCAAACTGTCCGACTGGCGAATTATGCAGAAGAGATCGGCTATGACTGCGCCTGGATTTCTCCGACGGTCCCTCGAAAGGCAACGGAGGATGAAATTGTCGAGCACCACCGATGGGTCCTCGATCATACGACGATTCCCATCGCCCTATACGACTCCAGTCCCGCCGGTTCTTACATGAGCCCGGAACTGATCGCGCGGATTGTCGAAATGAGTCCGCGGATTATCGCCATGAAGGCCATCGTCGGCGACATCGTCCACATCGCTTCCCTCTATCATCTCGGCGTGGATCAGCGGATCAGCATCCTGGGCGTCGAATGGAATATGCTTCCCCACTTACTGCTGGGCGCGCCCGGTGCGATGGGTGGCTCGGATTGGATTCCAGCCATGGTCGCCATTTACGAGGCGTTTAAGAGTGGAAACATGAAGAGGGCCTGGAAATTGCAGAAAGCGATCGCGGCCCAATCCCCCCTTCTCGTCCCTCGGGTCGCATCGTCGGCCATGGGAAGCAAGATTGACCACTCCGGGATAGGGTACTTGAAGACCAGATTCTCACTGATGAGCGGTATAGACTTGGGTCCCCCCATGCCGCCCTACCGTCGAGCTTCAGAGGCCGAGGTCCAAAAAGCAAAGAGAGGTATCCAGTCATTGGAGGCGTTGATCGCTCAACCAACGTAGTGTCGCACATCCTTGATTCGTCAGCTCCTCCCCCCACCTCCTCCCGCATGGGGAGAGGGCAAGCGCGAGGAACGTCATTCTCAGATTTATGTTTGTTACCATCTAACAAAAGGAGGGATTTATGAAACGTCACTTTTTTATCGTGATCTCATTTTTAGTTGTGTTTGGACTTTGCGGAGGAATCCCGACCCTCCAGGCCCAGAATTATCCGAATCGACCCGTTCAGTTCATCTTGCCCGGCACTCCGGGGTCGATCATCGACATCACCGGGAGGGTGTTGGCAGAGGATCTGGGAAAAGTTGTTGGGGCTCAATTCATTCCCGTCAACAAACCCGGTGCAGGATTTACCCTGGGCACCGATTTTGTCGTCAGGAGCAAGAAAGACGGCTATACGCTCGTCTATACGAACAGCCCGGCCATCGTCCATGCCAGGATCCTGAGTCCGGATACAGTTCCTTATAATCCGGATAAAGACTTAGAGCCTTTGGGACTTCACCTCTCTTTTCCTCATGCCATTGCGGTGCAAGCCAGCGCCCCATGGAAAACATTCGGGGAGCTCATCGACTATGCCAAAAAGAATCCCAATCAAGTTCGCTGCAGCACCCCGGGGATCGGGAGCACGACCCACTTCCACTTAGAAATTATCCAGTCCCTCACGGGCGCTCAATTCAATCATATTCCCTTCAAGTCCGGCGAAGCTGTGATCACTGCCCTCCTGGGGGGCCATGTGGAAATGACCTTCGACGCGGTCAGTAAGATCGCCCCTCATGTCGAAGCGGGAAAGATGAGGATGCTCCTCGTGACCATTAAGTCGCCTATTTTTTCTACTATTCCCACTTTGAGAGAATTGGGCTTTAAGCAGGATCTGGTCCCAACCTGGTTTGCCATGTATGGCCCGGCAGGAATACCGGAGGAAGTCAAAAAAACCTTGATTCCCGCGATTGAGAAAGCAGTGAACAATCCGGAATCAAAGGCCAGGGTCGAGAAACTTCATTTCGTCGTCAGTTATAAACCTCCTGCGGAACAGAAGAAGCTCGCTGACGAAGAGTATGAGGCGGGTCTTGCCCTTGCGAAGAAAATTGGATTGTACAACAAGAAGCCCGAATGAGGCGAGGTTGATGGTCTTTTGCAACCCCAGCCCCACCCTAGCCTCCCAGCAAGGAGGCTATTTTTTTCCGGGCAGTCGAAAAATCCTCTGCCCGAATGGCCGTAAAACTCTGGGTTGACCAGAGCGTGCATCTCAAACGGCGTATTCATGGAACCTCGACTTCCCAAAAATGCAAGAATTGTGTCTAAGGGAGTTGTGACATCAAAAGCGGTTCAAGAAGTCCTCTCCGTCAGGAAGTGATATGAAAAAGATTCCCCTGGTATTTTTCGTCGGCATCGTTCTTCTAACCGTGGCAGTTCTTTTGAGCTGCTACCCTTTCCGGAAAAAAGAGGCAACACAGCCGGAGGACGCTCTCAAACAGGTCCGCCTCTTTTTTCCCAACTTCAATGACGACCTGGATCGTGAATCGCTGATCCAGGGTGTGAGGAGAAGCCTCGAGTACCTGGATCGCCTTGCTCCTGAAACCCTATTCCGGTACGGGCCTCACGATTTCACCCGCCAGCAGGTGCGTGAAAGCCAAGAGGTTTTCTTGGATCTTCTGTCAAAAGGGCTTGACGCAGATCAACTGAACAGAGAGATCCGGGAGAAATTCCGGGTTTACCGGGCCACCGGTCGCAGGGGGACCGGGCGGATGCTCTTCACCGGGTATTACGAACCCATTTATGAAGGGAGGCTGGCTCGGGACGACGTCTTCAGGTTCCCGCTCTACCGTCTGCCCAACGATCTGACCCGAATCGATCTCTCTCCTTTCGGCGAGAAATTCAAAGGAGAAACCATCGTCGCGAGAATCGAGGGCAAGAATGTCCAACCTTATTTCTCCAGGTCTCAGATCGAGGCAGAAAGGGTGCTGGAAGGAAAGGGCCTCGAGATTGCTTGGCTCAAGGATCCCCTCGACGTGTTTTTTCTCCACATCCAGGGATCGGGCAGGCTCACGCTTCCCGAGGGGAAAGAGTTGTTGGTTCACTACCAGGCCTCGAATGGTAGGCCCTACCGGAGCATCGGACAGTATATGATCGAGAAAGGATTTCTCGCGCGCGAAGAGATGTCTATGCAGGCGATGAGAAGGTACTTGACCGAACATCCGGAGGTTCGCGATGAGGTTCTCAATCAAAATCCCTCTTATGTTTTCTTCCACCGGGTAGAGACGGGACCCTGGGGTAGTCTCGGCGTCCTCTTGACCCCAGGAAGGTCGGTGGCCCTTGATCCTAAGTTTTTTCCCAAGGGTGCCCTTGGGTTCGTTTCCGGTCAGAAGCCTCTCATCAATGACCAGGGGGAGATCACGGCGTGGGTCCAATTCTCTCGCTTCGTCTTGCACCAAGACTCGGGCGGAGCGATCAAAGGGCCCGGGAGGGCGGATATCTTTTGGGGGAGCGGTCCTCACGCGGAGGTGACCGCCGGACACCTGCGCCATGAGGGAGAACTGTATATCCTGATCAAGAAGTAGCTTGGCTTCTCTCCTTCCCCCGAGTTTTTAATCAACTTCTCTACACGCTTGATCCGTCCGTTGTTTGAGACCAAAACCGACGACCTATACTCATTGAATATCCAACGCGATCCGAGTATCATAAATAAGGATGGGGGCAGGTCCTTGACGTCTCGACCGGCCCATCGGTTGATTCGATGGGACGGCTCATCGATTTCCCAAAGGAGCAAGAGGCATGAATCAAGAAGAGATGCGTACGAAAATAGAGGAGGTCAAAAAGAGATATCCGAATAAGTTTGCATCGGAGGAGAAGATATTCCGCCAGATCCGACGGGGGGACAGGATCTTCGTGGGTACGGGTTGCGGCGGACCTCAATACCTTATCCGGGCCCTGATCAATTACGTCGAAGCCCATCCGTTGGCCCTTTGCGATGCGGAAATACTCCAGGTGTGGACCCTTGGGGTAGCCCCCTATATCGATGAAAAATTCAGCCGTAATTTTCGACATAACGGTTTCTTTGTCGGAACCAACACCCGCGACGCGGTCAATAAGGGCGCGGCCGATTATACCCCTATCTTTCTATCGCAGGTTCCCGACCTCTTCCGCCAGAGGATGATCCCGATCGACGTCGCTTTGATCCAGACATCGCCCCCGGATGATCATGGCTATTTGAGATTGGGGGTGAGCGTGGACATTGTTAAAGCCGCCGTCGAAAATGCCTCCCTGGTGATCGCTCAGGTCAATTCGAACGTGCCCCATGTTCAAGGAGATGGGTTCATCGGGATGGAGGACGTTGATTTCATGATTCCCTTCGATGAACCCCTGCTGGAATACGACGGAGAGACGGATAGTGCGATTGCCCAGCAAATTGGAAAGTACGTTTCCCGTCTGATCCAGGATGGAGACACCATTCAGGTTGGGTACGGAAGCGTACCCAATGCCATCATCTCCAATCTCGACAATAAAAAACATCTCGGTGTGCACACAGAGTTACTGAGCGATGGTGTCGTAGAGTTAATGAAAAAGGGGATGGTTGACAACACAAAGAAAAACATCGACCGCGGAAAAACGGTCGCCTCCTTCTGCATGGGCAAGAAAGAGACCTATGAATATATCCATCACAACCCTGCCGTAGAATTCAGGACGATCGACTATACGAACAATCCGTTGGTCATCGCCCAACAGAATAATATGGTCGCCATCAATAGCGCCTTGGAGATCGACCTGACCGGACAAGCCACGGCCGAATCGATCGGAAAGTACTTTTACAGCGGTATCGGGGGGCAGACCGATTTCATGAGAAGCGCCGTTTTGTCTCGCAACGGCAAAGCCATCCTCACCCTCCCCTCCACTGCCGAGAACGGAAAGGTTTCCAGGATTGTTCCGTTCTTCAAGGAAGGCGCTGGGGTCACCCTGAATCGAGGCGACGTTCATTACGTGGTGACCGAGTTCGGCATCGCCTACTTGAAGGGAAAGAACCTTCGGGAACGTGCCATGGAATTGATCTCGATCGCTCATCCAACCTTTCGTCCCTGGCTGATCGAAGAGGCGAGAAATTCATCCCTCATCTATAAGGATCAGGCCTTTGTCGCCGGAAAGGAAGGGGAGTACCCCGAGAA
>Ga0335084_10000870_pt1 | contig 26996 bp, 25 predicted proteins | sample Lox_Sample_44_FD_206721 | JGI IMG/M metagenome (GOLD analysis project Ga0335084, IMG submission 206721) | Soil microbial communities from Loxahatchee National Wildlife Refuge, Florida, United States - Lox_Sample_4.4 | ecosystem: Environmental > Terrestrial > Soil > Wetlands | place: USA... | reverse complement strand
TATCGAGGTCCTCCAGTGCCAGCGGGATGCGCTCGATGCGATGAAACAGCTCGTTCTTGCGCTGCTCGGGCGTATGCTCGAGGCGCTCGCCCATCTCGACGATGTCGCCGCCGCTGCAGAATGCGGCGCCTGTCCCGGTGACGACCACCACCTTGACGTTGTCGTCGGTGCGGCATCGGGCGAGCGCTGCCGTCCAGGCATCGATCATGTCGAAGGTGAAGGCGTTCATGCGCTCGGGGCGGTCCAGCACGATCCTGGCGATGCCCTCTGCGATCGAGAATTTGAGCTGCTCGGTCATGGTTGTGTCCTTTCCTCGGGGCTGCTGGCCTCGGGCGCAGACGCTGCTCCAGCGCGGACGACGGCTTGGATTTCCTGGCCGGACAGCCCCGCCTCAGCCAGCACTTCGGCGGTGTGCTCCCCGAGCCGGGGCGCGTGGCGACGGATGCGAAACGGTGCCGCGCTGAAGGACAAGGGGTTGCGCACGGTCCGGTAGCGGCCCTCGCTCGGATGCTCGGCAGTGCCGAACAATCCCACCGCCTTGACGTGCGGGTCCTCGGGCAACTCGGCGAGCGAGAGCACCGGCATGCACGGGATGCTGACGCGATCGCAGAATGCGACCCACTGCGCGTTGGTCCGCTTCGGCGCTTCGTCCTGGATCATCTCGTACAGGATCGCGATGTTTTGGACCCGGTCAGTCAAGCGGCGGAAACGAGGATCGTCCTTGAATTCGGTGCGCCCGGTGAAGTCGTAGAAATCCTGCCAGTTGCGGTCGGAGTAGGGCAGGATGCAGGCGTAACCGTCGCGGGTGCGGTAGGGCTTGCGACGTTTGCTGAGCAGCCGAGTGTAACCTGGCTGGCCCAGCGGCGGCACGAACGCCGACCCGCCCATGTGTTCGGCGAGGTTGAACTCGATGCTGGTCTCGAGCATCGGGACCTCGATCGCCTGGCCGCCGCCGCCGCGCGCGCGCTGGAACAACGCGGCGAGGATGGCGTAGGCGACGGCCTGGCCCGACAGCTTGTCGCACACGACCGTCGGGACATAAGCCGGCTCGCCGTATACCTGCGCGTGCAGCGCCGACATGCCGGAGCCGGCCTGGATGGCATCGTCATAGGCCGGCTTGTCGCCGTAAGGCCCTTGGCTGCCAAAGCCGCAGGCGCCGCAGTAGACGATGTCCGGCTTCAGCGCGCGGACCTGCTCGTAGCCGTAGCCCAGGCGCTCGATCGTCTTGAGGCGCAGGCTGTGCACGAATACGTCCGCGGTCTCGATGAGCCGGTTCAGCGCCGAGCGGCATTCCGCCCGCTTGAGATCGAGCACGATGCTGCGCTTGTTGCGGTGCAGGTTCAGAAAGCTCCCCGACATTGCGGGATGGCGATGCGGCTCGTGATGGCGCAGGGAATCACCTTGTGGGCTCTCCACCTTGATGACATCGGCGCCGAGGTCGGCCAGGACATGGGTCGCGAACGGACCCATGATGACGCTGGTCAGATCCAGGATGCGGATACCGCCGAGCGGCCCGTCTGCGGCGGTGGTGGTCATGGGCGCGGCATGCGTTTGACGTGCGCTGCGTCAAGCACCGGCGAGCAGCGGCCACAGCGCTTCGCCACCCGCGCCGCACACGATCCGGCCGATCCGCTCTTGCCAGTAGGTCTCGTGGCCGAACTCGTCGCGCCAGGACCATAGGCGGCGGGTGGCGAAATGCAGCGGATGCTCCTGCGTGAAGCCGATGGCACCGTGCACCTGATGGCAAACTTCGGCAACTTTCCCCACGGCCTCGCCCACGCGCGCCTTCGCGATGGCGACAGCGAGGGCGAAGTCCGCGTTGCTGTAGGCCTCGGCGGCCAGTTCAGCCGCCGCGGCTGCCGCGGCGTATTGGCCGGCCGCGTCGGCCAGCATGTGCTGTACCGCCTGGAACTTGCCGATTGCGCGACCGAACTGTAGCCGCTCCATCGCATAGGCCAGCGCGTAGTCGAGGCAACGCTCCATGGCCCCCACCATCTGCTGCGAGCGGATCAGAGCGCCGAGCAGCAAGAACCCTTCGGTCCACCCTGCCGGGGCCGGGCGCACCGCCTCTTGCGGCACCGCGACGCCATCGAGGATCAGTGTGTCGCGCGGCTCGTTGGCGAGATTGCGGAACGGTTGCGTGGGCGCCGCCTCGCGTGGAAGCAGCGCGAGCTGACCCTTTCCGGAGGCGTCTCGCGCATGGACGAGGACATGGCCCACCTGGCTTGCCCAGGGAACGCGTCGAGCGCGGCCGCGCAGCACGAAGCGGTCTGCGCTCCGCTCGATGCCGATGGAATCGTCCAGTGCGACCGGCGCCAGGGACAGGGGACCTCCGACGGCTGCCCCGGCGGCCTCGCCCCAGAGCGCGGCGGCGAAGATGGTTTCCGGCAGAGGCACCGGCACAGTGTGATACCCGGCCCGGCGGATCAGTCGCAGCGCATCGGCCGGCGGTAGGCCGGCGCCGCCGTGTGTTTCGGGCACCAGCGCCAGCGGCAGGCCAGCCTGCTCGACTGACCGCCAGATGGCTGACGGCCAGGTGCCGCTGTCCGCATCGGCCATACGCTGACTGGTAACTTCTCCACGGAACAGGCGGTCAGCCTGCTCGAGCACGATGGCGGACAGCTCCTCCGCCTCAGGATGCCGGGGCAGAGTCGCGGTCATCGGTGCGGGCTTCTCATCGCAGTCCGAGCCCGCGTGCGATGATGCCACGCAGGATTTCACGCGTGCCGCCGCGCAGCGTGTATGAGGGCGCGTGCAGCACGACGTGCGCGAGCGTCTCCGAAAGGGCGTCGCCACCGTCGAGACTCGCTTCGACCTGGACCAGGCGGCGCGCGAGCTCCGGCAGCTCGCGCTCGAATGCGGTGCCAACGTCTTTCACCAGCGCCGCTTCGATGTTCGGGCTTGTCCCCTGGTCGAGCAGGCCGGCGACGGATGCCGACATCCGTTGCAGTGCCGCGAGATGGGCAACCAGGCGTCCGATCTCCACCGTCTGTCGCTGGCTCGCACGCGGGCCGACTGCGTCGATCAGCTCGACCAGCAAGCGGTAGTCGGAGAGGAAGCGATCGGGCCCGGAGCGCTCGAACGCCAGCTCTTCGGTCACCATCGACCAGCCCTGGCCTTCGGCGCCAACCATCATGTCCGCGGGCACCCAGTAGTCCTGGAAGAAGACCTCGTTGAACTCGTGACCCCCGGCCAGGTTATGGATCGGGCGTACCGTCACGCCGGGCTGGGCGAGATCGATGATGAACTGCGTCAGCCCGCCGTGCCGGTCCTCTCCCGCGTCGCCGGTGCGCACCAATGCGATGAGATAGTGGACGCGATGCGCGTTCGATGTCCAGATCTTGCTCCCGTTGATGGCCCAGCCGCCGTCTCGTTTGACGGCGCGGGTGCGCACGGCGGCGAGGTCCGAGCCGGAGTCGGGCTCGCTCATGCCGATCCCGAAGAAGCACTCGCCGCGACAGATGCGCGGCAGCAGCAGTTGCTTCGCGCGCTCGCTGCCGTGGCGCAGGATCTGCGGGCCGGATTGGCGATCGGCGATCCAGTGTGCGGCGCAGGGCGCGCCTGCGGCGAGCATCTCCCGTGTGATAACGTAGCGCACGAGACTGGACTGCGCCTGGCCTCCGTACTGCTCCGGCCATGTCACGCCTATGAACCCTGCCGCGCCCGCACGGTGGCTGAACTCGGCGTCGAACGTGCTCCAGGAGCAGCGATGTGGCACATAGCGACCGGCGTCACGCTCCGCGGCCAGGAAATCGCGCACACGGCGCTGGGCGGCGCCGGCCTCGGGCGGCAGAGTCGGTGCACGGAATTGAAATGAGCGCATAGCGGCACGCTGCGACGCAATTTCTCAGCATAAAGCATTTTTGAGAGCAAGCTCGCTTTCTTGACCCCGCCGATACCCATCGCCGGCGAGCCGTTGCTTGCTGGTCTGACCGTCATCGACTTCACGCGCGTGCTCGCGGGTCCCTACTGCACGCGCCTGCTGGCGGATCTGGGCGCGCGTGTCATCAAGATCGAGCGCCCGGGCGAGGGCGACGAGATCCGCTACTCGGTCACTCAGCTCGAACCGGGGCGCACGGATCAGAGCAGCTACTTCGTGCGGTTGAACGCGGGCAAGCAGGGTATCGCCATCGACCTGACGCACCCGCAGGCGCGAGGGATCGTGCTGGATCTGGTGCGCTTGGCCGATGTCGTCGTGGAGAATTTTTCGCCTGGCGTCATGGCGCGCTACGCGCTGGACGATGCCGCGCTGCGTGCGGTTCGCTCGGACCTGGTCTATTGCTCCATCTCCGGCTTCGGCCAGACCGGCCCGCTGGGGTCGATGCAGGCGTATGCCCATCTCATCAACGCCATCTCCGGGATGATGGATATGGAACGCGGCGGCGAGGGAGAGCCGCGCGCCTCGTATCTGCAGACCGCCGACGTGCTGGCGGGCACTCACGCCTTCGGCGCGATCTGCGCAGCGCTCTTGCGGCGGCTGCGCAGCGGATACGGGGCATACCTCGACGTGTCGATGCTCGAGTGCCTGATCGCGGCCGATGACATCACGTTTCACGCCTTGCTCAACGGCGGGGAGGTGTGGCGCGCGCCGCGCGTCGGGATGCTGGTGCACGCGATTGGCGGTCGCCATGTGGCGATGCAGGCTGTCGGCGCGCCACACCTGTTGTCGCGGCTCTTGGCCTTGATTGGTCGCCCCGAGCTGGCGAGAGATGAACGCTTTGCCACGCCAGCTGCGAGGCGCGCCAACTGGCCGGCGTTCGCGCAGATCCTGCGTGAGTGGCTAAGCGGCTTCGAGAGCGTGGAACAGGCGGTGGCAAAACTCTCGGCTGCCCGCATTCCCAGTGTCCCCATGCTCTCTCCGGAAGAGGTCGTTGCGCACCCGCAGATGATTGCGAGATCGGCGTTCCCGGAGGTGCGGCACGCAACCCGCGGACCGGTGCGCGTGACCGCGACCCCATTTCACGTGGACCACCAACCGGTCGAGCCTGGCGGGCCCGCGCCGTATCGCGTGGGGGAGCACACGCGCAAGGTGCTGACTGGCCTCCTGGGCTACTCTGACGAGCGGGTCGCGGCGCTCGAGCGGCAGCGCGTAGTCGAGACTGCGGAGTGAGAGCGGGGCCGGGTCAATGCCCGTGGTAGGTGTAGGCGATGATGCCCTTCACCATGAGGAACGCCCAGAACAGCCACGCGCCGCCGACGATCGCGAGGACGATCCATTCAGCAACGCCCGTCGCGCGAGTCGGAGGACGGCGGCGCGCGTAACGCACCCGGGACTTGTTGCCGCGGAGGCCAGCCCCCACCAGGCCCCAACGCCAGAGCATGACCATCCATGCGAGCGCGAGGCCGGTACCGAACTGTCGTCTGATGTCGCTGAAGGTCGGGCCGCTCATCTTTGTGTCATCGGCAGGGGGCTCGATGACCTTAGGGCGTCTTCTTGGTCAAGACGCCACCGCGCTGCGCCTACTTCCGCGTTCTTTAACGGCGGCGAGTTGTGTAGCCTCAGCGCTCTGCGGAGCGCACGCAGTTGCGCCCGTCCGACTTGGCCCGGTAGAGCGCGGAATCGGCGGCCGCCGCGAGCGTAGCCAAGGTGTCTCCCTGCCGCATCTGCGCCACGCCGAGCGACAGAGTGATCGCGACGGGCGTGTCGCCATGCTCCTCCATCGATATCGGCTTGCCCGCTAGCGTCGCGCGCACCCGCTCGGCGACCAGCATCGCCTGCTCCAGTGTCGTGCCCGGCAGCAGCACCGCGAACTCCTCGCCGCCGTAGCGAGCGATCAAGCCGGTGGGCCGCAGGCAGGCGACGAGAACGCCCGCCACGTGCTGCAGAGCACGGTCGCCGGTCAAGTGTCCGTAACGATCGTTGAACTCCTTGAAATTGTCGACGTCGGCGAACAGCAGCGACGCGGTGGTATCGGTGCGCGCGCATCGCTCGAGGTGGCGCGCGAAGACGTCGTCCAGCCAGCGCCGGTTCTGCAGTCCCGTGAGTCCATCGATGGTGGCCATGCGTTCGAACTCGCGGCGCTGGCCCAGGCTCGTGAGGAGCAGGTCGTTGTCGCGGCGCATGCGCCCCGAGAAAATGAGCAGCAGGTTGCGCGCCGCAGCCTCTGTAGAGCCCACCAGATACCACAGGGTCTCGCGGTCGATGCGCAGCAGCCGCGTCCGCTCGGCCGTCGCGACGGTTGCGGTCGCGCCGCGGCCGTCGATCACCGAGACCTCGCCCGCGCACTCCCCCGGCAGCAGCAGCACATCGTGCGGGATCGGGGCGTCGTCGAGCTGCACCCGCAGGCTCCCCCGCAGCACGACGAAGATGTACTCGTTCCTGCGCCCACGCTCGATCAGCGTGATGCCCCCGTCGATCTCGACGATCGGGCAACGGGGCAACACGGCCTCGAGTGAGCTGCGCGGGATGTCGGCGAACAAATCCGCACCCATCACGGCCTTGAGCTCGTCTGCGTCCAGGATTTGTGAAGTCTGCGCGGCTGCGTCTCCGGACAGTGACATGATTTGCTCTAGGGTGCTCTGCAAACGAGCCGAGTATACCCCCGGCTGCGCGCGCCAAAGCCCGGTCCGACGTGTGCGTACGCCTCGGCGTATCATTTGGGTTGATTCCATCGGGAGGGTAAGCCATGGCCGACAAGGCAATCAAGCTCAAGCCCGTCGCGGCGCCGTCTGTGCGTGAGCGTGTCAGCGACGAGGAGTGGGAGGTCCGCTGCGATCTCGCAGCGGCCTATCAGCTCGCGGCGCTGTTCAAGTGGACCGACCTGATCTACACGCACTTCTCGGCGCGCGTCCCTGGCAGCGAGGATCTGCTGATCAATCCCTACGGGCTGCTGTTCGACGAGATCACCGCCTCTAGCCTAGTGAAGATCGACAAGGACGGCAACGTGCTCGACGATCCGACGGGGATGGGTATCAACTATGCCGGCTTCGTGATCCACGGTTGCGTCCACGAGGCGCGGCCAGAGGTCAACTGTGTGATCCACACTCACACGCGAGCCGGGGTGGCGGTGTCGGCGCAGAAGTGCGGCCTGTTGCCGATCAGCCAGCATTCGCTGCGCGTCTACGCGATGCTCAGCTATCACGACTACGAGGGGATCGCGCTCGAGCTGGACGAGCGGGCGCGTCTGGCGCGCGACCTGGGACCCAGTTCCAAGGCGATGATCCTGCGCAACCACGGCTTGCTCACCCTGGGACAGAGCGTATACGAGGCGTTCGAGCTGATGTATTACCTCGATTGCGCTTGCCAGATCCAGGTGGACGCGATCGCCGGCGGTCGGGTCGAAGTCGGGCTCATCTCGGAACCGACCGCACACAAAGGCTTCCAGCAGTTCGAGCGGCCCGAGCGTCCCTCGCTGCACAAGGAATGGCCGGCGCTGCTCCGATGGCTGGATCGCAAGGGCATCGACTATCGCCGTTGATCCTGTCCCTTACAGGGTGTCGCCCGGTTCTCGGGCGCGATTGCGCACGCCGATGTCCGCGAACTTGTTTGCGAACCTGCCGCCCGGCGTTGCCGAGGAGCAGGTTGTCGAGCTCCTGTCGCGGCCGGGAGTGAGGATCGAGAGAATCGTCTCCGGCGGACACTCCAGCCCGGCCGGGTTCTGGTATGACCAGCCGCAAGGCGAATGGGTCGTGGTGCTGAGCGGCGAGGCGCGGCTGCGTTTCGAAGACGAAGCGCAGCCGCGCGCGCTCAGGCCGGGGGATTTCGTCGACATTCCCGCCCACCGCCGCCACCGGGTGGAGTGGACGCACCCCGACGAGCCGACCGTGTGGCTAGCGGTGCATTACCGCTGAATCCGGCAAGCTGCGCGTGTGCGATTCACGCGCGCCGTGCCTAGCTTCCTGCGCGGACGAGCTGTAGAAACTCCTTGCGCAGCTCGGGGTTGGTCAGGAAGGTCCCGCGCATGATGCTGTTGGTCATGTGCGATTCGTCCTTCACGCCGCGCCAATGCGTGCAGAAGTGGTCGGCCTCCAGCACGATCCCCAGGCCGTCGGGACGCAGCCGCGCCTCGAGGAGGTCGGCCAGCTGCATGACGGCTTCCTCCTGGATCTGCGGCCGGCTCATGATCCAGTCCGCGATCCGCGAGAACTTGGACAGCCCGATGAGGTTCGACTTCTCGTTTGGCAGCACCCCGATCCAGAGCTTGCCGAGGATGGGGGCCAGGTGGTGCGAGCATGCGCTGCGGACGGTGATCGGCCCGATGATCATCAGCTCGTTCAGGCGTGCGGCGTTGGGGAACTCGGTGACCGCCGGCATGCGGTGGTAGCGACCTTTGAACACCTCGTGCAGGAACATCTTTGCCACTCGGCGTGCGGTGCCGCGACTGTTGTGGTCGCCTCTCGTGTCGATGACCAGCGTCTCGAGCACGTCGTGCATTTTCGCGGTCAGCTCGTCCTCGAGGGCCTTGAGCTCCGCCTCGCCCTCGACGAACTCGGCGATGTTGTCGTTGGCGTGGAAGCGGCGGCCGGCGGCTTGCAGCCGTCGGCGCACGCGCTCGGATACCTTTGCCGCCGACGCCGGATCGGCAGCGGCCATTGGTGTTGTCTTCGGATCGTTCATAGCGGGTTCACAGTTAGGCGGTGGACCGAGTTGCTCGGCCCATTTGTCAACTATAACCCGCCGGTGTGTCGGTACGCTACGCCGAGAGCGTGCCGGCTCGCTAGGCAGGGTGCCGGATGGCTCTCAGCTCGGCTCGGGCTCGAACGCAGTGTCGGAGGCGGAGCGGGGGGCCGGCGATGGCTCGGGGGTGGAGCGCTCGGTCTTGGCCTCCGCCCGCGCCAGCCCTTTGTAGGTGAAGCCATGCTCGACGGTGGGCTTCACCACTTGGAAGTACGGCGAGATGTCGAAGTCTCGCGGCGTGTACAGGCTGTAGTGCCGTATCGTGAGCAGATCGCGGTTGTGATCATCTGCGCCCGGGTCGCTGTGGCGGCGGACCATGTCCGGCAAGATCGGGTAGCCCACCGATTGGAACGCCTGAGCGATGAGGGTAGAGCAGATGGATTTGGTGGGGTCGCCGCTGCCGAGCGCCATGATTCGTCTGCGCCAGCGGCTGGGCAGCGGAGGCATCGGCAGGAGATAGCGCGCCAGGTCGAACATGTTCCTGAGGTCATAGGTCTGACCTAGCCGCGAGAGAGCGAAGGCGATTACGCGTTCGGTGTCTTCGTCGGTCAGCGCAATCGGCCGGCAGATGCGGGTATGAAAGGCGGTGTACCTGCTCAGCGGCACTGCCCACACACCCTCCACCATATCGACTTCGAGCAACACCGGTGGTTCCTCGCTATCGGCGCCGCCAAGAGCGTCGCCCACGTACAACGCCGCGTGTGACCAGGTCGATTGGGTGAGGTACTTGATGCCGCTGCTGACCCGAGTGTTGCCTTCGACCAGCAAGACGTCCCCAGGCCGCAGGGCGGCGGCGAGCATGCTCGGTGCGGAGGTGGTGAGCGGCCGATAGTTCTTGAGGGGTTCGCTCAGGTAGCGCCCGACCGCCCGACCGATCGAGCCCATCATGCGGCGTATCATGTTTCGCTTCGCCTTGTTCCCTGGGGCGATTGCCGTTGCCCAACCTCAAGCATGGACCGTGCCGCGGCATGTCCGTTCCCTTTGCGCGGACTGCGCAGAGGCGAGGAGCTCTGCTGTGATGGCGGTAGGGCCTGTATTCTCTAACGCCGTAGTGCCCGGTTGGTGCACCCGAAGCAGCTGTGCGGGTTATCAGAGCCGCGCATCAGCAAACGTCGACGCCACCGAATTGTGTGTCACGAATGTACGCGTGCGTAACGTGCCCCGGGGGTGGAGCACGAATGTCAAGACTGTTTCGTTCTCAGGCCATGCCCTTCTCGCCGTTGGACCTCGCGCCCTGCCATCCGGGCGGAAAGCCGGCGAGTGCAGCGCTTACGCCAGGAATCCAAGCACGTGGTGACGCAAGTGCGACGGGTGCGTGTGTTGACGCCTGAGGTGGTGATGCGGGCGCCAGGCGGCCTCGCGAGACGCCGAATGGCCGGGGCCGGCGTCCTCGCTGTCTTCGCTGCCGTGGTCCGCGATCCATGAATCCAGGAGCCTCGCAGCGGCCACCGGCACGGGCGCCAGGAACAGCTCGGCGTCGCTTCCGACCATCTCGTACTCCTGAGCCAGGCTGCCCGCAGCGCCGGCCACTTGCACGAGAACGGTATGATCCATCGTGCGCCAGGTGCCTATGCTCTCGACACCGCTGTCCGACGTGGAATAGTCCCACAGAGTTGCGCGCCGCCCCTCCCAGTCGAGCTCGAGATAGCGGTCTCCGGCGACGTTCCACCAGCCGCCGGCCGCGTCCAGAGCCATGTCATCCGATGGCGCTCGGGCGCCGGGCGTTGGCTGCACGGAGTCGTACGCCAACCAGGCCGCGACGGCGGCGAGCAAGGCGAGGAGCAGAAGCAGGCGCGCGCGGCTGTGCGGCTGGCCGAGTGTGTCCTGTCGTTGGGGAGACAAAGACGGGTCGTGCGGCGGCTCAGATCCGCCCGGCGCGCCGCTCCCGGCGTTCACGTCGCCGCCGGTTCTGTCGGGGGGAAAATCTGGAGCGGGCATCGGGCTGAGGAACGGTTTGGAGCGAGCGCTGCTCGAGCAACAGTGTATCGCAGCGCTGGGGATCTGGTTGCCGGTACACTATCCGGGGAGCGTGCTGGGGGAGGCTAGGCCATGAAGAAAGTCATCTGGGGGGTGATCAGCACCGCGAAGATCGGCCTGAACAGAGTCCTGCCCGGCATGCAGAAGAGCGAACGGCTCGAGATCCGCGCGATCGCCTCCCGCTCCGCAAGAGCCGCGCGTGAAGCGGCTGACGCGCTGGGCATACCAAAAGCCTACGGCTCCTACGACGAGCTGCTCGCCGATGCGCAAATCGAGGCCGTCTATAACCCGCTGCCAAACCATCTGCACGTACCGCTCACGCTGCGGGCGGCTGAAGCGGGCAAGCATGTGCTGTGCGAGAAACCGATCGCGCTGAACGCCGCCGAGGCCGAGCGTTTGCGCAGCGCGGCGAGCAAGGTGCTCATCATGGAAGCCTTCATGGTTCGCTGCCATCCGCAGTGGTTGCGCGCGCGAGAGCTCGTGCGGCAGGGACGGGTTGGAACCCTGCGCGCGGTGCAGATGCTGTTCTGCTATTTCAACGACGATCCGACCAACATCCGCAACATGGCCGCGATCGGTGGCGGGGCCCTGTACGATATCGGCTGCTACCCGATCGTCGCGGGCCGGTTCTTCTTCGAGTCGGAGCCGCGCCGCGCCGTCGGCTTGATCGACCGCGATCCGAGCTTCGGAACCGACCGGCTGACCAGCGCTCTGGTCGACTTCGGCGCGGGACGCCACCTGGATTTCACGGTGTCCACTCAGTGCCTGCCGTTCCAGCGCTTGCAGATCTGCGGCACCAAGGGTCGAATCGAGATCCAGATTCCGGTGAATGCGCCGCAGGGCGCCAAGACCGTGCTGTTTGTGGACGATGGCGGTGCGCTGGATGGCTCCTCGCTGCGCAGCGAAACGCTGCCGGAGAGCGACCAGTACATGTTGCAGGGGGAAGCGTTCTCACGTGCGATACGTGGCGAGATCGAGCTGCCCTACGGTGTGGAGGATGCCGTACGCAACATGCGTGTCATCGATGCGCTGTTTCGCTCCGAGAAGAGCGGCCGCTGGGAGGATGTGTGACGCGGAATGTGGCAGTCGCGGGGTCACGGATCCGGCCCCATCGCCGGGTCCGAGTTGATGTCTCCCAGTCAGCGCGTCCCCGACCTGAGTCTGAGGCGGCGCACGCGGCGCCAAAGCAACCGCCTGCGCATTGCATCGCTTTGTCGGACGCTTGTCCGTATGTCAGCGTCGAGCGCAGCCAGCACCTTGGCGCGCAGATCCGGTGATGGCCTGCTCGAGCTCGCGACCTGCCCGCGTATCGCTCTGCTGACCAGGCGCAGCTCCTGCAAGCAACGTCGGCAGCTATGGCATACCGTCAGATGCGCGGCGATGCTCGCGGCTTCGGCGCGCGGTAGTTCGCGGTCGAGATAGGGGCTCAGCGCGAGCTTCGCGTCCTGACAGTCCATGGCGGTTGCAGCGATCGGGAAGGGACAGCGGCAGGTCTGCCCGGAATCAGCAGGATATGTGCCCGCGGTGCGAGCGGTTTCCCAGGGCGGGTCGCGGCCGCGCTGCCGCGGCTAGCTGCGCGCGGTCTTGCCTTGGGTCGTGATGTAGTTGATGACCACCTCCGTGATGTGGGACAGCCAGGCGTTGCGGTTCTCCTGCGTCATGAGATCGCGGCCGAGGAAGCGGGACAAGGTATAGCGGTTGGAGAGGTAAAAGTAGCCCAGCGCGGCGATGGTGATGTAGATCTGGACTGGATCGACGTCGCTGCGGAACTGGCCCTCCCTGGCGCCGCGCTCCAGCAGGTCGCGCAGGGTGCTGAGCAGGGGAGAGGACAGCTGACTCACGCGGGTGGACTTCCTCAAGTGCTGGCCGCGGTGCTGGTTCTCGCTGTTGAGGAGCCGGATGAACTCGGGGTGCGCGCAGTAGTAACCCCAGGTGAAAGCGATGAGCTCGCGCAGCGCCTCGAGCGGGGGCGTTGTGGCCAGCCTGAGCTGCTCCTCGGCCCGGCCCAGCCGTTCGTACGCACCCTCGAGCACCGCGCGGAACAGCTTTTCTTTGCTGCCGAAGTAGTAGTAGAGCATGCGGTCCACGGTGTGCGCGCGCCGGCTGATGCGCTCCACCCGGGCACCACCGTAGCCTTGGTTGGCGAACTCCTCGGTGGCGGCCTCCAGGATCTTGCGCTGCATCCCTTGCGGGTCTCTCTTGCGACGCGGGGACGCCTTCGCGCCGACGCGCCCAGCCGGGCGCTTTCCCGCAAGGCGCGGGACTGGCTTCACAGCGATGGCTTTGGCGGGCATCGGAGCGGCCCTGGCGTTGCTCAACGCTCCAGGTACTGCAGCTTGTCGGTCACGTCCTTCCAGTCGTCGGCGTCCGGCGGAGGATCCTTCTTCGTGGTGATGGACGGGAAGGCGCGCGCCAGCTCGACATTCAGCGCGATGAACTTCATCTGCGCCTGCGGCACGTCAACGTCGGCGTAGATCGCATTCACCGGACACTCGGGAATGCATACCGCGCAGTCGATGCATTCGTCCGGCTCGATCACCAGCATGTTCGGCCCCTCCCGGAAGCAGTCCACCGGGCAGACGTCGACGCAGTCCATGTACTTGCACTTGATGCAGGACTCGGTCACGACGTGAGTCATCTGCGCCTCCTTTCGCCGGCCCCGTGTTTGCGCACCGCACCATAGCGATTGCCCTTGGGGACGGCTGATTACGGGGGTTGAAAACCGACCACGGCTAGGATATGGTGAAGCCGCAGTCGGAGTAAAGTGCCTTCTACACTACTGTGAAGTGAGCACTTCAAAAGGCATGTACCTGCGGCCAACCGATCTCAGCGCAGCGCTGACCGCGCTCCAGGGCCGGAACTGGGCCTTGCTGGCAGGGGGCACCGACTTCTATCCCGCGCACGTCGGCCGTCCATTGCCAGGCGCCATACTCGACATCACGGGCCTCGCCGGCCTGCGCGGCGTGCGCGAGGAAGTGTCGGCTTACCGCATCGGCGCACTGACCACCTGGTCCGAGGTGCTGGCTACGCCCATGCCGAGCGCGTTCGATGGGCTGAAGCGGGCGGCGCGCGAGATCGGCGGCCGGCAGATCCAGAACGCGGCCACGTTGGCCGGGAATATCTGCAACGCCTCGCCCGCTGCCGATGGTATCCCGGCGCTGCTGGCGCTGGACGCCGAGGTCGAGCTCTCGGCGCACGACGGCGTGCGGCGCCTGCCACTCGCCTCGTTCGTCGCCGGAAGCCGCCGCACGGAGCGCCGCCCCGAGGAGCTGGTCACCGCAATCCTGATCCCGCGCTGGGGCGCGCGGGCGCGCTCCACGTTTCTCAAGCTGGGCGCGCGGCGCTACCTGGTGATCTCTATCGTCATGGTTGCCGCGACCCTGGACGTAGGTGCTGACGGCAGCATCGCGCGTGCAGCCGTGGCCGTGGGGGCCTGTTCCGAGGTGGCGCAGCGCCTCGCCACGCTGGAGGCGAAACTCCTGGGCAAACCGCTCGGCCCGGCGCTGGCGGAGCTGGTGCGGCTCGACGATGTCGCGGCGCTGACGCCCATCTCGGACGTTCGCGGCAGCGCCGAATATCGACGCGACGCCGCCATGACGCTCATCCGGCGCGCCCTTGCGGAACTCGGAACCCGATCGTGAATGACCCGCGCCAGAGCGAGCTGATCGGCGCCGTGCCGCGAGGGTGCGAGCTCGGCGCGGGCGGCGCGCAATCCATCGCATTTCGCGTGAATGGCCGCGAGCAGCGCGTCAGCGTGAACCCGGGATCACGGCTGTCCGACGTGCTGCGCGAACAGCTCGGGCTGACCGGCACCAAAGTTGGATGCGATGCGGGCGACTGCGGCGCATGCACCGTGCTGCTGGACGGGCGTCAGGTCTGCGCCTGCCTCACCGCCGCGGGGCAGGTCGCCGGACGCGACGTCGTCACCGTCGAAGGGCTGGCGGTGGACGGCAAGTTGAGCACCCTGCAGCGCTCGTTCCTGGCGCACGGCGCGGCCCAGTGCGGCGTCTGCACGCCGGGAATGCTGATGGCGGCTGCGGAGCTGCTGCGTGCAAAGCCCGCGCCCGCCGAGCCAGAGGTGCTCGATGCGCTAGGCGGCGTGCTGTGCCGCTGCACGGGCTACCGCAAGATCGTCGAGGCGGTGCTGGCTGTGGCGCGGGAAGACATCGATGCCCCGCAGCCTCGGGCCGGCGCCGCGGTGGGCAGCAGGATCGCCAAGCTGGACGGCGTGGGGAAGGTCACGGGCAGCGACCTTTACGGTGCCGATGAATACCCGGCAGGTGCGCTCTGGCTGCGCGTGGTTCGCTCGCCGCAGGCACGCGCGCAATTCCGCATTGGCGACCTGCAGAGGCTGCTGAGCCGGCACCCCGGCCTCGCCGCGGCGCTCACCGCCGCGGATGTTCCCGAGAACAGCTTCGGCATTTTCCCGCAGGTGAAGGATCAGCCAGTGCTGGCGCCAGGTCAGGTGCGCTTCCACGGCGAGGCCGTGCTGGCTCTGGTCGGCAGCCGCGATGAAGTCATGGCGATCCCCGAATCGGAGCTGCCCATCGAATGGTTTCCGCAGCCTCCGGTCACCGACCTGGATGAGGCGCTAGCTGCCGTGGAGCCGCTGCACTCGTTCGCGCCCGACAACGTGCTGATCCGCGGCCGGGTGCAGAAGGGCGACGCAGCTGTTGCGCTCGGCACCGCCGCCTTCATCGCAGAGGGCACTTTTACAACCAGCTACGTCGAGCATGCCTACATCGAGCCCGAGGCGGGTTATGCGGAACGCGTGCGAGGCGCCGGAGGACAGGATCGCATTCGCATCTTCTCCTGCACGCAGACGCCCTACATGGATCGCGACGAAATCGCGCGCATTCTGCAATTGCGCCCGGACCAGGTCCACGTCGTTCCTTCCGCCGTCGGCGGCGGTTTCGGGGGCAAGCTCGACATCGCGATCCAGCCTTTGCTGGCCTTGGCGGCGTGGAAGTTGAACCGTGCGGTTCGCGGCATTTACACGCGGCCCGAGTCCATGCTCTCCACCACCAAGCGACACCCCGCACGCATGCGCGCCCGCTTCGGTTGCGACGCGCGAGGACGTCTCATCGGCTGTGACTTTCTCGGCGATTTCAACACCGGCGCCTATGCGTCGTGGGGCAACACGGTGGCCAATCGCGTGCCGATTCATGCGACAGGACCTTATTTCGTGTTCAACGTGCGCGCGCTCACGCGCGCGGTGTACACCAACGGTCCAATCGCGGGCGCGTTCCGCGGGTTCGGCGTGCCGCAATCGACCGTGGTGCACGAAGCGCTGCTCGACGAACTGGCGGAGAAGGTGGGCATGGACCGTCTCGAGCTGCGTTGGATCAACGCGATTCGCGCCGGCCAGGCTACTGCGACCGGGCAGGTGCTGAACGCAAGCTGCGGGCTGGCGCAGTGCCTGGACCGGTTGCGCCCGGCCTGGCGCGAGGCGCAGGCGCTGGCGGCGGGATTCAACGCGCGCGAGCATGCGCAACACGGCTCGCGCAAAGGGCGGCGCAGAGGAGCGGGCATCGCCGCCATGTGGTACGGCATCGGCAATACTGTGATCGCAAACCCATCCACGATGCGGGTGGGACTGCGCCGCAGCGGTCGCGTCGTCCTGTATAACGGCGCGATGGACATCGGCCAGGGCTCCAGCACGATCCTGCCGCAGATCTGCGCGGATGCGCTCGGGCTGCCGGTGAGCCTTTTCGACCAGGTGGTGGGCGACACCGACCTCACCGCCGACGCCGGCAAGACCTCGGCATCCCGCCAGACGTTCGTGTCTGGCAACGCCGCCCGCTTGGCCGGAGAGGACCTGCGGCGCAAGCTGCTGGCGCTGCTGGGTGCGCCTGACGACGCGCGGCTCGCAATCGAAGGCTCTGAGCTGCGGGCTCAAGCCGAATTGCACCACTGGCGCGTCGAGCTCGATCGCCTAGCCGTCGACGAAAATGGAGATGTGGCGCTGGGCCAAGGTTGGTTCGATCCGCCGACCACATCGCTGGATCGCGATGGACAAGGCGTGCCCTACGCCACTTACGGCTTCGCGGCGCAGATCGCCGAAGTCGAGGTCGACCTCGAGCTGGGCACGGTGCAGGTGCTGAAGATGCACGCCGCACACGATGTGGGCCGTGCCATCAATCCCACGCAGGTCGAGGGCCAGATCCATGGCGGCATCGCGCAGGGCCTGGGGATGGCGCTGATGGAGGAATACCACAGCGGGCGCACCGACAACCTGCACGATTACCTGATCCCCACCGCTGGAGACGTGCCTCCGATCGTGACGCATCTGGTGGAAGATGCGGAACCGCTGGGACCCTACGGCGCCAAGGGCGTCGGCGAACCGGCGTTGATCCCCACCGCGCCCGCGATCCTCAACGCCATCCGACATGCGGCGGGTGTGCGCATCACGCATCTGCCCGCCACGCCAGACCGGGTACGCCGGGCAATCCTGGAAGGCTCTCGATGACTCCAGATCCGAGCGTCCCCGATTTGGAAGCAGCGCCGGATTCTACCGACAGCGCTTTGACTGGGCGCAAAGTGATATGCAACGCGTGCCCGGTGCTGTGCCAGATCAGCGAAGGGCGCACCGGCGCGTGCGACCGCTGGGGCAACTTCAACGGCGTGCTGACGCGCGTCGACCCGGTTGTGCTGTTCCAGAAAGTGACCGGTACCGCCGGCGAGATCACGGGCTTTCTGGACAACAAGGACTGGGACGGCAGCGTCGTGTCCGAGGGGGCGGTATTCGTCTCGGGAGTGGGGTCCGGCACGACCTATCCGGACTACAAACCGGCGCCTTTCATCGTTTCTTCGCGCCACGAAGGCGTGGACATGGTCACGGTCGTGACCGAGGGGATCTTCAGCTACTGCAGCTTCAAGGTGAAGATCGATACCGATCGCTGGCTCGGTCCCGAGCAGGCCACGGTCCGCTGCCAGGGCGAGGCGGTCGGCCACGTCACCACTGCGGAGTACGGCTCGCAGATGCTGTCGCTGGGCGGGGTACACCATCTTACCGGCGGCACGAAAAAGGAGGGCCGCGTCACCTGCGCCCTTATGATGGACCTTGGCAATCGTAAGCCGGTGGAGGTTCAGATCGAGGGCGGGTCGCAACTGCTGATCGAGGCCGGCAAGCCGCCCGTGGTAAACGGCGTCGAAGAGCAACGCATGCGCGTGGGCTGTGGCTCGGCCACCATCGGCATCTTCGCGCAGCAGTGGTACGGCCAGGTCGACGAGGTGGTGGTGGTGGACGATCACATCACCGGTGTGCTCACCGAGCACCAGGCCGGACGCTGCCTCGCCATGCCTGCATCGGGCATCAAGATCAAAGGCAAGAAGTCCACGCCCGGGCGCTACTTCCAGGTGGCCAAGCCCGGCACCGGCTGGGGCGGCACGGACATCAGCGACCCGCTGTCGATCGTCGCGGGCTTCGACCCCAAGGTGGCGCGGCCCGGCAGCCGCGTCCTGATGGTCTCGACGACCGGCGAGGACGCGGAGTTCTTCGTGCTGGACGAGCAGTTGCAGCTCACGCCGGCGCCGATGCCCGAAGCGGTGCGCGCAGTCGTGCAGCGCATCGGAGAAAATTGCGAGCCGGCGTTGACCACCGTGCTGTTTCTCGCCGGCGCGGGCGGCAGCCTGCGCGCCGGCGTGACCGACAACCCGGTGCGCCTCACCCGCTCGATCAAGGATCTGCTGGTCAACGTCACCTGCGGCGGTGCACCGGTCTACATCTGGCCCGGCGGTGGAATCACGTTGATGGTGGACGTCACGCGCATGCCGGAAAGCTCCTTCGGCTGGGTGCCCACCCCTGCGATCGTGGCGCCCATCGAGTTCACCATGCGCCTGTCGGACTACCGCGCGCTGGGCGGCCATATGGACCGGGTGCGAGCGGTGGAGGACGTGCTCAAGAGCGAGCGGGTACGCGTCGTGTCCTGGGGTGAGCTGAACCCATGGCCGGTGGGCTCGGCGCAGTGAACATGAGGGGCGACTGTGGCCAGAGAATTGTGACCAACACCGTGCAATTGCATACAGCCGATGTTTCTCGTTCACGCGTGTTGAGCGGAGCGCAACGTTGTGCGTCGAGCGGCGCTGCGCGCGCTCGACTCGCCGCCGGCCGCTGGCATTTCCAGCACGGCCCGATCGATCTGATCATCGGCGCGGACGGCGATCCCGCGGCGGTCGAGCGCGCGCTCGCGCAGGCTTGGTCTCGCTTCCAATGCCTGCTTGCCGAACTGGTGGGCGAGCTGCGCTTGTTGCGCTTACCGGTGCAGGATGCGCTGGGCGTGTCAGGGCCGGTGGCACGCCGCATGGTGGAAGCTTGCTGGCCGCATCGTGAGCGATTCATCACCCCGATGGCGGCGGTCGCGGGCGCAGTGGCCGACGAGCTGATCGAGAGGCTGCGGGCAGACCCGCGCATCGTGCGCGCCTACGTGAACAACGGCGGTGACATTGCGCTGCATCTGGCAGCTGGACAGCACTACAAGATCGGTCTGTATGCCGATCTCGGCCGGATCAAGCGGCGCGAGGCGCACACTCTGGACGGCGACTTCCAGGTGACGAGCGAAATGCCGATGCGCGGCGTTGCCACCAGTGGCTGGCGTGGCCGCAGCTTCAGCCTCGGCATTGCCGACAGCGTGACGGTGCTTGCGCGCACGGCAGCTGGCGCCGACGCCGCGGCGACGATGATCGCGAACAGCGTGAACGTGGAAGATCCTGCTATCCTTCGCCGGCCGGCGTCCGAGCTGAAGGACGATACCGATCTTGGCGACCGGATGGTCACGGTGGCCGTGGGTCCCCTGAGCGCAGAGCGAGTGCGCCAGGCCCTGGCGGCGGGTGCAGCGAGAGCACGCGAGCTGACCGGGCAAGGGTTGATCCATGCTGCAGCCCTCTGGCTTCAGGGTAGCGTCTGCAGTGTCGGGTGCGGATCTGACCAAATCGCGTTTGCGGTGTTGCAATGAAAGCGAAAATTAGAAAGCTGATCGTCCAGGTGGAAGAAACTCGCTGGGAGATGGGTCGGCCGGTGCACCCACCCGCGCGCAAGGCAATGGCCATCGCGGTCATCGAGAATCCATTCGCCGGGCGCTACCAGGAAGATCTGTCCGATCTGATGGACATCGGCGAGGAGTTGGGCGGGCTTCTCGGCGAGAGGTGCGTGGAGGCGCTGGGCATCCAGCCGCATCAGGCGGAGAGTTACGGCAAGGCGGCAATCGTGGGGGAGGCGGGCGAGCTGGAGCATGCCGCCGCGATCCTGCATCCCAAGCTTGGCGCGCCGCTACGCAAATCGGTGGAGAAGGGTGCGGCGCTGGTTCCCTCGGCCAAAAAGCTCGGGACGGTGGGTTGCACGATCGACGTGCCGCTGGGGCACAAGGACGCGGCCTACGTGCGCAGCCATTTCGACGCCATCGAAGCGCGCGTGGCCGACGCCCCTCGCGCCAACGAGATCGTCGTGGCGGTGGCGGTGACGGACAGCGGTCGTCCTCTGGCCCGCGTGGGCGGGTTGCAGAAGCACGAGATCAAGGGCCAGGACGGCCTGCGCTGATGTCGAAGCCGACTTGGGGGGCCGCTCTTGCAATCTTGGCGCTGCCGGTTTCGGGAGCCGACAACAAACCGATTCTGATCGGCGAGATCAGCAGCTACTCCACGGTGCCCGCGTTCACCGTGCCGTACCGCAACGGCTGGCAGATGGCGGTCGAGGAGGTCAACGCGGCCGGCGGGTTGCTCGGGGGACGCAGGCTGGAGGTCGTCTCCCGCGACGATGGCGGCAAGCCGGATGACGCCACCCGCAACGCTCAAGAGCTTCTGAGCAGCCAGAAGGTGGACCTGCTCGCCGGCACGTTCCTGTCCAATGTGGGTCTGGCGGTGAGCGACATCGCGCTGCGCAACAGAGTGTTGTTCGTGGCGGCCGAGCCGCTCACCGATGCGCTGGTGTGGGACAAGGGTAACCGCTACACGTTCCGGCTGCGGCCCAGCACCTACATGCAGGCGGCCATGCTCGCAGAGGAGGCGGCCAAGCTCCCGGCGAGGACCTGGGCCACGGTGGCACCCAACTACGAGTACGGTCAGTCGGCTGTGGCCAACTTCAAGGAACTGATGAGAGCCAAGCGCCCGGACGTGGAGTTCGTCGCGGAGCAGTGGCCGGCGTTAGGCAAGCTGGAGGCAGGTGCGACCATTCAGGCGCTGGAGGCGGCCAAGCCGGATGCGATTTTCAACGTGACGTTCGGGGCCGACCTCACCAAGTTCGTGCGCGAGGGCAACCTGCGCGGTCTGTTCGAGGGGCGCGCGGTGGTGAGCATGCTCACCGGCGAGCCGGAGTACCTGGACCCGCTCAAGGACGAGACGCCCAAGGGCTGGATCGTGACCGGTTACCCGTGGGACCAAGTCAAGACGACTGTGCACCAAAGGTTCGTGCAGGCGTACGCGAAACGTTATAGCGAGACGCCGCGTCTGGGCTCCGTGGTCGGGTATACGACGTTCATGGCCATTGCCGATGCGATCAGGAAAGCCGGTTCGACCGACACCGAGAAGCTCATCGGCGCTTTCCGCGGTCTCAAATTCGAGAGCGTCTTCGGGCCCGTTACCTTCCGCGCGCTGGATCAGCAGTCGACATTGGGGGCCTTCGTCGGGCGCCTGGATCTCAGGGACGGACGCGGCGTGATGGTCGACTGGCGTTATGTCGATGGGAAGGACTACATGCCACCCGATGCGGTGGTGCGCAAGCGCAGGCCTGCTGAGGCGATGAGGTGAATCACCAAGCACGGATTCCGTGAGCGTTTACCTCAGCCAGGCCCTGGGGGGCCTGTCGCACGCCGCGACGTTGTTCCTGGTTGCGAGCGGGCTGTCGATCATCTTCGGCGTTACCCGCATCGTCAACTTCGCTCATGGGTCGCTCTACATGCTCGGGGCGTACTGCGCCTACAGCTTCTCCCAATTCCTCATGGCCAAGCTCGGCGCGCCGCTCGGGTTCTGGCCGGGGGTCGTGCTGGCGGCTCTGGCGGTCGGGCTGGTGGGCGCGTTGATGGAAGTCGCGCTGCTGCGGCGAATCTACCATGCACCGGAGCTGTTCCAACTGCTGGCCACGTTTGGCGTGGTGCTGGTGGTGCAGGACGCGACACTTGCCATCTGGGGCCGGGAGGACCTGCTGAGCCCGCGCGCACCGGGCTTCAGAGGCGTTGTCGAGATCTTCGGGGAGCGCTTCCCGCAGTATCATTTGCTGCTGATCTGTCTGGGGCCGGTCGTGCTCGGAGCGCTGTGGCTGCTGTTCAACCGTACGCGCTGGGGCACGCTGGTGCGGGCTGCGACCGAGGATCGCGAGATGACCAGCGCGCTGGGTGTGAATCAGCGCCGGCTGTTCACCAGCGTCGTGTTGCTCGGCTCGACGCTGGCGGGTCTGGGCGGGGCGCTGCAGATTCCGAACGAAGCCGTGAACCTGCAGATGGACATCAGCATCATCGTCGAGGCCTTCGTCGTGGTCGTCATCGGCGGGATGGGCAGCATCGTCGGCGCGTTTGTCGCCGCGCTGCTGGTCGGTGAGATCTCCGCCTTCGGGATCCTCATCTTTCCGCGGCTCACGCTCGTGCTGCCATTCTTGGTGATGGCGCTGGTGCTGGTGGTGCGTCCCTACGGCCTGCTCGGCAAGCCGGGCGACGAGAGTCGTGGCCCCGCACAGGCTCCCGGCACGCACCTGGTGCCTGCGGGGCGCTACCTGCGGCGAGCGGGAGTTGCAGCACTCCTTGCGCTTGCGCTGGTGCCGGCATTTGCCGGTGAGTATGCGCAGCTGCTGGTTACCGACATTCTGATCCTGGCGCTATTCGCCACCAGCCTGCACTTCATATTGGGCATCGGCGGCCTGGTCTCATTCGGCCACGCCGCCTGGTTCGGGGTCGGCGCATACGCCGCTGCGCTGCTGCTCGCGAAGCTGGCCGCGCCGATATCGATGGGACTGATCGCAGCCCCCCTGGTGGCGGCGGCACTGGCGTTGGTCTTCGGCTGGTTCTGCATCCGGCTGAGCGGTGTCTACCTCGCCATGTTGACGCTCGCCTTCGCGCAGATCCTCTGGTCGCTGGCTTACCAGTCCACGTGGACTGGGGGTGACAACGGCATCCTGGGCATCTGGCCTTCGGCATGGGCCGGCTCCCCGGCGCGCTATTACTACTTGACATTGACTCTGTGCGTGGCGAGCCTCCTGGTCCTGAGACGCGCCGTGTTCGCACCCTTCGGCTATGCGCTGCGCGCCGCGCGGGACTCCGCTCTGCGCGCCGAGGCCACGGGGATCGACGTGCGCCGAAGCCAATGGCTGGCCTTCACGCTGGCCGGCGCGTTCGCCGGATTGGCCGGCGCGCTGCACGCATTCCACAAGGGCAGCGTATTCCCGAACGTTCTATCGATACCGCAGTCGATCGATGCGCTGGTGATGGTGCTTCTGGGCGGCCTCGAGACATTGACCGGGCCGGTGGCCGGGGCGGCCGTCTATCACTTCCTGCAGACGCAGATCATGCGCTCTACCGAGTATTGGCGCGTCATCCTGGGGAGCGTAATCCTGCTGCTGGTGCTCGTGTTTCCACACGGGATCGTCGGCTCGCTGCGCCGGCTTTCCGCAGCCGGGTGGAAGACAAGGTAGGGGCTGGAAAGTGTCGAAGATGAGTGAAGTAGGCTTTTGCGAATCACGAATCACGGGTCACGAATCACGGCCTTTATGACCCTGCTGCGAGTCGAGAACCTGACCAAATCGTTCGGCGGCGTGGGCGCGGTGGCCGGCATCTCGTTCGAGATGGCGGCGGGTGAGCTGCTGGCGTTGATCGGTCCCAACGGAGCGGGTAAGTCGACCTGCTTCAATATGCTCAATGGCCAGCTGCGTCCAGACTCGGGTTTGGTGCTGCTGGCCGGACGCGACATCACTGGCAGACGACCGCGCGATGTCTGGCGCCTTGGGGTGGGGCGCACATTCCAGGTGACGGCCACTTACCCCTCTATGAGCGTGCAAGAGAATGTGCAGCTCGTGTTGCTGTCGCGCGCGCGGCGCTTGTCCCGGATGTGGCGGCCAGCAGCGACGCTGTTCCGAGCCGAGGCTCTGGCGTTGCTCGAGCGCGTGGGCATGGCCGACCAGGGGCAGCGGCCCTGCAGCGTGCTGGCTTATGGCGACCTCAAACGGGTGGAGCTCGCGATGGCGCTCGCGAGCGAGCCGCGGCTGCTGCTGATGGACGAGCCTACTGCGGGCATGGCGCCGAAAGAGCGCAACGCGCTGATGGTGCTGATCTCCACGCTCACCCGGGAGACGGGGGTGGGTGTGCTGTTCACGGAGCACAGCATGGACGTGGTGTTCACCTACGCGCAGCGGGTGCTGGTGATGGCGCGCGGGCGCATCATCGCCGAGGGCGCGCCAGCTCAGGTGCGCGAGGACCCCCAGGTGCAGGAGGTGTACCTCGGGACCGGCGCCAGCTTTGCGGCGCGCGCGTCATTGGCATGAGCGAGGCGCTGCTGAAGGTGATGGGGCTTAAGGTCTGGTATGGTCGCGCGCAGATCCTGTTCAACGTCAGCCTGGACGTGGGGCGAGGAGAGATCGTTGCGCTGATGGGCCGCAACGGCGCAGGGAAGTCCACCACATTCAAGGCAATCATGGGACTGATGGACCGCGTCGATGGTGAGGTGATGTTCCATGGCCGCAGCCTGCGCGGGCTGGAACCGTTCCAGATCGCGCGGCTGGGCCTCGGCTATGTGCCCGAGGACCGGCGTATCTTCAGCGAGCTCACGGTGCTGGAGAATCTGGAGGTGGGGCGTCAGCCCAACCGCGCAGAGGTGCCCGGCTGGACCGCCGAGAAGCTGTTCCGAATCTTCCCCAATCTGGGCGAGATGCCGGGCCGGTTGGGCGGGCGGATGAGCGGGGGTGAGCAGCAGATGCTCACCGTGGCGCGCACGCTGATGGGCAATCCCCTGCTGGTGCTGCTGGACGAACCCTCCGAGGGCATCGCACCCAGGATCGTGGAGGGTATGGCCAACATGATCCTCGAGCTGAAGAAGGAAGGCTTGAGCGTGCTGCTGTCAGAGCAGAACTTGCACTTCGCCCGGCTGGTGTGCGACCGCGCCTACGTGATCGAGAAGGGGCAGGTGAGGTACGAAGGGACGATGTGGGAGCTCGCCCGCGATGAGAGGATCAAGAGGGAGTACCTAAGCGTGTAGCCTGGGTCAAGGTCCCATCCTACGCTGCTCGCATACTTGCCCGTACACGGTTGTTACGACTTTCGGTCCGCGACCTCGCCGGTCTTCAGGCACGCGCCAAGCGCGACTGGATTTTCTTCAGCCCAGCGAGCGGTGAAGTTCTGCCCCTCCTCTCTTGTGCCACCGTTCTTGAGGTTTGCTGGCATTGAATGGAATATTTGGGGAATTACGCAGCGGCAATAGGCTACCGAAAAGGCTTCGCTGCGATGGCCCTTGCTCATCGCTGCATTGACGCAGGACGCGACTCCTGCTGCGATTTCAGTCCTTTCATCTGCTGTAGCGACACCGCACTCCGCGATCAGACCAAGGACTCCCAACATGGTTACTGCAATTGCTTTGTTCACGGCCCTACTCCTGGAAGTGGAATGAGAGACTAAGCTAGTCCCGGACGCTCCTTAGATCGCTGAGACTGTCGGTCGAAGAGCAAGATCAACACCAGAAAACCAGCGCAGAAGCCGCCACCAATCCTTGCCGATTTGCAAACCAAGGACAGCGGTTGGTTCGAGACTCCGGCAGATTTCCCCAGTCAGTCGTCCAAGCGCTGAACGGCATCGCCTGGTTGGCGGTCATGATTTCGTGTGGATCGCTGCCATCGAGTTGGATCTGAAGAAGGCCTGGGCGCATCGCAGAGAGAGCACCATCACCGTCGGGCTCGCCCCCGCCATGCCGCTGTTGTTGGGCAGCATCGTGGCCGCGGGCAGCGAGTTTTTCAACAGACTAGGCCGCGTCCGACCGTTCATGACAAGCGAACGATTTCTCTCTGATTACTCGGTGCTCGGTTTACTCTCTCTGGCGCGAGCTCACCTGCGGCTGGAATTACTGAGGTCCGACGAGCGTGTCATCCGCATCAGCGTCCCAGCTCATGGAGACGGGCTGCCAGTCTCGCAGTGCACCCTCCCGTGATCCGCAGGAATTCCGTTCGGCGCTTTCACGATCGCCTCTTCAGTCCTCGTAGCCACACCCGACCCTTTTCGGGTAACGCCAAGGTGCTACGCCCGCGTTGTCGGCAGTGTGCACCGCTGACGCAATTCTTTGATTGTCCACGCTCCCCTTTGGCGAGTTTCCGCTTTGCGTGATGATGAACGAGAGCTTCAGGCCGACAGTCGACTATCTTGCCGAGCCGGGTTCGTAGCGCCATCATGTGATGCCGGCGGGGTCGCCCTACAAGTCAAGAAGCACGGAGATGAATCATGGCACTCGATTCAAGCGCTAGTCCGAAGGGCAAGGTGGTGATCAAGAACATCGGTCTGCTCCTGTCCGGTGACATCGCGCGCCCGATTTTGGACGCTGACACCGTCGTGGCGGTCGACGGCCTGATCAATCAGGTCGGCAAGGCGAGGGACTGCGATATCACCCGGCCCGACACGCTGATCGACGCCAAAGGCACGTGCCTGTGCCCGGGACTCATCGACAGCCACGTGCACCCGGTGTTCGGCGACTGGACTCCGCGCCAGAACCAGCTCGGCTGGATCGACTCGACGCTGAACGGGGGCGTGACCACGATGATCTCGGCCGGTGAGGTGCATCTGCCGGGCCGGCCCAAGGACATCGTCGGGCTCAAGGCCCTGGCGATCACCGCGCAGCGTGCCTTCGACAATTTCCGCCCGGGTGGTGTCAAGGTCATGGCGGGTGCGCCGGTGCTCGAAAAGGGCATGGTCGAATCCGACTTCCAGGAGCTGGCGAACGCCGGCGTCGCGTTGCTGGGGGAGGTCGGATTAGGCTCCGTGAAGGCGGGCGCCGAAGCCAAACAGATGGTGGCGTGGGCGCGCAAATACGGGCTGCAGAGCACCATTCACACCGGTGGTCCGTCCATCCCGGGCTCGGGGCTGATCGACAAAGACGTCGTGCTGGAGGCCGACGCCGACGTCATCGGCCACATCAACGGCGGCCACACGGCGCTGCCGGAACGCGATGTGTGCGAGCTGTGCGAGCGCAGCTCGCGCGCGATCGAGATCGTGCACAACGGCAACGAGAAAGTGGGCATCGCGGCGGCTCGGGCTGCAGGCGATCTCAAGTGCCTCGAGCGCGTGATTCTGGGCACCGACGGGCCGGCGGGCTCGGGTGTGCAGCCGCTTGGCATCCTGCGCATGATCGCGCTGCTGTCCAGCCTGGGTGGGCTGCCTGCCGAGCAGGTGTTCTGCTTCGCGACCGGCAATACCGCGCGTATACGCAAGCTCCGTTGCGGTTTGATCGA
>Ga0335084_10000869_pt1 | contig 27000 bp, 27 predicted proteins | sample Lox_Sample_44_FD_206721 | JGI IMG/M metagenome (GOLD analysis project Ga0335084, IMG submission 206721) | Soil microbial communities from Loxahatchee National Wildlife Refuge, Florida, United States - Lox_Sample_4.4 | ecosystem: Environmental > Terrestrial > Soil > Wetlands | place: USA... | reverse complement strand
CCCTCGCAATCAGCGCGGGCAGCGACCACACGTGCGCCCTGCTCGACAACGGCGACGTGCGCTGCTGGGGTGCCGGGCTCAACGGCCAGCTCGGCTACGGGAACACGAACACCATCGGCGACGACGAGACTCCGGGCGGCTTCGGTCCGGTCGACCTCGCGACCCGCAAGGCGGTCGCGATCACCGCGGGCGGCGACCACACCTGCGCAGCGCTCGACAACGGCCGGATCCGCTGCTGGGGTAACGGCAGCTTCGGCGAGCTGGGCTACGGGAACACGAAGACGATCGGCGACAACGAGGTGCCCGGATCGATCGCCCCGGTCGCGGCGGGCGGCCTGGTGGCGACGAAGGCGCGCCCGACCCTGTCCTTCACCATGAAGCCGAAACGCGACCGCCGGTGGCCCTACAGCCTCCGCGCAAGCGGGAAGCTCGGCGGCTTCCTCGCCGATCCCGCGACGTGCTCGGGCCTGATCCAGGTCCGCGCGACGACGAGAGGCGCAGCGCGGGTTGCCTGGAAGAAGCTCAAGCTCGGAAGCAGCAGCTGCACGTACGCGGTCGTGCTCAGGATCCCCGGCCGCGGCGCCTGGAGGGTGACCGCGGCGTTCGCCGGGAACGGCTCGCTCAAGGGCCGGACCGCCCCGGCCAGGAAGTTCCGGGCCGGCTAGCCCGGCCGCCGCGCTCCGTGTTGCGCTCCCGTTAAGCCCGAATCCACGGGTGCGTCTCCGGTCGTACCACCTCACGCATATCCACTTCAACATTGGAGGTCATCATCAACCGAAAGCGATCAATCCGATATGGCGCAGCAGTCCTCGCCCTGCTCGCGCTCGGAGCCGTGGCCGCCGCGATCGCGCTCGCCGGCTCGAGTTCGAGCAGCAGCGCCAAGGTCGTGGGGACGGCGCGCAACAAGACCCTCCACGCCACGATCCTCGTCAACCGCAGCGGCCACTCGCTGTACGCGCTCAGCGTCGAGCGGCACGGGCGGTTCATCTGCACCAACATGGCCTGCCTCTCGATCTGGAAGCCACTGACCGTGAAGAAGGGCGTCAAGCCGACCGGCGTCAGCGGGCTCGGCACGGTCAAGCGCCCCGACGGCAGGATGCAGGTCGCCTACCGCGGCGCTCCGCTCTACGCGTTCTCGATGGATCGCAAGCGCGGCGACGTCAGGGGCAACGGCTTCAAGGACGTCGGCACCTGGCACGTGGCCGCCGTCTCGAAGAGCCACGCGTCCGCGCCCGCGGCGCCCGTGCAGCACTCGTACGGCTACTAGCCCCTCTCCCTCCCCGGGGCACGAGGGCCGCAGACCAGCGGCCCTCGTTGCCGTGCCGGCGACTCATCCGTCCCTGAGCGGGTCGTGGCCCCAGTTCATGAGCGAGTAGCGCCACCGCGTCTGCGTGACGTCTCCCCCCGGACGCTGGGCGAGGTGCCGGTGCACGTAGCCCACCACCCGGCGCATGTGGCGGTAGTCGTCCTCGACGAGCCCGATCCCCCGCTTTCGCAGGAGCCTGACGATACGTCTGCCCGAGGCGTGGCCGACCGACTCGCCCCGACCAACGGGCCTGAAGCCCACGGATCGGGACCGGTCGGTGCGAAGCCACGCCTCGAGCTCACGGTCGTCCAGGTTGACGACCTCCTGGAACTGGAGCGAGATCCGCTGCAGCTCCTCGTTCGTCATCAGGCGGCCGGCGGGATCAGGACGCGGTTGACGACGTGGATCACCCCGTTCGAGGCCGGGACGTTGGCCTTCACCACACGGGCCGAGTTGACGAACACCTTGCCTCCGGACACCCGGATCCGGAGAGCCGCACCGTTGACCGTCTTGACGGAACGCAGCCGGGCGACCTTCGCAGCGGTCAGCCGACCCTTCGCGACGTGGTAGAGCAGCACGGCCCGCAGCTTCGCGGGATTGGACTTCAGCGCCGCGAGGGTTTGCCGCGGAACCTTCGCGAAGGCGCCGTCGGTCGGGGCGAAGACGGTCAGCTGCCCCTTCCCCGAGAGCGCGCTCGCGAGCCCGGCGCGCTTCACGAGCGCGACGAGCGTTCTGAACTGCCCCGCCTTGACGGCGGTCTGGACGATGTTCGCAGTGGGGGTCGAAGCGGTAGCCGGAGCGGTCGAGGTGCCGGACGCGGCCACGAGGAGCGCCGCGGCGGCAGTCAGCGCTCCGAGGATCAGAAGTGCTTTCATGGTCTCTCCTCTCTGTGCGGAACTGGTCAGGCGTGGCTCACGGCCGACGCCGAGGCCGTGTCGCCGTGGGCCCGGAACAGGGCCGGCAGACGGAACGCCTCGTAGACGCCGGCGAGGCCGACGAGCCCGTAGACGACCCTGGTCGCGGCGTTCGTGTCGCCGAACGAGAGGCCGAAGATCCAGGCCACCAGGTCGAAGTCGGCGATCGCGACGAGCCCCCAGTTGAGGGCGCCGACGATCACCAGGATTGCGGCGAGCAGGTCGATGGTGCGCTTCATGTTTCCCCTCCTTTGTCGAGCTTTCGTCGAGACTGTACCGGGTCTGTGCTGTGTTTGTCAAATGTTTGTTTACTCTCTGTACAATCAGCGCGTGAGCCCGGAGCAGTACCTGCGAATCGGCGAGCTGAGCCGGCGGACCGGCGTCAGCGTCGAGCTCCTGCGCGCCTGGGAGAAGCGGTACGGACTACTCGAGCCCGCGCGGTCGCAAGGGGGTTTCCGCCTCTACTCGGACGACGACGCGGAACGCGTGCTCGCAATGCGGTCCCACCTGGGCAACGGGCTCGCAGCCGCTGAGGCCGCACGCCGGGCGCTTGCTCCTGAGCCTGCGGGCCATGCCCCCGCGGGAGGCGTCGAGCAAGGAAAGGACGATCTGGCCGAGGCGCTCGCGACCTTCGCGGAAGCCCGCGCCCACGCGTCCTTCGACCGGATGCTCGCGTCGCTCACCCTCGACACGGTCCTGGCCGATGTCGTGCTCCCGTACCTGCACGAGCTCGGCGAGAGCTGGGCGCGTGGCGAGACGACCGTCGCGCAGGAGCACTTCGCGAGCAACCTGCTGCGCGGGCGCCTTCTTGGCCTCGCCCGGGGCTGGGGCGCCGGTGTCGGGCCGCATGCGCTGCTCGCCTGCCCGCCCGGCGAGCTCCACGATCTCGGCCTGCTGGTGTTCGGCCTCGCGCTACGCAGCCGCGGCTGGCGCATCACCTACCTCGGGCAGGACACGCCGCTCTCGACGATTGCGGAGCAGGCGCGCGCGCTCGGCCCCGACCACGTGGTGCTCGCGCTCTCGAGCCCCGAGCGCCTCGACGAGGCGGTCGACGAGCTGGCGGCGCTGGCCGCCGTCTCGCCGGTCTCGCTCGGAGGGGCGGGAGCGACTCCGCAGCTGGCCGAGCAGGCGGGCGTATCGCAGCTCGCGGGCGACCCGGTCACGGAGGCGGACCGACTCACCGCCACGCGCGGGGCACGCTGACCGGCGACAATCGCACGATGATCGACCCGCTCGAGCGCTGGCGGCCGCTGGACGACAAGCCCGACTATGCGGGGCTGCTCACCTACGGGTCGCTGCCGTACACGCAGGACCCGGCAGAGCTCGAGGGAATGGACGTCGCGATCGTCGGCGCGCCGATGGACGATCTCGTCTCCGACCGGCCGGGCGCGCGGTACGGGCCGCGTGCGATCCGCGCCGCGAGTTGCCCACCGGGGCCCCACCTCGAGGCGAAGGTCGACGCAACGACCGTCCTGAAGATGGTCGACTACGGCGACGCACCGGTGTTGCCCGCCGATCCGGCCGCCTCCCACGAGGCGATCGAGCGGACCGTCGGCGAGGTCGTCGCGGCCGATGCGATCCCGATCGTGCTCGGCGGCGACCACTCGATCGCGGAGCCGGACATCCGGGCCTGCGCCGCCGGCCGCGCTCCGATCGGGCTCGTCCACTTCGACACGCACACGGACACGGGGACGGAGGTCTTCGGCGTCGAGGTCTCGCACGGATCGATCATGTACCGGCTCGTCGAGGCAGGAATCGTCGACCCGCGGCGCTACGTGCAGATCGGCCTGCGCGGCTACTGGCCGGGCGAGCAGGAGCTCGGCTGGCAGGCCGAGCGTGGGATCACGAGCTTTTTCATGCACGACGTCAGGCGGCTCGGGATCGAGCAGGTGGTCGGCGACGCGATCGGCGTCGTCGGCGGAGGGCCCGTCTTCCTGAGCGTGGACGTGGACGTCCTCGACCCGGCCTTCGCTCCCGGGACGGGCACCCCCGAGCCCGGCGGGATGGAGAGCGGCGACCTGCTCTGGGCCTGCCGCAGGATCGCGGGCGAGCTCGAGCTCGTAGGCGCGGACGTCGTCGAGGTGATCCCGACCGCGGTCGGCTCGGCCGACATCACCGCGCTCGTTGCGGACCGGATCGTGCGCGAGATCCTGACCGGGATCGCGCTGCGAGGCTAGCCTCGAGGCGCGAGCGTATGCTCGACCGCGAGCCGGACGAGCCAGATCCCGGCGAGGAACATGTAGGTCACGACCGGCAATGCGACGCCGATCAGGGCCACGATCACCGGCACGACCGCCGGCTGGCCCGGCACGAGGTTCATCAGCGGCGTGAGCAGGGCTCCGGTGACGAGCGCAACCGCTAGATGCACCCAGCCGCCACGCAGCGTCCGCGGCCCGAACGCGGGCAGCCTGAAGGCAACCCACCCCGCGAGCACGGCGGCGGCGAGCACGAACGCGAGCAGGAACGTGTCCTTCGACATCTCCCCTCGCCGCTCAGTCTGACGCGCGGAGGACGCGGCCGGAACCCCCGAAACGTCCAGTTCGGCTAGCGGAAGAGGTCGCGCTCGGGCGGCATCACGAGGTCGCGCGCCGTTCCCTCGCCCCGGGCGTCGACCCCGCGGACGATCGCGGCGGGGATGCCGTCGGTCTTGCCGAGCACGAGCTGTGCCGCGCCGGCCAGCTCGTCGGCGACCGCGATGACGGTCGCGTGTAGCTCGTAACCGGCGGCGTCGCGCTCACCCTTGAGGTCGAGCAACGGCCGGATACCGGCCAGGCCGATGGCGACGTCGGTCGTCCCCTGGCGCCAGGCGCGGCCGAACGAGTCGCTGACGATCACGCCGATCTCGGCCCCGGTCAGCTCGCGCAGGCGGTCGCGGAGACGTGCCGCCGACCGGTCGGGGTCCTCGGGCAGGAGCACGACGGTGCCGGCCTCGGGGGCGTTCGAGGAGTCCACGCCTGCCGAGGCGCAGACGAAGCCGTGCCGGGTCTCGGCGATCACGAGCGGGGGCCTCGAGCGGACGATGCGCGCCGCCTCGCGCAGGATCACCTCCACACGGCGCGGGTCCTCTTCGCCCGAGAGACGCCGCGCCTCGTCGGTGGGCTCGACCTCCGCCAGGTGCACGACGCGGCCCTCGGCCTTCGAGACGGCCTTCTGCGCGACGACGACCACGTCGTGGTCGCGGAGCTCCGCACGCTCGGCGATCAGCGCGGCCAGGTCGTCGCCCTCGCGGATCTCGGGCAGCCCCTCGACCGGGTGGATCTCGATCACGGAAGCCCGGTGACGCGAAGGCCCGCGTGGCCCTTGTAGCCACGGTTCAGGTTGACGATCACCGCGGTCAGGCCCTCCAGTGCACGCGCGGCGGCGAGCGGGCCCGCGTCGAGCGCCCGGCCGGCGACGACCCGCGAGGCCAGCTCGAGCGCCAGCGCCTTCGCGGCCGGGTCGTCGCCGCAGACGAACGCGTCCTCGTCCGGTGCCTCCTCGCCGAGATTGCGGGCAGCGACCGAGTGCAGGCCGGCCGCAACGGGAGCGTCGACAGCCGCGGCGACTCGCTCGGCAAGCGAGGGCCCCTCCGCGCCCGGGCGGGCGCCGTTCGCGCCGAAGCCGAGCTCACTGGCGACCGAGAGGACCGGCGTCGAGCCGAGCGCGCCCGCGAGCGAGCGGGCCGTCTCGACCGCAGCCTCCGCGTTCACCGCCAGGACCGCGAGCTCGACGTCCGCAACGGCCTCGGCGTTCGCGTCCCCCTCGACACCGAGCTCGCCCGCGAGCGTCTTCGCCTTCGCCGCGTCGCGGGAGCCGACGATCACCGTGTCGCCGGCAGCGTGCAGCCGAGCCGCGAGCCCGCGGCCGAACGGGCCCGTCCCGCCGATGATCGCGACTCTCATACGGGCACGCCGAGGACGGCCTCGGCCAGGCGGCGGCGAGCGTCCGCGTCGCTCATCAGCGTCCGCGCGACGATCGTCCTGACACCGGCCTCCTCGTCCGCGTCGGCCTCGTCCACCACGAGCGCGTCGATCAGCCCCTTGTAACAGTCTGTTACTTGCGCCGGGCCGGTTCCGCCCTTCAGGCGGGCGAGCATCCGGTCGGCCGGGCCGCGGACGCTGCGGCCAGCGATCAGCGGGCTGACGGCGACGACCGGGACTCGGCGCTCTTCGAGCGCCCTGCGGATCTCCGCCACCGCCAGGATCGGGCCGATGCTGACGAACGGGTTGCTGGGAGCGATTGCGATCAGGTCGGCGGCGTCCAGAGCCTCGAGGACGCCCGGCGCAGCGCGGGCCTCGTCGGCGCCCTCGAACCGGACGCCGTCCACCTCGTCCTGGTGCTCCCGCCTCACGAACCACTCCTGGAACGAGAGCTCGCCGGCCGGTGTCGCGACGAACGTGCGGAGGCGGTCGTCGGTCGCGGGCAGGATCGCCGCCTCGACGCCGAAGGCCCGGGCAAACCGCACGGTCACGGCCGAGAGGGGCTCGCCGCTCCGTAGCGCCTCCGTGCGCGCGAGATGCAGCCCGAGGTCGCGGTCGCCGAGCTGGAACCAGGTCTCGGCCCCCGCCTCGGTCGCAGCGTCGCGTGCGTTCCAGGTCTCGTCGGCGCGGCCCCAGCCCTTCTGCTCGTCGAGCACGCCCGCGAGCGTGTAGAGAATCGTGTCCAGGTCGGGCGAGACGTGGAGGCCCGCGATCTCGAGGTCGTCGCCGACATTGCCGACCACCGTCACGTCGCCGGGGTCGATCGTCTCGGTGAGCGCGCGCGCGAAGCGGGAGCCGCCGAGCCCTCCCGCCAGGAGCGCGACCTTCACCGCGCGAGGCCGGCGCGGAGCTGGTCGAGCACGGCCGCTGTCCGCTCGCCGAGCCGGCCCTCGTCCGCGAGCCGTTCCAGGTCGGCGAGCGTGTCCACGTCGTCGGCCAGGTTCGGGATCGTCGCGGTGGCCGCGGCGACGCCGAGCCTGGCTGCCCGGGCGCGGAACCGCTGGGCGCTGCCCGGCCCGTAGAGCGGCGCGAAGAGGCTCGGGGCGGCGAGCGCGAGCGCGTTCGTCGTCCCGTCGACGGCCTCGACGAGCGCCAGCCCGCCTTCGGGCAGCGCGCCGAGAAGCGTCAGCAGGTCGCGAGCCCGCACGCAGGGCACGTCGGCGTTGACGACGAGGATCGGACCCGCCTCGACCCCGCGCAGGGCGGCCTCGACCGCCTCGCCCTGAGCGCCGTCCCGGGCCACGACCACCGAGCCGCCGGCCCCTTCACACGCGACGACGACGTCGTCGAGCATCGCCCAGGCGAGAGCTGTGCGGGCGTCGACCGGGAGCGGCTCGAGCCGGCGCTTGGCGTCCTCGCCCTTGAAGGGAACCACCGCGAGCATGCGCCTCGGAGCCTACGTGTCCTGGCCGGGCCCGCGGGTGGCCCATTCGCGCAGCTCGAACCAGTGCGTGTTGCGGAGCGCGTCGGCGACCTTCGGCTCGGTGTGCGCCGCGTTGAAGACGTTGTGGTCGAGGTCGGCGCAGATGGCGACCGCCTGCAGCGGCACGTCCACGAGCTCGGCGAGCGCCTCGGCCGGCAGCTTGGCCTCGGCGACGGTGTAGTGCATGAACTGGAGACTGGGCGCGATCTCCATCAGCTGCGGCCAGTCAGGGCAGGTCCGGGAGCTCACGGCGAGCTTCTTCCGGACACGGCGAGCCGTTCCTCCACGAGCCCCGCCAGCGCCTGGATGAATGCAGCGTCGTCGTTGGGCAGCTCGATGCGCTGGAGCTCAAGCCCGAGCTCGCCTGCCCGCTCGCGCGCCTCGATGTCGAGGTCCCAAAGGATCTCGAGGTGGTCGGAGACGAACCCGACCGGGGCGACCAGCACCTTCTCCACGCCTATGCCGTGCAGCCGCTCGAGCTCCTCGAGCACGTCAGGGCCGAGCCACGGCTCGCCGGTCTGGCTCGCGCTCTGGAACGCGAAGGACCAGCGCTCCAGCCCAGCCCGGTCGGCTACCAGGCGCGAGGTCTCGAGCAGCTGCTCCCGGTAGGGATCGCCGTCGGCCAGGATCCGCTCTGGGAGCGAGTGCGCCGTGAAGACGACCCACGCTTCGGTGCCCCGCACGCGGTCGGCGAGCAGCTCGACGAAGCCCGCGCAGTCGTGCCAGCTCTCGACGAGGTCGAGCTCGGCTCTCCCGGCGACCGCCGCCTCGAGCCGCTCGCGATACTGGCCAATCGAGAGCCGCGAGTAGTGCGGCGCGAGGACGAGGCCGACGATCCGGGTCGCCCCGCCGGCCAGGGCGGCGTCGACCGCCGCGGAGATCCGCGGGCGCCAGTGCTTCATCCCGACGAAGACCGGCAGACCGAGCTCTCGCTCGAGGGCCGCCCGCTGGGCCTCGGTCACCTCGTCGAGCGGTGAGCGGCCCCCGATCCGCCGGTAGCGCTCGACCAGCTCCTCGACCGCCTCGTCCGAGACGGGCCGGCCGCCGCGCACGTCCTCGAGGTACGGCCTCACGTCCTCCGGGCTCGACGGGCTGCCGTACGCCATGAGCAGGACAGCGCTTCTCATGCGGGCACCAGCGTCCGCTCGTGCACGAGCTCGGTCAGGCGGCGAAGGTCGGCGGGGTCGGTCTCCGGCACGACGCCGTGGCCGAGGTTGAAGACGTGGCCCGGCCTGCCCGCGGCCCGTCGCAGCACGTCCTCGGCGCCCGCCGCGGCCCGCTTCCACGGCCCGAGCAGCACGGCGCCGTCGAGATTCCCCTGGATCCCGTGGTCGCGGCCGATCCGCTCCCAGGCAGCATCGAGCGGCATCCGCCAGTCGACGCCGATCACGTCCCCTCCCGCAGCGGCGCGTTCATCCAGGAGATGCGCGTCGCCGGTCGCGAAGCTGATCGTCGGCACGTCGACCGCCGCCAGCACACGCGCCGAGTAGGGTGCGGCGAACTCGCGGTAGTCGTCGACCGAGAGCGCTCCGGCCCAGGAGTCGAACAGCTGGATCACGTCCGCCCCCGCCCGCACGCACGCGACGATGTACGAGGCGAACGTCTCCGAGAGCTTCTCCATCAGCGCATGCCAGACCTCGGGTTGCTCGTACATGCAGGCCTTCGTCCTGAGGTGGTCGCGCGAGGGCTTGCCCTCGATCAGGTAGCTCGCGACGGTGAACGGCCCGCCGGCGAAGCCGATCACCGCCTGGTCGGGCTCGAGCGCTTCCCGAACGAGCCGCACGGCTCCGAGCACGAACGGCACCGAGTCCTCCGGCTCCGGCACGTGCAGGCGCTCGACGTCGGCTCCCGTCCGGACCGGCTCGGCGATCACCGGCCCGACGTTCTCGACCAGGTCCACGTCGACGCCCATGCCGAGCACCGGCAGCATGATGTCCGCGAACATCACGGCCGCGTCGACGCCGTGCGCGCGCACCGGCTCCAGCGTGACCTCCGCACAGAGCTCCGGGTCGCGGCAGATCTCGAAGAGGCCGTAGCGCTTGCGCAGCTCGCGGTACTCGGGCAGCGAGCGCCCGGCCTGGCGCATGAACCAGACCGGCGTCCGCTCGACCGGCTCCCGGCGGCAGGCGCGTACGAGAAGCGGCTCCGTCACGACGGGAGACTAGCCGTCGCCCGAGTCGTCCACTCCGGTTCCCGGGAGCTCCCAGGAGCCGCCGAGGCGGATCGGCCCGGAGCCGCCCGACTCGTTGCTGAACACGCTCAGCTCGAGCGCGCGCTCCGCGAGCGCGAGCTCCGCGGCGCCGTCGTCACCGGCGAGGGCGACGTCCACGAAGAAGCGCCCCTCGCGCATCGGCAGCCCGGGGAAGCGGAGCCTCAGCCGCTCGAGCCGCCCGGGCCGCAGCCGCACCCCTTCCACGGTCTGCGAGCCGACCGGGACCTCGTTGCCGTCGCGAAAGCCGACCGTCACCCGCCCGTCCTCGACGCCGTCCTCGGCGTAGAGCCAGACCTCGAGCGTCACCGGCTCGCCCTCGACCACGCGGTCGCGCACGGTGCCGTCCGAGGCGACCGCCCGCACCTCGTGGACGCGATAGGCCTGCGAGGCGTGGCCGTCGCGGCGGACGGCCGCCGCGCTGGGCCCGCTGACGAGGTGGCGGTGATACGCGCGGACCACGGATGCGGCCGGCCCCTGCTCGACGACGCTTCCCCGGTCGAGCATGATCGCCCGGTCGCACACCCGCTCGACCGCGCCCGGGTCGTGCGAGACGAAGACGATCGTCCCGCCGCCGCGCTTGAAGTCCGCTATCCGGCCGAAGCACTTCTCCTGGAACGCCTCGTCCCCGACCGCGAGCACCTCGTCCAGCAGGAGCACGTTGGGGTTGACGTGCATGGCGATCGAGAAGCCGAGCCGCATGTACATCCCGGACGAGTACGTGCGCACGGGGGCGTGCGCGAAGTCCTCGAGCTCCGCGAAGCTGAGGATCTCGTCGAGGTGCTCGTCGACGTAGCTGCGCTTGATCCCGTAGATCGCGGCGTTGAGGTAGACGTTCTCGACCCCCGTGAAGTCAGGATGGAAGCCGGCGCCGATCTCGATCAGCGAGCCGACGCGCCCGCCGACTTCGAGCTCGCCCGTAGTCGGGGCGAAGATGCGGGCGATCAGCTTCAGGAGCGTCGACTTGCCCGAGCCGTTGCGCCCGACGATCCCGAACGCCTCGCCGGGCTGGACGTGGAAGTCGACGTCGCGCAGGGCCCAGAGCTCCCGCGTTCTCGGAAGCTCCCGGCGCAGGATCGACTCCTTCAGCGAGCGGCTCTGCGAGAGGCGGATCTTGAAGAGACGGCCGATGCCCTCCCCGACGATCTCGCCCGCCGCGACGTCGGCACTCACGTCAGAGCTCGACAGCCAGCCGGTCCTCGTAGTGCTGCAGGACGCGGAGGCCGGCGATCGCGAGCGCGGGCCCGACGACGAAGATGTAGGCGAGCAGGCTCGCCCCCGGCACCAGGCCGTAGAGGACGACGGAGCGCATGCCCTCGACGTACGGGGTCACGGGATTGCCGTAGCGGAGCAGTTCGATCGCCCAGCGGTGCGAGGCGGCGGCCGGAAGCTGCTCGAGGCTGTACAGGATCGGGGTGAGGAAGAACCAGGGCAGGAAGATCACCCCGAGCAGGTGCTCGACGTCGCGGAAGAAGACGTTCGCGACGGAGAGCAGCAGCGAGAAGCCGAGCGCCAGACAGACGAGCGCGGCGAAGATCGGCACCGCGAGCGCGAGCGTCCGTGCGACGTGCGGCTCGACGACGAGCGAGATCGGGATCAGGATCGCGAACATCACGCCGGCCGAGATCGTCTGCGCGAGCACCGTCGAGGTCGGGATCAGCTCCCGCGGGAACCAGATCTTCTTGATCAGCTCCGCGTTGCCTACGAGCGACCCGCTCCCGAGCTGCACGGACACCTGGAAGAAACCCCAGACGGCGAGGCCGGTGAGCACGAAGAGCGGGTAGTGCGGAATGTTCCGCGCCGACTTCCAGAGCACCGAGAAGATCAGCGTGTAGACGAGCATCATCGAGATCGGGTAGATCACCGACCACACGAGCCCGAGCGCCGAGCCCTTGTAGCGGACGCGGACCTCTCGCCGGAAGAGCGTCCAGAGCAGCTCGTTGTAGCCCGCCAGCCGCCCGAGGCCGAGCAGCGCGGTTGACCTCGTCGCCGTGTCGACAGCCACGAGGGCAGGATACTTCCGCGTTCCGTGCGAATCGTCGTCGACGTCAGCCCGCTCTCGCGTCCCCGCACCGGGATCGGGAACTACCTGCGCGGGATGGTCGCCGGCCTCGCGGAGGCAGCCGAGGGGCGGCACGAGCTGGTCGCGTTCGGGCCCTCCGGGCCGAGCGGGAGGAAGCGGATCCGGGAGTCGCTGGCCGGGAGCGGCGCCGAGCTCCGGCTGCCGCTGCTGCCGAAGGCCCAGTGGTGGCGCTCCGCCTGGAGCCGCCTGGGGCGGCCTCCGGTCGAGTCGGTGGTGGGCCCACTCGACGTCTTCCACTTCTCGGACTGGATGTACCCCGCGCAGCGAGGCGGCGTGCGCGCGACGACGGTCTACGACCTCACGCCGCTGCGCTACCCCGAGCTGGTCGAGCGGAAGACGCGCCGGATGCACGCTGCCAAGTACGAGAACGCCGCTCGCACCTGCGACCGGGTCTTCGCGATCTCGCGCTTCACCGCGGGTGACGTCGTCGAGCTGCTGCGCGTGCCCGAGGAGCGCGTGGCGGTCGCGTATCCGGGGATCGACCCGTTCTTCCGGCCCGACGGCGAGCAGGCCGACCTGGGCGGGCCGTACGTGCTCGCGGTCTCGACGCTCGAGCCGCGCAAGAACCTCCCCGCGCTCGTGGAGGCGTTCGGGCTGCTGCGGCGCGAGCGGCCGGAGCTGACCCTCGCGCTCGCGGGCCTCTCCGGCTGGGAGGACCGGCCGATCGGCGGCGAGGGGGTGCGGCTGCTCGGGTTCGTCCCGGACGAGGAGCTGGCCCGCCTCTACCGCGGCGCCTCCGCGTTCGCCTACCCGTCGCGGTTCGAGGGGTTCGGGATGCCTATCGTGGAGGCGCTCGCGTGCGGGGCGCCGGCGGTCGTCTCCTCGCACGCGTCGCTCGACGAGGCCTGCGGCGATGCGGCGCTGCGCGCCGACCCCGACGATGCAGATGCCTTCGCCTCGGCGCTCAGCCGGGCGCTCGAAGGCCCCGCGGAACTGCGGGAACGAGGCCTCGCTCACGCGGCCCGCTTCACCTGGCGCGCGTGCGGCGAGGCGTTCCTGGCGGCCTACGAGAGCGCCTGAGAAACTGGCGGCATGGCCCGCCTGCGAGTCGGAATCGACGTCTCCGTGCTTCGTCTGACGCAGGCGGGGACCGCGCGGTACCTCCGGTCGCTGCTCGAGGCCTTTCCGAAGGACGAGGTCGCGGTCGTGCCGTACGGCTTCGGCGGATCGAGCCGGTGGCTCGTGCCGGTGCGGGACCTCGGCTGGTACCCGGCAGTGCTCCCCCTACGGGCGCGGCGCGACGGCGTGCAGGTCCTGCACTGCCCGACCATGCGCGCCCCGCTCCGCTCGCCGGTTCCGCTGGTCGTCACGATCCACGACCTCGCCGTCCTGCGGCACCCCGAGGCGTTCAACCGCTGGACGCGGGCCTACAGCCGCCCGGCGCTGAAGCGGGTCGTCCGGGCGGCGTCCCGTGTGATCGTCGTCTCCGAGTTCACGCGGCGCGAGCTGGCCGCGTACGTCGACGTTCCCGACGAGAAGGTGCGCGTGATCCCGGATGCGGTAGGGGCGCCGTTCGTCGCCGAAGGAGCGGCGGCCGAGGGCGACTACGTGCTCGCGGTGGGGACGCTCGAGCCGCGCAAGAACCTCCCACGCCTCGTCGAGGGATTCGAGCGGGCCGGCCTGAACGGCGTGCGGCTGCTCGTCGCGGGCATGCGCGGCTGGGGCGACGTGAGCGTGGCCGGGAACGACGTGCGCTGGCTCGGTTTCGTGCCGGACGACGAGCTGGCGCGCCTCTACCGGGGCGCGCGCTGCGTCGCCTACGTCTCGACGTACGAGGGCTTCGGCCTTCCCGTGCTGGAGGCGATGGCCTGTGGCACGCCTGTCGTGGCTGGACGGAACGAGGCCGCAGAGGAGGTCGCCGGCGGCGCCGCTGTCCTCGTCGACCCCTTCGACCCGGACGCGATCGCGGCCGGGCTCGCCGAGGCCGTCGACCGGCGCGAGGAGCTGCGCGCGCTCGGCCTCGAGCGGGCGAAGGCCTTCGACTGGGGCGAGGTCGCGCGGGCGACGGTCGAGGTCTACCGGGAGGCTGCGGCGTGAGCGACCCGCTGATCGTGATCGACGCGGACGTGCTCGGGCGCCAGCGTACGGGCGACGAGACGTACGTGGCCGCGCTCCTGCGCGAGCTCGCGGGCGCGCAAGGGCTGCGGCTCGCCGCCGTCACCCGTCGGACGGACCTCGTTCCCGAGGGAATCGAGCCCGTCGAGCTGCAGGCCGGCAGCCAGATCTGGCGCATGGCCGTCACCGTGCCACGCCTGCTCCGCCGCCTGCGCCCCGCGCTCGTGCACTTCCAGCACGCGCTGCCCCGCGCGTGCCCGCACCCGGCCGTCCTCACCGTCCACGACCTCTCCTTCGAGCGCGACCCGTCCGTGATGAGCCTGCGCGACCGGCTGGTTTTCAGGACCGCCGTGCCGCGCTCCGCCCGCGGCGCCGACCGCGTCCTGGCGGTCTCCGAGCGCACGAAGCGCGACCTGGTCGAGCTCTACGGCGTCGCCGGGGAGAAGATCGTCGTGACCCCGAACGGCGTCGACGCCGCGTTCTCGCCGAATGGCCCGCGGGTTGACGGTGCGGCTCCGTATGCGCTCGTCGTCGGAACCCTTCAGCCGCGCAAGGATCCCGCGAGCGCGATTGCGGCGCTCGCGCTGCTCGGCGACGACTCGCTGCGGCTCGTGTTCGCCGGGCCGGACAAGGGCGGGCGCGCGGACGCGGAGCGCGCCGCAGAGCAGGCAGGCATCGCCGGCCGGGTCGAGTTCCGCGGCCACGTCCCGCAGGAGGAGCTCGCCGCGCTCTACCGCGGAGCCGCCTGCCTCGTCTTCCCGTCGCGCTACGAGGGGTTCGGCCTGCCGGTGCTGGAGGCGATGGCGTCGGGAACGCCGGTCGTCGCGACGACGGCCGGAGCCCTGCCAGAGGTGGCCGGGGACGCCGCGATCCTGGTCGAGGAGCAAGACGCCGCAGCGCTCGCGGGCGGGATCGAGCGCGCCATCGCCGACCGCGAGCGCCTGGCCGCCGCGGGGCTCGAGCGGGCCAAGCGGTTCAGCTGGCACGAGACCGCGCGCCGCACGCTCGAGGTCTACCGGGAGCTGCTGTTGCGGTGAGCGTCGCCGCGGTCGTGATCTGGACCCCGGGCGACCCCGACCCGGGCGAGTGCCTGGAGTCGCTCGACTCGCAGGTGGACGAGCTCGTGCTCGTCGCCAACCCCGGAGGCTCGCCGTCGGCGCCGGGCAAGACACGCGTGCTGGCGAACGAGCGGACGCTCGGCTTCGGCGCGAACATCAACCGTGGCGTGGCCGCCACCACCGCATCGTTCGTCGCCGCCTCGAACCCGGACATCGAGGCCACCGCCGGCTCGATCGCAGCCCTGGGCGAGTTCGCCGAGACGCACCCTCGCTGCGGGATCGCCGGGCCGCAGATGCACTACCCGGACGGGCGCTGGCAGCCGACCCGGCGCAGCTTCCCGACCGTCTCCGGCACGATCGTCCGCCGGACGCCGCTGCGCAGCGTCCTCCGCCCGGAGACCCGCCAGCGCCGCCACTACCTGCTCGACGAGCGGCCGACGGAGCCGGCTCGCTCGGACTGGCTGCTCGGCGCGTTTCTCTTCCTCCGGCGGGAGATGCTCGTGGAGCTCGGCGGGCTCGACGAGGGCTACCACCTCTACGGCGACGACATCGACCTCGCCTACCGCGCCGCCCGGGCCGACTGGGAACGCTGGTACGTGCCGGCCGCGGTGGTCGTCCACCACCACCAGGCGGTCACCGACCACCGCTTCTTCACCCGGCGGACGCTCTGGCACTGGCACAGCATGCTGCGCTTCGTGCGCAAGCACCCCGAGCGGCTCAAGGACCTCTGACCCGCACGACGCGATTACGCTCTCCTGCCGTGACCGGCGGCGGCGTCTTCCAGCGAGCCCAGCGGCGCGTGATCGTCTGGGCCACGGGCGACGAGTCGGTCGGCTGGCGCTTGCCACCTGCCTTGCCGATCACGGGCACCTGGGTCTCCGGCGGCGTGCGCACGCTCCACGAGCTGGCGGTGGCCGCGCGAGTCACCGGCCGCGAGGTCGAGCTGCGCGGACATGTCTTCCCGCCGGCTCTCGCCGAGCTCGCGGCCGAGGCGGGATTCGCACCGACCCTCCCGACAGAGCCGCGCCGCCCTCGGACAGGCGAGATCGTGATCGTCCCAGAGGGAATTCAGGACCCGCTTGCGCTCGCCCGGGTAGTCCTCTCCGGAGCCCACGTGGTGCTCGTCATCCTCGCGCCACCGGGCCTCTTCGGCTGGCCGCTCGTCGACGACCACGAGCTCGTCTCGCCGCTCGAGGTCGACCCGGCCACTCTCGCCCGCCTCGAGCACTTCCGCGCGCTCGCGGGGCTCGGGATCGTCGTCTGGACGAACATCCACCGCATCCAGGAGCTCGCCGCCAGCGCCGGCCTCGAGTGCCGCTTCATCGGCAACGGCAATCCGCTACCGCCTGGGCCCCCGGCCGAGAAGACCGTCGACGTCGCCTGGCTGCGATCGAACAGATGGGCGCCTCTCGCCGAGGAGGTTGCCCGCCGGACGGAAGCGACCGTCGACGGCATCGAGGAGGTCGAGCATCCCGAGCTCCTGCGGCGCCTCGGGACGGCGCGCGTGTTGCTCTGGCCCTCCCGGATCGAGGGTCATGCCCGCATCGCACTCGAAGCGCGCGCGGCCGGGACGGTGCCGGTCGCCCTCGCCTCGAACGTGTTCGCGGCCGGGCTCGCCGAGGAGCACGGAGCCGTCGCGGTCGAGACTCTCGAGGAGATGCCGGCGGCGATCCACGCGCTGCTCGCGGACTCAGAGCGCCTCGCCGAACTGGCCGAGCGAGGCCGTCACTTCGCACGCGAGCAGGTCGACTGGCCCAGATTCGTGCAGCGCGTCGACGAGGCTCTGGACGCGCTCGATGCCGCAGAGGATCCATCCACCGAGGCGCGCGGCGCGATGGGCGCCCGCGTGGAGGAGCTCCAGGAGGCGGCGAGCTCACACGCCGAGTTGCTCACCTCGCAGCTCGAGGCAGCGCGGACCGACCGCGACCAGATCGCCGGCGACCTCGCAGCCCTGCGCTCCCGCAAGGCCGTGCGCGTCGCCCTTCGCGTCGCCGAGTTGCGACCGCGGCGACGAACTTCGCTGCCATAGTGGAGGCGCCGGTCCCGCCGAACGAGCTGGTTCAGCGAGTGGCGCGGATCGAGGATCCCGACGTCGAGGGCACCTATCTCGCTCAGGGGCGCACGACGCTCGATCGCCTCGAGCGTCTCCTGCCGCCCGGTTGGGCCTGGGAGGGCAAGCGCGTGCTGGACTTCGGGTGCGGGGCGGGGCGGACGCTGCGCCATCTCACCGAGCGCGCCCGGAGCGCGGAGCTCCACGGCTGCGACGTCGACGCGCCGAGCATCGAGTGGCTCGAGGAGCACCTCTCGCCGCCGCTCCACGTCGTCCGGAACGCCGAGCTGCCGCCGCTTCCGTACCCGGACGGCGCGTTCGACCTCGTCTACGCGCTCTCGGTCTTCACGCACATCGTCGACCCCTGGGCCGAGTGGCTGCTGGAGCTGCGGCGCGTGCTGCGCCCCGACGGGATCCTGGTCGCGACGTTCATGAACGCGGAAAGCTGGGCCGCGTTCGGCGAGGGCCCCTGGGACGAGGAGCGGACCGGGATGCTCGTGACGCGCACCTGGAACCCGCGCGACCTCGGCGGGCCGTTCGTCTACCACTCGGAGTGGTGGCTGCGCGAGCACTGGGGCCGCGCGTTCGACGTCGCCTACCTGGAGCGGCGACCGCCGGTCGTGGGCCCTGGGCAAACGGCGGGCGCGGTGGTGCTCAGCCCGCGGCCGGACGAGCTCGAGCCGTACGACCTCGAGCGCCCGGGAGACCCGCTGCGGGAGATCGAGGCCCTGCGCTGGAACCTCGAGCTGCTGCACGCCGAGGCGGCCGGGCTCCACTCCCGGGCGCTCTAGCATCCGCCCGATGCAACGGCGGCTCGCACAGGCGCGCACGCTCCACGTCTGGCTGGGAGCGCTCGGCGTAGCGGCGTTCTACACGCCGTTCGCAGCCCACTCGCCCGGCCCGATCCTGTACTCGGACTCGATGGAGTACCTGGGAACGGCGAGGACGCTGGTCGGTGCCGGGCAACCGGTCAACTTCGACTACTCGGCCGCAACGGCCTCCGGCTACTCGCTCCTGCTCGCGCCGGCCTACGCCGTGACCACCGATCCACACGCCGTGTTCGTCTACGCGATGGTGCTCAACGTCCTGCTCGGGGCGAGCATCTTCGTCGGCGCGTACCTGCTCGCCCGGGATGCCTTCCGCCTCGACCACCGCTGGTCGCTCCTGGCCGGCGCGGTCGCTGCCGTCTACCCCGGCTACCTGCTCCAGACGGGGCAGGTCTGGCCGGAGGTACTGCTCGCCGCCGAGGTGCTGTGGTGGCTCGTCCTCCTCGCGCGCTTCCTGGACGGCGGGCGCCTCGTGACCGCGGCCGCGTTCGGGATCCTCACGGGGTTCACGTGGACGACGCACCGACGGATGGTGGCCGTCGTCGTGACGACGCTGATCCTGCTCGCGTTCGTCGCCTGGCGCCGTCGCGACCGGCGCGCGGGCGCCGTCCTGGCCGCCGCGCTTGCCGCGCTCGTGATCGGGCTCACGCACGTGCTCGAGCACTGGCTGCGCGACAAGCTCTTCACGATTCCGCCGCTCAACGAGGGCGTGTCCGGCACGCTGCTCTCCGGCCTCGCCCCCAGGCACTGGGGAACCGTCGCGCTCGAGGCGCTCGGAGAGGTGTGGTACCTCGGCGTGGGCTCGCTCTGCCTCGTCCTGCTCGGCGCGCTCGGCCTGTCGCGGCTCGCCTGGGAGCGGCGCGAGCGGCTCCTCGATTGCGACACACGGGCGTTGGTCGCGCTGAGTGCGCTCGTCGCCACGCTCGGGACCGTGCTGGTCGGAGCGCTGTCGCTGTACAAGCATCCGACCATCCGGGTCGACCTCCTCGTCTACGGGAGGTACGTCGAGGAGTTCTCCGGAGCGATGCTCGTCGCGGCGACCGCCCTGCTCGTCGCAACGAGACCGGCGACGCGGCGAACGGCCGCGCTGCTGCTCTCGCCGGCCGCCTTTCTCGTCGTGCTGACAGCCGTCCTGTACGGGATCCGCGGAGGCAGCGAGTTCACCGGCTCGGTCCAGAAGCTGACCGTCCCCGCGCTGCTCGGCGAGCAGGTTCTCTTCCAGGGGCGGACGGTCTTCACGGGGGCGATCCACATCCGGGCGCTCGCCGTCCTGGCCGTGTTCATGTTCTGCGTCCTGCTCGTCCTGCGGCGATTCTCCGCAGCCAAGGCGCTGGGCGCGGCCGCGATCGCGTTCGCGTTCTTCGCGGTCATCGGGGAGACGCAGTCCCTCCACCTGTTCGCGAGGCACTGGAACGCCGTCTATCGCTGTGCGCCGACCGCCATCGAGGCGCAGTACGGCGACTCCGGCACGCTCTCCGTCTCCGTCTACGGGATCGACCCCGAGGCGCGGAACCGCTACCAGTACCTGCTGCCCGGCTACCGCGTCACGTACTTCGACGGCGTCAGGGCCGAGCCGTCGAGCCCGCTCGTCATCGCTCCACGCAACTGGCCCGAGGCGGCGTCGCTGCACTTCACGCCGGTGACCGGCGAGATCTACGGCGACGAAGCACTCTGGGTGTCGCCCTCGGCGCCCCGCCCGCAGCCTCCGCCCGTGCTTCCGGACGGGACGAGGTGCCCGGCCGCCTAACCGGCGAGGCGGCTGCGAAGAGCCTCGGAGAGCCGCCCGTGAGACACAACCAGGCCCCGAGCCTGCGGCTGCGTGCGGGCGAGCTCGGCCTCGAGCTCGGGAGTGCGCGCCCCGTCCTCGACGATCACCTCGTCGTAGAGGAAGCGCCGCTCCGCCAGCTGGTGATGGCCCGGCAGGAGCTCGGCGCCCCGCCGCAGCCACTCCGGCGCGGCCAGGGAGGTCCGCGTCGTCGCGAGGATCGTCAGCCGGGACGTGAAGTACCACTCCCCCGGTGTCGGCGGAGGCGCCTCGCTGCACACGAGCAGGAGGCGCGAGCGCGCGAGCGCGTCCCGCGCGGCAAGCGTCCGCCTGCGGGTCCGGGTCAGCGGCGAGCCCGGCCGCTGCCGAAGCTCGTGGCGCCAGCGGCGCAGGAACGTCGCGCGGTTCAGCAGAAAGCGGTGGACTGCGCCCTCCGTGATTCCCGAGCCACCCTGGACATGCGTGACCGTCGATCGGGGCTCGTAGAGGACATGAAGCCCCCGGGCGGCGAGCGAGAAGCAGAGATCGACGTCCTCGTAGTACCCAAGGCCGTAGGCGATGTCGAAACCGCCCAGCTCGTCGAACAGGGCGTGCCGCAGGGCGAGGCAGCAGCCCGGGACGTAGTCGACGACCCGCGGGAAGCTGTACTCCAGAGAGTCGGCATCTCCGCCGCCCCCGTAGTCGGCTACCGAGCCGTCCCTCGCGACGAGAGCGCCGGCCGACTGGAGCGAGCCGTCGAGGTTGAGGATCTTCGGGCCGACCGCACCGACCCAGGGCTCCGAGAGCCGCGCCAGCAGCGGCGGGAGCCACCCCGGGTGCACGAGCGCATCGTTGTTGAGAAAGACGAGCTGACGGCTTCGCGCGCGGCTCGCCCCCTGGTTGCACGCGGCGGCGAAGCCTCGGTTCTCCGTGTTGAAGAGGACATTCGCCCCTCCGACGTGGTCGGCGAGATACGCCCTCGCGTCCTCGGTCGAGCCGTTGTCGACGATCACCACCTCGTAGCCGGGCTCCGTGTTCTCGGCGAGCGCATGGAGCGTGCGGCGCGTCCATTCGAGGCCCCCGAACGCGAGGATCACAACGGATGTCTCCGGGTGCTCTGCGTGCGGGAAGGAGATGTCCACGGGCAGGCGGTCTAGCCGGGCCTGCCCGCGTCGGCTGCCTCGAGACGCGCTGCGGCCAGTTCCGCTTCCAGCTCCTCGCAGCGCGACCAGAGCCACATCAGGTCGACGGCGTCGTTACGAACGGGCACCTGCCCCTCGAGCTCCTCGATGATCTCTGCGAGGACGAGCCGCTGCTCGATCAGGCGGGCCTGGCTCGGCTCCGGAGTCGCGGGCTCGGGCGGGGCCAGCTCGTGCTCCTCGTCGGCAACGAGCAGCCGGTAGAGGCGCTCGGCCGTGCGGGCGAACGAGCGCTCGCGGGCATGGCGCCGGCCTGCTTCCCCCATCGCCGCGCGCCGTTCCCCGTCCTCGAGCAGCGAGATGATCAGCGCGGCGAGCTCGGTCTTCTCGACACCCCGGGCGACCTTGACGACGCACTCGTCGGGGAGCTCTCTGGACGAGCCGATCGAGGTGACGATCGTCGGCACCCCGGCGGCGAGGCAGTCCGCGACCGACGCCGCACTCTCGCCGTTCGAGGTCTCCCGCAGCTGGACCGCGACCGTCGTCCGGCCGACGCAGGAGCGGAACTCCTCGTCGTCGAGCTCGCCGGTCACCTGGACGCGGTCGCCGATCCCGAGCTCCTGCGCGAGCTCGGTGCACGACTCGAGCGCGCCCTCGGAGCCGGCTGGCCCGACGACGGCGAGCGTCGCCGTCGGATGCCGCGCAGCGACCAACGCAAACGCCTCGACGACCTTCGCCGTCTGCTTCACCGGGGCGACGAGCCCGAACGTCGCGACGACGGGAGCCGAGGGCTCGCCGTGCGGAAACTCCTCCGGCCCGGGGAACGCGAAGTCGAGCACCTCGACCTTCCTCGCGTCGCCCGGAAGCGCCTCGAGCTGGGCGATCTGCCGCGCGTAGCGCGAATGCACCAGGTAGCGCGTCGACGCCGCAATCGCCTCCCGGGCCATGAACACGCCGTAGCGATCGGCCTCCTCGTAGGAGAGCCCGCCCGAGGCCCCGACACCCGGAGGCAGGCGGTACTCGTACATCTCGCTCAGGGCACCGGCGAACCCGCGCGGCTCGAGCTCGGGCCGGCACGCCGCGGTCCACGAGTAGAGGCCGTTGAGGCGCACGTCGTGCGCGAGGACGGCGCCGGGCCGCTCCCGCAGGAGCGCGAGCGCCTCCGCGTGGAACTCGCTGTTCCCAAGGCAGTAGAGGACGGCGTCGTAGCTCCCGCGCATCCGCTCCGCGGCCTGGAGCCAGCGGGCCGGGTAGATGGCCACGCCTTCGGGGGCCCGGACCCGGTCCGGCAGCTCGTCGACGAACGCGTCGATTCCGCAGTGCTCCTTGAGCGCGTCGAGCAGCCGGTAGCTGTAGTCCGCGACACCCGAGCGCTGGGGCGGCAGCGGCGTGACGACGGCGATGCGCTTCCGGCGCCGCCGAGCCGGCCGCTTCAAGGCCAGGACGTCCTCGTAGGTCTCCGCGACCCGGTCGGCCACGCCGCGCCAGGTGTGGCGGCTGTCCAGCGTGCGGGCCGCGAGCCGAGTCCGGAGCCCCACGTCCTGGAGAACCCTCGCCAGCGCGGCCGAGATCGACTCGACGTCGAGCGGGTCGAAGAGCGCGTCGTCGTCGTGCACGAGCTCGAGCAGCGACGAGCTCCGGGACACGATCGCGGGCGCACCGCAGGCGATCGCCTCCGCGACGGGCAGGCCGAAGCCCTCGTAGAGAGACGGGAAGACGAACAGCTCGGCAGCCTGGTAGAGGAGTACGAGCTGCTCGTCGGGCACGTAGCCCAGAAAGTGCACCTGCCCCCGGATCCCGAGCTTGCGCAGGCGGCGCTCGAGCTCCGTCCGCTCGGAGGGCTGAACGCGGCAGACGACCGCGAGCGCGTGCTGCTGCCGCAGCTCGCCCGGCAGCCGCGCGTACGCCTCCAGCAGGCCGTCGATGTTCTTGCGGGGCTCGATCCCGCCCACGTAGAGGACGTAGCCGGGCTCGGCCCAGGAAAGCTCGTCCTGCAGCCGCGCCCGGACGGCCTCCCTGCTCTCGGGCCTCCGGAACTCCTCGGAGACGGCGGTGCCGACGACCACGACGCGCTCCGGGCGCAGCGACAGCTCCCGTAGCGCGTCTCGCGCCGTCGCCTCCGAGATCGCGAGCACCCGGTCGGCGCGGCGCACCAGGTCGAGCCGCGCGTTGTACCAGCCCTTCGTCGCCGGATCGGAGAGGTAGACCTCCGGGAAGAGCCTCGGGATCAGGTCGTAGAGCGTGACGACGAGCGGCGCGCCCGCGTCGTACGCCTCCTGCGGCCAGAGCCGGTCGAGCGGGACGTGCTCGAACGGCGAGCCGACGTGGTACAGGCTCCCGTCGAGGCTGTCCAGCCTGTCGTTGAAGGCAAGGCGCCCCGCGGCCTCGAGCGGCTCGAGTGACCCGGGCACCGCGAGGTCGCGGTTGAGCAGGAAGCGCGAGACGCGGTCCGGGTGCCAGCGCTCGAGCGCCTGCGCCAGCTCGAGCAGGTATCTCGCGACCCCGCGCTCACCGTGGGCCGGGCTCTGCACCCCCTGGATGTCGAAGAGCGCCGCCACCGCTCAGTCCGGCCGGCGTGCGGTGGCGAGCACGACGCACTCGCCGGTGGGCTCCTCCGTCGCGTCCGCGACCGTCCACGTGGCCTCGTCCTGGCGGCGGACGAACGTCAGGTCCTCGACGTTCCAACCGGCGAAGAGCGCCTCGAGGCCCGCGTGGTCGTAGGTCCGCTGGAACGAGTCCGTGCCCGCCCGCCCGAACCGGGTCGTCAGGAGGAGCAATCCGCCCGGGCTCGTCAGCTCGAGGATCCTCCGCATCGCTGCGGTGTCGGCACCCTCGTCGCCCGCCGGAACTCCGTAGGCACCGAGGCCGATGTGCTCGATCGTCGACAGGCAGACAACGGCCGGGAACGTCCGGCCCGGATCGAAGTCCTCGACGGTGCCGACGACCGTCCGGAGCCGCGGGTGGGTCAGGCCGTAGGGCCGCGGATCGAGCGCCGTCACGTCGTAGCCGAGGGAGGCGAGCGAGAGCGCGACCGTGCTCTCGGTCGCGCCGACGTCAAGCACCGACGAGCCGTGCGGGACGCCGCTCAGGCCGCGGAACACGTACGGAATCTCGATCAGCCGCTCGTTGACCCCTCGGACGACCACGTCCCCCTCCTGGTAGCCGACCCAGACCGGTGGGTTGAACCACAGGCCGGCCTGCGCGGCGAACCCCTCGGCGCCGATCTCCCGCTCGAGAACAGCTGCGGTTCGCGCGTCGAGGTCGGAGGGCGCCCCGCCCAGGAGGCGGTCGAAGTACGTGCCGCTCGCCTTCTCGGCCTCGGCGTAGGTGCGCTCGAGGAGGCGGTGGACGTCCTCCACGGAGCGCCCGACGAGCTCCGTCCGCTCGGTCCCTGCCTCGACGGTGTCGATCACGCCCTGGAAGCGCGGGTCGAAGAACCGCCGGACCGGCCAGGTGATCGCCCGCCCGATCCGCCTGAGGAACCGCTTCATCTGGGCACCGGCTCGAGGTCGACGTGGGGCTCGGCCGACAGACGAAGCCGCCCGGTGCTGCGGACCCGGAACTGAACCCCGAAGTCACTGCGTGGCAGGTCGAACGGGATGGTGACCTTCTGAAAGCGGCCGTCCGTCGAGAGCGGGCCCGCAATGAGCTCGCGGCCGGCGACGACCCGCGCCTCCGCTCCTGCGGTGACGTCGACCGTCCCGAGCGCCTCCTCGCCCTCGAGCCTGTCGAAGATCCCGGGCGGGCCGGCAGAGACATGAAAGCTCGCGACCCAGTTGCCCGGCGGAACCGGCACGTACGGGCCGAAGAGGAGGCAGCCCTGCTCGCCCTTCCGCGCCGTCATCACCTTTACGCCGTCGCGCGAGCGCAGCTTCCCGATCTCGTGCTGGAAGCGGTCGAGCCGGTGGCGGCGGTAGGGCTCGTAGATCTCGGCGACCCGTTTCTCCAGCTTCTCCCGCTGGGGGTCCTCCGGGCCGCGCAGCGCCTCGACCCACCAGATGAAGCAGTCGTCCGGCCGCGAGCGCCCTTCCTCGAGGCGCCGGCTCTGCGGCCAGTCGCCGTGCTCCTCGAGGTCGTCGAGCCGCAGGAACCGGTCCCGGCTCTCGTCGTAGCAGAGCCAGAGGCCGCGGATCTCCGCGCCGACGAAGCCTGCCAGGCCCAGCAGCTCGAGGATCTCGCCCGGCGTGTACTCGATCGTGTGCTCGGGGTGGTTCCAGTCGACGCCGACCGTGATGCGGCGGTTCGTGCTGTCGAGCGCGAGACGCGCGCCCGGGCGCAGGACGCGCTGCGCCTCGCACAGGAAGCCGACCGCCTCGTCCGGCCAGAGGTGCTCGATCGTCTGGCCCGCATAGACGAGGTCGACCGAGCGGTCCGAGATCGCGCTCAGGTCGCCGAGGCTGCTCGAGACCCAGTCCACGTTGGCGGGCAGGTCGTCGGGCCGGGGCGCGTAGGCGTCGACGCCGATGTGCTGCTCGATCGGGGTCGGGTAGTTCTCGGCGAACCACTCGAAGTACCACTTGCCCGCGCAGCCACCGCTGAGCACGGTCCTCGCGCCGCCGGGCAGACGCGCGAGCTCCGGTGTCCGGAGCGTGAAGTGCACGAACTCGTCGAAGCTGGCGGGAGCGGGCATCGGCGCGATTCTAGGGTTGCGCCGCCGGTGGCGGCTCGTACCTGAGCGTCGAGAAGTGCACGCCGAGGACGCGGGTGTCCGGCGTGCCGAGGGCCTCGGCGGGGCTCGCGGACGGCGTGATCGTGAAGCGGGCCCTGCAGAAGTCGCCCTGGGCCTGGAGCGGCACAACGACCGTGCGGCTCGCAGCTTCCGGGCCGATCGCCACGACCGTCGGCCCGCGACCGCCCGAGACGCGCACATGTTGGGGCTCTTTGACCAGCCCGGGGTAGTTCTCGAACGTCGCGATCAGCCTCCCGCCCGCGCACCGGTAGCGCGTATAGGTCATGACCGGCCCCGACCACCCGTCCGCGTAGCGCCCCGTGATCGCCGCGTTGAGCGACACGGGGCCGCCGGTCCGGTAGACCGCTGCGCCTCGCTCGGTCGCGATCACCCGTCCGACCGGCTGCAGCGAGGGATCGGTGAGGAGGTACTGCGCACGAAGCGGCGCGCCGGACGCGGTGAGAAGACGGCCGCCGCTCCCGATCAGCGCCGGCAACTGGGGGAGCGCACCCTCTCCGGGAAGCTCGCCGCCGAGCGTGTAGACGTCTCCGACGCTGCGGTTGAAGAACTCGGTCTCCACCAGCGTGTTCGGGTTTCCGCTCCCCGGCGTCCAGAGCGCGGAGACGCTGTTCAGCCGGCTCACGTGATCGTCGACCCACTCGCGCCGCCCCGCGAGGGCGCCCTGGAGGAGGAACAGCGACGTCCCGTGCTGCTGGTCCTCGATCGACGTCTGCCAGGCGATCAGATACGCGAGGACGGCGATCGGCGCCAGCAGCGCCAGGCGCCTCGGTAGAAGCATGAAGATGACGGCGCCGATCGTCGCCAGCACCATCACGACGAACATCATGTTCCACGGCGCGAGGTGCCCACGGCTGACCCGGACGGCGAGCGGGATGAACGCGAGCGTGTCCGAGAGGGCGCCGAGATTCGCCAGCCGTTCGAGCGGGAGCGTCGCCGGCAGCACCACCGCGAGCACCGCAGCCAGGCCGGCGAGCGGCCATCGCCGCGGCAACCCCCGCTCGACCCAGATCAGGAGCGCGATCAGAAAGAGCGGGGCGACATAGAAGGCGTTCCGCTCCTCGATGCGCCCGATTCCCCCGCTCATCGCGGCGAGCTGGGACGAGAACGCGGCGGCAGCGAGCGTGAACCACACGACCAGGGACAGGGAGATCGCCGCGAAGATCCGCACCGAGCGCGAGGGCTCGGACCTCCCATACGCGGCCGGGATGACGACGATGAGCGCCGCGAAGGGAACGAACCCGAGATAGAGGCTGAGCTCGCCGAGCTGGTAGACGAACCAGCGCGCGACCCCCGAGACGGTGTAGTTGAAAGTCGTGACCGCCTCGTAGGCGCCGAGCGCACCGCTGAACGAGCGCCCGCGCGCCACCTCGGCCGCGAGGACGAGCAACCCTCCGACGGCGAGCACGAGCCAGGTCACGCGAAACGTGTCGAGGCGCCGGAGCAGGAGCCTCGGCGCGAACCTCTCCGAAGCCGCATACGAGTCGACGAGCACGAGCACGAGGATTCCGGTCACGAGCGCCCCGACGAGCAGGACCGCCTGAGC
>Ga0335084_10000868_pt1 | contig 27002 bp, 23 predicted proteins | sample Lox_Sample_44_FD_206721 | JGI IMG/M metagenome (GOLD analysis project Ga0335084, IMG submission 206721) | Soil microbial communities from Loxahatchee National Wildlife Refuge, Florida, United States - Lox_Sample_4.4 | ecosystem: Environmental > Terrestrial > Soil > Wetlands | place: USA... | reverse complement strand
GGTCGGCTGCAGGTCGGCGAATGCGCGCTCGATGGCGGCGGCGTCCTCCAGCCGGGCGATGCGAACGTCGATCACCGCTCGTGCGCGCTCCGCGACGACGTTCGAGCGCGTGCCGCCGTCGACGACGCCGACATTGACGGTCAGTCCCCGCGCGGGGTCGTTGAGGCGCTCGACCCGCGTGATCTGGTGCGCGAGCTCGTGGATTGCGCTGGCGCCCGCGCCCGGATTGGCGCCGGCGTGCGCCGAGACGCCGTATGCCGTGACCTCGAACTCGCCGACGCCCTTGCGCGCCGTCTTCACCGCGCCGCCCGGCAGCGCCGGCTCGAGCACCAGCACGGCCTTGCTCTCGCGCGCGAGGGCCTCGATGGCTCCGCGGGACGACCGGCTCCCGACCTCCTCGTCCGACGTCACGATCAGCGTCACCTGCGGCCGCGCAGGCTCCGGCACGACCTCCGCGAGCGCGCGGGCGGCGAGCGCGCCGATGCCGACGCCGCCCTTCATGTCGAGCACGCCCGGCCCGAACAGCTTGCCGTCCTCTTCGCGGAGCGGCATGCGCTCGAGCTGACCGACCGGCCAGACGGTGTCGAAATGACCGACCAGGAGCACGCGCGGACCGGCGCCACGCCAGCGCGCGACGACGTGATCGGCCGTGGACCCGGCGGCGATCCGGCTCACGTCGGCGCCCGACGCGCTCAGCCGCGCCGCCAGAAACGCCGCACACTTCTCGAGCGCCTCGCGATCGGTGCTGGGCGACTCGCGGGCGGCCAGCTCGCGGACGAACTCGACGATCCACCCGCGCTCGCGCTCGCAAACCGAGCTCAGCCCGTCCACGGTCCTATAATAGCGAGAAGGTCTTGGTGAACAGGCTCCTCGTCCTGCTGGCGGCGGCAATGCCCGTCGTCGTCGCGTCGAACGCGGCGTCGGCGCAGACTCCGCCCCTGCCGTTCCCCGGTGCGGCCGCGCCTCCGGCGACGGCCAAACCGTCGACGCCAGCCGCGCCGACGCCCTCTCCGGCGCCGCCGGCGGCCTCGCAGGCGCCCGGCGTGCCGTCAGCCTCCACGCTCGGCGCGCCGGTCTACCCCGGCGCGACGCCGCTCGAGGTGATCGACGCCGGGCAGGGCCAGCGCATCTACCTCTTCGGCACCAACGCGCCGTATCTGGAGATCGTCAACTACTACAAGAATGTCCTGAAGGTCAGCGGTCGCGAGCTCTTCAAGGCGCCGGCCATGCAGCAGTTCGACATCGGCAGGTTTCAGGAAGACACGATGACCTACCAGCCGAGCGTCGTCGTGAAGGACTACACCTGGAACAATCAGGACGGCTATCTGTTCATCGACGGCACGAAAGAACAGCGCTTCAAGACGATCATCCAGATCGTCCCTCCGACCATCAAGTAGGGTCAGCTCTCGCGCAGCGCGATCGACGGATTGGTGCGCACGGCGCGCCAGGCCGGCACGAGCGTGGCGGCGGCCACGGCGGCCAGGAGCGCGATGACGGCGACCGCGAGGGCGGAGACGTCCCAGGGATCGACGCCGAACAACAGTGAGTGGATCACGCGGGTCGCGGCGAGAGCGGCGGGCACGCCAATCGCGACGCCGATCAATCCGAGGCGCGCCCCTTCAGCGAAAACGAGGCGCAGCACCTGCCCGCGCGCTGCGCCGAGCGCCACGCGAATGCCGATCTCTTTCGTGCGCCGGACCGCGCGCGACGCGACGACGCCATACACGCCCAGTCCGGTGAGGATCAGCCCGACGAGACCGAGCCCGCCCGACAACGCCGCGGTGGCCTGATACGAGCTGGCCGAATACGCGAGGTACTGCGCCATGGTGACGAGCTGGCGCGGGTCCAGGCGTTCGTCCGTCTGCCGCAGGCTCGCGCGCACGGCTGGCGCCAGCGCTGCCGGATCGCCCGTCGTCTCGATCAGGAACGTGAGCTCGCCGTAGTCGCCGCGCCACAGCGGCACGTAGAAGTACGGCTCGGGCGCTTCGCTGAGCTCGTTGATGACCGTGTTGGCGACGACGCCGATGATGCGGGACGGCGGGCTGCCTGGATTGCCGACGTGGATGATCCGGCCAATCGGCGATCGACCCGGATAGAACTCGTTCGCAAAGCGCTCGTTGATCACGACCGGCAGTTCTCCGGCGGTCTCCTCCGCCGGCGTGAACGTGCGGCCGGCGCGCACCGGGATGCCGAGCGTCTCGAAATACGCCGCGCCCACGGCGTTGAACTTGATCTGGGGATAGCCGGTCGCCGGCGGCGTCGCCATGTCCTCCGTGACCACGGCGCGGGCCCTGCCGCCGCCCGACAGACTGAGCGGCGCGCGCAATGCGACGGCCACGTGCGTCACGCCGGGCAGCGCCGCGAGCTGTGCGACCGCCCGCTCCCCCACGTCGCGCGGCACGCTGCTCGTGGCCCAGGCCGTGAGCAGCGGCTTGCGCGCGAAGCCGAGATCCGCGCGTCCGGTCTCGAAGAAGCTCTTGGCCAGCACGGCGGCCACGGCGAGCAGCACCAGCGACACCGCCACTTGTCCCACGACGAGCGCGCCGCCCAGCCCGTGTCCGCGCCGCCACGGACTCGCCGCGAGCGGCTCGGATTTCACCAGCGCCGCGACGTCCGTGCGCGCCGCGATCAAGCTCGGCGCGAGGCCGAAGAGCACGGTCGTCAGGACGGTCACGGCCATCGTGAAGAGCACGACCCGCAGGTCCGTCTGGAACAGCAGCGGCGACCTGAAGCCCGGCGGCTGGACGAGCAGCGCCGGCAGAATCCGGATCAGCCACATCGCCACGACGAGGCCCGCTCCGGCGCCGGCGGTGCCGAGGAGGGCACTCTCCAGCATGAGCTGGCGCAGCAGGCGCCGGCGGCCAGCGCCGAGCGCCAGCCGAACCGCCAGCTCGCGCGTGCGGCCGGCCGCGCGCGAGAGCAGCAGGTTCGCGACGTTCACGCATGTGATGACGACGACCAGCAGGACGAGCCCGACGAGCGCGACGGCATTCACTCCGCCCTGCTCCAGCCGGTAGTCGAGGTCGGAGATTACGCGGGCACCGCGCCCGCGATTGGTGTCAGGAAACTCCTGCGCGAGCGAGCGCGCAAGCGCAGAGACCTCGGCGGCTGCGGCGGCGACGGAGACGCCGGGCTCGCGTCGCGCCAGCACCTGAAACCACCGCGCATCGCGACGGGTGAATTCCTCGGCGCTCGACAGGAGCGTCCACGTCGCCGGCGGCATCCAGAGATCGCGATCCGCGTCAGCTTCGATTTCGCGGAAGCTCGCCGGCAGGACCGCCAGCACGACCGCGCTCTTGCCGCCGAGCGGAACCGTCTGTCCCACGATGCCGGGATCGCCGCCGAAGTGCCGCAGCCAGAACGCGTGGCCGAGCACGATGCCGGGCGCCCTCTCGAGCGACGCCTCGTCGCCGGGCGCGAACACCCGCCCGTGGTCGGCGGTGACGCCGAGCGTCGAAAAGAAATTGAGCGACACGACGTTGACGAGCAGCAGTTCGGAGGCGCCGTCCTTGCCGGTGAGCAGCGCGCCGCGCCCACCGCGGGCGATGACGCCGGCAAACGACGTCGTCTGGTCGCGGAGCGCCAGGTACTCCGGGTACGACCAGAGTCCGGACTGGTCGGTCGTCGTCGTGGCAAACAAGCGGACGATCGTGCCCGGGCTGCGGATGCCCGGCGGCCGGAACCAGAGGCCGTCAACCAGGCTGAAGATGGCGCCGTTGGCGCCGATGGCGAGGGCAAGCGCCACGACGGCGGCGATGGAAAACGTCGGACTGCGCCGTAACGACCGGGCTGCAAGACGGATGTCGCGCCACATGAGAGGCCTCCGCGAGGGACGTTCGATCCAGTTGCAAGCGGCGTGCCCCCGGTCCAACGTTGGACGTCGGACGGGCAACCGTGGTGTGGGGCAGGTGTTCAGCTCCGGACGCCGGAAAGATCGCTCGGCGCCGGGGAGAGTTTCGCGGTGCGCCTAGCTGCGATCGCGCCGGTACTCTGCGGCCTTCTCGGCCAGACCGGCTTCGACGGCTTCGGGCACCGACACGCCCTTCTCGGCGGCGACATCCCGGATCTGCTGCGTGATCTCCATGCTGCAGAACTTCGGGCCGCACATCGAGCAGAAGTGCGCGAGCTTGGCGGCGCCGGCCGGCAGCGTCTCGTCGTGGAACGCCCGGGCGGTCACCGGATCGAGCGACAGGTTGAACTGATCTTCCCACCGGAACTCGAACCGCGCTTTCGACAGCGCGTCGTCCCACGCCTGCGCGCGGGGATGGCCCTTGGCGAGATCGGCGGCGTGCGCGGCGATCTTGTACGCGATCACGCCCGCCTTCACGTCGTCGCGATTCGGCAGGCCGAGGTGTTCCTTGGGCGTGACGTAGCAGAGCATCGCGGTGCCGTACCAGCCGATCATCGCGGCGCCGATCGCCGAGGTGATGTGATCGTAGCCGGGCGCGATGTCGGTCGTGAGGGGCCCGAGCGTGTAGAACGGCGCTTCGTCGCACCACGCGAGCTGCTTCTCCATGTTCTCGCGGATGAGGTGCATGGGCACGTGACCCGGCCCCTCGTTCATGACCTGGACGTCGTACTCCCACGCGATGCGCGTGAGCTCGCCCTGCGTCCGGAGCTCGGCGAACTGCGCCTCGTCGTTCGCGTCGGCGATCGAGCCCGGCCGCAGCCCGTCGCCGAGCGAAAACGACACGTCGTAGGCTCGCATGATCTCGCAGATCTCGCGGAAGTGCGTGTACGTGAAGTTCTCCTGGTGATGCGCCAGGCACCACTTGGCGAGGATCGAGCCGCCGCGGGAGACGATGCCGGTCAGGCGACGAGCAGTGAGCGGGATGTAGCGGAGCAGCACGCCGGCGTGCACCGTGAAGTAGTCCACGCCCTGTTCGGCCTGCTCGATGAGCGTATCGCGGTAGATTTCCCACGTCAGCTCCTCGGGCTTGCCGCCGACCTTTTCGAGCGCCTGGTAAATCGGCACCGTGCCGATGGGCACGGCCGCGTTGCGCAGGATCCACTCGCGCGTCTCGTGGATGTGCTTGCCGGTCGACAGGTCCATGACCGTGTCGGCGCCCCAGAGCGTCGCCCAGCGCAGCTTGTCCACTTCCTCGACGATCGAAGAGCTCACCGCCGAGTTGCCGATGTTCGCGTTGATCTTCACCAGGAAGTTGCGGCCGATGACCATCGGCTCGAGCTCCGGGTGGTTGACGTTGGCGGGGATGATCGCGCGTCCGCGCGCGACCTCCGACCGGACGAAATCCGCCGGCAGCCCCTCGCGGATGGCGATGAACTCCATCTCGGGCGTGATGTCGCCCCGCCGCGCGTAGTGAAGCTGGGTGGCGGCGCGGCCGGTCTGCGCCCGCCGCACGCCGCGCCGGGCGCCCTTCGACACGACCTCAGTGTCCGCGCGGCCGGCGATCCACGATCCGCGAACTGACGGCAGGCCGACGTGGACGTCGGCGCCGTGCGGTCCGCTGGTGTCGTACACGCGCAGCGGCCGCTCGCCGCCCGACAACGCGATCTCGCGCATCGGCACGCGCACGCCCTGCGGGCCCGCCTCGAAGACTTTCGTCGAATTCGGAAACGCGTGCCCGAAATCAGCTTCCGTCAACGGCTGGTACTTGGCCACTGTCCGAGATTATCGCAGACGCCGAACCTCCGGAACCCTCCCGAATCTCCGGGGGAACCTCCCAGGAACCCGGAGAACCCCGTGGGGCGCCCCAGAGGAACCCCGTCAGCCGGCGCTACTGAAACACGTAGCCGACGCAGAACTTCACCGACGCGCTGTCAATGACGCCGACTTTCAGCTCGGTGAAGAGGCCCTTGCGATGTTGAAGGCCCACCAGGAAATTGAAGCCCCCGCCGACGTCCGTGTTGCCGTCGTTGGGATGGTCGCTGTGAAAGGCGGAGATGACGAGCGCGGGGCCGGCGCCGAGGTAGACCCGCCACGGCTGGTTCTTGAGCGGAATCGAGTAGGCGAACTCGAAGTTGAACGTGATGAGCGTCAGGCTGTCGCCGACGCCGACCTCGGCGTTGGGCCGGAACGTCAGGTGCTCGATGAGCGGCGAGGTCTCGATGTGCGCGCCGAAGTAGAACTGATCGGGATCGCCGCTGACGCCGGCGCGCACGCCCACTTGCGGACTGTCGTTCTTCGCGGGCGGCGGCGCGGCGCGACGCGTCTGCGCGATCGCCGGCGTCGCGCACACCAGCACGACGGCCACGAGCGACACGATGCGTTGAGTCATGCACCCTGGCGGTGCAAGATCGACGCCACGTGAAACACGGCCGCTAGACGCCCGATCCGTGCAATCCGATCAGCGCCGCGGCGGCCTCATCGGTTCCTTTTTGCGCGTCGCCGCCGCCCTGGTTCGTCGTGACGAGCACGGCGAAATCGCGCTTGGGCGCCATCCAGACGACTGCGTAGTTCATCGTGTTGCTGCCCGCGTGCGTGTAGACCGTGCCGCCGCCCCACGGCCGCTCCACCACGAGCCAGCCAAACGCGTAGTCGCCGCCGAAGGGCGGCGTGTGGAGCCGCGTGTACATCTCAGGACTGAGCAGCGCGCCGCGGCCCTCGAGCCCGTCCAACTGATCGGCGATGAACTTCGCCCAGTCCGCCAGCGAGCAGTGCACGGTGCCCGCCGGGCCCATGACTTCGGGATTGTCGACGAGCGGACCGTTCGACTCGACCGGTTTGTTCCCGTCGGTGTGCGGCCAGGGCTGATCGATCTTGCCGGGCGTGCCGAGCCCGCCGAAGCCCGCCGACGCCATCCCGAGCGGCCGGAAGACCGTCAGGCGCATCTGGTTCTCCCAGGTCTGATCGATGGCCTGTTCCGCCATGGCCGCCGCGATGACGTAGCCGAGATTCGAGTACTCGTACTTCGAGCCCGGCGGAGAGGACAGCGGCGTCCTGGCCGCGGTCTGCACCGCCGCCAGCCGCTGCGCCCGTGGCGTGGCCGCCGAGTGCGACGCCTGGCCCCAATTGATGTTGGCGACGAGCCCCGCGCGGTGCGACAAGAGCTGGAGGAGCGTGATGTTGCGAAATGCCTCGGGCGCGCCCGCGGTCTGCTGCGGCAGCACGGCGCCGATCGTCGACTCCCACGTCAGCCCGCCGACGGCGACGACCTTCGCGATCACCGCCGCGGTCATCGCTTTGGTGTCGGACCCGAGGTGCCAGAGGTCGTCCGGCGTGGCGGCCACGTCCGTCCCGACCTTGCGGACGCCCGTCACGGCCATCGCCTGCAGGCCCTGACTGGTGACGATGGCGCCGCCGAGCGCCGGGAAGCGATGGCGCAGGCGGATCGGCTCGAGCGCCGCCGCGATGCGAGGATCGTTCTGCTCGGGCACGCGAGTCCCTCCCCCGGGCCGCGCGCCGAGCGCGACCAGTCCGCAGACGACGGCAATCGTCAGACGCGTCATGCCACCCTCCGGAGAATGAGGCACTTGAGGTAGTGCGTCTCGGGCACGCCGAGGAGCACCGGATGGTCGCGCGCCTGCATGCGCTTCTCCACCAGCGCCACAGTCGCATGCGCGTCGATCGCGGCGTCCTCGACGATCGCCTGGAACAGCGCCTCATTCACATTGTAGGAGCAGCTGCACGTGATGAGGTGGCCGCCCGGCGACAGGAGCCGGAGCGCGCGCAGGTTGATCTCCTTGTAGCCGGCCGCGGCGCGCTCCACGGCCGCGCGGTTCTTTGCGAACGCCGGCGGGTCGAGCACGATCGTGTCGAAGCGCTCACCGCTCGTCTCGAGCTCGCGCAGCTCGTCGAAGACGTTGGCTTCGCGAGCCTCGAGCGTGGTCAGGCCGTTGCGCGCGGCGTTGGCTCGCGTGGCCGCCACGGCCGCCCCGGACGAGTCGAGGGCCAGGACGGACGCCGCGTGACGGGCCAGGTGCAGCGCGAATCCACCGTGGTACGTGAACCCGTCGAGCGCGCGCCCGCGCGCGTACCGCGCCGCGGCGAGGTGATTCTCGCGCTGGTCGAGAAACAGGCCCGTCTTCTGGCCGTGGCGCAGGTCCGCGCGATAGGTCACGTCGCCCTCACGCACCTCCACGGTGTCGGGCACCTCACCCGCCAGCACCTCGACCCGCTCGTCGAGGCCTTCGAGACGCCGGACCTTCGGATCGTTGCGGGCCAGAATGCCGCGCGGCCGCACGATCGTCCCGAGCAGCTCCACGATCAGTCCGATCCGCCGATCCATGCCCTGGCAGAGCGTCTGAATCACCAGGTAGTCGTCGCGGCCGTCGCCGTAGCGATCGACGACGAGCGCCGGCAGTCGATCCGCCTCGCCGTGCACCAACCGGCACGCGGTGCCGTCGATCGCGAGGCTCGCGCGATAGTCCATGGCCGCGCGCAGCCTGGTCTCGAACAGCGCGCGCTCCTCCACGTTCGCCTGGCGGGCTCCGGCGGACTGGGTCGCGATCATCCTGATGGCAATCTGCGACTCGCTGCTCCACAGCGCCCAGCCGAGCGCGCGGCGCCGCTCCTCCTCGACGCGAACCAGATCGCCGGGCTCAGCCTCGGCGCGGACGATGTCCGATCGGTAGACCCAGGGGTGGCCGGCGCGCACGCGGTCGGCGCCGCGGCGCGAGATGACGACCGGTGAGGACATGACGCGCCATTCTACGAAATGTGCGGCGGGTCGCTCGAAGGCGTTTTGGTATCATGCGCGCATGCGTATCGCGCTCGGCGCCGATCACGCGGGCGTCACCCTCAAGGCCAACATCAAGCAGCTGCTCGACGAGCGCGGCATCGCGTATCAGGATTTCGGCACGAACACGACGGACTCGGTGGACTACCCCGACTACGCGGTGCCGGTCGCCAGGGCGGTGGCGTCCGGCGCGTTCGATCTCGGCATTCTCTTCTGCGGATCCGGTCTGGGCATGGCGATGGCCGCGAACAAGATCCCGGGCGTCCTCGCCGCGCCGGTCATCGACGAGGAGTCGGCCCGGCTGAGCCGCGAGCACAACGACGCCAACGTCCTCGCGCTCGGCGAGCGCCTCACGCCCCCGGATCTCGCGCGCCGCATCGTCAACCTCTTTCTCGACACGGCGTTCGCGGGCGGCCGCCACCAGCGCCGCGTGGACAAGCTGAGGGCGTTGGACGGAGGGAAATGAAGACGTGCATGGAAGATTGCAGAATCGCGTCAATGATGATTGATTGACGAATTGATTCGTTGACAATTGCGCACAATGAACTGATCCTCGATCCCACAATCCTTTCAATCAATCTCCAATGGCCAATCCAGAAATCTCCAATGCCGGGATCATGAAACCGCTCGCCGCGGCCGATCCTGAAATCGCGGCCGCCATCCACAACGAAGAGCGCCGGCAGGAAGACGGCCTCGAGCTCATCGCGTCCGAGAACTTCGTCAGCCTGGCCGTGATGCAGGCCGCCGGCTGCGTGATGACGAACAAGTACGCCGAGGGCTACCCGGGCAAACGGTACTACGGCGGCTGCGAGTATGTGGACGTCGCCGAATCGCTGGCCATCGATCGCGCGAAGCAGCTCTTCGGGGCCGATCACGTCAACGTCCAGCCGCACTCCGGCGCGCAGGCGAACATGGCGGTCTACATGACCGTGCTGAAGCCCGGCGACGTGCTGCTCGGCATGAACCTCGCCCACGGCGGCCACCTGACGCACGGGCACCCGCTCAACTTCTCGGGCAAGTACTTCACGATCGTCCCGTACGGCGTCCGCAAGGAGGACGAGCGGATCGACTACGACGAGCTGGCCCGGCTCGCCGGCGAGCACAAGCCGAAGCTGATCGTCGTCGGCGCCAGCGCCTATCCGCGCGTCTTCGACTTCGCCCGCGTGCGCGCGATCGCCGACGACGTCGGCGCCCTGGTGATGACGGACATGGCGCACATCGCGGGGCTCGTCGCCGCCGGCGAGCACCCGACGCCCGTCCCTCATTCGGATTTCGTCACGACGACGACGCACAAGACGCTGCGCGGACCTCGCGGCGGCATGGTGCTGTGCCGCGCGCAGTTCGCCAAAGACCTCGATCGCGTCGTCTTTCCGGGCGTGCAAGGCGGACCGCTCATGCACGTGATCGCCGCCAAGGCCGTGTGCTTGAAAGAGGCGCTCGCACCGGAGTTCCGCACCTACCAGCAGCAGATCGTGAAGAACGCGGCGCGGCTGGCGGCTGGCCTGGCGGGCGCGGGGTTCCGGCTCGTGAGCGGCGGCACCGACAACCACCTCATGCTCGTGGACGTGTTCTCGCGCGGGCTCACCGGAAAGGTGGCCGAAGCCGCGCTCGGCCGGGCGGGCATCACCGTCAACAAGAACGCCATCCCGTTCGATCAGCACCCGCCGATGACGGCCAGCGGCATTCGCGTCGGCACGCCGGCGGTCACGACGCGCGGCATGAAAGAGCGCGAGATGGATCAGATCGCCTCGTTCATCGCGCGCGTCCTCTCCGCGCCGGAGGACGAAGCGCTGGCGCGCGCGGTCCGCGCCGAGGTCGAAGCCCTGTGCCGAAAGTTCCCGCTGTACCCCGACCTGGCGGCGCGGTAACGCTCGCGGCCCGGGTCGATCAGGCGCTCGCGGACGACGGACCCGTCGCGGCCGCGTTCGACGGCTTCGAGCCGCGGCCGGGCCAGCGCCGGCTCGCCTCCGAGGTGGCCCGCATCTTCGACGAAGGCGGCACGCTCGTCGCCGAGGCCGGCACGGGCACCGGCAAGACCCTCGCCTATCTCGTCCCGGCGGTCCTCGCCGATCGTCGCGTCCTCATCTCCACCGGCACGCGCACGCTGCAGGATCAGGTGTTCTACAAGGATCTGCCGGCGTTGGCGCGCGCGCTCGGCGTCGACGTCCGTGCGGCGTACATGAAGGGCCGAACGAACTTCCTGTGTCTCCACCGGTTCGAGCGCGTGCGGGAGGCCGCGGGCGGTCTGCCCGTCGAGGACCGGCGGTGGCTCGACCGCATCGCCGACTGGGCCGGGGAGACGACGACCGGCGACCGCAGCGAGATCGAGGACTTACCCGACGACCTGCCCTTCTGGGCCGAGCTGAGCTCGACCAGCGAGCAGTGCCTCGGCCGCGAGTGCCCCCACTACGCGGATTGCTTCATCACGCGCATGCGCGATCGCGCCGCGGAGGCGAAGATCGTCATCGTGAACCATCACCTCCTGTGCGCGGACGCGGCGGTCCGGCAAAGCGAGTTCGGCGAGGTCATTCCCGAGTGCGAGCTACTCGTGATCGACGAGGCCCACCAGCTCGAGGACATCGTCACGCAGTACTTCGGGTTATCGCTCAGCATGTATCGCGTGGACGACCTCGCGCGCGACGGCGCGGCGGCGGCCGCCGCGATCCCCGCCGAGCAGGGCCGGCTCGCGGTCGCGGTCGCTCGCGGCCTGAGCGACGTGCAGCACGCCGCGCGCCGCCTGTTCGACGCCGCGAAGCTGGAGCTGCGTCGAAGCGACGCCGGCGGCGATCGCCTGACGCTGACGACCGCGGCGGCCGAGCGGCTGGGCGAGGCCGGGGTGGGGCTGGCGACGGCGCTCGACGCCCTCGCGCATCAGATCGCGGCCGGCGCCGAACCGCCCCCGGATCTCGCGGCGATCGGAGCCCGCGCGGCGACCATGCGGGCCGAGCTCACGCAGCTCGTCGCGACCGGCGACCCGGCATTCGTGCACTTCATCGAACTGCGCGGGCGCGGCGTGTTCCTCCGCGCCGCGCCCATCGACGTTGCCGACATCGTCCGCGACGCCATCGTGGCGGGCCGCACGGGCACGGTGCTGACCTCGGCGACCCTCACGGTCGAAGGGTCGTTCGACTACGTGCTCGGGCGCCTCGGATTGGCCGGCGCGCGCACGGTGCGCCTGCCGTCCGAGTTCGATTTCCGCCGACAGGCCGTGCTGTACCTGCCGCCGGAGATGCCCGACCCGCGTTCGGACGAATACAACGCCGCCGCGGCGTGGGCGATCGCCGAGCTGCTCGACCGCACCGAGGGCCGCGCCTTCGTGCTGTTCACGTCGTACGCGGCGATGAACGACGTCTACGCCCGGCTCGGCTCCCGCGTGAGCTGGCCGCTGCTCGTGCAGGGCACCGCGCCGCGGACGGCGCTCCTGCGCGATTTCCGCGCGACGCCCAACGCCGTGCTGCTCGCGACCTCGAGCTTCTGGCAGGGCGTGGACGTTGCGGGCGAGGCGCTGAGCTGCGTGATCATCGACCGCCTGCCGTTTGCATCACCGGGCGACCCGCTGGTGGCGGCACGGATCGCCGCGATCCAGGCGCGCGGCGGCCAGCCGTTCCACGACTATCAAGTGCCGCTCGCGACGCTCACCCTGCTCCAGGGCCTCGGCCGCCTGATCCGGACGCGCACGGATCGCGGCGTCCTCGCGGTGCTCGACCCGCGGCTCACGCGCATGAGCTACGGCCGGCGGTTCCTGGCGTCGCTTCCGCCCGCGCCCGTGACCGACGACCTCGGCGTCGTCCGGACGTTCATGGCACCGCGCGCCGTGTGACCTGGAACGTCACACCTCGGGCACAGGATTTCGTACCAGGATGTACAATCCGCCCGCACGCATGTTGCGATCGGTTGCACACGTCGACGCCGCCGCCCCGACGATGAACGGCGCGGCTTCGTCGGAGGCAGCGACGCCGCGGCCGCCGCTGAAGTGGGCCGGCGGCAAGCGCTGGCAGGTGCCGGTCGTCGAGAAATACTGGGCGCCGCACTCACATCAGCGGCTGGTCGAGCCGTTCTGCGGCGGGCTCGCGGTTGCCCTGGGCCTGAAGCCGGCGCGCGCGCTGCTCAACGACGTCAATCCGCACCTGATCAACTTCTACCGTCAGCTCAAGGCGGGCCTCGCGCCGACCGAGGAGATCCGGAACGCGAAGCGTCCGTACTACGCCGCGCGGGAGGAGTTCAATCACCTGCTCGCCAGCGGCCGGGGCAACACCAAACGCGCCGCCGAGCTCTTCTACTATCTCAACCGCACCGGCTACAACGGCCTGTGCCGCTTCAACCGCAAGGGCGAGTTCAACGTCCCGTTCGGCCGCTACAAGACGATCAACTACTTCCGGACGCAGGATTTTCGTCCGTACGTCGAGACGTTTCGCGACTGGGAGTTCACGAACACGGACTTCGACGAGGTCCCGCTCGCGCCGGAGGACTTCGTGTACGCCGATCCGCCCTACGACGTCGAGTTCACGCACTACTCGCAGGGCGGCTTCTCGTGGGACGACCAGGTCCGCACCGCGCGGTGGCTCGCGAAGCACCCGGGCCCGGTCGTGCTGTCCAACCAGGCCACGCCCGCGATCAAAGAGCTGTACAAATCGCTGGGCTACGCGCTGCAGATCCTCCACGCGCCGCGCCGCATCAGCTGCACCGGAGACCGGACGCCCGCCGCCGAAGTGCTCGCCACCCGGAATCTGCCGACATGAGCCGCGATACCGCCACCGGCAGTGTGCTCGAGCAGATGGTGCTGCCGGCGCTGCGACTGGGCGGCTACAGCTACGCGCTCCAGGTCGACGTCGGCCCGCGCCTGGGGCACGGCCGCCACATCGTCGACGCCGTCGCGGAGAAAGGCTCGGATCGCTTCCTCATCTCCGTCAAGTGGCAGCAGACCGGTGGGACGGCCGAGCAGAAAGTGCCGTTCGAGGTCATGTGCCTGGCCGAAACGATGCGGGCCGGCGGCTACGCCCGGGCGTATCTCGTGCTGGGGGGCGAGGGCTGGAAGCTGCGGCAGTTCTATACGTCGGGCGGTCTCGCCAATCACCTCACGGCGGCGGCGCTCGTCGACATCGTCACGCTCGAATCGTTCATCGCCCGCGCCAACCAGGGCACGTTGTCTCGCACGCTCTGGAATCCTTAGGCGCAGGAACCTCCAGGAACCCCGGAGAACCTCCAGGAAACCCCGGGAACCTCTTGGGAACCCCTTCTTTTCTAGGTGTAGACTGACGCGAGAGGTGTGAGGAGGCGGCCATGACCAACAAACGGCTCGTCTGTGTCCTCGTCGCGGTGACGTGTGCGGTGTTCCTCGCTGCGTTCGCGACGCCGGCCCAGGCGCAGCAGGGATCCCTGCGCGGCAGAGTCATCGATCAATCGGGCAAGCCCGTTGCCGACGCGGAAGTCACGCTCGACTTCGTCGGCGACTACACGCGGGAATACAAGGCTAAGACGGACTCCAAGGGCGAGTGGGTCAAGGCCGGGCTGCCGCCTGGCGGCGGCACGTGGATCATCACCGCGACGAAGGGCGACCTGAGCGGCAAGATCAAAGGCGTGCAGGTGATGATCGGCCAGATGATCCGCACCGAGGACATCACGATCTCGGCGGGCGGCGGCAAGGGCGGCGCGAACGCGACGGACCTCAGCGCGGCCGAGGTCGAGAAGCGCAACAAGCGTCAGAAAGAGCTCGAGCAGATGTTCACGGACGCCAACACCTCGATCGACGCTGGGAACTTCGACGATGCGATCGCGAAGTTCACGGCGATGGTCGCCGAGCTGCCGAAGTGCTCGGCGTGCTACTCGAGGATGGGCGACGCGCAGATGAAGAAGGCCGAAGGGGCGACCGACGATGAGGCGAAGAAGGCCAGCCAGGCCGCGGCCGAGCAGTCCTATCTGAAATCGATCGAGATCGATCCATCGAAGCCCGAGCCGTACAACGCGCTCGCCTCGCTCTACAACGGCCAGAAGAAGTTCGACGACGCGGCAAAGATGAGCGCGAAGGCGAACGAGCTGGCGGGCACGAGCGCGACGGGCAGCAGCCCGGAGGCCGTCTACAACCAGGGCATCATTTTCTGGAACCAGGGCAAGATTCAGGAAGCCAAGGCGCAGTTCGCCAAGGTCATCGAGCTCGATCCGAAGATGGCCGAGGCGCACTACTGGTACGGCATGGCGCTCGTCAACGAAGGCAAGCTCCCCGACGCGAAGAAGCCGTTCGAGGAATATCTGAAGCTCGCGCCGACCGGCCAGTATGCCGATACGGCGAAAGCGATGCTCGCGATGATCAAGTAGCGATGCCGCCCGGCGCGGACGTCGCCGAACACCTCAGGGCCGTGCGCCGCCGCCTCGACGCGGCGGCGCATCGCGCCCACCGTGATCCCACCAGCGTTCACCTCGTCGCCGTCTCGAAAACGTTCGGCGCCGAGCTCGTCCGCGAGGCCGCGGCCGCCGGCCAGCGGAGCTTCGGCGAGAATCGCGTGCAGGAAGGGCTCGACAAGATCGCGGCGCTCGCCGACCTGGCGCTCGAGTGGCACCTCATCGGACACCTGCAGTCGAACAAGGCGCGCAAGGCCGCGGCGGCGTTCGCGTGGATCGAGTCGGTGGACAGTCTCGAGCTGCTGAAGAAGATCGATCAAGGGGCGGCCGACGCCGGCACGCGGCCGACGATTCTCGTTCAGGTGGATCTGGCGCACGAAGCCACGAAGTTCGGGGCCGACGAACGCGCCACGGCCGACATCGTGCACGCCGCGCTCGACACGCGCGCGGTCAGGCTCGCGGGGCTCATGACGGTGCCGCCCTTTCCCACCGATCCCGAGGACTCGCGGCCGTGGTTCCGGCGGCTGCGGGAAATCAGGGATGGCCTCGTCGCAGGCGGCGTGCCCGCGGAGCGACTCGCGCATCTTTCCATGGGCATGAGCCACGATTTCGAGGTCGCGATTGAAGAGGGCGCGACGATCGTGCGCGTCGGCACGGCGATCTTCGGTAAACGCACGCCACCGGCGCCCGAGCCCTGACGTGACCGCCGACGCTCTCACGCGCGTGAGTGCCGTGCCCGGCGGCGTGCGACTGGAGATTCGCGTGGTGCCGCGCGCGAGTCGCTCGAGGCTGGATGGCGTGCGCGACGGCCGCTTGCTCGTTCGCGTGACCGCCCCGCCCGTCGATCGGGCCGCGAACGATGCGGCGCTGACGGTGCTCGCCGACGCGCTTGGCATTCCGCGCCGCAATCTGCGACTCGTCGCGGGCGAGACGGCCCGGAACAAGGTCGTCGAGATCGCGGCAGTCGACGTGGCGACGGTGAGGGCGCGGCTGAGCGAGAAATAAACAAGCCGGGAAATAAACAAGCCGGGTATATTTTTCTCGCGAAAGCCAGGAAAAATATACCCGGCTTGTTTATTTCCCGGCTTGTTTATTTCTCGCTCAGCGCCGCGATCGGATCCACGCGCATCGCCCGTCGAGCGGGCAGCGCGGCTGACACCAGGCCGACGATCGCAAGCACGACCAGCGCCGGCACAATCGCCAGCGGCCGCGCCGAGTCGAGGCCTGGCAGCCACGACCGCAGCGCGGGCGCGGCCAGCCCGGCCGCCCCGAGCCCGCCCGCAAACCCGACGGCGACCGCGCCGAGCGAGCGGCCCATAAGCAGCCGCCAGGCGCCCGCCGGCGCGCAGCCGAGCGCCAGACGCACGCCGATCTCGCGCGTGCGCTCGGCCACGCCGCGCGACGTCACGCCGTAGATGCCTACCGCGGCCAGCGTGAGCCCCAGGGCCGCCAACACGACCAGAAGCACGCTGCGGAAGCGATCGGGACCCAGCGACTCATCGAGGAACTCATCGAGCGTCGTGACACTCGAAAGCGGCTGCGCGGGATCCACCTCGCGGATGGCCCGCGCCACCGATCGCGCGATGCCCGCCGGATCGCCCGCCGCGCGCACGACGAGGCTCACCGGCGCCGTCGCCACGCTGCCCTGCGCGTACGCCGTGTAGAGCGTGGGCGCCGGCGGCTGGCCGAAACCGACGTCGCTGACGTCACCCACGACGCCAATGACCGTCAGCATGTGCGCCGGGTCTCCGGTCCGCACGACTCGCCGGCCGACGGGATCCTCGCCCGGCCAGTAGCGATCCGCAAACGATCGGCTCACGACGGCCGCGAGCATCGCGCCGGCCGTGTCGCGATCATCGAACGTCCGTCCCTCCAGCTCAGGAATCCTCATCGTCCTGAAGTAGCCCGGACTCACGCGACGGAACTGAACCGTGTACGGCTGGCCATCCGCCGACGGGTGGCCGTCGATCCCGATGAGCGTGACGAACGCGAAGCCGGGAACGAAGAGGTTGGCCGTCGTGCTCGCATCGGTGACGCCCGGCGCGGCGCGCAGGCGCTCGAGCATGGCCTTCACGAACGCCGTCCGCGCCTCCGCCGTCGGATACGCCACGGTCGAGAGGCGCACCTGCGCGCCCAGGACGCCGTGTGCGTCGAATCCGGGATCATGCCGGGACAGCTCGCTGAACGCGCTGAGCAGCATCGCCCCACACGTGAGGAGGAGCACCGCCAGCAGGGTCTCTCCGGCGACGAGCGCGAACCGCACTCGTCGCTGGCGGCGACCGCCTGTCGATCGGCGGTCACCGGCGAGCCGGGCGGCGAGGTCGCCCGACGTCGCCATCACGATCGGCAGCACGCTCGTGACGATGCCGATGAGCACGGCAAGGGAAAGGCCGGCGGCCTGCACACGCCAGTCGATGGAGACGTCGCCGAGCAGGCGGGCGGTGGCCGGATCGAGGGCCAGCACCGCGGGCAGCGCCCAGAGCGCGAGGACCAGGCCCGCCGCCCCGCCGGTGAGCGCCATGATCGCGGCCTCGACGGCGTGCAGGCGCAGCAGATCGGCGCGACCCGCGCCGAGCGCGGCGCGCAGTACGAGTTCGGATCGGCGGCCCGCGATCTCGGCGACCGTCAGGTTCACCAGGTTCGCGCACGCGATGAGCGCCAGGGCGACGATGGCGACGATGAGCGTCAGGAGGGCCGGCCGCGTCGCGCCGAACTGGAAATCGCGCAGGCTGGCGGCCGAAGCGGTCCAGCCGCCGCGCGCCGCGGGCGCCTCCTTGCCGATGTCCTTCATCACCGCCGCCAGCTCCGCGTTGACCTGCGCGAGCGTGGCGCCGGGTCGCAGACGCGCGACCGTCTGAATGAACGTCGCGTTCGGGAGGGGGAGGTTGCCCTCGCGGATGCCGAGCGGCGTCCAGAGCTCGGACGCCACGTAGGCCGCGTTGAACCCAGGCGGCATGACGCCAATGATTTCGTAGGGCTCCCGGTCGATCGTCACGTGCCGCCCGAGCGCTGTCGGGTCCGCGCCGAACCGTCGGCGCCACAGCGCATCGGAGAGCACGACGACCTTGGCGCCGGCGAGGTCCTCGTCCTCGGTGAACGTTCGGCCGAGGGCCGGCGTCGCGCCGAGCACCGGGAACAGGCTGGCCGACACGGCAGCGGCCGGCACGCTCTCCGGATCGCCCTGGCCGTCGAGTGCGCGCTCGCGCGCCCATTCACCGGCGAGGCCTTCGACCTGTTGGAGGCGCGCCCGGAATCGGACGAGGTCGAGGGACGCCAGGGGATTGCGGTCCTGAACCGCAGTGAGACCCGGGGGCAGCGTGTAGAGGCGAATCAGACGGCTGCCGTCGACGAAGGGCAGCGGGCGCACGAGCGTGGCGTTGACGACGGCCAGCACCGCGCTGCCGACGCCGACCACGAGTGCGATCGTCACGAAGATCACGAGGCTGTACGCGGGTCGCGCGGCCAGCGAGCGAAGGGCGTAGCGCGCGTCGCGAGCGACGTCTGCGAGCATGGGGCCTCCAGGGTCTCTTCACGCTAGTCGCACGCCTCGGAAGGCGCCAGCGCAATGTCGTCATGCTCGTGATGAATTTCCTGCGCGTCGCTCGTATGCTTACGCTCCATGGCCCACGCCGCGCCCGGTTCGACGCTCCTCATCGAGCATCTCGACGAGCTGTACGCCGTCGCGGGCGCCGCCCCGCGCGCGGGCGTCCAGCAGGGCGCGCATGCGGCCATCCGCGACGCTGCCATCGCCTGCGCGGATGACACCATCGTCGCGGTCGGCACGACGGCGGAGGTCCACGCGGCCGCGCCGCCGCGGGCCGGGACCCGCGTGGTCGATGGCCGCGGCCGGTCACTCGTGCCGGGATTCGTGGACGGCCACACGCACGTGGTGTTCGCTGGCGACCGTCGGGACGAGCTGCGGCGCCGCCTGGGCGGCGCGACGTATGCAGAGATCGCCGCGGCGGGCGGCGGCATTCTCTCCACCGTCCGGGCCACGCGAGCCGCGACTGAAGACGAGCTGGCGGCGGCGACCGCCGGCCGCCTCGCCGACCTCCTGGCGGCAGGCACGACGACGTGCGAGGCGAAGAGCGGGTACGGGCTCGACACGGAGGCCGAGCTCCGCATGCTGCGCGTGATCGCCCGGCTCAACGCGGAGCAGCCGGTCGAGCTCGTGCCGACGTTCATGGGCGCGCACGAGGTGCCGCCGGAGTTTCGCGGCCGGCAGGCCGACTACGTCCGCCTCGTCATCGACGAGATGATCCCGCGCGCCGCGCCGCTGGCCGAATGGTGCGACGTGTTCTGCGACAAGGGATTTTTCTCGCCGGAGGAGTCGGTGGCGATTCTGGAGGCGGGCGCGCGCGCCGGTCTGAAGCCGCGCATCCATGCGGACGAACTGGCGGCGAGCGGCGGCGCGCTCGTCGCGGCCAGAGTCGGCGCGCGATCGGCGGACCACCTCGTGCACGTGCCCGACGACGGCATCGCCGCGATGGCCCGCGCCGGCGTCGTGGCGACGCTCCTGCCCTGCGCGGCGTTCTACCTCAAGCTGGGTCGGTTCGCCCCCGCGCGCGATCTGATCGCCGCCGGCGTCCCGGTCGCGCTCGCGACCGACGTCAATCCCGGCGGCGGATTCTCGCCGTCGATGCCGTTCGCGATGACGCTCGCCTGCTTCGGCATGGGCCTGACGTTCGAAGAGGCGCTCGCGGCCGCGACAATCAACGGCGCGGTCTCGCTCGATCGCCAGGATCGCGTCGGCAGCCTCGAGCCCGGCAAGCAGTTCGACGCCGTGCTCATCGATGGGCCTGCGATTGGACTTCTGCGCGTCAACGCGCCGCCGATTCGCGCGGTGTTCAAGAAGGGCAAGATAGCCTTCGGCACGAGCTGACGTTGGTACGTCGGGTACGTCAGGTACGTCGGGTCCCAGGAACGAACTGGCGCTGGTCAACTTTTTCTCTTTTCAAGAAAGCAAGAAAGAAGGATGACTGAGATGCAGCTTCCTTGGACCCGACGTACCTGACGTACCTGACGTACCCGACGTACCCGACGTACGACAGTAGAATGTCCGCTTGATGCTCACGAACCGTTCTCTTCTCGAACTGCTCGACGCCTTCAGTTCCCCCGATCCAACGCCCGGCGGCGGATCGGCGTCCGCATTGGCCGGCGCGCTCGGCGCGGCGCTCCTGGCGATGGTTGCCGGACTGCCCAAGACGCGGACCAACACGCCCGAAGAGCGCTCGACGCTCGACGACGTGCGGCGGCAGTTGCTGAAGCTTCGTGCGACGCTGGTCGAGCTCGTCGAGCGTGACGCCGCTGCCTACGACCTCGTCGTCGCCGCCTACAAGAAGCCGAAGACGACCGATTCCGAGAAAGCCGAACGCAAGGCCGCCATTGCCGAGGCGCTGCGCGCGGCAACCGACGTGCCGCTCGAGACGATGAAGGCTTGCGCGGAAGTGCTCGGCCTCGGCAAAACGGTCGCCGAGCACGGCAACGTGAGCGCCGCGAGCGACATCGGCGTCGGCCTCCACCTCGCGATGGCCGGCCTCACGGGCGGCCGCCTCAACGTCGAGACGAACCTTTCCAGCCTTGGCGACGAGGCGTACGCGCGCTCTCTCCGCGAGCAGCTCCTGCTGATGATGGTGGGCGCGGGCGCGGACCTGCAGGCGGGCAGCCGAGCGGCCGGTCTGCGCGGCGCCGACAGCCACTGACACGTCGAGTCGACGGCGTCGCCTCGGGTCGAGGAGGTGACCAATTCGCAAGAAGCGGCCGAGGGACCGCCTTGACAACAAAAGTTGTCAATACTACCCTCTCCTCGTGCTCGACATCCAGGTCATCGACGACCCGGCCGCCGCGACGGTGGCGTTGGAGCCCGTGCGGAGCCGACTCCTCTCCGAGCTGATCGTGCCTGCCTCCGCGGCCACGCTGGCTATGCGGGTTGGCCTGCCCCGGCAGAAGGTCAACTACCACCTGCGCGCGCTCGAGGCGCACGGGCTGGTGCGGCTGGCCCAGAAACGCAAGTGGGGCGGGTTGACGGAGCGGCTGCTCGTGGCGACAGCCTCGTCCTACGTCGTCTCGCCGAGCGCTCTCGGCCCGGTCGCCGCTCATCCGACTCGGGAACTCGACAGGTTGTCCGCGAGCTATCTCATCGCCCTGGGCGCGCGGGTGGTCCGCGAGGTGGGCCACCTGGTGGATCGTGCGAACGAGGCGGGCAAACGTCTGGCGACCCTGGCGGTGGATACCGAGGTGCGCTTCCGGTCGGCGGCGGACCGGGCGGCGTTCAGCCACGAACTCACCGAGGCCATCGCGAAACTGGTTTCGAAGTACCACGATGAATCCGCCCCCGGCGGCCGCTCGCATCGCCTGGTGGTCGTGGCGCACCCTCTGCCGCAGAAAGGGGGCGGAAGAGGTCCCGGTGCGTGAGCGCGTAGGGGGGGGCCGCGGAGGCGGAGCCCCCCGGACGCTCTGTCGCGAGCGAGCCGCGCGAGCGAGCCGCGCGAACGCAACGGGGCGAAAGGGGTCCCCGTGAGTGAGCGCGTAGGGGGGGTCCGCGGGGGCGGAGCCCCCCGGACTTGAAAGGAGAATCCATCATGAGCGTGAAGAAAGAAGCCTCCGGACGCCGCTGGGTCCAGGTCGAAGTCGAAGTCCCCGGCACGCCGGAGGAAGTCTGGCAGGCCATCGCCACCGGGCCGGGCATTTCGTCCTGGTTCGTGCCGACCGAGTTCGAGTTTCGCGACGGGAAGCCCGTGGCGGTGACGTTGAACTTCGGCCCGGGGATGGAGTCGCGTTCCGTCGTGACGGCCTGGGATCCGCCGCGGAGGTTCGCCGCGCAGGGCGAGGGCTGGGGCGGCTCACCGCCGATCGCGGACGAGTGGACCGTCGAAGCGCGCGCGGGAGGCGTCTGCGTCGTCCGCGTGGTGCACAGCCTCTTCGCCAGCACGGACGACTGGGACAGTCAGCTGGAAGGCACCGAATCCGGCTGGCCTGGCTTCTTCCGCATCCTGCGGATCTATCTCACGCACTTCCGCGGCCAACGCTCGGCGATGATGCAGTGGATGGCCCCCGCGGGGGGAACCCAGGCGAAGGCCTGGGACACGCTGAGCGCGGCATTGGGGCTGAAAGGCGTGAGCGCCGGGCAGCGTTGGACCGCCCCGGCGGGCGTCCCGGCGCTCGGCGGCCTCGTGGAGCACATCGAGCACGTCGAGCACGGCAGCCAGAGTCCCTACACTGCCCTGCTGCGGCTCGACAAGCCGGGGCCGGGCGTCGCCGCCCTTGGCGCCGTCAGCTTCGGCGGCTCGGCCATGGTCACGTTGAGCTTCTACCTCTACGGCGATCAGGCGGCCGGGACGGTCGCCCGCGAAACACCGCACTGGGAGGCGTGGATTCAGCAACGCTTCCCGGCGCCGTCGGAGACGGGCAAGAGCGAACGACCGTGATGTTCAAGCGTGATCAGCGAACGAGATTGAACAGCCGGCCCCACTGGATGTTGCCCAGGATCTGCGTGACGGGCTTGGACTCGTCGATCGAAAAATAGATGAAGAGCGCTTTGCCCTTGACGTAGGACGCCGGCATGAAGCCCCAGTAGCGGCTGTCCTCGGAGTTGTCGCGATTGTCGCCCATCATGAAGTACTGCCCGGACGGGACGGTGACCGGGCCGTACTCCTCGCGCAGGTCGTCCACGCGTGGCGGGCCGCTCGTCGAGGGCGGCTCGAGGAAATGCGCGTACGGCTGATCGATCGGCTTGCCGTTGATGTACACCTGCTTGCGGTGCATCTCGAGCTTGTCGCCCGGCAGGCCGATGACGCGCTTGATGAAGTCGCGCTCGGGGTCCTTCGGGTACTTGAACACGATCACGTCGCCGCGCCGGATCGCGCGGCCGGGCAGCAGGGCGCGCTCGACTCCGGACACCGTCGGCGCGAAGATCATCTTGTTGACGATCAGGTGATCGCCGACGAGCAGGTTCGGCTCCATCGAGCCGGTCGGAATCTTGAACGCCTGAAACACCCACGTGCGCACGAAGAGCGCCAGGATGACGGCGATGACCAGCGACTCGAAGTACTCTCTGATGACGGACTTTTTCATAACCTAGAACTTGGAACTCAGAACTTCGAACTTCGGACTCGGAACTCTGAGTTCTAAGTTCTCAGTTTTAAGTTCGAAGTTAACACTCATCATTCTTGACCCACTTTAAGGACTGCCAAGAACGCTTCCTGCGGAATCTCGACGCGCCCGACGCGCTTCATCCGCTTCTTCCCTTCCTTCTGCTTCTCGAGCAGCTTGCGCTTGCGGGTGATGTCGCCGCCGTAGCACTTGGCGAGGACGTTCTTGCGCAGCGCCTTCACGGTCTCGCGGGCGACGATGCGGCTGCCGATGGCGGCTTGGATCGCGACCTCGAAGAGCTGGCGCGGAATCAGCTCGCGCATCTTGGCCGCGAGCAGGCGGCCGCGCGCGTAGGCGTTCTCCTCGTGGACGATGATCGAGAGCGCGTCCACCGGCTCGCCGTTGACGAGAATATCCAGCTTGACGAGCGGCGACTCCCAATAGCCCGTGACATGGTAGTCGAGCGACGCGTAGCCGCGCGAGATCGTCTTCAACCGGTCGTAGAAGTCGAGCACGACCTCGTTGAACGGCAGCTCGTAGGTGATGAGCACGCGGTCCTTCGAGACGTACTCGAGGCCCTTCTGCACGCCGCGCTTTTCCTGGCAGAGCTCGAGGATGCCGCCGACGTGCTCGGACGGCGTCAGGATCATCGCGGTGATGATCGGCTCTTCGATTTTCTCAATCCGCCCCGCCTCCGGCAGCTTGGCCGGGCTGTCAATCTCCCGCACCTCGCCATCCGTCGTCGTCACCCGATACAGGACGCCGGGCGCGGTCGTGACGAGGTCCATGTCGAACTCGCGCTCGAGGCGCTCCTGGACGATCTCCATGTGGAGCAGGCCGAGGAACCCGCAGCGAAACCCGAAGCCGAGCGCCGCCGACGTCTCGGGCTCGAAGAAGAACGACGCGTCGTTGAGGCGCAGCTTCTCGAGCGCTTCGCGCAGCTCGGGATACTGCGAGGCCTCGACCGGGTAGAGCCCGGCGAAGACCATCGGTTTCAGCTCCTTGAAACCGGGGAATGGCGAGAGCGTCGGCCTCGCGGTCTCCGTGATCGTGTCGCCGATCTTCGCGTCCGCGACGTTCTTGATGTTGGCGACGATGAAGCCGACTTCGCCGACGCCGAGCGAGTCGACCATCACGGGCTTGGGCGTGAACGCGCCGAGCTGCTCGATCTCGTAGTCCTGGCCGGTCTGCATCAGCCGGACTTTGACGTGCGGACGAAGCGTGCCGTCGATCACGCGCGTCAGGATGATGACGCCGCGGTAGACGTCGAACCAGGAGTCGAAGATCAACGCCTTGAGCGGCGCTTCGGGGTCGCCGCCTGGCGGAGGGAGGCGGTGGACGATGGCCTCGAGGATTTCCGGAACGCCGCGGCCTTCCTTCGCGCTCGCGAGGATCGCGCCCTTCGCGTCGAGGCCGATGATGTCTTCGATCTGGCGGCGGACCTCGTCCGGCTGCGCGCCCGGCAGGTCGATCTTATTGATCACCGGGATGATCTCGAGGTCGTTCTCGACCGCGAGGTACGCGTTGGCGAGCGTCTGGGCCTCGACGCCCTGCGACGCGTCCACCAGCAGCAGCGCGCCCTCGCAGGCCGCGAGCGACCGCGTGACCTCGTACGAGAAATCGACGTGCCCGGGCGTGTCGATCAGATTGAGGATGTACTCCTGGCCGTCTGCTGCCTTGTAGTGGAGCCGCACGGCGTGCGCCTTGATCGTGATGCCGCGCTCGCGCTCGAGGTCCATGGTGTCGAGAACCTGTGCTTCCATCTCGCGGGCCTGCAGCGCGCCCGTGAGCTCGAGAAAGCGGTCGGCCAGCGTCGACTTGCCATGGTCGATGTGGGCGATGATGGAGAAGTTGCGGATGAAGCGCTGGTCCATGCGAACTGAATCAGACCATTATGACGCATCGACCAACGGGGTTCCCCACGGGGTGCCTCAGGGGTTCCCGGGGAGTTCCCAGGACGTTCCAACGAGGTTCCGGAACGTGCCCTGAAGTTCGACGGGCTCGGCGATCAGAGCACGCTGAATGCGAGCGAATCGCGGAGACGACGGTCGAAGGTCGCGGTGCGGTCACAGCCGGCCTCGCGATGGATCTCGCCGATGAGGTAGTCGGCGAACTCGGCCCGGCCGGCCCGGTACGCCTCGACGGCCGCGCGCACGAGGTCCTTGTCGCCGACGACGAACTGCGACGTGGCGAGCACGCGATCGAGGGTGACGAGCAGGTCGGCTTTGCTGACGCGGTAGGCGGCGCGAAGCACCCACGCGAGCTCGCAGAGGACGATCGCGCTGATGAAACAGCGCTCACCACGTGCCACGGCGGTCGCAATCCACGCCGCGGCGCGGCGGGCCTGCACGGGGTCGTCCTCGGTCAAATACCGGACGAGGACGTTGGTATCGAGCCCTTTCACGGCTGACGACCGCGTGCCCGCCCGATGGCCTCGTCCATCGCTTCGAGCGACACGGGCTTGCGACCCGCCTTGCGCAGCATCCCGCGCAGCTCGCGGACGTCGACGTCGCCCGCCCGCACCCGAATCTGGCCGTCTGCGCCGATGACGAAGTCGACCCGATCTCCCGTGTGGAGCTTGAGCTGCTGACGGACCTTGATGGGCAGGGTGATCTGGCCCTTGCTGGTCAGGGTGGCGGTGGGCATGTCCTTACTATAGATATGTTTCCTTACCAATGGCAAGGGCTGCGGCGTGCGTCGCCCGGCGACCTCGTCGCCCGGCGGCCGCGTCGCGCATGGCGCTGTTCCTCAGCGGCCTCGCCCGGGTGGCGGCGGCGACGCTCGCGTCGTTCGCCCGCGTGTGGCGTGCCCGGCGGGCTGAGGGGTCAATGACCTCCCCCACGACGGCGCTATACTGGCCGAGCCAGCGCCCCCGAAAGACGACCGCGATGAGATGGTTCCAGCCCGCCGCGGGTGTCGTTGCCGCCACGCTTGTTGCGGCCGTCGTGGCCGGTCAAGCGTCCCAGCAGCCCGTCTTCCGCGCCGGCGTCGACTACGTCCGCGTCGACGTCGTCGTCACTGACAAAGACGACAAACCCATCACGGATCTGAGGAAGGAGGACTTCACGGTCGAAGAGCACGGGCGCCCGCAGACGATTGAGGATTTTCAGTTCGTGTCGGTGCCGGTCGCGGCCCGGTCCGCGCGGTCGAACGAACCGCCGCGGCCGCCCGCCGACGTCGCGTCGAACGCGCCGCCGTCGATCCAGAGCCGGCTGTTCGTGCTCGTCATCGACGACCTGCACATCCTCGAGCAGGATTTGATCCACACGAAGGACATCATGACGGAGTTCATCAAGGCGCTGGCGCCGGATGATGAGGTTGCCGTGGTGTTCGCGGGGCACTCGAATCTGAGTCAGAACTTCACGACGGATCGGGGGCTCCTGCTCAAGACGGTTGAGCGCGTCCGCGAGTCGCTTGGGTTCGGGATGGACGCGCTCGGATGCTCAGTGGGCAGTGACCTCGTGAGCTGCGACCCGAAGATGACCTGCGCGCAGGCGCGCTCGGCCACGTGGGTGCTCAAGAACATCGTGCAGTCGCTGGCGGGGTCCAGCCATACTCGGCGCGCGCTCGTGTACGTGAGCGCCGGCTCAATCATTCCGCTGAGGCCGGACGTGCTCTGCGACTTCGACGATATGCTGGAAGTATTCGACCTGGCACGGCGCTCTGACGTACCCATCTACACGCTCGACCCGCGCGGCCAGGTGCTACCGGAGGAGGCCATCCGCGGCGGCATCGGGTCCATTAACCTGTCCAAACGCTCGCTCATAGTCCAGAATCTCGAGCGCCAGCGCGACCGCCTCGCCGAAGTCGCCATCAACACCGGCGGGCGCGCGTTCACCGCGCAGTCCAACCTCATGCGCGCCGTCGACGAGATCGTCGGCGACAACGGCAGCTACTACCTGCTCGGCTATTACCCGACGCCCTTCGCCGCCGATG
>Ga0335084_10000867_pt1 | contig 27010 bp, 22 predicted proteins | sample Lox_Sample_44_FD_206721 | JGI IMG/M metagenome (GOLD analysis project Ga0335084, IMG submission 206721) | Soil microbial communities from Loxahatchee National Wildlife Refuge, Florida, United States - Lox_Sample_4.4 | ecosystem: Environmental > Terrestrial > Soil > Wetlands | place: USA... | reverse complement strand
TCACCCTGCCTGTCCTTCTCGCAGTGGGGTTGCCGCCCCACCTGGCCCTGGGGACCAACAAGGGACAGTCCGTCTTCGGGGCGGCGGCCGCTCTGGTCCGCTTCTCCCGCGCGGGGCTTATCCCCCTCGACCGCGCGCGGTGGACCTTTCCACTCGGCTTCCTCGGAGCGCTGCTGGGTGCTCGGCTGGTGCTGTGGGTGCGCCCGGACGTGCTCCGGCCGGTGGTGCTGGTGCTCCTCGTTGCCGCGGCGGTCTTCGTCGTCCTCCGTCCCGCAGTCGCGGGCCGTCGAGTCCCGAGCGCGGCGCTGGGCCCGGCCGCCGCGCTCGCCTTCGGGGTCGGGGTCTACGACGGCTTCTTCGGTCCCGGGACCGGCACGCTGCTCATCGTCGGCCTGGCCGGGCTCCTCGCGCTGCCGCTCCATCAGGCCTCGGCCGAGGCCAAGGTCATCAACTTCGCGAGCAACCTGGCTGCGACCTTGCTCTTCGCCGCCAGGGGCACCGTGGTGTGGCACACGGCGTTGAGCATGGCCGCCGGCCAGGTCCTCGGTGGCTGGATCGGCGCCCACCTCACGGTCCGCGGCGGAGAGCGCGTCGTGCGCTGGGTGGTTCTGTGCGTGGTCGGCGCTCTGGTGCTCAAGCTGTCATTCGATGCGCTTCGCTCCTGACCGACCGCTTGCCGGCTGGCGTCCACCGGGCCAGTGTCCAGCAAGGAGGTCGAGGGCGATGCAGACGCGCAGGTTCGGGTGGACCGGGAGCCAGGTCCCGGTCATCGGACAGGGCACCTGGAAGATGGAGCACGACGCTCCCGCCGAGGCGCTGGCGGCGCTGCAGGCTGGGCTGGATGCGGGGATGACCCACGTGGACACCGCCGAGCTCTATGGCAGCGGCCGGGTGGAGTCGCTCGTCGGCCGGGCCCTCGCCGGCCGGCGGGACCAGGTGTTCCTGGTCTCCAAGGTGATGCCCGACCACGCCAGCCGGAGCGGGACGGTGCGGGCCTGTGAGGCGAGCCTGCGGCGGCTGGGCACGGACCACCTCGACTGCTACCTGCTGCACTGGCCCGGGCCGCATCCGCTGGAGGAGACCTTCGCGGGCTTCGAGCAGCTGGTGCGAGACGGGAAGATCCGCCACTGGGGGGTGAGCAACTTCGACGTCGACAATCTGGAGGACGCGCTCGACGTCGCGGGCCCGCGGCGCATCGCCTGCAACCAGGTGCTGTACCACCTGCGGGCGCGCGACATCGAGGACCGCGTCCTCCCCTGGTGCGTGGAGGACGAGGTCGCCGTGGTGGGCTACAGCCCGTTCGGCTCGGGCGACTTCCCGCCGCCGCAGTCGCGTGGGGGCAAGGTGCTCGGCGAGGTCGCACGGGCGCACGGGGTATCCCCGCACCAGGTGGCGCTGGCGTTCCTGATCCGCGATCCGCACGTCTTCGCCATCCCCAAATCGGCGAAGGTCTCCCGGGTCCGGGAGAACGCCACGGCGGCCAACCTCCGGCTCACCGCCCAGGAGATCGCCCGGATCGAGGAGGCGTTCCCCCTCCGGCGCGGGCGTGGACTGCCGACGATTTGATCCCCTACGCGCCCCGCGAGGTGGCGGCTGGCGCCTTTCTAGGGCGAGGGAACGAGCCCCGGGCCGCGCTTCACCATCACCGCCCGGACGTACGCCAGCTGAAAGCCCAGCCGGGCGGCGTTCCGCTCGGTGGGGATCCCGGGATGAGAGGTGATGCTCGCCAGATCCGCCTGCAGCGAGAGCGCCCGTCCCAGACGCGCGGCGATGAGGGCCTGCTGGATCCCTCGGCGGCGGAAGGGGGGGAGGACCGAGGTACCGAAGAGCGACATCACGCCGCGCCGGTAGGACGCGCCGGCGGCTCCCGCCACCTGGTCTCCGACGTACGCCAGGAAGCCGTGGTGGTCCGGGGCCCGCGCCGCCTTCACCCCGGTCTCGAGATAGGTGTCCGGGATCCGCTCACCCTCGGAGAGGAAGCCGCTGGCACTGGTCAGGACGAAGGCGTGGACCTGTGCGCTGTCGGTGGGGTCGAGCGGCTCGATCCGGACGTCCCGGGGCCAACCCGCGGGTAGCCGCTGGTCGAGCCCGGCGAGGCCGTCGTCCACGGGGAGCACCAGGGTGTGCTCGAACTCCTGGAGGACGAAGCCCCGTTCGGCGAGCCGCCGGAGAAAGGCGACTGGGGCGAACGCGGTGAGCTCGATGCGTGGCTCGATCTGGCGGGAGGCGAAGAAGCGTTCCACCCGCTCGACGTGGTCGGCCGACGGTTCGGCCTCGAACCCCATCCCCACGGCCTTGTTCAGGTAGGACCCGGTGCCGTTGGCCGCCATCCAGCCCCCGGCGATGGGCTCGGACTCCGAGGCCAGGTCCCGGACCGCCTCGCCCTGGATCGCCTCCAGCCGTCGTGCGGTGGCCAGGAAGTCCATCGTCCCCGGGCTCAGCGCCTCTTCCCGCCGGCCCCGCCGCTGCGGGTGGCGGCCGGCACGCGCCGATTCTTCTCGAGGTACTCGTCGTACGTCCCGCGGAAGTCGACCAGACCCTCCGAGGTGAACGCCCAGAGTCGGGTGGCGAACTGCTCGATGAGGTCCCGGTCGTGGGTGACGACGAAGGCCGTGCCCTCGTACTTGGACAGCGCGTCGCCCAGGGCGACGATCGACTCCAGGTCCAGGTGGTTGGTCGGCTCGTCGAGCACCAGGACGTTGTCCTTGGTCAGCATCAGCTTGGCGAAGATCAGCCGCACTCCCTCGCCTCCGGACAGCGCCCGGGTGGGCTTCAGGCCCTCCTCGCCCTTGAAGAGCATTCGCCCCAGCAGACCGCGAATCTCCTCGTTCCCGGCCTTGTGGTCGAAGGTGTGGAGCCACTCGGCGGCGGTGGTGTCGTTGGGGATGCCCTCGCGGTGATCCTGGGCGAGGTAGCCGACCTTGGCCTCGTGTCCCCAGGTGATGGAGCCGTCGTCCGGCTCGAGCTGGCCGACCAGCATCTTGCAGAGGGTGGTCTTGCCCACGCCGTTGCGGCCGATGATGGCGATCTTCTCGCCCCGGGTGACCAGCGCGTCGAAGCCATCGGCGACCACCACCCCCGGCCAGTGCTTGGTGAGCTTCTCCAGGGTGAGGGTCTGCTTGCCGCTGGGGCGCTTCTGCTCGAACTTGATGAACGGTCGCTCGATGTTGCTGCGCTTCAGGTCGGAAAGCTGGAGCTTCTCCATGGCCTTCTTCCGGCTCTGGACCTGGCTGGCGCGGGTGCCGGCCGAGAACCGGGCCACGAAATCCTGGAGCTGCGCGATCTTCTTCCGCTTCTCGGCGTTCTCCGACTCGACCCGCGAGCGGACCTGGGCCTTGGCCATCACCATGTCGTCGTAGTCGCCGGGGTAGGTGATGATGGTCTGGTAGTCGATGTCCGCGATGTGGGTGCAGATCGCGTTGAGGAAGTGCCGGTCGTGGCTGATCGCGACCAGGATGCCCTCGTACTCGCGGAGGAAGCCCTCCAGCCAGCGGATCGAGTCGAGGTCCAGGTTGTTGGTGGGCTCGTCCAGGAGCAACGCCTGCGGCTTGCCGAACAGGGCCTGGGCCAGCAGGACGCGGAGCTTGTACCCGCCGGGGATCTCCCGCATCAGCCGGGTGTGGTCGGCCTCGGGGACGCCGAGACCCGAGAGCAGGGCGGCGGCATCGGCCTCGGCGGTGTACCCGTCCTCCTCGGCGATGACGGTCTCGAGATCGGCCAGGCGGTGGCCGTCGTCATCGGTGAGGTCGGGCTTGTGGAGCAGCGTCTCCTTCTCGTGGAGCGCGGCCCACAGCCCCTGGTTGCCCTGGAGCACCACGTCGAGGACGCGGACGTCCTCGTAGGCGAACTGGTCCTGCTTCAGGACCGAGGTCTTCTTCGGGCGGCTGATCGTCCCGGTGTCCGGCTCCAGCTCGCCGGCGAGAATCTTCATGAAGGTCGACTTGCCGGCGCCGTTCGGGCCGGTGAGGCCGTAGCGGTTGTGCTCGTTGAAGGCGACGTCGACGTCCTCGAAGAGGCGCTTCTGGCCGTAGGCCTTCGTGACCTGGGTGACTTGCAGCGTGGGCATCGGTTCAGGGTGCTCGGGCGAGACGGGGATGCAGCGGGGCCGGGGACGAGGAGGTGGACCTCCGCGGCGCCGGACCGGCCACTGCAGTGACGCACCATCATGATGCCATGCGTCGCGTGCAGGGACCGGCCTGTCCCACACCACACCTCGGCCCCGGATGCAACCTGCTCGTGGGTCGCGAGGTCAGGCCCGACGGGACAGCTCGTACCGCATCAGGACAGTGGCACTCCGACGGGCTCGGGGTGGCGCCGTCGCCCCTGACGCCAGTGCGCGGGCGAGACCCCGACGATGCGCTTGAAGGCCCGGCTGAGCGCAGCTTCCGACCCGTAACCGAGGCGATGGGCGATCTCCGCGATGCTGGCCCTCGAATCGGCGAGCTGCTCCGCCGCGAGCTGCATTCGCCAGCGGGCGAGGTACTGCATCGGCGGCATCTCCAGCAGGCCGGTGAAGCGCTCGGCCAAGACCGACCTGGACGCGGCGACGTGGCGCGCCAGCAAGTCGAGGGTCCAGGCGTGGCCGGGCCGGGAGTGGAGCGCCGCCAGCGAGCGGCCCACCAGCTCGTCCGACATCCCCGCGATCCATCCCATCTCGCTGGGAGAGGCCTGGATGAATCGGCGAAGCCCCTCGACGAACATCAGCTCGGCCAGCCTGGCGAGTACCGCCTCACGTCCAGGACCGGAGCGGGTCAGCTCCTCCCGGGTGAGCTCGATGAAGCGGGCCAGCGCCGCGCCCTGCTCGGCGCCTCGTGCGACGAGCATCCGCCGGGGAAGCGCGTCGAAGAGCGGGTTGAAGGGCCGGATCTCGCAGCCGAGGAAGCCGCAGATCACCTCGCACCGCGTTCCGCTCCCGGAGCCGAGATGGACCGGGAGCGGCAGCGGCGTCCGGGATGCTGGATCCAGCCGGACCTCGACCGGTGGGCCACGCAGCCCGGGCTCGCTGGAGACCACGTGCCGGTCGTTCTGCGGCAGCACGATGACGTCACCGGCCTGAAGCTGGACCGGGGCCTCACCCTGAATGCCGACCCAGCACGAGCCCGAGGCGATGGCGTGGAACGGGACCACGCGGTCGACGCCGGAACGGAGGATCGTTTCCACCGCGGCGCTCGCTGGGCCGTCGAACGCCCACGGCGCGACGGCCTCGACGGAGAAGAAGACCGCGCCGGTGAGGCGAATGGCCCGGAGCACGTCGGAGAGGACGTCCGGGGCCGGATGCCCGTCCTGCGGAGGGCAGGACACGCCCTTGGTCTCGACCGTCATCGGAGGCCCCTCATCCGGAACGGGGTCTGGGGACCTCGGTCGCCCCTCGCCGGACGCGCGGTCGTGGATTCCGGAAGCCCCGTCATGCTTCCGACCGACGAGCGCCGCGTCGTGGGAACACGGGTCGTGAGGAGCGGATGGGTGGTCATGGGCTCTCCGGAGAGGCGCACTTAACCAGCTTCTCGCAGCGGGACACCTGGTTCTTCCTTCCCCCGCTGTCGAAGGACGAGATTCATCATGTCGAAGCAGATGGAGATGCTGGGTCGTTGTTTCTGTGGAGCCGTCGAGGTCCGGGTCGTCGGCGAGCCGGTGGCGATGGGGTACTGCCACTGCACCTCGTGCCGGGAGTGGTCGGCCGCGCCGGTGAATGCCTTCACGCTGTGGGTGCCGAGCGCGGTGAGCGTCACCCGCGGCGCCGATCGCCTCGGCCGCTATCAGAAGACCGAGCGCAGCATCCGCCGCTGGTGCACGCAGTGCGGCGGTCACGTCCTCACCGAGCATCCGCTCTGGGGCGTGGTGGACGTCTACGCCGCGACCATTCCGGAGCTCTCGTTCAAGCCGGGGGTCCACGTGAATTACGCCGAGAGCGTGCTGCGCATGCACGACGGTCTGCCGAAGCAGAAGGACTACCCGGCCGACATGGGCGGCAGCGGGACGCTGATCGCCGCCTAGCGCGCATCCCGCGACCTACCACCGGGAGCCCGAACTCAGATGCCGATTCGGTGGAGCGTCAGCAGCGGACGGTCCGGGAGCGGGGCGGCGGGGAGCGTGACCGAGCAGTCCAGCATCCAGTCGGCCTCGCCGTCGGGCGAGCGGATCTTCTGCCGGGCCTCCCAGTGGCCCGGAGCGTCGGAGCGGACCACCGCCATGCTCGGGCGGCGCGCCTCCGGGGTGAGGACGATGCGCTCGTGGGCAGCGAAGTAGGGCGCGGCCTCCGCAGTGAGTGACTGGGCGGTCCAGTCGTGCCCGGGCGCGAGGCAGGTCAGGGCGTCGTCCCAGGCCTTCTCGGCGATGGCCTTCAAGAGCCGCAGGAGCTCGGCGCGGATCCGGGCGGAGACCTCGCGGGGCGTCGGTCCGACCGGGCCTCCGGTGGCTGCCGGCTGCGCGGGCGCGGCGTCGGGATGCTGCAGCCGCTCCCACTCGTCGATGAGGCTCGAGTCAGCCTCGCGCACGGTCCGGCGAAGGCTCTGCAGCGCCTCGTCGAGGGCTTCATCGCGGTAGCTCTCCGGAACGCTCTGGGCGAGCGTCTTGTACGCATCGGACAGGTATCGGAGCAGGACACCCTCGCTCCGCTGCAGCTCGTACTCCTGCACGTAGTCGTTGAAGGTGGCGAAGCGCTCGAGCATGTCGCGGGCCACCGACTTGGGCCGGATGTTCTCGTGCCCGACCCAGGGATGCTTGGAGGCGAAGGCGTCGAAGGTCCCGTAGATGAAGTCGCGGTGGGGCTTCGGGTGCTCGAGCTTCTCCAGCTCCTCCATCCGCTCGGCGTACTCGACGCCCTGGGCCTTGAGCTCGGCCAGTCGCTTCGTCTTCAGGGCGTCCAGCTGCTTCAGGAGGACGATGCCCGGGTCCTCGAGGATGGACTCCACCAGGGTGATGACGTCCAGCGCGTAGGTCGGCGCCTCCCGGTCGAGCCGCGGCAGCGTGTCGAGGAGGTAGAGGGACAGTGTGTGGTGGAGCGAGAAGTCCCGCTGGAGATCCGGCGAGACCTCCACCTCGGCCGATCGCCCGTGCGGGTGCTTGAAGGTGGAGATCAGGCCTGCAGCGCGGAGCGTGCGGAACTGGACCGCGCTCTTCACCAGGAGCTGCTTCTTCCGCGTCTCGGTGACGTGCGCCCGCCGGACGATGCGCACCAGCCGGCCGTAACCGCCGCCGCGCTCCGGAGCATCCGCCTGCAACAGATTCAGCAAGAGCCCATGCGTCACGTCGAACCGGGAGACCAGCGGCTCGGGCTGCTTCCCCACCAGCTTCTCGAACGTCTGCCGGTCCCAGCCGACGAAGCCCTTGGGCGGGACCTTGCGGACGACCTTCTTCCCCGCCGCGGCCTTCTGCCCGAGCTTGAGGTTCTCGATGACGTGCTCGGGGGCCTGGGCCACCACCCAGCCCTTGTCGTCGAACCCCTTCCGCCCCGCGCGACCGGCGATCTGGTGGAAGTCGCGGGCGGTCAGCTGCGCCGTCTTCTCGCCGTCGTACTTGCTGAGCTGGGTGAAGAGGACGGTGCGGATGGGGATGTTCACCCCCACCCCCAGGGTGTCGGTCCCGCTCACCACCTTGAGCATCCCCGACTGGGCCAGCTTCTCGCAGAGGAGCCGGTACTTCGGCAGCAGTCCCGCGTGGTGCAGGCCGATCCCGTGCGAGAGCAGTCGCTTCATGTCCTTCCCGAACGGCGAGTCGAACCGGACGTCGGTGAGCGCGGTGCGGAGCGCCTCCTTCTCCTCGCGGGTGGTGACGTTGGCGGAGGTGAGGGCCTGCGCCTGCTCGGCGGCGGCGCGCTGGCTGAAGTTGACCAGGTAGACCGGAGCCCGCCCGCCCTGGACCAGATCCTCCAGCGTCTCGTGGAGCGGCGTCTCCCGGTACTCGTACTCCAGCGGCACGGGGCGCTGGCCGCTCCGAACCGAGGCGACCTCCCGACCGGTGAGGTCCCGGATGCTCTGCTCGATGGCGGTGGTGTCGCCGAGCGTCGCCGACATCAGGAGGAACGTGGCGTGAGGGAGGGTGAGGAGCGGGATCTGCCAGGCGACACCGCGGTCCCGGTCGCCGTAGTAGTGGAACTCGTCCATCACCACCGCGTCCACGCGGGGCTCTGCCTCGCGCAGGGCGAGGTTGGCGAGGACCTCGGCGGTACAGCAGACGATCGGCGCGCCGCGGTTGATGCTCGCGTCGCCGGTGAGCATTCCCACCCGCTCGGCGCCGAACAGCTCGCAGAGGGCGAAGAACTTCTCGTTGGCCAGCGCCTTGATCGGCACCGTGTAGAAGGAGGTCTTCCCCTCGGCCAGCGCCTTGAAGTGCAGGGCGACGGCGACCAGCGACTTGCCCGATCCGGTGGGGGTGGCGAGCAGCACGTGCTTGCCCGCCATGAGCTCGAGCAGGGCCTCCTCCTGGGCGGGGTAGAGCGTCAGCCCGGTGGTCTGGACCCAGGCGAGGAAGCGCTCCAGGAGCAAGTCCGGGTCGGACGTCGGCTCGGGCGGGAGCAGATCGGCGAGGGCGGGCATCGGAACCCAGGCACCCTAGCAGCGGCAGCCCTGGCGTCACCGGCGGGGCTGGGGCAGGGTGCCAGGCGAACGGTGAGCACCCTGCGATTCACTCTGGAGCGGGTGGACGGGCTGGCCCGGGCCGGCGTGCTCCACACCCGCCGCGGCGAGGTGCCCACCCCGGTGTTCATGCCGGTGGCGACGCACGCTGCGTTCCGTCACGTCAGCGTGGACGAGGCGGGCGAGGCGGGGGCGCGGATCCTCCTCGGGAACACCTACCACCTGATGCTCCGGCCTGGCCGCGAGGTGTTCGAGCGACTCGGTGGCATCCACCGCTTCATGGGCTGGGCTGGATGCGTGCTCACCGACTCGGGCGGGTACCAGATCTTCAGCCTTCCCGAGGACCGCGAAATCACCGAGCGCGGGGCGCACTTCCGGAGCTTTCACGACAACAGCCGGCAGCTCCTCTCACCCGAGAGCAGCATCGCCATGCAGCAGGCGCTCGGCTCGGACATCATGATGGTGCTGGACGTGGTGCACGACGCTCGGGCGGAGCTCGCGCCGGCGGCGGAGGCGATGGAGCGGACGCACCGCTGGGCGCTCCGGAGCCTCGAGGCGGCACAGGCGCGCGACACTGGCCAGGCGCTCTTCGGCATCGTGCAGGGCGGCATCCATCCCGAGCTCCGGGACCGGAGCGTGGAGTTCCTCACCCGGCTGCCCTTCCATGGATTCGCCATCGGCGGCCTTGCGGTCGGCGAGGAGAAGCCGCACCGGGACGCGATGACTGCCCGGGTCGCCGGCCAGCTCCCGGTGGACCGGCCGCGCTACCTGATGGGCGTGGGGACGCCGCTCGACCTGGTGGAGGCGGTCGAGCGCGGGGTCGACATGTTCGACTGCATCATCCCCACCAAGATGGCCCAGCAGGGATACGCCTACACCTTCCAGGGGCTGGTGCGGATCACCCGGATGGTGCACCGGATGGAGGAGGTCCCGCTCGATCCGAGGTGCGACTGCTTCGCCTGCCGCCGGCACGGCCGCGCCTACCTGCACCATCTGATGCGGGGGAAGCACGCGCTGGGGAGCCGGCTCCTCTCCATCCACAATCTCCGGCACTACCAGGTGCTGATGGGCCGGATGCGGGAGGCCATCCTCGCCGGGCGCTTGGCCGCGCTGGCGGATGAGATGCGGGCGCTGTGGGCCTGAGCGACTTCGAGGCGGTGATTCTGGGAAGCGGTGAGGTCAGCATCCGGGACCGCCGCTCGGGGGAGATCATGCACCCCGGCCTGGGCCCGCGCCGCGAGGCGGAGCTGCTGTACGTCGAGCAGACCCGGCTCGTCGAACGCCTGAGCGCCGCCGGGGCTGCGCCGCTCCGGGTGCTGGACGTGGGGCTCGGCGCGGCGACCAACGCCCTGGCGGTCGTCGACTGCGCGGCCAGGGTGAAGGGGAGCGCTCTGCACCTCACCAGCCTCGAACGGGACGATGGGCCGCTGCGCCTCGCGCTGGGCGACCCGGAGCGTTTCCCGGTCCAGGCCGCACACCGGGAGGTGCTGGAATCGCTGCTCGCCCGCCACTCGGTCGAGAGGCCGGGGCTGCGCTGGACGTGGCGCGAGGGAGATGCGCTCGACTCCCTGGGTCTCCTCGAAGCTCTCCAGGACGTCATCTGCTTCGATCCCTTCTCGCCGGAGGTGAACCCCGCGCTGTGGACGGTGGAGGCGCTGCGCCGCTTCCGGCAGGTCCTGGCCCCCGGAGGGCTGCTGTCGACCTACAGCGCATCGACCCGGACCCGGGTGACACTCCTCCTGGCCGGGTTCTGGGTCGGAACCGGGGCAACTGCCGCGGTGAAGGAGACCACGGTGGCGAGCGACGGACCGGCGGCGCTCCAGGCTCCGCTCGGGCCCCGCTGGCTCCAGCGCTGGCGTCGCTCGAGTGCGCGAGCTCCTCACGGTGTCGAGCGGCTGAGCCCCGAGCTGGAGCGGGCGGTGCTCGCCCATCCGCAGTTCGGCCCCGGAGGAGGAGCTGCATGCTGAAGCGGATCCAGACCCCGTCCCTGGAGATCGCCTTCGAGGAGACCGGCAAGGCCGATGGGCCGCATCCACTCCTACCGGCACCGCTTCGGGCTGGTTCCTGGAGACCCGGGGCTCGACGACGTCGAGCGGAGGCTCGCGGCGCAGCCGGACATCGCCGTTCCTGCCATCACCCTCGAGGGCGCCGACGACGGAGTCACCCCTCCGATCGGCCCCTCGCCCAGGTTCACCCAGCTGAGGGCGCACCAGGTGGTGCCCGGCGCCGGGCACCACCTGCCGCAGGAGACGCCGGATGCGTTCGCCCGCGCCGTGCTCGCCTTGCTCTGAAGCCGTGAGCCCCTCCCTCTCCGATCGCCGGCACCCGGAGCGGCTCGTCCAGCTGGTGGACGGGGCGCTTCCGCCGCCACTGTTCCGGAAGCTCCGGGGCGCGGTGATGGCGCTCGGGACGGCGGGGATCCGGCGCACGTACGAGACCACCTTCTGGTTCGCGCTCGACATGCGGCCGTCGGCGCTCCCCGAGCTGGCCATCCTCTCGCTCGCCGGTCGCTTCCGGGACGCGGGCGCATGCGGAGCCGAGTGGTGGCTCTCGAGGATGTGGACCCACGACGTCCGAGTGGATTTCCACCGCGACCGCGACGAGCGGCTGGCCCTGCGGGGTGGGCCGGAGCGCCATCCGCGGCTGTCGTCGGTGCTCTTCCTCAACCGGGTGCAGGGCGGTGCGCTCGTCGTGACCCGGCAGGCGCCGGACCCGCGCAACCCCGCGCTGGTTCCGCTGCCGCTCGAGGCGGACCTGGTCGCTCCGCGCCCCAACCGCTTCGTGGCCTTCGACGGACGGCTCACCCACGGAGTGCTCGATGCGCGCAACCAGGTGCCAGCCTCGCGGCTGCGAAAGCGGGGCCAGCTCAGGCTCACGCTGGTGATGAACGGTTGGGCCCGGCGGCCGAGCGGCGTGCCGACCTTCGCCCAGGCCGGCGTCTACCGTCCCCTCGCCGGGCCCTGACGGTGGAGAGCCCCCAGGGGCCTGGTGATGCGCGGGCGCAGGCCCAGAGCGCTCACTCGGGAGCCAGCGCCCCCAGCGGATTCGACCGGGTCGCACGCCGCGCGGGGATCCAGACCGCCAGCAGCGCCGCCAGCCCCAGCACGACCGACGCTCCGAGGAGCACCACCGGGTCCGTCCATCGCACCCCGTAGAGGAGACCGGAGATCGACCTCCCGGCGAGCAGGGCGCACCCCAGCCCGGCCAGCAGACCGAGCAGCACCGGGCGCATCGAACCGCCGATCACCAGCCGCTGGAGCCCCGCGGGCGCCGCTCCCAGGGCGAGGCGGATCGCCAGCTCGCGCCGGCGGAGGGCCACCGTCTGCGTGCTCACCGCGTAGACTCCGAGCCCGGAGAGGAGCAGCGCCGCGGCGGCGAAGAGGTCGACCAGCAGTAGGTTGAAGCGCCTCGGGGCGACGGAGCGCGACAGCAGCTCGTCCATGGTCTGCACCGCGGTCGCCGGCAACAGCCCGTCCTGCCCGTGGAGCGCGGCGAGCACCGGTCGCTTCGACAGCTGCGGGTCGCCGGAGGTCCGGACGACCCAGAACATGTTCCGGGCATAGACCATCACGCCTTTCGGGACCTGGGGCAGCGGGATGTAGAGGGTCAGGCCCGGCTCGGCGTCGAGGCCGGCATCGCGCACGTCGCCCACCACGCCGACGATCTCCACCGGCCTCGGGGTGGTGAATCCGTCGCCCACCAGCAGCCGCCCGCCCACCGCGCTGCGGCCCGGGAAGAAGCGCTCTGCGAGGCGGCGGCTCACCAGCGCCACCGGGGGCGCGTCGGACCGGTCTTTCTCCGAGAGCTCCCGGCCCGCCAGGAGCCCGATGCCCGCGGCGCGGAGGTACCCCGGGGAGACCATGCGGTAGTCGACGCTCGGGACGTCCTCCTCCCGCGCCGGCGGGCTTCCCTCCACCGTGAAGTCGACCCGGGAGAGCCCTCCACTGAGCGGGAGAAGCTGCACGCTGCCCGCCTCCCGGACTCCGGGAAGGGCGAGAAGTCGGGCCCCGAGCTCGTTCTGGAACCGCTCCAGCTGCTCGCGCTCGGCGTACCGCGAGGTGGGCAGCGTCACCCGGAAGCTGAGCGCCCCGCCCGGACGGAAGCCGGGATCCACGCGGAGGAGCCGGGCGAAGCTGAGCACCATCAGCCCCGCCACGGTCAGCAGCGCGAGCGAGAGCGCCACCTCGATCGCCACCAGCGCCCGGCGGGCACCCACCGCGCTCGGAGCAGCGGAGGACCGCCCATCGCCCAGCGCGCGCTGGGGCGAGCTGCTGGACACCGAGAGCGCGGGCCCCAGGCCGAACACGACGGCGGTGAGCGCAGCGACGGCGAGGGTGAAGGCCAGGGAGGTGGACCCGAAGTGCGCGTCGGCGAGGCGCGGCACCTGGGTCGGGCTGAGCGCCACCAGCACCCGGGTGCCGAGCACTCCGACCAGCACCCCGAGCAGGCCACCGCCGGCGGCGAGGGCCAGGCTCTCGGCGAAGAGCTGGCGGGCGAGCCTGGCCCGGCCGGCCCCCAGCGCCGACTTCACCGCCATCTCCCGGCTCCTCCCGCTCGCCGAGGCGAGCAGCAGCATGGCCAGGTTCAGGCAGGCGATGAGGACCACCAGCCCCACCGCAGCCTGGAGCAACCTCAGCTGCGAACGGAAGGAGCCCACCAGCTCGTCGGCCAGTGGCGGGAGCGAGACCGCCATCTGCCGGCTGTTGGTCTCGGGGTAGCGTGCTCGAAGATCACGGGCGATCTCCGACATCTGCCGCTCGGCCTGGGCCCGGGTGACGCCCGGGGCGAGCCGGGCCACCACCCGGAGAAAGCCGTCATCCCGCCGCGCGCGGCGTGGCTCGGTCGCGAGATCCACGGGCAGGGCGAGGTCGGCCCGGGCACCGGGGAAGAAGAAGCCCGGGGCCATCACCCCCACCACCTCGTAGCTGTCGTCGCCGAGCCGGAGCGTCCGGCCGATCACCGCCGGATCACCGCCGAACCGCCGCCGCCAGAGCGCATCCCCGAGGACCGCCACGTGCGCGCCGCCGCCGGCGTGGTCCGCCGGGCCGAACGCATGGCCCAGGGCCGGGGCGGCGCCGAGCACCTCGAAGAAGCCGGTGCTGACCCTGGCGGCGAAGAGGCGCTCCGGCTCGCCCTCGCCGGTGAGGTTGACGCCCTGCTCGAACCAGGCGGCGATCCGCTCCAGGGCACGGGCGCCGGTCTGGTAGTCCTCGAAGTTTGCGACCGAGAGCACCTCGTTCTCTCCGTCCGCCTTGACGTTCCAGAGGATGGCCAGCCGCTCGGGGTCACGGTACGGAAGCTGCTCGAGGAGCACCGCGTGGATGACTCCGAAGACCGAGGAGTTCGCGCCGAGCGCCAGCGCCAGTGTCCCCACCGCGAGCGCGACGAACCCCTTGCGGGCCCGGAGCGAGCGAGCAGCGGCCTTGAGGTCCTGCACCAGAGCGTCCATCGAGACCTCCGGCAGGGCTGGGTACTCCTCGGCGACCGTTCACGCTTGTTGAAGTTAGTGGGTCGATTGTTCCATGGAATCGATAGGTCATTCGCCGGCCAGCGCGGACGACAGCGCGGCGAAGAGCGCCGCCTCCGCGCGGGTGGCGAACGCGCCCTCGCGGCGGGCGAGGCCCATCACCAGCGTCAGGTCCACGTCGCTCAGCGCACGCAGGCAAAGCCCCGCTCCGGGGCGTAGCCGGTCCGGCACCGGGACCAGGGCGATGCCGAGGCCGTCGCGCACCGCCGACCGGAGCGCCCCGATGCTGCCGATCTCCACCTCGCAGGCGACCTGGACCCCGCGCGTCCGGAGCGCGACCTCGGTCGCCTCCCGGTAGGCGCACCCATGCTCGGTGAGGAGGAGGCGGGCCGTCGCCAGATCTCGGGCGCGGATGCGTCGGGCCCGGGCCAGGGGATGGCGGCTGGGCAGCAGCAGCTCCATCCGCTGCCGGAAGCAGGGCAGGAAGCTCAACCCCAGCGAGCCCGGCGGCGGCGAGACGACCGCGAACGCCAGCTGCCCGTCCGCGACCCGCCGGGAGAGGGTGGCGGTGCCGGAGACCTCGAGGCGGAGCCGCAGCCTGGGCCGGGCCCGGGAGAAGTTGGCGAGGACGGGACTGACCCGGGTGCTGGCCGCCGGCTCGACCGCGCCGAGCGCGACCTCGCCCGCTCCACCGTCCCGCAGCTCCTCCGCCCCCCGGCGCAGGGCGAGGACCGAATCCCGGACTCGCTGGGAGAGCGCGCGGAGCGACTCGCCGGCGGGGGTGAGCCGGACCCGGCGCCCCTCCCGGGAGAAGAGCTCCAGTCCCAGCTCGCGCTCCAGCTCCTGGATGTGGAGGGTGACCGTGGACTGGGAGCAGCGCAGCGTCCGCGCCGCGGCGAGGAAGGTCCCCGCCTCGAGCACGGTGGCGAAGGTCTCGAGATGTCGAAGCTCCACCGCCCGATCTATCGGTCAGGTCGAACGGTGGAGCAAGGTGCAGGCCTTGGCCTGGGCGGCCGCGGGCGGTTACCCGAGCGACGTCAGCTCGGCCCAGCGGGCATAGAGACGGTCGACCTCGGCCGAGGCCGCGGCGAGCGCCGCCTGCGCCTCGGCCGCCCGACGTCCGTCGGAGTAGACCTCCGGCCGGAGCAGCTCGGCCTCCGCCGCGGCACGGCGAGCCTCTGCAGCCTCGATCGCCGCCTCCATCCCCTCGAGCTCCCGCTGCGCCTGGTACCCGAGCCGGCGCGGGCGGGGGGGTTCGTCCGGAACGATCGCCGCCGGGGCATCCGGGTGGCGCGTGCCGGTCGACGGTGGGGCCGCCAGGGCGGTCTGCGCCCGGAGCGCCCGGTAGGTGGTGAAGTTCCCGGGCCACGAGATCACCTTGCCGTCTCCCTCCACGGCCAGGATGCGGGTCGCCACCTTGTCCAGGAAATACCGGTCGTGCGTCACCAGGAGCACCGCGCCGGTGAAGCCGAGCAGCAGGCGCTCCAGCACGTTCAACGTCGGAAGGTCCAGGTCGTTGGTGGGCTCGTCCAGGACGAGGAGATTCGCGCCCTGCAAGAAGAGCCGGGCGAGCAGGAGCCGGTTCCGCTCGCCGCCTGACAGCGCGGCGACCTTCATCCGCTGCATCGGGACGGGAAAGAGCAGATCGTCCAGGTAGTCCCGCAAGGCGACGGCCTGGCCCCGGAGCTCCACCTGCTCCTCGCTCGAGGCCGCCTCGTAGACCGTCTGCTCGGGATCGAGCGAGGCGCGGCCCTGGTCGAAGTGCGCCACCCGCACCGTGCGTCCGCGGACCACCGTCCCGTCCTGGGGAGGGAGCTCGCCAAGGAGCACGCGCAGCAGGGTGGTCTTTCCTGCACCGTTCGGGCCGACGATGCCCACCCGGTCGCCCGACTGGACGATGAGCGACACGCCGCGGAAGACGTTCCGCCCCGGCCACCCGAAGGCGACCTCCTTGGCCTCGACGACGGTGTGGCCCAGCCGCTCGGCCTCGGCCATCTGGAGCTCGGGGACGCGCGGCCGGCGGAAGCGCGGCTCGGCCATGAGCCGCCGGGCGCGCTCGATGCGGGCCCGGCTCTTCGTTCGCCGGGCCTCGGGGCCGCGCCGGAGCCAGGCGACCTCCTGGGCGATCCACCGCCCCCGCTTGTGCTCGGCGCGCGCGGCGTCCTCCTCCGCGGCGAGCTTCTGCTCGAGATAGGCCTGGTAGTTCCCCGGGTACGAGACCACCGCCCCCCCGGGCTGGATCTCGACGATCCGGTCCACCAGGCTGTCGAGGAAGTACCGGTCGTGGGTGACCAGGAGCAGCGCGCCGGGGAGCGCGTCGAGCGCGTCCTCGAGCCATTCCACCGTGTCCGCGTCGAGGTGGTTCGTCGGCTCGTCCAGCAGGAGAAGATCCGGCCGGGAGAGCAGGGCCCGGGCAATGGCCACCCGCTTGCGCACGCCTCCCGAGAGCTGGGCCACCGGCCGGTCCCAGTCCTTCACCCCCAGCCGGTCGAGCAGTGTGCGCGCCTGGTGCTCGGTGTCCCAGCCACCGAGCGACTCGATGCGGTCGGCGAGCCCGGCAAGCTGGGCGGTGGCGCGCACCAGTGCCTCGCCGCCGAGCGAGCCGAGCTGGTGGGACAGGGCGTGGTGCTGCTCGAGCGCCACGCGGAGCGGCGCCTGCGCCACCGAGAGCTCGCCGGAGACGGTCGCGCCCGGCGGGAACTCCGGCTCCTGCGGGAGGAAGGTGACCCGCGCGCCCCGGCGGAGCTGCAGCTCCCCGGCGTCCGGCTGCAGCTCCCCGGCGAGGATGCGCATCAGCGTCGACTTGCCCGAGCCATTGACCCCGACCAGGCCGACGCGCTCGTCCTCCTCGACCACCAGCGTCAGGTCGTGGAAGAGGGTGCGGCTCCCGAACGAGAGCGAGACGTCGGCGGCGCGGAGGAGGGTCACCGGTTCCGCACGTGTCTCTCAGCCCCACGCGGGCGGTGCAAGTCGCCGAGCCTCGGACGTCCTCGCCCGACCCTCTCAGGCCTGCGGGACGGCGCTGCGTGGTGGCGCCGGCGGCTCGGGCGCGGCGATGTGCCGGATGACGGCCTCCTTGCCCGCCTCCGCCCGGTGCGCGCGCTCGAGGAACGTCGCCTGGCTCCGCACGGTCGGGCCACCCTCGGTCCGGACCGGGAGGTACGTTCCGTCCGGCTGCAGCTCGGTCGCCTTCGCGTCGTCCCGGAACCCGATGCCCAGCACCTCGTCCAGCAGCCGGAGCCGGATGACCGGGTCCTCGATCGGCACCATCACCTCGACCCGGCGGATGAAGTTCCGAGGCATCCAGTCGGAGCTGGAGAGGAACACCTCCGCCCGCTCCGGCGTCCCGAAGGCGAAGACCCGGCCGTGCTCCAGGAACCGGTCGGTGATGGCGCGGACCCGGATGTTCTCCGAGACGCCCAGGAGGCCCGGCCGCAGACAGCAGATTCCGCGGATCAGCAGGTCGATCCGGACGCCGGCCTGGGAGGCGGCGTAGAGCTCCTTGATGAGCGCCGCGTCCACCAGGTGGTTCACCTTGACCAGGATCTGGGCGCCTTCTCCGCGGCGTGCCCGGTCTGCCTCGCGCCGGATGAGCTCGATGAGCTTCTCTTGCAGCCCGAAGGGGGCGACCACCAGGCGCTTGAACGTCGGCGGGACGGCGTAGCCGGTGAGCATGTTGAACAGCGCGCTCACGTCGTCAGCCACCGCGGTGCGGGCGGTGAACAGCGACAGGTCGGTGTACTGCCTCGCGGTGAGCGCGTTGTAGTTGCCGGTCCCGAGGTGCACGTAGCGGCGGATGCCCTGGCCCTCGCGCCGGACCACCAGGGCAATCTTGCAGTGGGTCTTGAGCCCGATGAGGCCGTAGACCACGTGCACCCCCGCCTCCTCCATCCTCCGGGCCCAGGCGATGTTGTTCGCCTCGTCCAGCCGGGCCTTCAGCTCCACCAGCGCCGCCACCTGCTTGCCGTTCTCCGCGGCGCGGCTGAGCGCCCGGGCGATGGGGCTGTCCGGGGCGATGCGGTACAGCGTCTGCTTGATGGCCAGGACGTTCGGATCGTCCGCTGCCTCCTCGATGAAGCGGGTCACCGGATCGAACGACTCGTAGGGGTGCTGGAGCAGGATGTCGCCACGGGCCAGCACCGGAAAGAGGCTCTCCGCGTCACGGAGCGGCGGTGGCAGGGCCGGGGTGAAGGGCTCGGCCCGGAGCTCGGGCCGGTGGTCGCGCTCGGCCAGCGCCGTCAGGTCCGACAGCTGCAGCGGCGCCTCGGAGCGATAGACGTCCTCGTGGGTCAGCCCCAGCGACTGGCGCAGCGAGGCCTCCAGCGCCAGGGTGGCGCCCTGGTCCAGCTCCAGCCGCACCGCCATTCCGCGGTCCCGCCGACGGAGCTCCTCCTGGATGGTGGACATGAGGTCCTCGGACTCCTCCTCGTCCACGTTCAGATCCCAGTTCCGCGTCACCCGGAACGCCGCCCGGTGCTCCACGGTGAAGCCGGGGAACAGCTCACCCAGGAAGAGGCCGATCAGGTCCTCGAGCAGCAGATACGCGCTCCGTCCCTCGTCCGCCGGCAGCGGAACGAGCCGGGGGAGCACCGTGGGCACCTGCACCACTGCCAGATCGCCCGGGCCGCTACCGGCGCGCCGCTTCCGTCCCTCGCGATGGAGGACCGCGGCGAGGTTCAGCGACTTGTTGCGAAGGTGCGGAAAAGGGTGGCCCGGGTCCACCGCCAGCGGGGTCAGGGCGGGGAAGACAGTCGAGCGGAAATGCTCCCGCGCCGCCTCGCGCTGTGGGCGGTCCAGGGCGTCGGGCGAGAGGAGCTCCAGTCCGTGCGCGCGGAGCAGCGGCACCAGCTCGTCCCGCCAGACGGCGTCGAACAGCCTCACCATCTCCCGGACCTCGGCGGTGATGGCCTGGAACTGTTCGGTGGGCGAGAGGCCGTCGGCCTCGGTGGCTGTGACGCCGGAGGCGAGCTGCTGTTTGATGCCCGCGACCCGCACCATGAAGAACTCGTCCAGGTTCGCCGAGGCGATGGAGAGGAACCGGACCCGCTCGAACGGGGGAAGGGCGGCGTCCTGCGCCTCCGCCAGGATGCGGAGGTTGAAGGCGAGCGCGCTCAGCTCGCGGTTGATGAACATCCGGGGGTCGGTCGAGTCCACGGGCAGAGGGAGCGTCCGGAACGGTGCGTCCGGGGGGTTCCAGGTGAGTGACGATGACGTGAAGAGGGGTCCCGGGCAAGCTCGCGGACTTGCGCGTCGGAGCGCATTGTTACACCTACCTGGATCGCCTTGACTCGACCCGTCCAAGAACCGGTGCTGGCCGCCATCGACGTCGGCACCAACGCCGTGCGGCTGGAGCTCGCGCGCTTGCTGGCGAACGGCTCGCTGGAGCTTCTGCACCAGGAGCGAGATCCGGTCCGCCCCGGCGAGGGGGTGTTCAAGACCGGGGTCATTCCCCGCGAGGTCGCCGACCGGCTGCTCTCCACCCTCCGCCGCTACGGGGCGCTCTGCCGGCGCTACCACGCCCAGGTCCGCGCGGTCGCCACCAGCGCGGTCCGGGAGGCGAAGAACCGGGACGAGATCGTCCGCCGGGCCCGCGAGGAGGCGGGACTCCGGCTGGAGGTGATCTCCGGCATGGAGGAGGCCCGGCTCATCAGCATGGGGGTCCTCTGGGGGAAGCCGCCCAGCGCTCGCTCGCTGTGCATCGACATCGGCGGCGGCTCGACCGAGGTCGCCTCCGCCCTGGGGGATACCCCCAACGCGATGTGGACCGTGGGGCTCGGCGCGGTCCGGCTCACCGAGCTGTTCGGGACCTCGAAGGGCATGAGCAACAAGCAGCTCAAGCTCATGCGCGGCTACGTCTCCGAGGCCCTCACCGAGGGGTTGCCAGCCCGCATCGCCGGCGCCCCCCGGGCCGCGCTCGGCAGCTCCGGCACCATCGGCGCGGTGGTGGGCTACGCCGCCTCGGACGGCGCCGCGCATGCCACCGCCCGGCAGATCTCCCAGGTGGTGGAGGACCTGGTGGAGATGTCACCGGCCCAGCGGCGCAAGCGCTTCGACGCGCGGCGGGCGGAGATCGTCTGCGCCGGGGCGGTGATCCTCGAGCAGCTGGTGAAGCACCTGGGGCTGGAGTCGGTCACCGCGGTGCAGCGGGGGCTGCGCGAGGGGATCCTGGTGGACCTCATCCGGCGCAAGGACGCCGGAGAGGACCACAGCCTGCACGAGGCGGCGCTGGTGGTGGGCCGGCGGTTCCACTTCGACGAGGCCCACGCCACCCAGGTGACGCGGCTGGCTCTGCAGCTCTTCGACGACCTGGCGCCCCTGCACAACCTGCCGGCGTCGGCCCGCCCGCTGCTCGAGGTCGCGGGGCTGCTCCACGACGTCGGCAACGCGGTCAGCTACCAGAAGCACCACCGCCACAGCTACTACCTCATCGTCAACGCGGAGATTCCCGGGCTGCGCGAGCGGGAGCGCGAGCTGGTCGCCCGCATCGCGCGCTACCACCGCCGGAGCCCTCCGGACCCCAGCCACTCGGGGATGGAGGGCCTTGGCCCGGGCGAGGTCCGGGTGGTGCGCAAGCTCGCCACGCTCCTCCGGGTGGCGGACTCGCTCGACCGGAGCCACCGCCAGAGCATCGTCCGGCTCCAGGCGAGGCTGCTGCCCAACGCGGTGCTGGTGAAGCTCCGGGCCCGGAGCCCGCTGGACCTCGAGCTGTGGGACGCCACGCACGAGGCGGGGCTCTTCCGCCGGGTCTTCGGCCGGAAGCTGCTGCTCAACGTGCTCCGGCACCCCAGAGAGCTGCACCGGAAGTCGCTCCGGGCCGCGGCCTATCTGGCCATCGACCCGCGCTTCCGGTAGACACCAGGCCCAGGGCGGACGCGCTCGTCCGGCCCCCGGACGGATGGACACTCCCCACGAGGGCGAGGAGCGGCGGGCAGAGGACCGCATCCCGGTGAGGATCGAGGTCCACTTCCGAGACGCGGCGGCGGCCGCCGAGGCGCTCCGTTCCTACGCGGTCAACTTCTCGGTGGGCGGCATCTGTCTGAAGACCGAGCGCAGCTACCCGGTGGGCCACGCGCTCCAGCTGGTGCTGCTGGTGGAGGAGGAGCGCTTCGAGCTGGAGGGGGTGGTGGCCTGGGCGCGCGGACGCGAGCAGGCCATCGGGGTGCGCTTCCGCGAGGTGGAGACCGCGGCCAGGGAGCGGCTCGGAGCGCTGGTCCACCGGCTGGGGCCAACGACGCTCCCCGGCGCCTGGACGCTCAAGGCGCCCGGGTGACCACGCCGCGCTCGGCGTCCCGGAAGCCCATCGCTTCGCAGAAGCGGTAGGTGGCCTCGGTGGGCACGCTCGGCAGCTGCAGCTCCACCCGCTTCACGCTCAGCACCCGGGCCCGCTCCAGCGCGCGCTGGACCAGTGCTCGCCCGAGGCCCTGGCGCCGGGCGCCGGGGAGCACCACCAGCTCGTCGATGGTGGCGATGCGCCCGCTCAGCCGGAGCTGAGGCCGGTGGGAGAACGAGAGCACCCCGAGCGGGCGATCGCTGCCGTCGGCGGCCACGTGGACCTCGATCTCCGGATGGCTCAGCACCCAGTGCACGGTGCCGGTGTCGCCCGCGCCGGTGTGGCCGAGCTCGGCGAGGAGCAGACCGAGCTGCTCGCCGTCGCCCCGGCGCGCGAGCCGTACGCGGAAGGCGGGGGTCGTGGGAGGGCTCGAGGGGGCGGGGAGGGACATTCCTGGACCGGGAACGGAACGGCAGCTTAGCGCCGGCGGAAGCGAACGCCCGTCCGGGCTCCGTCTTTGCCTGCCGGGGTGAGCCGTCATCGGCCCACCTCGTCGCACCGCGGCTCACCAGCGTCGCGCCCAGGCCAGTCCGAGCCCGCCGCGCACCATCACCAGCACCAGCCTCGGCGACCCGTCAGGTCCGGGCTGGCCCACCCCCTCGAGCCAGCGGGTGAGGAGCGCGTCAGCACGGGGGCGCTCCACGGGCGCAGGGAGGTCGCGGAGGGCGTGCGCCACGCAGGCGCCGGGGTCGGCCCGTGGCGTGCCCCGGTTTTCGGCCTTGACCTCGAGCGCCGGCCTGGGCCCTGACTGGCTCCGCGGGACCGCGCGGGCGGAGGCGGAGGGGAGCAAGGCCGCGAGCAGGACCAGGGTCCGGACAGGGTGCATCGAGAGCCACGGTGTGCACGGGGGCCGCGGCTGGGGAGTTGACGTCCGCTGCCCGTCCGCTGCCCGACGCTCGTGCGACACGTCTTGACTGCATCCGCGCCGAGCGTGACTAGCTCTCTCCGCCATGCGTCATGGAGTGTCGAGGCACGGAGACGGGCTGCGGCTGGCGGTGTGGGCGCCACGCGCCGAGCACCTCGAGGTGGAGGTGGCAGGTGGGCGACGGCCCCTCACCCGAGCCGCCGAGGGGTGGTGGACGGTGGACCTGCCCTCGCTGCCCTCCGGATCGCCCTACGCGCTGGTCTTCCCCGACGGGCGCGTGCGACCGGACCCCGCCGCCCGGGCCCAGGTGGCCGAGGTGCACGGGCCGTCGGCCATCTTCCATCCGGGAGAGTTCCGGTGGACCGACGGGGGCTGGACCGGTGTCCCGCCCGAGGCGCTGGTCTTCTACGAGCTTCACCTGGGCACCTTCACCGAGGCGGGGACGCTCGACGCGGCGGCCGGGCGCTTGCCCGAGCTGGTGGACCTGGGCATCACCTGCGTGGAGCTGATGCCGGTGCAGCCCTTCGGCGGCGCGCGGAACTGGGGCTACGACGGGGTCCTGCTCCACGCGGTGCATGGGGCCTACGGCGGGCCCGCGGCGCTGCAGCGCTTCGTGGACCGGGCGCACGCGCTCGGCCTGGGTGTCTGCCTGGACGTGGTCTACAACCACCTCGGTCCCGAGGGGAACTACCTGGGCGAGTTCGGTCCTTACACCACCTCGCGGCACCGCTCGCCCTGGGGCGACGGGATGAACTACGACGGGCCGGACTCCCAGCCGGTGCGCGCGTACATGGTGCAGGCGGCCCGGTCCTGGGTGGAGGACTTCCACGTGGATGCGCTCCGGCTCGATGCGGTCCACGCCATCGTCGACGACAGCCCGGTTCACCTGGTGACGGACATCGTGGGCGCGGTCCATGCGGCCTCGAGGGGCCGGGCCCGGGTCATCGCCGAGAGCGACCTCAACGACCGGAAGGTGGTGGACCCGCCGCCCGGCGGCTGGGGGTGCGACGCCGCCTGGGCCGACGACTTCCACCACGCGGTCCATGCCCTGCTCACCGGCGAGCGCAGCGCGTTCTACGCGGACTTCGGCGAGCCCCAGCAGCTGGCCACCGCGCTCGAGCAGGGCTTCGTCTACCGGGGCCAGCGCTCGCGCTTCCGGGGGAGGCCGCACGGGACCGGCACCGCGGGGCTCCTGCCGCGGCAGTTCGTCACCTGCCTGCAGAACCACGACCAGGTCGGCAACCGGCCCACCGGCGAGCGGCTGGCGAGCCTGGTCCCCCGCGAGGCGCTCGAGCCGCTGGCGACGCTGCTGCTGCTCGGCCCCGGGCTCCCGCTCCTCTTCATGGGCGAGGAGCACGGCGAGACCCGGCCCTTCCTCTACTTCACCAGCCACACCGACGCCGGGCTCGCCCGGGCGGTGTCGGAGGGCCGGCGAGGGGAGTTCATCGCCGAGGCGGCCGAGGTGCCGGATCCTCAGGACGCGGCCACGTTCCAGCGCTCGCGCCCTGCGCCGCAGGGCGACGGTGTGCTGCGCGAGCACCACCGGCGGATGCTCGCCATCCGGCGCCAGCACCGGGACCGCATCGGGGCGGAGTGGCCGCGGGTCCGCCGCGAGGGCAGGGCGTACCGCCTCGAGCGCTCCGGGCTGACCGTCACCGTGAACCTCGGGCCCGAGCCCGCGCTCGGCCTCCCCGGCTGGGGCTGGGAGGTCTTGCCAGGATGAGCCCGCCGTACGACGAGGCGCTGTTCCGGGAGCTGGTCGAGGCCTGGAAGCGCGGCGAGGTGGTGGAGGCCCCGCCGCCAGGCACGCTCGAGCCGCTCCGGCCGGGGGACCTCACCCCGCTCCCGCCGCGGGGCACCCCGGAGCACGCCCGGCTGGCGGGCATCGGCGAGGCCTTGCTCCGAGCGGGGAAGGTGGCCGCGCTGGTCGTCGCCGGGGGCGCCGGAACGCGCTTCGGCGGCGCGGTGAAGGCGCTGATCCCGGTGGTGGAGGGACGGACGTTTCTGGACCTCAAGCTGCTCGACCTCGAGCGCGCATCCGAGGGGGTCCGGCGACCGGTGCCGGTGGCGCTGATGACGTCCTTCCTCACCGAGGAGAGAATCCGCGAGCACCTCGCCACCCATCCCACCTGGCTGCCCCTGTTCCTCTTCGGGCAAGGCCATCTGCCGCGGCTCACCCCGGAGGGGACCATCGCCCGGGACGCCTCGGGGGCACCCTCGCTCGCCCCGAGCGGCCACGGCGACGTGTTCCGGGCGCTCCGGGCGAGTGGCGTCGGGGAGCGGCTCCGAAACCTCGGCGTGGAGCACGTCTACTTCTCCAACGTGGACAACCTCGCCGCCACCCTGGATCCGGCGGTGCTCGGCCTCCACGCCGAGGGCGGCAGGGCGATGACGGTGGAGGTCACGCCGCGGCGCGCCCCGGACGGCAAGCTCGACGTCGGGGCGGCACCGGTCCGGGTCGGCGGTCAGCTCCAGCTGGTGGAGAAGGTGGACCCGGCGGCCCACGACACCATCTCCACCAACAACATCACCTTCCGACTCGCGCCGCTGCTCGAGGCCCCCATCCCGGTCCCCTTCCGCGCAGTCCGGAAGTCGGCCGATGGCGCGCCGGTCATCCAGTTCGAGCAGGTGACCGCCGAGGCCTCGAGCCTCCGGCGGCCGGACGGCACGCCGCTGCTGCCGGTGCGCTTCATCGAGGTGCCGCGCGGGGACCCGGCCATCACCCGGTTCGAGCCGGTCAAGGCCCCCGGGGACCTGCCGGCGGTCGCCAGCCGCATCCGGACGCTACTCGGGCTGTGAGGGGTCGCCCGTTCCACCGGTGGCGGAGTTGCCCCAGGGGCCCCGGGGCTGCCCGGTGGTGCTACAGGCCAGGGTGGAGATGACACCAGCCTGCTCGAGCGTTGCACCGGTTCTCCCCTGCAAGCCGGACCGTGCTCGCGGCGTGTGCTGCCCATGGACGCCCCCCGTGGCCGGCGCCTAGAGTCCGTCGCCAATCCGGCGTGGACCAGGGCCCAGAACCGACATGTCGTTCAGCTGTCGTGCGGTCGGCCGGCGCTCTTGGGGGAGCAGGACGGATGCGTTCGAGCATGTGGTGGTGGATTCCAGCGCTGAGCTTCGGCCTCGTGGGTGCAGCTCCCGCGGAAAAGGACGCCTGGACGCTCACCAAGGTCCAGGGCGGAGGATGCCGCCTGGATTCGGAGAAGGCCTCGCTCAGCGATGGCTACCAGACCGTCAGCGCCCAGGTTCGCGTCACCCCGACCGAGATCCGCGTGGTCAGCGAGTCGACCTTCGACGACAGCAAGGGAGACCTGGCGATCCAGGTCGACAAGAAGGAGCCGGTGAAGGCGAGCGGGCTCGACGGCGCGAAGGCGGTGGTCTTCAAGGGGCCCGGGGTGGACGCCCTGATTGCGCAGTTCAAGGCCGGGCTGAAGGCCCAGGTGACGCTGCGGTTCTGGCCCACCTGGCCCGAGACGGGCACCCACGCCGTGGTGCTGAGCCTGCTGGGCTTCACCAAGGGGTGGGACGAGATGCAGGCGAGCTGTCGCTGACGGAGGACGTCCTCACATGGGGCTGCGACTCAAGTTCAACCTGGTGCTCATCCTGGTGTTCGCGCTCGGGCTCGCGGCCTCCGGCTACGTGTCCAAGCGGATCCTGGAGGCCAACGCGCAGGAGGAGGTGACCCGCAACGCCGAGCTGATGATGGGCGCGGCCCTCGCCGTTCGCGGGTACACCTCCAAGCAGGTGAAGCCGCAGCTGGAGCTGCAGCTGATGCGGGCCTTCCTGCCCCAGTCGGTGCCGGCGTATGCCGCAACGGAGATGTTCAACACGCTCCGCCAGCAGCACCCCGAGTACACCTACAAGGAGGCCACCCTCAACCCCACCAACCCGCGGGATCGCGCGGTGGAGTGGGAGGCAGACATCGTTCAGCAGTTCCGCAACGACGGCGCCCGGACGGAGATCCGCGGCACCCGCGACACGCCCACCGGCAGGGCGCTGTACCTCGCCAAGCCGCTGAAGATCTCCGACCCCGGGTGTCTGCCATGTCACGACACGCCGGACACGGCGCCCAAGTCCATGGTCGCCCACTACGGGCCGGCGAACGGATTCGGCTGGAAGCTGGGCGAGACGGTGGGCGCGCAGATCATCTCGGTTCCGATGTCGGTCCCCCTCGCCAAGGCAGACCAGGCCTTCCGGACCTTCATGACCTCGCTGGTCGGGGTGTTCCTCCTCGCCTTCATCGTGCTCAACGTGGTCCTCTCGTTCCTGGTCATCCGGCCCATCGTCCGCATGTCCAGGGCGGCCGACGAGGTGAGCACCGGCAACTTCGACGTCCCGGAGTTCTCGGTGGGCAGCCGTGACGAGATCGGCGTTCTGGCAACGTCGTTCAACCGCCTCCGGAGGAGCCTGGAGAAGGCGATGAAGCTGTTGGAGTAGAATCGCCCGGGGCGCCTCCCGACTCCGGAGTGGAATGAGCGATCACGGGCACAGGACGTTCGTCGGAACCCTGGTGTTCCTCGATGTCCTCGACCCTCGCCCGGACGCGCTGGACTGCGTGCGGGAGGCAGCCGCGCGCGCAGTGGGCCACCTCGAGGCCGAGGAAGTCCTCACCGTCCCCCATCCCCGCGGCCTGGTGATGGTCTTCCCCGGAGACCCCGAGGACGGCCTCTTCGTCGCGCTGGGGCTGCGGGACGCGCTGGAGCACGAGGCGGCGACCCGGACCAACTTCGGTGCGCGGATGTCCATCCACCTGGGGCCGGTGCGCATCGTCGAGGGCG
>Ga0335084_10000866_pt1 | contig 27026 bp, 26 predicted proteins | sample Lox_Sample_44_FD_206721 | JGI IMG/M metagenome (GOLD analysis project Ga0335084, IMG submission 206721) | Soil microbial communities from Loxahatchee National Wildlife Refuge, Florida, United States - Lox_Sample_4.4 | ecosystem: Environmental > Terrestrial > Soil > Wetlands | place: USA... | reverse complement strand
CGTCGTCGATTCGATCCCGCAATGTGTCGAGAAGGGCGAAACCTGGCACCCGCTGAACAAGAACATCATCAGTCAGGACGACATCCACGCGGAGATCGGCGAGATCCTGCTGGGCACGAAGCCGGGCCGCGAGACCGACGACGAGATCACGATCTTCGACTCCACGGGCATGGCCATCCAGGACAACACGACCTCGTACCTGATCTATCGCAACGCCATCGCCGGCGCGACCGGCACGTCGTTCGAGTTCATTCCATCATGACGCCCCTGCTCGAACATCCCACCCTGCACGACATCCACGAGGCCAGGGAGCGGCTGAAGCCGCACATCCGGCACACGCCCTTGCTGCGCGCGGAGAAGATGGAGCCCGCCCTCGGGTGCCAGGTCTATCTCAAGCCCGAGATGCTGCAGATCACCGGAGCGTTCAAGATCCGGGGGGCGCTGAACAAGGTCCTGTCGTTGCCCCGCGAGGCCATCGCCAACGGCATCATCGCCTCGTCTTCGGGCAACCACGCCCAGGGGCTGGCCTATGCAGCGCGGATGCTGGGTGTCAAGGCGATCCTGGTGGTGCCCGCGACCACCCCGGACGTCAAGGTCGAGAACACCCGGGCGCTGGGCGCCGAGGTGATCCGCTTCGACGGCGACACCGCAGCGCGCTGGAAACGGGTCTACGAGATCGCGGCGGCTAATCACTACGCCGCAGTGCACGGATTCGAGGACCCTCTGGTCATGGCGGGTCAGGGAACCATCGGCTGCGAAATCCTGGAAGACCTGGACGACGTGGACACCGTCATCGTCCCCCTGGGCGGCGGGGGTCTGATCTCCGGCATTGCCACAGCCATCAAGGAGACCAAACCCTCCGTGCGTGTGGTGGGCGCGGAACCGGCGCTGACCCCGAAGTACTTCCATAGCCGCATCAACAAGGAGCGCACCTCGCTGCCGCTGAAGAACACCATCGCCGACGGATTGCGAATCAGCGTGCCGGGCCAGAACCCCTACCCCATCATCGAAAGGTATGTCGACGAGATCGTGCTGGTGGAGGACGAACACATCGTCGAGGGCATGCGCATGCTGGCCAAGGACGCCAAGCTGATCGCAGAACCGGCGGCCTCGATCGGCATCGGCGCCCTGCTGGCGGGTGGACTCGAGGTGACGCCGCAGGAAAAAGTCTGTGTGGTGTTGACAGGCGGCAACTGGGACCTGTGCGAGCTTGCCGAGGTCTTTCGGCGGGGTGATTGATCGCTCTCTAGTTTTTGCAAGGACCACTTCGACAGCTGGCGGCCGTTCGTGTTTCTGCTCAGAAAGGCCGCGACCAGGCGCGTGGGCGGCTCTTTTAGAGGTCGTTCTCCTCACGGAGACTGGCGATCTCGCGCCGCAGCTTGCCGACATCCTGCTCGGCCGTGGCCAACCCCTGCTTCGGAACGCCGTGCGTTGCTCTTCCTCAAAGTCCAATCGCCATTGCCGCAGCTGGTTCACCCGGATGCCCAGCTCCCGCGAAACCTTGGCCTTGGTCTCATCGCCCAAGCCGGCGAGGCGTACCGCCTCCAGCTTGAACTCCCGCGTGTGGTGTCTGCGTTCCCGTCGTTCCATGACACAGCCCTCCCAGAGCCATTGTGCCGAGCCGGAACTGTCCATGAAACGTGGGTAGCATCACAAGCGGCCGCAACGTCACTCTCGCCGATAGCCAGCCTCGCGCTGGCTTCGGATGGCCAAGACGAACACAGCGTCCAACTCGGGGAAATGGCGGTATAGGGCAACATAGCCGCGCGGACCTCGGACCAGGGAACGGTCTTACCTGAGGCGGCGATAGCGGCAAGGCGTTGGCTGGCCAGCGCTTGAAACTCGCCGGCGCGCTCAGCGTCCTGCGCCTTCTCGGCAATCGCCTCTAGGATGAAGCTGTGAGCCGACTTGCCGGCATTGTTTGGGCAAGACGGCCGAGCGGCACACCTCGGCCGAGTTCGTCGCGTTCCTGACCGACCTTGTGGTCAACCAACCGCGGGGCAAGGAAATTCACGTCATTGCTGACAATCTCTCCGCGCACAAGACGCAGCGCGTTGCTGCCTTCCTCGCCGGCCATCCGAACGTTCATCTGCACTTCACGCCCACGTACTCGTCCTGGCTCAACCAGGTCGAGCTGTGGTTCGCCAAGATCGAACGCGATCTGATCGCTCGAGGCATCTTCACGTCCGTTCCCGATCTGCAACGCAAGCTGATGCGCTACATCCGCCAGTACAACAAGCAGCCGAAGACGGTGAAGTGGAAGTACTTCGATCCATGGTGCTCAAGGCGGCCTTGGACGAGCGGATGGCGCAGTGTTCCCTGGTCTTGCATCCGCAGAAGACGCAAGTCGTCTACTGCCGCGACGGCAAGCGCAAGGGGACCTACGGCGTCTATCTGTTCGACTTCCTCGGTTATCGCTTCCGGCCGCGGTTCGCAAGATCGCGCACGGGGGCGGTGTTCCTGAGCTTCCTACCTGCGATCAGTCCCAGTGCGGCGAAGGCGATCCGGCAGACGGTGCGCCGCTGGCGGCTGCACTGTCGGCACACCACCGAGTTGGCTGACATGGCGCAGGAGATCAATCCCGTGCTGCAGGGCTGGCTGAATTACTACGGCCGCTTCTATCGATCGGCGTTGCACGCGGTGTTCGACACGCTGGATCAGTACTTGGTGCGGTGGGTGCGCAGGAAGTACAAGCGCCTGAAGTTCAAGGTGAGCCGGGCTCGGGCACTGGTGGTCACGATCAGACACCAGCGGCCGACTCTGTTCGCGCATTGGGCACTGGCGCCGGACGGTGGGCAATAGGAGCCGGATGAGATGAGATTCTCACGTCCGGTTCTGAGAGGGCCTGCGGGTGCGATTCCCGTGGGCTACTCACCTATGGACACGTCGCTAGACGTGTCTGGTGATACTCGCTCTTGTCCGTTTGCTGCTGCCCGCCAGCGCGTCATTTGGCGGTGCAATGCTTCTCCTGTCCAAGCCGAATCAGCTGCTGCAACCGCGCATCGCCCTGCAACTGCTGGCCTTGCGCGACCATCTGCTCTGCGTTGGACTGCGTCTGCCCGTACTGCGGCGAATCGCGCAGCGCGTCGCTCTCCGCCTTGTGTTTGGCCTGCATCCCGAACGTGGCCGCTTGCGCGGCGCGCTTCCCGGCGCCGGTCGGATCGAAGTTCGCGGCCGACCACAATCCGCCCAGCGCGCTGTTCTCGAGGTGTTGCTTCTCGCCCAGTGCCATCGCCTGTTCGTTAAGTTGCTGCTGCGAGCGAGCGGCCGCCTGCACCGACGGTGCCATCCGCTGCGCATAGGGCGCCATCTCGGTGGCGATCTGCTCGCAGGTCATCGCGTCATCGGCTGGCTTGGCGCCGCCGGCCGCGCTGCCCGACGTAGTGCAATTCTTCTGCGTCCACAGCTGGCGCAGCCGCTCCTTGCGCGCATTTGGCTGGTTGGGCGCATCGGCAAGGCGGTTCGTCGACTCGGCGAGGCCGAGCGCCTGCGCGTTGGCGGCCGTGCCCACGACGGGGTTGGCGGTGGCCATCGCCGCGCCGATCGTGCCGATCAAGCTCTTCTCCTGCAGCTTCAGCGCCTGCGCCTTCTGGTTGCGCGCTTGCTGCTCGGCCTGCGTCTCGGCCATGCCTTCGGCGTAAATCTGGTCGCAGCTGAGCGCCTCGTCGCCGGCCTTGGCGCCCGGCACTCCCTCGGCGACCGCGCAGTTGGCCCACATCGCCGCGCCGAGCGCCGCAACCAGATTCAGCCACGCAGACCGTGAGCGCGCGCTACGCGCATCGCTTCGTTTCGTCCTCATAGGGACCTCCATCGCATCGTTGCCATCGTTGCTGCAGGCACTGGGACTCATTGCCGCGTGAGATGGACCGTGCCATTCCCGTTGGGCGTGTTCAAGACGAAGTTGACCGTCGTGTCCTCGACGCCGATCGTTTGGACGTCCGGTGCGCTCGGGTTGAACGGCCACCACGGGGCCTGCACCGCCAGATGCATCGACCCCGCGCCGTTCGGGCAAACCGTTACGTAGTTCGCCAGAAAGACGGTCGTGCCCATTCCACTCAAGGCATAGCCTCCTAGCTCCGCCTTCTCCGACAAGGTTCCGTCTTTGGGGCCGATGTCGTAGTCCTCCGGGCTGATCGAGAGCGCGCACCCCGCCGAGGTCGTCGCAGGCACTTTGACGTGGACCTGGCCGCTTTCGATGTTGAATCGCCTGTCCGTGGGGCTTTCGCCCGCGACTTCCGCGAACACGAATGTCGCGTCGATCACGTTGGCGTCGGGCGTAGTGATGTGCGACGACCCGCTCCACTTCTCCTGGCTGATGATCGTCACCTCTGCTGTCGCGACGACCTTCTGCTTTCCGAGCACCAGCGTGGCCGAGACCGTCACAGTGGCCGGTGTCGGGACCGAGTTGGGAGCCTTGTAACTGCCGGTCATCGCGTTGTCCGAGATTTGGCCGATATCAGTGTTGCCGCCTTCGACGCCGTTCACTTGCCATGTCGGTTTCGCTTGCACCGACGCGGCATCGGTGGAGTTGAGCTGGGTCGGCTCTGGGATCGCGACTTCGTCATGGCCGTCGAAGGTGTCACTGGCCGCAAGGACCTTCGGGACGAAACTCGCCTGGCCCTGCGTCCGCACGCGCGTCTTCTGCGGGTCGAGCTTCAGCGTCTGCGCGACGTTCCAGTCCGAGAAGTGCTTCGCCGTGACGCTCACCGTCTTCGCCGCCGCGTCGCGTGTCTGCCCGGGCTGCGAGTACCAGCCGCCGTCGGCGTGCTGCGTCGCGACCCACGTCGAGTCGATCGCCGGGGCCTCCACATCCGAGAGGTGGAAGACGAATGTGACTGGCGTCGCGAACGTCATGCCTTCCGGCGAAAGGCGATAGGCCGACGCCAGGCCGTTCGGGAGCGTGCTGGTGATGGGCTGGATCGTGACGGTGGTCGCCGACGCGAGCGCGCCCGCAGGCACGACGACATCGAGCCGCCCATCCGACGAACTCACCTGGCCCCCGGACGCATCGATCGTCTGGCTCGTCGGGGCGCCGTTTGGACTGCCCTTGCCGACGATGGCCGCCACCGGCGGGGGTGTCGGTCCGCTTCCGCCGCTGCCCGCCACCGGCGGGCTCGTCGATCCGCTTCCGCTGTCTTCACCGCCGCCGCACGCTACGAGGGCGATCGTGGCGGCGAGGCCCAGCCATGCCGTCACGCGCGCACTGCGGCACTTGTCGAGTAGATCGCCCGTTGCCGAGGTCATGGTGTCGTCTCCCGCTGCGGTCGCGCACCGAAGCCACCGTGCCGCAGACTAGGACTGCGGCGGTGACGGATCGGGAACCGATTCGCCATTTCGCCTCGATCCAGGGGGTCCTTCGGTCTATGCTGACCACGCTGCAGAGCTGAAACTTCGATGGTGCGTCGACGAACGGAACTGCGCCTGGCGACGTCTTCGCCACGCGACGACATGGACCCGGCGCCGCCGCCGCTCGACGCCGCCGGCGGCGAGCGTCTGCTAGCGGAACAGGGCGCGACGAGTCTGCGCGCTTGCCTGGCCGCCCCCAACGCTGCATCGGTCGGCTGGCTCTCGTTCTGGCGCGGCTACCTCATGCAGTTTGAGGACCTCGGTCGCGCCTACACCTTGTGGCTCGAGGCCGAGGCGGCGTTTGGCGCTGTCCATGACGAGGTGGGACTGGAGTTGACCGCTTGCGGCTTGGTGCTCATCCAATCGCTCAACAACGGTCCCTTCGGCGATGCGAAGCAGCGCGCAGAGCGCGCCTGGCGTAGCGAGGCGTCGTTGCTTCCGGGCGGGCCGCTTGATCTGCTGCGCCTTTGCGCCTGGCTGCTGGTCGCAGCCGAGGGCCACGCACGCGCCCAAGCCGGGAAGTCCGACGAAGACCTGCTTGGGCGCGCCTTCAGCGCACTCGGACGTGATCTCGACCCAGCGCTGCGCCTGTTCTGTGCTGCCTCGGCACTCTATCTCACCGGCCGCAGGCGCGAGTACGTGCGCGCAGCGGACATCCATCGAGTGGGTGGACGCATGGCGGAGGCGCCGGAGGTCGGCAACTACGTCAAGGCGGTCTGGCACTTCCAGGCCTGCCTCACGCGCTGGCACGATCCGAGCGTGTCTGCCGAGGAGCAAGTCGCTCACTTGGACGCAGTCGAGCGGTTCGCGACCGGAGAGGCGAGCCGCCCGCTGACTGCGCATGTACAACTGCTGCGCGCGGTGCTGGCCGAGACGCGCGGTGACCGGGACGCGCAGGCACGCCACCTCGACGCCGCGCACCGGCTACTCGATCCGGCGCGTCAGCACGACTTCTTCACTTACCACGTCCTCAAGGCGCGTCTGGCGCTCGCCACCGGTGATGCTGAGTCGTCACTCGCGCACGCACGGCTCGGTCTGAGCTGCATAGGCACCCAAGCGCCCAGCGCAGAGCTTGGACCGGTCATCATCCACGTCGGCATGAGCGAACTCGCCCTGGGCCGCCTTGACGAGGCGATTGCATCGTTCGAGCGCGACCTCGAACTCGAGCCCGAGGCATCCGTGAATGCCGATACGCGGTGCCATATTCACCTCGCGCGCGCGCTGCAGCAATGGCGTCGCGGCGCGCGTGTGGAGGCACGCGCCGAGTTGGTCGCAGGCTTCGCGCAGGCCCGCAGCATCGAGTTCACTCAGTTCTTTCGCCTCCTGCCGAACGTGGCTGCCGAGGTGTGCAATGCAGCCCTCGAACTGGATGCCGATTCCGGGTTTGCGCGCCGCGCACTCACAGCACGCTCGCTGCCGTGCCCCGATGCGGCGTCACCGAGCTGGCCCTGGCCGCTGCGCGTGCGTGTGCTCGGCGGACTCATGATTGAACACGACGGACAGCCGCTGCAATTCGGTCGCAAGGCCCCCAAGCGCATGTTCGATCTCGTCCGCCTTATCGTGGCGTTCGGCGGCCGGCACGTCGATGCGAGTCGCGTCGCCGCGCTGCTGTGGCCTCACGCCGAGGCGGGTGACGACCGCAACGCGCTGAAGACGATGCTGCACCGGCTGCGTGCCCTGGTCGGTGCCGAGCTACTCACGCTGCGCGAAGGCCAAGTCTCATTTGACCCATCGGCGGTGTGGCTGGACACCTGGGCTTTCGAGCACGTATGCAGCCGCATCGACGCGGTGCTGATGGATGGCTGCGCAACGGCGACCGTCGACGATGGCGAACTCGTGCGCCGGCGTCACCAACTGCTGGCGCTGTACCGTGGCCATGCCTTCGGTGAAGGTGAGTTGCCGGCTTGGGCGCTGCCGCTGCGCGACCGGTTGCGCGCACGCTTCATTCGGGTCGTCGAGGCGCTAGGGCGGCGGCTGGAGAGCACCGGCAACCAGGAAGCGGCCATCGATCTGTATCGCGCCGCGCTCGAGCAGGACAACCTGGCCGAGGAGCTTTATCAGCGGCTGATCGAGTGCCACCTCATGCGCGGCGAGCAAGCGCAGGCGCTCGGCGCCTACCGGCGCTGCCGCGAGCTGTTGTCGATCGTGCTGGGTCTCAAGCCCTCGGCGCGCACCGAAGCGCTGGCCAATCGAGTTGCCAATCGATAGTTCACTGGGCCGTTTCCATCGCCGCACGACTAGCCAACCAAGTCTGCTGGCACCGGCAATTACAAGACGGTACGTCAATCCTCGTAGTGGTTGACGTCTTCTAGGTGGGGGCTGGCAGTGGCCGGCGAGGTGCCGGGAAGCTGTCCGTGACTAGCGACAGCTTCTTTAATCGGGCGTTGTTGTCAAGGGCTGGGCTCCTCGGTTGTCGAAGTTGGTTGGCCTCGTTGGTGTGTGGGTCACGCTTCTGGCCGCCAGTCGCGTTTAAGGCGTCCGTGAGCCCCCAAGCCGCTTGCCAAATTTTGCCAAACTCACTAACCTCCCGCCATGAGCACGATGAATATCTCTCTGCCCGACAGCCTCAAGGCCTTTGTCGACGAGCAGGTCAGCCAGCGCGGCTACGGTACCAGTAGCGAGTACCTGCGCGAACTGATCCGCAAGGATCAGGACCGTGAACAACTGCGCAGCTTGCTGACCGACGGTGCGGCAACTGCACCCACTCGGCCCGTCGACAGGGCTTACTTCGACGGCCTGCGCAGTCGTGTACGCAAGGCGGCTGCTGCCCGCAAGAAAGCTCGCGGCAAGGCGTGAAACCGGTCGTCCCGCGCGCGCAGGCGGATCGGGACGTTAACGACGCCGTTGCGTACTACCTCAGCGAGGGCTCCGAGCAGGCCGCGTTGGGGTTTGTCGACGCCTTGGAACAGGCCTTCCATCACATCAGCCACCATCCGGCGGTCGGCTCGCCGCGTTACGGGCACGAACTGAACCTGCCGGGCCTGCGCTCCTGGGCAATGTCGCCCTACCCATACCTGATCTTCTATATCGAGCGTCCCAGCCTCATCGACGTCTGGCGGGTACTGCACGGCCAGCGGGATATCCCGGCGTGGATGCGCGACCCGGACTCCTGGTGACACCACGCAAATTCGTCCGCGGTCGGATGCTGCGCTACGGTTATCGGAGTCCGCTCTTAGGCGATTCTCAGCGAACCAGCAGACTTCCGCTCATGGCCGCAGCTTGCCTAGAGGGCCGGAGAAGCACGGCGGCCCAAAGCCGGTCTCAGCGGATCTCGGGCTTGCCGACATCCTGCTCGGCCGTGGCCAACTCCTGCTTCGGAACGCCGTTGCGTTGCTCTTCCCGAACACCTCCTCGAGTCAGTATTGCTCTGATTGAGGTGTCCATCAAACGTGGGTATCTTCATTCCGCCCGCTTAGTGGCAACTGCTCGCAGTCATCGCTTGCGCCGTCGAGGGAGTTGTCTCACAAGCGCCATTCCACCAACGCCGGATGGGTTTCGCCGACCGGTCTGGATCGTCGGCCAACCGGGATATTCCTTTGTAACGGACCCCGTTACTCTTCACTGATCTTTCGGCGCGGCTTCTTCCATGAAGTCCAGCCGCGCGCACCAGCGAATCCTCCGTGCCCGTGAGCCTCTGCTGATCTATCCGCAACCGGTCGTAATCCAGCCGGTGCAGGTTGTGCAGCCAGTACAGCCAATCTACCTGCACGTGCCGCCCGGTCATGCCAAGAACTGGAAGAAGCACTGCCACAAGTACGACGCGTGCACCCGTCCCGTGTATTTCGTCAAGGATGACTGGTACGACACTGTGTACGTGCCGTACTACGAACAGGGGCACGGCAAGGGCAAAGGCAAGGGCAAGAACAAGTAAGCGTGAACGAGCGCGATCGCGCGCCACGCCTTCGCCTTAGAAGTTCGAATCAGATAGGTTGAGTAATCGACAAGCTCTCTCTACGCAGTCGCGCGAATTTCGTCGACTCCGAACGTCAGCTTCTCTAATCGGGCGTTGTTGTCAAGGGTCGAGGCTCCGGTTGATTCGAAGTTAAGGTCCGGTTGGTGTGTGGGTCACGCTTCTTTACGCAGTCGGGCGCGGTGGTGCTGGCGCGCTGCAGGCATTGGTCGGATCAGTCGGACGAGCCATGCTTATGGTCGCGCTCGAAGCGCAGCCGCCGTTTGCGGCTTCATCCAGGACCATCGTCCACACAGTCAACACAGATACAAATCAGTGGGTCGTAGGCGAGGCTCAGTTCATGCGGCCCCCTGCAGCCGTGCAGCCCGGAAGTCGGTGCCATCCACCCACATCCGGTGCAGGATTACCGCCAGCTTGCGAGCCACCGCAACGACGGCGCGCCGATGGCCGCGGATCTTGGCCAGTCGCAAGCCCCAGGCCTTCAGCGTCGACCAGGCGTCGGAGCGGGTCATGAGGGCGTGCGCAGCGGTGTACAGCGCCATGCGCACATCGCGATCGCCGGCCTTGGAGATGCGCCCCGGGTTGTCGGTCTCGCCCGACTGGTAGCGCCGCGGCGTCAGCCCGAAGTGCGCGGCAACGTTGCGTGAGGAGCGGAAGCGAACCGCGTCATCGACGCCGGCCTTGAAGGTGAGCGAGGTGACGGGGCCGACCCCGGGCACGGTCATCAGCCGCTGGCAGACCGGATCGGTCCGTACTACGGCCTTCACCGCGTTGTCGAGCTTCAGATAGGTCTTGTACAGCACCGTGCGCGCATCGAGCAGCGGCACCAAGGCACGCGCCAGCAGCGGTTCGGACGCAATCACGCCGCGCACCGCCGCGTCGAAGCCGCCGTGGCCGACGCGCGATGCCAGGCGCACGCCGAAGATCTTCAACAGGCCGCGCAGCTCGTTCTCCAGATCGACGCACTTGACGAGGATCGCCTTGCGGCTGGCCAGCAGTGCCCGTACCTGGTGGCTCTCGAGACTCTTGACGTGAACGGTGCGGTACCAGCCGCTGCGCAGGATCTGCGCCAGGCCGCGGGCGTCGTTGCGGTCGGTCTTGTTACGCATGGCAGCCAGCGTGGCGGCGGTCTGGCGCGCCTCCAGGCAGATCACCTCGAAGCCCGCCTTCTGCAAGCCGTACGTCAGGTACTGCGTCAGGGTGCCGGCTTCAAGACCGACCTGCTTGATGTCGAGGTTGCGCCGACGCAGGCTGGCCACGATCAGATCGACCTCGGCGGGGATCTTGCCTTCGTACTGCACACCACCCGCCTCGTCGACCACGCAGACCGACACGAAACGCAGCGACACATCGATACCGGTGAAGTACTTCATCGCGATCTCTCCTTCGCAGGGTGGGTGTCCTGCGAGTCTATGGAGAGCTCGACCCTGCACAGTGGTCAGCCCGATTACCGATGCTCATGGCTGTTATCACTCGTCGGGATCGCCGGGCATTCTTCGCGTGAATCGTCGATAGCCGTGCGCTTGCCAGCGGACTAATGTCATCGGCGAGGCGACTTGCGCTTGCCAGGCACGCGGGCGACCAGCCGACGCTTTCCGACAGCTCTCTCACGCCGCTTGATGCACCTCGTCAACCTCGGCGTGCAGCCAGGCTAGAAACGTTTCCGCGTACTCCCGCTGTGCCGCGTCAGCAACGATGACGCAATAGTGTCCGAGCTGCGCGATACCAGCGGCGCCCAGCGGCGCGGTGAGCACCCTTTGCTGTAGTTAGCTCGCGAGATGTGGCCACTTTCCCATCGCCACGCCGCTGCCTGCAATGGCGGCAGCGATGGCCTGATCGTAGTGGGAGAAGCGCAGCAATCCGGCCGACTTCAGGGCGCGCATTCCCCTGGCATCCATCCATTGCTGCCAGTCAAACCACGGTCGGCCGTTGCGGACCGTTTCGAGATCGAGAAGAACATGGTTGGACAGGTCGGCCAGCGACTCAAGCGGCCGAGCCGCAATCAGCGCCGGCGAGCACACTGGAAACAGTTCGACATCGAAGAGCCGCCGATTGAAAGGAGGAATCGTTTCAGCCGGCGCGAAGCGAATCGCAATATCGACGTGTTCGCGGGCGATGTCGAGATTGTCATTGCTTGCAACGACGCGTAAGCCAATGTCGGGGAATTGCCGCGCAAAATCCGGCAGACGCGGTCCGAGCCACAGCGAGGCCAGTGGCACGCTCGTGGTGATCGACAGGCTCTGCGCCGATCCCGCAATCCGCTCCGATGTCGCATCGATCAGGGCCAGCGCCTCATCGGCGGCCCGATAAAGTTCCTCTCCGGCCTGCGTGAGTCGGAGCGCTCGGTTCATCCGCGTGAACACGGGCCCGCCCAATTGGCTCTCTAAAGCCTTGACTTGGTGGCTTATCGCCGACTGCGTGACGCAAAGCTGCACCGCGGCGCGTGTGAAACTCAGATAACGGGCTGCTGCGCGAAATCCACGCAGCAGATCGAGTGATAGCCGCGGCGGCGTTCGTGTCCCCTGAAGTGGTGTAAGTCCACAGAGCGTGCAAAGGCGCGAAGGGCGTAGCCCGAAGCGGCTTTGCACGGCGGCGCGCCGGCCCCTTGCGGGGGGCCATCGCGGGCCTCGGTAAGGTTGAGTTTGCGAAGACTTAACCGACGAGGAGCACCACGATGACCAAGGCAACTATGGCACTGACCGAGCTGGCCGAGAAGGGGCCGGATGTCGATGTTTTGCGGCAGATGATCCAGTTCGTCGCCCAGCGACTGATGGACATGGACGTCGAGCAGCTGTGCGGCGCCGGCTACGACGTCAAGCGCGGCGAGCGCACCAACAGCCGTAATGGCTACCGCGATCGGCTGTGGGACACCCGGGCCGGCGGTGTCGATCTGAAGATTCCGAAGCTCAGGGCCGGCAGCTACTTTCCGCCGTTTCTGGAGCCGCGTCGCACGGCCGAGAAGGCGCTGGCCGCGGTGATCCAGGAAGCCTACGTGCAAGGCGTGTCCACGCGCTCGGTGGACGAACTGGTCAAGGCGCTGGGCATGAGTGGCATCAGCAAGAGCCAGGTGTCATGCCTGTGCGGCGAGATCGACGAACGGGTGAGCCAGTTTCTGAATCGGCCCATTGAGGGCGATTGGCCGTACCTGTGGATCGATGCCACCTACGTCAAGGTACGGGAGGCCGGTCGCATCGTCTCGGTGGCCGTGATAATCGCGGTCGGCGTGCACACCGACGGTGTCAGAGAAGTGCTGGGCATGGCGGTGGGCCCGAGCGAAGCCGAGCCGTTCTGGACCAGTTTCCTGCGAACGCTGACGCGGCGTGGACTGCGCGGCGTGAAGCTGGTGATCTCGGACGCGCACGAGGGCCTGAAGGCGGCGGTGGCCAAGGTGCTGAAGGCGACCTGGCAGCGCTGCCGGGTGCACTTCATGCGCAACGCCCTGGCGCACGCCCCAAAGGGTCAGCGCCAGATGGTGGCCGCGTTGATCCGCACCGTGTTCGCCCAGGACACCGAGGTCGATGCGCGACGACAGTGGCGCGCGGTGGCCGATCAGCTGCGCGCGAAGTTCCCCAAGCTGGCCGCGCTCATGGACGACGCGGAAACCGACGTGCTGGCCTTCATGACCTTCCCCAAGGCGCACCGGCTGCAGATCCACAGCACCAATCCGCTCGAGCGATTGAACGCCGAGGTCAAGCGCAGAACCGACGTGGTGGGGATCTTCCCTAACGAGGCCGCCATCACGCGACTGGTCGGCGCCCTGCTGCTCGAGCAGAACGACGAGTGGCAATTGCAGCGCCGTTACATGCAGCTTGAAGGACTACAGCAACTCACTGACAATCAACCCGCGAGGCTGTCCGCCGTGATGAGCTGAGCACTGAAACTCTCAACCTTCGAGGCCTGTGGATTTACACCACTCGGAGGGACACGACCGCGGCGGCTGCTTCTGTCTCATGAGATCGACAGCATCCTTGCTGGCCGGCCATATACGTCGGTGCCGCTCAAGCCGGGGCTTCACTTCAAGTAGTCCGGTTTCAGGCGATTCTCAGGGGTATTTTCGCAGTCCGCAATTGGCCTATCTACGAAGTTAAGCGGTTCACGCAAAGTACACTTTGGCAGCCCGGAGCAAGTCCAAGGGGCGGCGGAGACTCAAGATCGGCCGCGGTCAACTCGCGGGTGACGCAAGGGTGACCTCAACTCCAGGCTGCGAGAAGAGCTATGCAGTCAGCTGAAACGATGGTAGATCGACGGCAGGGATGAGTCGCCTTTACGACTTGGGCGTCGACGTGGTTCGCGGCTTGTACGATCTGCGCATCCATGCTCCGGCGTTGCTTGACCCGGAGCTCGAATTCCCGGAGGGACGCCGTTTCGCGGAGCAATGGACAGCACTGCGCGCAGAGGCGGGCGGCGTCGTGTGCCGGCTGCAACGAATTCCACGCTTCCATGAGTTGATGGAATCGCAGACCGAGATCTCGGCCAACGACGGCCGTGACTGGCGCGTGTTCGTGCTGAAGGCCTACGGCGTGCGGATTGCAGCGAACCTTGCTGCCTGTCCGACGCTCGCAACGCTGCTGGACCGCACGCCGCAAGTGCTGACGGCCTGCCTCTCCTTTGTCGCGCCCGGCAAGCGCATCCCGATTCACCGCGGGCCTATGCGCGGCGTGCTGCGTTTCCATCTGGGACTGATAGTGCCGGCGGACGCCGCCGGCCGGCCCGGCACTGTGCTGTGGGTCGACGGCGTGCCGCACCGGATTGGCGAGGGCGACACTCTTCTGTGGGATGACACCTATCCGCACGAACTGCACAATGCCTCCGACGGCGTCCGGGTAGCGCTGCTGCTCGACGTCTGGCGCCCACGCATGCCCGCCGACATGCAATGGCTCACCCGCGCAATAACGTTGGCGGCGCGCGCGGCCGTGAGCTGGCGGCACCGCGTTTTCCCCGCAAACTGACAGCTTCGGCTGAGCGCGACCCTTCGCCTGCCCACAGTTCGCCTCTTACCGGAACCCAGGTGGGTCCGTTCGTCACCTCGTTGACAGATTCGAAAGGCTGTGCCGGCGGCGCATGCCGATTGCCATGTGGACCATCTTGCTGCTTAGGGGTCTCGCTTGGGTCTGCGGGCGCCATCCTGACGCGCGAGGGGAAACGCGGACGACGTTGGCGGTTATTCATGCGCGCGCGCTCGTGCGTGCTGTCGTCTCGAGACTGGCGCCATGTGAGGCTCATAAAGCTCGGACGCGCGGCCGCCGAGTTGGCGCAGCAGATCTAGCGAGACAAGTGCCCGGTGCCTGCGATCCATGAGTTCAAGTCATGTCTACGATGACAAAGCATCGTTTGAGTGTTTGCGCCGGGCGCGCCAACAATCCACCTACAGATCACCGTTGCATCCACATTGTGTCGGTTGCGGGTGGTCAAAGGAGCGAAAGATGACGAACCGATCCAGTCTGCGCCGGACCATCCAGCTCGGAATGGCGGGCGCCGCACTGTGCATGTCGCTCGCGGGTGCCGCATCCGCCCAAACAGCGGTCGCCACGGTGGCGACCTTCGCCGATCATTACGTTTACGCTGGCCGCTCCTTCAACGATCTAGATCAGCTCGAAGATGCCGTCGTCGCGGCACATCCGCGCGGAGTGCGGCTTGAAGCTTGCGGCGGCGGAACCGCCCGCGCCCTGGGCGCGGCAGCGCACCGCTTCCGTAACCTGTACCTGGATCTGCGTCTCGATTCCGTCGACGACACCACGTGCGCATCGGCCTCAGCCCCGCGCGCGGTGCCGGTCAGCCAACGATTCGGGCTGCTGCCCTACGGTATCAACGATGAAGCCGTTGACCGGTGGTGGCACACCATCAGCATGCCGTGAGGTGACAGTATGCCGACCGACGCAGCCGCAGACTGGCGGCTGCGTCGGCGGCGCTGAACGCGTCCGCTGCAACGCTCGCGCAAGCGGGCGTCTTCCATGGCGAACCGTTCGACTACATGGCGATGTTCTCCAAACGCCAGCAACGCCACTCAACCATCAGGCACATGGCTCCGCTGGTCTTCGAAGCTTCAACAAGTGCCTAAACGGACCGTCCACGGAACGTGGGTAACTTCAAAGTTGGCTCTATCCCGATCCGCGCGTTCCCGACTGCTTGACCAACGGAACGAGCGCCGGGACACGCCGCCGATAGTCCGCGTACTCCTCACCAAAGCGTTCAGACATCCAGCGCTCCTCAAGCTGGAGCTTGCGCAGCAAGGCGGCCCATGCGATCCCGACTGCGAGCAACCCGCGCCATTCACCGCGGGCCAGTGCCGAGCCGATGAAGGCAACCAGCAGTCCGGTGTAGATCGGGTGGCGCACGATGGAATACGGGCCGGTGGTGATGAGCTCGTGGCCGTGCTTGATGGTGACGCTGCCGCTCCAGTTGCGGCCGATATGTAACCGAGCCCAGACAGTGAATCCGAGCCCCGCCGCGGTGATGAGGGTAGCGACCCAGAACTGCCAAGGCGCCCAGGGAAACAGTCGTTGGTTAAGCACGGCAACGGGCACGCGGTTCGCCCAGAGCAGCGCGACGGCAACAAGCAAAGGTAGGACATGAAGGAGCCAGGAACCCAGCGGCTCTCTACGCGCTGCGGCCTTGGCTCCGCGTGACGCGAGCCACCAGTACAGGGCCCACGCCAGCCAGATTGCGGGAAAGAGGAACCGGTAGGCGAAGTTCAACATGGCCCCCTCAGCTTCACTGTTTTTGCGCGGAGCCGGGGCAATTCAACTAGTACTCTGCTTGCCCTCTGCATCGGGCTCGATCCACGGCCAAGGTCCCTGCGACCGCCATCAGGCGATCCCGGTGGCGGGCGGCAATGCCCGCAACTGACCCTAAGCAAGTTGCGACAACAACTTCGTTCAGCGAGCCACCGTCAACACTTTGTCGCGCGCGATCACCGGATCCTGGCGAAGTCGCCATGCCGACCGAGGCCGTCTTTGAAGCGGCTCGCACCCGACACGCCGTCCTCGATGAGGGCTTCGCGACCGTTGTGCCATTCCTGAATCAACGCGTCTCGTACGTCGAGCCCGTGACTCCTGATTGCGCACGCACACCTGTGGGAAGCGTGCGATCTCCTGTGCCAGTTCCTCCGCTTTCTCACGGGTGCGCCCCTTGCGTGTCACGTATTCGCACAAGCCGATCTTCAAGCATTCCTCCGCGGGCACTTTGCGCCCCGTGAGAATGATTTCCAGTGCTCGACCTTGGCCGACGATGCGCGACAACCGCACGGTTCCTCCGTCGATCAGCGGGACTCCCCAACGCCGGCAATAGACGCCAAAGTAGGCATCTTCCGCCATCACCCTGAAATCACACCAGAGCGCCAGCTCCATACCCCCCGCGACGGCAGGTCCCTCGATGGCGGCGATGACTGGCTTGTCCAACTCCAGTCGAGATGGCCCCATCGGTCCGCGGGGAATTTCACCGCCGTTGCCACGCGAGCGCGCGACGGGGATATCGAGTTCCCCGAGCGGATAAGCCGCGTTGAGCGTACTAACGTACTTTAGATCCCAACCCGCACAAAACGCCCCGCCCGCGCCGTAGAAGACCGCAACGTACGCATCCTTATTTGCATCGAATTCAAGAAAAGCGGCTGTCAGCGCATCCGCACTCTCGGGGTCCACGGCATTACGGGCCTCGGGCCGGTCGTGAATGACGGTCCAAACCGGTCCGTCTTTCTCAACTCTCACCGCCATATTGGGTATCTCCTTGCTTTGGTCATAGGAGGCGCTGGGCGGCCTTGGCTGTCCAACGTCATCCGTCTGCTAAAACAACCCCTTAGGCCTCGGGCGTGGCGCTCTCCGCATGAGTACCGCGGGGCTGACGAACGAAGTTAATGCGAAACGGGAGAACCAATTCGCCGGCGACTTCTGGCCCGGCTGAGACCCAGGCATTCGCGCGCCCGGGCCGCGCGAACTCTGCGGCACTTAACGGATCTCCAAGACAGCCTCGACTTCAACGGCCACACCATAAGGCAGTGCCGCGACCCCAACTGACATGCGCGTATGCCGGCCCGACTCACCAAAGACCTGAACAAACAGGTCAGATGCTCCGTTAATGACCTGCGACTGACCGGAAAATTCCGGGGCCGAATTGACGTAGCCAGCAATCCGAATGCACCGACTCACGCGATTGAGGTCACCGTTCAAGGCGTGCCGAGCCTGCGCAACCAGATTCAGCGCGCAAAGGCGCGCTGCTTGCTGACCTTCTTCCACCGAAAAGTCGCGCCCTAGCTTGCCGATGAATCGCCGCTCACCATTCCACTGTGAAAGCTGGCCGGTGAGGAAGAGCAGGTTTCCAGATTGAACGAACGGCACGTAGTTCGCCCCGGGCGAGCTTGGAGCGGGGAGCTCGATACACAGGGACCTGAGGCGCTCGTCGACCAATGACGTCATTGAATGCTCCAGGAGGACCGATTGGGCAGTTTCGCAATGATCGACGATGGGGCGCGCTGCGCGGGTCCGCTCTTTAGGCGATTCTGACGTCCAGCCCGGAAGCTTGCAATTAGCCTAAGTTGTGCCGCTGCGAGCGGAGACCCCCGCTCACTCCGACGCCCCCCGTCCTACCTGCTCTGGATTGCCGGCGGCGCCTGAGAGGTGGCCGACTGGTCGTCGGCGAGCGATACAAAACGGAAACAAATCGGACAGCGCCGACATCGTCCGATTACATGGAATGCCTAGTCTTTCTACCGGATCGTAGTCGCCTCGTGAACCGACTATCGACAGATTGGGGCGCAGATTAGCGGCGGAGTGCCATGAGAGGAACCGATCAACGAGCAAATGAAATGTCGGGCGCCACACCTGCCGCGATAGCGGCGTACGACCAGGCTGTCTTCGCCTTCCAGAATTGGCGGCGCGGAGCGGACGACCATGTTGCGGCGGCGTTGAGGGAGGCGCCTGACTTTGTAATGGCGCATGCACTGCAGGCGTACATGCTCGTCTGCACTCGTGATCCGGAACAGGTGCGCTCCGCGCGACCGGTGGTCGAGCGCCTGAGTAATCTCCCCTCAAGCAGCCGCGAGCGTCTGCACTTTTCGGCTATCGCTGCCGCGGTCGATGACGATTACGAGAGCGCGAAAGGGCAGCTCGGCAGGATACTGGATCTCGACCCACGCGATGCGCTCGCCTTGCACGTCGCCCACGCATTCGATCACCTTACCGGGGATATCGAATGCTTGAACGAGCGTGTCGCTGCGGTGCTGCCGGCCTGGTCGAGCGACCTTGCCGGATATTCCGCCGTGCTCGCGATGCATGCGTTCGGTCTCGAGGAGGCAGGTGATTTTCAACGTGCGGAGCGGACAGCGCTGGCGGCCCTCGCTCTCGATCGCGCGAATGCGCGAGCGCACCACGTGATGGCGCACGTGTTCGAAATGACCGACCGCCCCGAGGCCGGAGTGCACTGGCTGACCGAGCACAGGGACCGCTGGCAGACCGATACAGTGGTCGCCACGCACTGCTGGTGGCATCTGGCTCTGTTCCATCTTTCGCTCGGGGATGCTGACCGGGCGTTCGCCCTGTATGACCGCCGGATCCGCGTGTCCCGTTCTCCTGAAATCGCAGACCTGATCGACGCCTCCGCACTCCTTTGGCGCATCCAATTGCATGGGAGCGAACCCGGTCATCGCTGGATAGAACTGGCCAGCGCGTGGGCTCCGCATATTGACGATTCTTTCTGCAGCTTCAACGATGTTCACGCGATGCTTGCATTCGTCGGTGGCCGCCATTGGGGGCTTGCTCGGCGTCTTGAAGATGCACTGGCAGGGATGCAGCTGTCGTCGACCCGGCATGGCCAGACGACACGGCAGCTCGGTCTGCCGGCGTGCAGAGCGTTGCTCGCGTTCGGCCAAGGAAACAATGATCTCGCAGTCGAACTGCTTGAACGACTTCCGTCGCGCGCGTACCGACTGGGCGGAAGCCATGCCCAGCGCGACGTACTTTATCTAACGCTTCAAACGGCCTTCCGCGTCGCTGCATCCCTGCGTCCGCGGCCAGTGCTGCCCCGAATCGAGGCGCAGAGTTCGCATATCCACTGATCGCCGGTGCGACGTCGCCGGACATGAAGACGGTCGTCTCTCGCGAGGAGTGAATTCAAGAAACGCCTGCAACCTCGAACATGTGACGGCGGCCGAGCGAGCACTCCGGGCAACAGGTCCAACGTCTCTTCAGTCGATCTAGAACGACCGCTTCGGGGTCAGTTGGGAACTCTGGCTGCCCGTTGCTGGCCCATTGCCGAAGTCTCGGGCACCGACTGGCTGGATGCCACCTCATCACCGGGCGCTTCGTTGAAGATAGGCAAGCGTGAATGCATGGTCCGCTTGAAGCGCGTGTTTCACCTGCTGCGCGAACACTCGGGCCACGCTGGCCTTCAAAGCCGGAATAGTGCTTCTCACCTCGAAATGCAGCGTCAGGCGTGAATGTCCCGGAGACACTTCGACGACTGAGCCCGTGCCTCTTGCGCTGACGGGCAGGCGCAGGGCAGAGATATCGACCTCGGCGTCAGCTCGAGTGAGGCCGGCGCGTATCCATCGAGCGTGGTGGTGCATGGCCTGCTCTTTCCCGGAGAGGACGCGGGCCCAGACTGGCAGCTTGTCCCGGGCCACCGGTGCCTGGCGATCGACCTCGACCTCGATCGATTCTGCATCGGCGCTGAAATTCAGTATCCGAAGCGACGTTGAGCCGAGCGATCGGTACTTCTGTTCGACGTAGTCGGCGCGGCCCAGAGCGGTCCATAGCCGCTCAAGACCGACGGGAAAGTCCTGCGTCAAGTTGAATTGCATGGCAACCCATCTGATGACGTCGCTCGCGCCGCTCCGCGAGGGCGACTGACGAACTCCAAGGCTCGAACAGGAAGCTCATGTCCGCGTAGCACGTGGCAGTGCTGCCGACTGCCAGGCCAGGTCAAAGCAGCGATCTTCGGCACCGAGATTGAGAGCTGCCTCGGACGTGCGCTTCCTTGGCGACGCCGCCCGTAGGCTTGCAGCTCCGAGTGCCGTCGCGCCAGGCCTGCCTTCGTCCATCGAACTCTCGAATCGCTTGAGCCTGCATCAGCGATGTCGCCGTGGTCGGGGCGCTGTTAGGCGTTCGGATTGAACGGCTTGCCGAGCGACGCCGGCATGTTGAGCCGGATCCAGCGCGGATTGCGCGAGATCAGCGCCAGCACGACGATCGTCGCAAGGTACGGCGTCATCGCGAGCAGCTGCGTCGGCAGTTCGACACCCTGACCCTGCAGGAAGAACTGCAGCATCGTCACGCCACCGAAGAGATACGCACCGAGCAACACCCGCCCCGGCCGCCAAGTGGCGAAGGTGACCAGCGCCAATGCGATCCAGCCGCGGCCCGCGACCATGCCTTCGGACCACAGTGGCGTATAGATCACCGAGAGAAACGAGCCTGCGAGGCCGGCAAACGCGCCGCCAAAGAGCAGTGCTGCCAGCCGTACGCGCCGCACCGGTATGCCGAGCGCGTGCGCAGCCTCGGGCGCCTCACCCACCGCGCGCAGCACAAGCCCCGGGCGCGAACGGAACAGGAACCACGCGACCACGGCCACCGCCACAAGTGCGAAATACACGAGCCAGTGCTGCGCGAAGAATGCCGGGCCGAGGAATGGAATCTCGCGCAGGCCCGGAATACCGTCACCCGCGCGCGCCGGCAGGCTCTCGCCCTGCAGCGGCTGTCCGAGAAACGCCGAGAGCCCCGCGCCGAACAGCGCCAGCGCCAGACCGGTCGCGTACTGATTGGTCAACAGGCCGAGCGTCAGCGTCGCGAACAGCAATGCGAGAACAACGCCAGCCGCGGCGCCCGCCAGAAAGCCGACTTCGGGAACGCCGCTGATGCGCGCCGCGCCAAAGCCTGCCACTGCCGCAACGAGCATCATGCCCTCGGTGCCGAGATTGACGACGCCGCTCTTCTCGCTGACGACGATGCCGGTCGCCGCGAGCAGCAGCGGCGTCCCGGCACTCAGCGTGGCGGCGATCAGCGCAGCGATGTCGTTCATGCGGTGACCGTCCGCACGCGCCGCACGACGCGATGCGTGATCAGCGTGTCGCATGCGAGCAGGAAGAAGAGCAGCATCCCCTGATAGATGCCGGTCAGCGCGCCGGGAAGCCCCAGGCGCGACTGTGCGAGTTCGCCGCCGATGTAGAACAGCGCCATCAGCAGCGACGCCGGCACGACTCCGAGCGGATGCAGCCTGCCGACGAAGGCGACAATGATGGCCGCGAAACCATACCCGGGCGAAATTGCCGGCGTCAGCTGTCCGACCGGGCCGGCAGCCTCGATGCCGCCAGCGACACCGGCCAGCGCGCCGCTCACCAGCAACGCAAACCACAGCAGGCGGCGCTCGGAAAATCCGGCGTAACGCGCCGCGAGCGGCGCGAGCCCGGCGACCCTGAGCTGAAAGCCGATCACCATGCGCTCGAGCGCGATCCATAGCACCGCGGCAATCGCGAGCGCCAGCGGCAGGCCGATGTTGAGGCGAGTTCCCGGAAGCACGATCGGCATGCGCGCGACGGATTCGAACAGCTTCGACTGCGGAAAGCCGTAGCCCTCGGGATCCTTCAGCGCACCGTGCACGAGCCAGTCAAGCAGCAGCTGCGCCACGTACACGAGCATCAGACTGACGAGGATCTCGTTGGCGTTGAAGCGGTCTCGCAGCCAGGCGATGATCGCGGCCCACGCGGCGCCGCCCGCGGCGGCCGCGACGATGATCAGCGGGACCACCGCGCGGGTTGTCTCGCGGGTTGCCAGCAGCGCAACGGCGCCGCCGGCAATCGCGCCGACGACGAGTTGCCCTTCGGCGCCGATGTTCCAGATGTTGGCGCGAAAGCACATTGCCAGCCCGACGCCGCACAGAATCAGCGGCGTCGCCTTGAGCCCCAGTTCGGACCAGCCGCGTCGAGTGGCGAGCGGCTCCCAGAAGATCACCTCGAACACGCGGCCGGGCGCGTGCCCCATCCACGCCAACAGCAACGCGCCAGCGGCGAGCGTCAGCCCCACCGCAATGAGCGGCGAAGCCCAGAGCATGACGCCGGCGCGCTCGGACCGCGGCACCAGCGCGTAAGGAACCTTCAAGCGACCACCTCGGCGCGAGGCCACAGGCCCGACATCCAGCGGCCGATCTCCTGTACGCCGATCTCGCCCGGCCGGACGCTCGGAGACAGTCGTCCCTTCGACATCACGAACAGCCGGTCGCACAGCTCGAAGAGTTCGTCGAGGTCCTCGGAAATGACGAGGATGGCGCTGCCTGCCTTGCGCAGCGCGATCACTTCATTGCGGATCGCTGCGGCAGCGCCGACGTCCACGCCCCAGGTCGGCTGGTTCACAAGCAGCACGCGCGGCCGCGCTTCGACCTCGCGGGCGACTATGAACTTCTGCAGGTTACCGCCCGACAGGCCGCCCGCTGCAGCGTCCGGCCCGCTCACCTTGATCGCGAAGCGCTCGATCAGCTGCCGTGTCAGCCGTCGCGCCTGGCCCACGTGCACCAAGCCGCCAGAGCGCAGCTCGTCGCGCGTCAGCACCGCGTTGTCGCGCAGCGGCAGGCCGGCCACCGCACCATGACCGAGCCGCTCCTCGGGCACATAGCGGAGGCCGCGTCGGCGCCGCTCGAGCGTCGGCAGCGCGTTCACGTCCTCGCCAAAGAGCCGGATCGCTCCTTTCACCCCGGTCCACTCGCCGGACAGGGCGGCCATCAGCGCCGCCTGGCCGTTGCCCGAGACCCCGGCGATGCCGACGATCTCGCCGCAGTGAAGCTCGAAAGAGAGGTCATGCAGCCAGCGCTCGCGCTCGGCCGCATCCGTGGTATCGAGACCGCGCACCGATAGCGCCGAGGCACCCGCGGGCGAATCGTGCAACGCGATCGCCGGAGGATCAGCACCGATCATCAGTCGAGCCAGGCTCGATTCGCTTTCGAGTCGCGGGTCGACGATGGCGATCAGGCGCCCGGCGCGCAGCACCGCACAGCGCTGCGCGAGGCGCCGGATCTCGTCCAGCTTGTGGCTGATGAACAGGATGCTGACGCCGTCGGCCGCGAGTCGCTCGAGCGTGACAAAGAGCCGCTCGATCGCCTGCGGCTTCAGCACCGAGGTCGGCTCGTCGAGGATCAGCAGTCGCGGCGACGACATCAGGGCCCGCAGGATCTCGACGCGCTGGCGCTCACCAACCGAAAGGTCATGGACGCGCTTCGCCGGATCGATCTCGAGGTCGTAGCGCTGCGACAACTCGATCATTCGCGCGGAGACCTGTGCCAGCGGTGCCGGCGGCAAGCCGAGCGCGACGTTTTCCGCAAGCGTCAGCGACTCGAACAGCGCGAAGTGTTGGAACACCATCGCGATCCCGAGCGACCGCGCCTGCGCCGGGCTGTCGATCTCGAGCGCGCGACCGTCGATCGCAATGCGTCCTGCGTCCGGGCGCACCACGCCGTACACGATCTTCATCAGCGTGCTCTTGCCCGCGCCGTTCTCGCCGAGCACCGCGAAGATCTCGCCCGGCATCACATCGAACGAGATCGCGTCGTTGGCGACTGTCTCACCAAAGCGCCGGGTGATGTTCTCCAGCGAGAGGCGGGGCGTCATCGGTTCCGAGGCCTCGAGCGGAAGCAGCGCCCATGGCGATCGCCATGGATGCGGGGTCTCCGAGCGCCAGAGAATACCCACAATCGGGTCAGGCGCTGCTGCGCACGATCCTGCGGAAGTTCTAGCGCACCAGGACCTCACGCTGGACACCGCCGTAGGTCAAGCCCGCGACCGACCGGCCGGAACCGCGCTTTCGTACCAGTCCTTGCTCGCATTCACCCAGCGCACGACGAGCAGCATCACCGGCACCTCGATCAGCACACCCACCACTGTTGCGAGCGCGGCGCCGGAGTTGAATCCGAAGAGGCTGATTGCGGCCGCGACCGCCAGCTCGAAGAAGTTCGATGCACCGATCAGCGCCGAGGGACACGCCACGCTGTGCTTTTCGCCCAGCGCCCGGTTGGCGAGGTAGGCGATGCCGGCATTGAAGAACACCTGGATCAGGATCGGCACAGCCAGTAGCGCGATGACCAGCGGCTGTTTGAGGATCTGCTCGCCCTGAAACGCGAAGAGCAGCACGAGCATCGCCAGCAGGGCCGCGATCGACCACGGACCAAGCCGCTGCAGAAGGCCGTCGAGCGCCGACCGGCCGCCCCGACGCAGAACGGCGCGGCGCACAAGCTGCGCGATGATCACCGGCACGACGATGTAGAGGATCACCGACGTCAGCAGCGTGTCCCACGGTACCGTGATCGATGCCACGCCCAACAGCAGTGCGACGATCGGCGCGAACGCGAAGATCATGATCGTGTCGTTCAGCGCGACCTGTGACAGCGTGAAGTATGGGTCGCCATGGGTGAGCCGGCTCCAGACGAACACCATCGCCGTGCACGGCGCGGCCGCCAGCAGGATGAGCCCGGCCACGTAGCTGTCGATCTGTTCGGCGGGCAGCCACGGCGCGAACCAGCGCTTGATGAAGATCCAGGCGAGCAGCGCCATCGAGAACGGCTTGACCAACCAGTTGACGGCGAGCGTCACACCGATGCCGCGCACATGGTCCTTCACCTGCCCGAGCGCCGCGAAGTCGATCCGCAGCAGCATCGGGATGATCATCACCCAGATCAGGACGCCTACAGGCAGATTGACGCGCGCGAACTCCATCGCGCCGATCGCCTGCACCGGGCCCGGCGCGACCTGCCCCAGCGCGATCCCGGCGACGATGCACAGCGCCACCCATACGGTCAGGTAACGCTCGAAGACGCTCATGCCCGCGCCGGGACCTGGCGCAACGGCGGCGTGGCTCGTCATGGCGAAACTCCCTCTCCTACTGCTTGCCGATTTCCTCGAGCCTCTGCGACAGGGCGACGCGATCGAGCTTGGTGAGCGGCAGGCTCAGGAAGAGCTGGATGCGGTTCTGCAGCCGGTTGTAGGCATGAAAGAACGCTCTGCGCTTCTCCTCGTCCGGGCCTTCGACGGCGGCCGGATCTTCCACGCCCCAGTGCGCGGTGATCGGCTGCCCCGGCCAGAGCGGGCAGACCTCGCCGGCGGCGCTGTCGCAGACGGTGAACACGAAATCCAGTTCTGGTGCTCCGGGCGCCGCGAACTCATCCCAGCTTTTGCTGCGCAGGCCCCCGGTCGGCAACCGGTTCTTCTGCAGCAGTTCGATCGCGAACGGATTGACGCGCCCGTTGGGATGCGAGCCGGCGGAGTACGCGTGGAACCGCGAGGCTCCCATCGCATTCATCATGACCTCGGCCATGATCGATCGAGCCGAGTTGCCGGTGCAGAGGAACAGGACGTTGAACGGGCGATTGGAGTTGGGTTCCACGTCAGGCGCTCAGTGATTTGATGAGACAGCTGCTGCTGCCTGGGCAAAGGTTAGTGAACTCGGTGCTCGATCTCACGGCAGTGGGTGCAGCGTCACGCGCAATCGGCTGGTAGCCGATCGCGCGAAAGAACGGCGCGGCGGTCTGCGTCAGCAGTGTCAGCGAGCCCAGGCAAGACGCCGCCGCCGCAGATTCGGCGGCATCGGCAAGCGCCCGTCCGAGCCCACGTCCGCGCCACCCGGGATCGACAACCAGTGACCGCAGCAGCCCGGATGGGCCGTAGCGCTCGACTGCCACGGCGCCGACGACCCGGCCGGCGTCCGTCGCAACGGTGAAGTCAGCCACCGCCTCCGGGCGCAGGTCTTCCGTGGGCAGCCCGGCCGCAGTCAGCAGGGACAGGATGCGCGGCCAGTCACCCGCCTCGGCCGGGCGCAGCGCTGCCGTGACAATCATCGTTCAGCTGCAGCAGGCGTTGGCGGACTTGACCGGAATCGTCGCGGCGAGCTTTGCCGGTTCCGCGGGCGCACAGCAGGCCGTTTCCGTTGTGCCCTCGACTGCCTCGTCGTTGAACGTCGGCACACTGCCCAGCGTGTGGAAGGTTTCCCAGGCGATACCGGTCGGGTCGGTCACCCAGTACTTGTTCGACAGCGCGTAGCAGCAGCTCGTGCCCTTCTCGGCGCGAGCCACTACATCGGCCTGCTGCAGTTGCCCGTGCAGGACCTCGAGTTCCGCATCGGAGTCCGTCTGCAGGCCGAGGTGGTTGATGCCGACCTTGCTTCCCCGCTGCGAGATCGCGAAGTTGATGCGCGGATCGTCGAGCATCCACTTGGCGTAGTCGGACTTGATCACCGCCGGCTCGGTGCCGAACAGCGTGGAATAGAAACGGACGCTCTGGCTGAGATCTTCCACCGAGACGTGGACGTGAAAGCGCTTCATGTCTTGACTCCTTTGGTATCGCGGATCGGCTTGCGGCCCACGCGTTTCAGTTCGATGGGCTCGCACGTGTGCCCCGGGGCACACGTGCTGCCATCCGCGCTACAGCAGTTTTCCATCAGGAACGACAGCAAGGCGTTCATGGCCTCGTAGTCGGCGGAATAGAAGATGAAGCGTCCCTGCTGCAGCGACTTGACGAGTCCCGCGTGACTGAGTTCCTTGAGGTGAAAGCTCAGCGTGGCTGGCGAGACCCCGAGCGTGGCCGCGATTTCGCCCGCCGCCACGCCGCTCGGCCCCTGCTGCACCAGCAGGCGGTAGACCGCCAGGCGGGACTCCTGCGCGAGGGCAGCCAGCGCGCGGACTGCGAGCGTCGATTCCATGTTTCGATAATTATCGAATTTATTTCGCGTGTCAAGCGGAAAGCGCCCTGATCTTTGCGACTGGCGACTGCGCCGAGATATGGCGCCAGGGAAGGCTCAGCGTTTCAGGA